>Ga0228536_1000160_pt1 | contig 177398 bp, 142 predicted proteins | sample SJ1Smetagenome_FD_168611 | JGI IMG/M metagenome (GOLD analysis project Ga0228536, IMG submission 168611) | Enriched culture of PCE-dechlorinating microbial communities from Ithaca, New York, USA - SJ1.S | ecosystem: Engineered > Modeled > Simulated communities (microbial... > Unclassified... | reverse complement strand
CGCACACCCGGATGTCCGTCAGGCCGGCGACGGCCTCCACTCGGATCCGGGAGAGCTCGGGGGAGTCCTCCTTCGACCACGCCTTCGAACAGGCGCTCATGCACGCTCCGCACTGCACGCACCGGTCCAGGTACGTCTTCAGTAATTTCAAGGTCAACACTCCTTTTCTGAGAAAGCTGATTGCTTCTTGCACCCGTACTTCGTACAGGTATGGAAAAATGAGCCGATGGACAGGTGTTGAAAAAACACAATACACCCATCATCTTTTCATTTTACTCGGAAACGGACGGGAAGGACACTTTTTTGACGGTTTCGGGTGATTTTGCTCCCTTTTGTCAACGGAGGGAAAAAGTGCACTCAGCCTTTTTTGCTTTTCAATGCCAGCAGCCCCACTCCCGAAAAGAGCAGCGCGACCCCTGCGGCTCCCGTCAGGTTCATTCTCTCCCCCAGGAGCAGCACCCCCAGGAGAGCGGCAGTGAGGGGTTCTGCCATGGAAAGGGTGACGCTCGTAGAAGCCGGCACGGTGGACAGTCCCTTCAGGAAGAGGAAATAGGCCAGGGCTGTAGCTATAAGTCCGAGATGGAAGGCGACGAGAAGTCCCCGGGGCTGGAGAAGCCACGCGGGCGGCGAAGCGAGAAGAACGGGAAGCAGCACCAGGCCCGCGGCGGAAAAAACGAGGCCGTTCACGGCATCCGCCCCGTGATCCCGCAGCAGCCGCTTGCTTCCGAGGACAAACACGGAATAGGAAAAACCGGCCCCCAGGGAAAACAGGACCCCCACAGGATCCACCGTCCCCCCTCCCTCCCCCGAAAGGGTGAGGAGGGAACACCCGACTATGGCGAGACAGCTGGAGACATACCATTTTCTTTCGGGCTTCTCCCCGAAAACGAGGTATCCCAGGGCTCCCGTAATTACGGGAGAGCTCGCGAGGGTGACCAGGGTCCCCACGGCAACCCCGGTCTTCGAGACGCCGGTGAAAAAGAAGGGCTGGTAGGACGCCGTGGCCAGTATGGAAATCACCGTCGGAGCGAGGGGCCAGCGCCCCCCCGATGAGAAGGACCCCCGGAGAAGGGCGACGATGAAAAGGGCGGCTCCCCCGATGGCTACCCGGAGGGCGCCCACGGCCAGCGGTGTGGCTCCCGCAGGGGCCAGGGCCTGGGATGTTCCGGTGGTTCCCCACAGCATGGCGCCGAGCAGTACAAAGAGGGCTCCTCCGGAAATGCTCCCTGTTTTCTCCATGACACTCTCCCTTTTCTGCTCCGCCTTCCCGGCTGCTGGAGAACTCCTTCCCGGGAATCGGGCGCTTTTTCTGCAAGTATAGCGGATCGGCGGGAAAAAGTGTTTCGTCAGAAAACGGCTCTTTTCGGAAAAGTCTTGCGACCTCCGTCCGGAGGTCTATAATCAGACCGAAACCGGCAGTTACCCCACACTTCAAGGAGGATTCCCATGTTCCGAACAATCCGGTCCTTCACCCTGCCCCTGCTGTTTCTTTTTCTCCTGGCCGCCGCCGGAGAGGCGTGCACCACCATCCTGGTGACGAAAGGCGCCTCCGCCGACGGCTCCGTTCTGGTCTCCCACTCGGACGACAACGACCTCATGGACCAGCGGATCATCTACGTTCCCGCCCAAAAGCACGCCCCCGGCGCCGTGAGAGAGATTTTCTGCACCGCCGCCGCCATGGGAGAATTCCCCGAGTACAACACCTTCTCCTACCCCCGGATGGTCACATCCAAACGGGGCCCCGGGTACGACATCCCGGGACCGGCCACCATTCCCCTGGGGACGATACCCCAGGTTCCGGAGACTTTCGCCTATTTCGACGGAAGCTACGGCATCATGAACGAGCGCCAGCTCATGTTCGGCGAGTGCACCAACGGCGCGAAAGTCTCACCGGGGCCCGAACCGGGCAAGCGGATCATGTACTCGGCGGAGCTCTCCCGGATCGCCCTCGAGCGGTGCACCACCGCCAGGGAGGCCATCCGGCTCATCGGCGCCCTCATCGAGGAGTACGGCCTCTACGCCACCGGCGAAACTCTCCCCGTGGCGGACACGGAAGAGGGATGGATCCTGGAGATGGCCCCCTCCCCCGAAGGAACGGGGGGACTGTGGGTGGCGAAAAAAGTCCCCGACGGTGAGATTTTCGTGGGGGCAAACCAGTTCAGGATCCGGGAGGTGGACCCGGACGACCCGGACATGATGTTCTCGGAAAACCTGCACGCCGTGGCCCAAAAACACGGCTGGTGGAAGCCTGAGGACGGAAAGCTCGACTGGCTGAAAACGGTGAGCCTTGGAGAATACAACCATCCCTACTACTCCCTTCGCAGGGTCTGGAGAGTCCTCTCCCTGGCCGCGCCGTCGAAGAACTTCTCCCCCTGGGTGAAGGACGGCTACACGAAGGACTACCCCTTCTCGGTGAAGCCTGACAGGAAACTCACCGTAAGGGACGTGATGGGGCTCCACAGGGACCACTACGAGGGAACGGAGTTCGACCTCACGAAGGGAACGGCCGCCGGACCCTTCGGGTATCCCGACCGGTACTACGGCCCCTACGACGGGGCCGGGGACGTGGGGGATCCCAAGCGGAAGCTGGAGGGGGCATGGGAGCGGCCCCTGTCGGTGACCTACTGCGGGTACGTCTTCGTGAACCAGGCCAGGGGCTGGCTTCCGGACGCCATCGGCGGACGCATGTGGCTCGGGCTCGACAAGCCCTCGGACACCGTCTTCCTGCCCTTCCACGCGGGTGTGACAAGGCTGCCCCGGTCGGTGGAAGTCTGCGACACCACGAAATTCTCCCGGGAAAGCGCGTGGTGGACCTTCAACTTCCTGGCGAACTACGCTGGCCTGAAATACAGCTATATGCACGGGGAGATCGCCGTTCTCCAGGAGCAGCTCGAGACAGGCTTCCTGAACGCCCTCGAGACGGTGGAGCGGAAAGCCCTCGACCTGTACAGGACGAACCCCTCCGGGGCCAGGGCATATCTCACGGACTTCGCCGAACGGAACACGGCGGAAACGCTGGAGCAGTGGCATGACCTCACGGACCGGCTGATCGTGAAATACAACGACGGACTCCTCACCGAGGGGGGAAAGATCGGGCAGCCCCTGGGCTACCCGAGGGAATGGCTGAAAACCACCTCATGGCCATCCGGCCCCACGTCCTACGAAAAACCGGCGGGAAAATAACGAAAGGGGCCGGGCTTATCTCAGCCCGGCCCCTTTATTTTTTTCACCCTCTGATTCCGCTCCCGGTACCTTTCCCCGCCAGAGTAGCCTCCCTGCACCGGGCCGCTCGGACGAGCAGGGCTTCTAGCTCTTCGGGAGACGACGCAAGAAGGGTGTCGAGGATCGTCCGGAATTTTCCGGCAAGCCTCCTGATCTGCTCTCCGTTGGTGCTTGCCATGTCGGCCCCGAGCTCCGGAAGGCCTCCCGCCACGCGGGTCGTGTCACGGAACCCTCCCGCAGCGAGAAGGGGAACCAGGGGATGCAGTTCCGTCTCCTCCCCTGCGAGAAGGGCGAGGGACGCGGCCACCAGCACCGGGAAATGGCTGATGCAGGCTGCGGCGGCGTCGTGTTCTTCGGCACCGGTCCTGAGCGGACGGCCCCCCAGAGCTTCCGCCAGTTCTTCCGCCAGGCCCAGGGCTTCTTCGCCGGTATTTTCGAAGGGAACCACGGCGCACACCGCACCCTGGAAAAGGGCCGGGTCTGCGTTCTCCAGGCCTCCCCGCTCTTTTCCCGCCATGGGGTGAAACCCGGCGTAGCATGGCCCCCACAGGGGCGCGAGCTTCCGCCCGACCTCGGTCTTGGTGCTCGCAAGGTCGAAGACGGCCCTGACGGCCGGCCCCGCAGCGGGACGGATCCTTCGGGCCGTCTCCTCCATGGAGCGGATTGGAACGGCGAGGATCAGCACGTCCCCCAGGGAGGCGCATTCCTCCGCCGTGGCGCAGGCCCTTCCGATCACGCCCGTTTCCCTGGCCCGGCGGACCGTTTCGGGGTTCCGGCTCCACCCGGCGACACTCTTCACAGCTCGGTCCCGGGAGAGCTTCCAGGCCAGGGAACCGCCCAGAAGCCCGAGACCGAAAACGGAAACCGTACAGTTCTTCAAGTTCATTCCGTCTTCTCCTTTTCGGCCCCGGCAGGTTCGGCAGGACATTCCCTGAGAAGCAGGACCACCAGGTCCCCGATAAGGAACGTGCCGAATACAGCCCAGGACATCCACCCCGGAGGAACGAAGAGCCACGTGGACGTTCCCCCTCCAAGGGTCATCATGGTGATGGCCCACACCTTCATCCTCCTGGAGACGCACCGGTTTTTCTCCCAGTTCCGGATGGTGCGGCCGAAACGTCGATGCTGGCGCATCCACCGGTGCATCTTCGGCGACGAGCGGGCGAAACATGCCGCCGCCACCAGCACGAAGGGCACCGTGGGCATGATGGGAAGCAGTGCCCCGATGAAGCCGAGGGCCAGAAAAAGCATTCCGAGAAGGGTCCAGAAATTCATCACGATTCACCGCAGCAGGAAAAGATTTCGGAGCGGGAACACCATATCATAAAATGACGGCGCTGTAGCCGTGGTTTTTTGCAAAAACAGGAGCGATGCCCTCAGGTCCGCACCTGTCCTCCGGGTCACTGCTCTTCGAAAGGCGAGAAAGGGCTTTCCGACGGCGGAGCGAAATAGTATCCCTGCATCAGCCGAACGCCGGCGCCGTGGAAAAAGGCCGCCTCTTCTTCCTGCTCGATTCCCTCCGCCAGCATGGTGATCCCGCTTTTCCTGCACAGCAGCTGCACCGCCTCGAACACATCCTGCTTCATCCTGTCGCGGTGTATGTCCCGTACGAGCCCCATGTCGAGCTTCACGAAATCGGGCCTGAGGCAGACAAGCCGGTTGAGGGAGGAATAGCCGCTCCCCACGTCATCCAGGGCCGTCAGGAATCCCCTGGACCTGTAGAAATCAAGGATCGTCCCGAGGTGGGACAGGTCTTCCACTCCCTCCGACTCCACCACTTCGAAGACGATGCGGGAAGGCTCCATTCCGAACTCGGCGATGAGTTCCGCGGTCGTCCTGAGGCAGTGCTCCGGGTTGTAAATGGCCGTGGGCAGAAAATTGATGAACAGCCGTCCTCCATACCCCAGCTCTCCGGCGGTGTGGATTGCCGACATACGGCAGGCTTTGTCCAGGGAAAAGAGGAGCCCAGCCTTTTTTGCGCTGCCGAAAAGCTCTCCCGGAGAAATGAGCGTCCCGTCGCCTTTTTCTCCCCGGGAGAGGCATTCGCAGGCGAACATCTCCTTCGCGCCGAAATCCACGATGGGCTGAAAACGGGTGACGATCCGCCCCTGCTGGAGGACCTCCAGCAGGTCGCCGGCGCCGAGAATCCGCTCCCACTGGGCAAGGGACTTCGTGTGGGCCAGGGACTCCATGCCGAAGGAGCTTCCCTCCTCGAGAAAGCACAGGGTCACGGCATCCTTCTCCATCTGGGTGAGTCCGCCCATGTTCCCGGCCGCCCGGATCAAGGCTGGGAATTCCTCAGCCCGGACCTCGATGAACATGCCCCGCTCCTCGGGACGATATCCTGCTTCGGAGAGGCCCCGCATCATCCTCGAAGGGATGAAGGACAGGGGGCTGTAGAGATATGCCGTGACATTCCTTTTCTTGAGCAGGTGAACGAGGTCGCACACGGGGCATTCAGCCGTTCCGCTCATCCTTCCATCTCCCTTCGCTCAGTCGTCTATATCTTCATAGGCTTCCGGGACGAACCGGGGGGTGCAGACGCAGAAAAAGACAAGGTCATCCGGCCCCGTGTTGCTTATGCGCTGACGCGCCAGCGGCGGAATGACCGCCACGTCTCCCGGAAGAACCTCCCGGGGCTGAAGATCCCCGATCTCGACCCGCCCCCAGCCGGCAAGAATATAGTAACGCTCCGTCACGCCGGCGAGCCTGTGCCACCGGGTCGTCACGCCCGGTTCCACCCTGGCACGGGCGATGGAAACATGGGGATCCCGGGGGTCGTTCCACGATTCCAGAATATGGCATCGTTCATCAGTATAATACTCCCGTCCCTCGCCGGGACGAAAAACGATCTCCTCCATGGCGCCTCCTTTCCGGGTCGGCACCTCTGCCTCCCATTGAAGACAGAGGACAGAAAAACAAAAAACCTCCCTTGGCACGGAAAAGCCAAACAGGGCATCCCTGCCGGAAGGGCACCGGTCAAAGAATTTCCTTTTCCATCATCACCAGGGTATCTTCCCGGGAGTACTCACGGAAACCGAACTTCCCGTAGCAGTTCATTGCCCGTTCATTGTAGGTTCTGACCTTCAGAACGAGACGTCGTGCTCCCATCGTTTCTTTCGCGCATCGTTCCAGCAGGGAAAGCAATTCTCTTCCCGCTCCCCTGCTGCGCAATTCAGGGGTGATGTACAGAAACCGAACCATCACTGAATCCCTGTCCCCTCTGACGGGAGCGAGTGCTCCATGGCCAACGGGACATTCCTCTTCGCCGTACACGAGAAAGGAGCGCGCCCCCGTCGCAGGGTCAAGCTCACACCGCCACTGTTCATGGCTGAAGGGAAATTCTGCCAGGGGCCATACAAGGTACAGGTCCTCCGGATCCGCAATCATCCGCTCCAGAACAGCCGTATCGAGGGGTGTATTTTCTGCTATCCGCAGACCGTGTCGATTTTCGGCCATGCCTGCCCCATCTCCTTTTTTTATTGTTTCTTCCCCACTATGATACTTCACAATCGGTCAAGGGAGATGTCCGTTTTTCCGCAACCTGAAAGTGCTATCATTGTCCGGAATATGAAGGGGACAGCGTTCTGCGCAGCCCCCGTTGAAAGGAGGAACCCGGCCGTGAACGACATGCCTTTTTTCGGAGGCATCGAAGCCGGAGGAACGAAGATCGTCTGCGCCTCGGGAACGGGGCCGGAAGATATCCACAGGGCTGAATTCCCCTCGGGAGACGTCCCGGAGACTGTCCTGCCCTCCGTCATAGGGTGGCTGCGGGGTGAGGAACATCGCCGGGGGCCGTTCCGGGCCCTTGGCATAGGCTCCTTCGGGCCCGTGGACCTCAGCCCCCTTTCTCCGTCTTATGGCCGCATCACCACTACGCCCAAGGAGGGCTGGAGGTATACGGACATCCTGGGCGCTTTCAGGCGGGCCTTCCCCGGCATCCCCATAGGTTTCGACACGGACGTGAACGCCGCCGCCCTGGGGGAACGCCGGTGGGGCGCCGCCCGGGGGCTTGATGATTTCGTCTACATCACCATGGGCACCGGCATCGGCGCAGGGGCCATGGCCGGAGGAAGCCCCCTCCACGGCCTGGTCCATCCGGAAGCTGGTCATATAAGGATTCCGAAGTTGCCCGGCGACGCCTTTCCCGGGATCTGCCCCTTCCACGGCGACTGCTGGGAAGGTCTGTGCTCCGGGCCTGCCATCCGGAAAAGAACGGGAATCCCCGCTGAAGACCTTCCCGGAGACCACGAGGCATGGATCCTGACAGCCCGGTACACCGCCCTCGCCGTCGCAAACCTGGTCTGCACCCTCTCCCCCCGCAGGGTGATCCTCGGCGGAAGCGTTCCCCGGGCCGGGCTCCTGGGAAGGGAAAGGTTCCTCGCCATGGTGAGGGGCGGAGTGAGGGAAGCCCTCGGCGGCTATATCTCCGCCCCGGAGCTGTCTGGGGACCTGTCGGGCTATATCCTGCCTCCCCTGCTGGAGGAAAACGCCGGAATCTGCGGCGCCCTGGTCCTCGCCCGGGAGGCGTGGGACAAGGACCGGCGGCATGAAACAGCCTCCAGGGAGGACATCAGTTCCCGCTGAGCAGCCTGAGGACGGCCACCGCCGCCATACCCAGCATCATGGCAAGGAAAACACTGCCCGTTTTCCGCACCGCCAGAAAAATCACTCCCGCTGCGGCCAGGCCGGGAAAGCCCGCTTCAGCGAGGCCGGGGAAAACCAGAGCGGCGAAGATGGTTCCGGGAAGGGCATCCATGGCCCTTCTGGCTCCGCCGGTCTTCGGGAGGCGGCTGCCGAAGGTCATGCCGAGAAACCGGATGGCGTAGACGAACAGAGCCGCAAGGAGGATGACCGTCCAGGCATCCCCGCCGGAGAACGTCATTGTTCCTGCCCTCCCCTCACTGCGGCGGCCGCTGCGCCCGCCGCTCCTCCCAGGAGGACGTACCAGGCGCCGGGAAGCAGCCTGAAGGCAGCATATGCAACGGCTGCTGAAACAGCCCAGGGGAAGACATCTTTCCGGCCCCGCCACATGGTGACGGCAAGGGCCGCGAAAAGAGCGGTGAAGGCGAAATCAAGGCCGAACCGTTCCGGCGCTGTGATGGAGAATCCGAGGCCGTGGCCTGCCAGAACGCTGAAAAACCAGAACAGCCCCACGCAAACCCCTCCGCCCACAAGAAAATCTCCCGAGACCGGCCTTCTGCGGCTCTCGGCCATGGTCACCGCCCAGTTCTCGTCGGTGACGAAATGAACCCTCCACGCACTCCCGATCTTCCCGAAGGGGCCGAGCAGGGGTGCCACCGCCGCAGTAAGGAGGAAATACCGCACGTTCACCACCGCCGCCGCCAATGCCACCTGCCAGGCAGGAAAACCGCCGCCCCACATCCCCACCAGGATGAACTGGGCCGAGCCGGAAAAAACGGCCACGTTCATCACCGCAAGCATCGGCGCCGATACTCCCTTTTCCGCAGCCAGCACGCCGAATACAAGCCCGTACACCAGCACGCCGATCCCTGCGGGTACCGACGCCCGGAAGCCTCTCGCGAATTCCGGAGTCATTCTGCCGTTCCTCCCCCTCCCGGCCGGATTCCGAGGAACAGGTCACACCATGGAATTAGGCTCATCTTCTCCATCCTCCTCCACTATCCATTGACTCATACAAAAAAGAGTATACTCCCCTTTTCCCCTGTCCGGCCCCATGGACCGGGTATGAAAAGCCCATGGAAGCTCCAGGCTCCGGCCCTATGTCCGGAAGGTGTGAAAAATACCGCGCCCGGCTCATTGCAAAGGCAATCAGTCTCTGCTACTGTTGCAGCCGTGAAGAGCGCTCCCGACGGATCCAGGGCACCGCGGCACGGACAGGCCGGGGCAGCTTCACCAACGAGAAAAGGAGATGATGTTCCATGAAATCCGGCCGGTCCCTTTCATTTTTCTCCTTCACCTTTGCGGGGATACTGCTCTTCCTTTCCGGGACCGCCGGCGGAGCCGTGCCCGATCCGCTGGCCCCCGCCGACCTGTCGTCTCCCCGGGCGACCCTCACCTCCTTCATCGCCCACATGAACGGGGGACACGAATTTCTGCAGCAGGCCAGGATGATTTCCCGGGGCACTCCCGGATTCTTCGCTCACCCGCAGGAAGCCGCGGAAAAGGGAGACCTTGCCAGGTACAATTTCGAACGGGCCGTGCAGGCCCTCGACCTCTCGGAAGTCCCCCATGTCCTCAGGGACGACGTTGCCAGGGAACGAGCCCTCCTCCTCAAGGAGATCCTTGACCGTATCGGCCTTCCGTCTCCGGAAACCATCCCCGGGGGAGAAGGCTGGGGCAACAGTGGGGACGGAAAGATCTCCAGGTGGACCATTCCCCGCACCGAGCTGCAACTCCACAGGATCGATTCCGGGGAGGCTGAAGGGAAATGGCTTCTCTCACCCGCTTCCCTTGACCGTCTCGAGGAAGACTACCTCAGGATACGGCACCTGCCCTATCTTCCGGGCTCCACGGAAGGGGCATACCTGGACTATATCCTCACGCCGGGCCGTTTCTTTCCTCCGAAGTGGGCGGACTACCTTCCCGGATGGTCCACGGCGGATCTGTACGACCAGACGGTCTGGCAGTGGATCGGGCTTCTGCTCACCTTCCTGGCCTTTCTTGCGCTGAACATCGGCATCTGGCGCCTGTTCCGAAGAATATCCGGAAATATGAGTCTTTTCGCGGGAAACATCCTCAGAATCCTTCCACCCGTCACCCTTTCCGTCACTTCAACCCAGGCGATTCTGCTCGTGGACGACACTATCAACATCTCCGGGAAGCTGTGCATCCTGCTCATCCAGGCCTTCTCGGCGGTGCGGTGGTTCGGATGGGCATGGTGTGCCGTCCGCGTGGGGGAAGTGATCGCCGAGCTGATCATTCTCTCGCCAAGGGTGGAGCCGGAGAGCATCGACGCAAGCCTCGTCCGCACCGTGAGCAGGCTTGTCTGCATCACTGCGGCCTCGTGGATCCTCCTCTACGGACTCTCCCAGCTGGGCCTGTCCGTCTTCCACCTCCTCACCGGACTGGGCGTGGTGGGACTGGCCATCTCCCTGGCCGCCAAGCCCACTGTGGAAAACATCATCGGGGGGCTCACCCTCTTCGCGGACCGGTCGGTGAAGGTGGGAGAATTCTGCCGCTTCGGCTCCACAGCCGGTACGGTGCTCCACATCGGTCTCCGCTCCACGAAGATCGAGGCCCTGGACCAGACGGTGATATCCATTCCCAACGCAGAGTTTTCCCAGATGCAGATCGTCAACGTCACCCGAAGAAACCGTTCCCTCATGCAGAAGACCATCAGCATCCGCTACGAGACCACCAGAGACCAGCTCCGGTGGATCCTGGCATCCATCCGGGATGTGCTCCACGCTCACCCGAAGGTCTCCGCCGACCCGGTCCCCTTCGCCCGGTTCGAGTCCTTCGGGTCGTCGTCCCTTGACATCCTCGTCTTTGCCTACATCAGGACGAAAAAGTGGGCGGAATTCCTTGCCGTCCAGGAGGATATCCTCTTCCGGATCGGGGAGATCGTGGAAAAATCCGGCTCCGGCTTCGCCTTCCCGTCCACCACGGCCTATCTCGCCAGGGACGGCGGCCTCGACGGGGAAAAGGCAGCCTTCGCGGCGAAAGAAGTGCGGCAGTGGAGGGAAAGCGGCCGTTTCCCCTTCCCGGACACCCCCATGGAGCGCATCGCCGGCGTGCTCGGTACCGTGGAATATCCCCCGAAATCCTGATATACAAAAAAGCATCCCGGGAATTCCGGGATGCTTTTTTCTGCCTTGAAAAAACCTTGCGCTACGCCGCACCGATCATCTTTTCCGGCAGCCAGAGAATTATCTCCGGGAAAATGGCACAGAGCAAAAGCACCAGCATGATGATCAGGATGAAGGGAATGACCCCCCGGATGATGTCCCCGATGGTGACGCCGAGCTCCTTCGGCGCCGTGCCTTTCAGCACGAAGATGGACATGGCCATGGGCGGCGTTTGGAAGGCCATCTGCATGTTGATGCAGATCATCATGCCCGCCCAGAGGGGATTGAACCCCAGGGCCGTGAGGATGGGCGAGAAGATGGGAACGACGATGAACACGATGCCGATCCACTCGATGAACATGCCCAGGAGAAAGACGATGGCCATGATCACGAAGAAGGACATCCATTTTCCTCCCGGCACCGAGAGGATGAACTCCGCCACCACGTCGCCCGCCCCGGCGTTCATGAAGATGCCCACGTAGGCGTAGCACATGGCGGCGATCATCACCACGAAGGCGCTCACCTTCATGGTCTCCAGGGAAGCCCGCTTCATGAGCCCAAGGCTGAACTTGCCGTAGGCCGCGGCGAGGAGAATGGAGGCAAAGCACCCCACCGCCGCCGCCTCGGTGGGAGGCGCGATTCCCAGGAAAATCGTCCCGAGCACCGCAATGATGAGCAGCACGGGCGGCACGAGAGACTTGAGGAGCCGCAGGAGCTTGGCCCCGTCGAAAGGCGTGATCTGGTCCTCGGGAATGGCGGGACCGAGGGCCGGGTTCAGGCGGCACCGGATGACCACGTACAGCATGTAGAACGCCGAGAGCAGAAGACCGGGAAACACGGCGCCCATGAACATCTGCCCCACGGAAAGCCCCGCCTGGGGGGCGTACACCACGAGCATGATGCTCGGCGGGATGAGGATGCCGAGCGTTCCGGCCGCCACTATGGATCCTGCTGCGAGGGACTTGTCGTATCCCCTGGTGACCATGGGGGCAAGGGCGATGAGGGTGAGGATGGTCACGGAGGCTGCTATGACTCCCAGGCAGGCGGCGAGGATCGTGCCGAACAGGATGGTCACCACCGCCAGGCCGCCCCGGAGCCTGCCCATGGCCTCGTAGAGGCTCTGGTACAGGTCCTTCGTCACCCCCGAATGCTGCAGGATGACTCCCATGAAGGTGAACAGGGGCACCGCCAGATAGGGATAGTTCAGCGAAAGGTCGTAGAACCGGCTGTACAGTATGTGGTATGTGGTGGTGGGGCCGAAGACAGCGAGTCCCGTGAAGAAGGCCACGCTCCCGATGACGAAAGCGATGGGGAACCCCGTCATGACAAGGACGAAGACTCCGCCCAGCATGAGGGCGGTGATGGCTTCAGCGCTGAGTTCAATCAAGAGTCTCACCCCTTATCACGAAATACAGGTCCCTCACAAAGTTCGCTGCCGCCTGGAGCAAAAGGAGGAAGAGCCCCACGGCGAACACTGTCCGGTAGGGCCATGCCGGGGGGTACCAGAAGCTGTTGAAGAACACTTCCTTGATAGTCACGGCCCTGACGGCCCACGTGAAGGCGAGCCTGAACATGACCAGCATGAGCGGGAAAAAGAGAAACAGGGAACAGATCACGTTCATAAAGGCCCTTCCCCGGGGAGGCAGCATGTTGTAGAACATGTCCACCCGGGTGTGGGACTCATGAAGGTAGTCATAGGAGGCACCCAGAAGGTACAGGGTGCCTCCGGCCATGCACAGCACGTCATAGGCCCATTCGGTGGGAGCGTTGAAAAAATGGCGCGACACAGCCTCGTACGTTCCCGCGAACACAAGGACCAGGGCGAACCACTTCGCCACCCAGCCGGACGTTTCGCTGACAGTATCAATGAATTTCAGTATCTTCCTTAAGGACGACATTGCCCCTTCTCCTTGTGAAATACCGCGGGGACGCGGTTATTTCATCGTTTCGTAGGCTACGCCGAAGGCCTTCATGGAGTTGTAGATTTCTCCGAAGATCGGGGGTTCATTTGCAATCTTCTCCTCGTAGAACTTGGCCGCTTCGGCAGCGAGGGCCGTGTTGACTTCCGCGGGAACCTTCAGGACCTGGTTGCCGGCAGCCTTGAACTTCTCAAGGGCGATGATGGATTCATAGACAAGATACTCGTGCTGGGCCTGGGTAAACCGGTCGATGAATGTCTGGACAAGGAGCTGCAGATCCTTCGGCAGGGCGTTCCAGGCATCCTTGTTCACGAAAAACACCTGGGGATCGCTGGGAGCCCGGACGGGGGAAAGGTACACATAGTCCGCCACCTCGTTGAAATGCATGTTCCAGTTGGAGGCAAGGGTGGAATACTCGAAGGCGTCGATGGTGCCGCGCTTCATGGCCTCGTAGAGTTCGCCGCCGGGGATGATGACGGTAGCCATGCCCATCCTCTTGAGAATCTCGCCGCCGTCGCCCATGCACCTGGCCTTGATCGTCTTGAGGTCCTCAAGGCTTTCGATCTTCTTCTTGGAGTGGAAGAATACTTCTTCCGGAAGGGGGGAAAGGGCGCCAGGGAAGGTCATCACGTTATAGCCTTCCATCATCTTGTTCATCAGGTCCGCACCGCCGCCGTAGTTGAACCACGTGCGGAGGGCTTCGCCGGCGAGGGCGCCGGGACGGGAGCTGATAAGGCCTGCTGCCGACCACTTGTCGAGGTTGTACATGGGGCAGGTGTAGCAGAGCTGCAGCACGTTCTCGTGGACCGCGTCAAGCTCCTTGTAGGCGGGAACGATGGATCCGCCGACGAAGGGCTTGATCTCCAGCCTTCCGCCGGAGGCTTCGGTAATGGCCTTGCAGAGCAGGTCATGGTAGATCTGGGACGGGTCGGACGCCGGGCCGTGCCCGGAGGATTTCCAGACGATCTTCTTCGGGGCGTCGGCGCCCTCAACCACGGCGGGAATAAAAGCCCCGACCACAAGGACGGAAACCAGCAGCGCGAACAACACTCTTCTCATAGCCCACATCTTTGTAACCTCCTTTGTATTTGGTGTTTCCCTACGGCAGGGGAGGAATTTCCCCGGCCCTGAACGACACCCTTTCAGAAGTTACCCGAAAAAGAGGGAACTGCCCGTCACGTTCCGGAAAAATCCCGGGCAGACCGCCTCGAGGCGATCCATGACATCCTTCCCCGTACAGTGGGACATTCCGATGAAAAGAATGCCACTATTCTGAAGGTATTCGAGAGATTTTTCAAGACCGCTCCCCTTGGCCTCCACGAGGTGGGTTCCCCCGAGGACAGCCAGAATGGGCCTCCTGAGCCTCTCTTTCACCGCGTCGAGCATGTTGCGCATGCCGGGGTGGGAGCACCCCAGGAGCACGGCAAGTCCTTCGCCCGTCTCGACGGCAAGAAGAATCTCGTCATCGAAGGAATCGGGCACGAAGACGCCGTCCTTTCTCAGGACAAACCTGGGGTTGACCTTTTCCTCGGAGTGGACCCGGGGAAAGGAGGAAAGGACGAATACTCCGGGAAGAATTTCCTTTCCCGGACCGGATAAGGTCACATGATGAATTCCCTTTTCTGAAAGAAAGGCTTCGTCGAAATCGCTTCCGAGGTAATCGTATGCGCCGTTCCGGAGAGCGTACTTGGGGGAAAAGAACCCTTCACCGGTGACGAGGGAGAAGCCCCTGGCGGCGGAGCAGAGGGAGCGGAATCCGCCGGAGTGGTCGTAGTGCCCATGGCTCAGCACCACGTGCTCCACGGCCCCAAGGCTGATGTTCAGTTTCGGAGCGTTGGAGAGAAAGGCTCCCGACTGGCCGGTGTCGAAGAGGATCATGTGCCCGTCCTTTTCGACACAGAAGGAAATCCCGTGTTCCGTCGCCAGTCCGTGATGTTCTCCGGGAGAATTTTCGATGAGGGTGGTGATCCGCAGCATGGTCATTCCTCCTCCGGGCGACGGGGAAGCCGCTCCATGGAAGCCCTGATGTCGCCGAGGGCGTTGGTCAGGTGGCGTACCATCTCTTTTTCAGCCCGCTCCGGATCCCCGTCCCGTATGGCTTCAAACACTGCGTAGTGTTCCCCCACGGTCTTCTCTATCCGGCCGGGGATGTGGAGGCTGGTGATCCAGCCTTCTGACAGGGATGTGGTCATGGTTTTCATAAGGCAGTAGAGAGTCCTGTTTTTCGTGGACCTGGCGATAAGCCGGTGAAAATCGCCGTCGGCCTTGACCAGGGCGGCTGTATCCCCCGCACCGGCGTTTCCGGCAAAAGACTCGCAGGCTTTTTCCATGGCCCGCACAGATTCGCCGTCCGCCTTCACGGCAGCGTGCCATGCGGCTCTTGGCTCGATGATGAGCCGCACCTCGAAGTGGTCGAGAAGGGAGGTTTTGTTGTCCTTCAGCCAGCCCCGGAAGGGATCTTCCTCTTCTCCGAAGGGTTCGGCGATGAAAATACCCTTCCCGTGACGGACGGAGACCCGCCCCCTCACTTCCAGGATCCTGACTGCTTCCCGAATGGAGGACCGGCTCACTTCAAGCCGCTTTCCCAGTTCCGCCTCGGAGTAAAACCTGTCCCCGGGGCTGAAATCTTCCCCGGCGATCATGGTTTCTATGGCATCCACCACCTGCTCGGACAGCCTGGTTTTCCGTATAGGGGTCATGGCTCCTCCCGCCGTTGCCGACAGCATATCTACTCATCAGACAACTGAAATTCTACTCCCTTTTTACTGAAAGTGTCAAGAAAATAAAAAAAAAAGGCCCCGCCGGGCCGCGAAAAAGAGGTACCTGAACAGCGGCTTTCCGCTCACTCCCTGCGGAAGCGGTAGCCCGCTCCATGGACCGTAAGAAGGTGCACGGGACTCGACGGATCGTCTTCGATCTTCTGGCGCAGGCGCACCACGTGCTGGTCCACCGTCCGGGTGGTCACGTCACACTCGATGCCCCAGACATCTTCCAGCAGCAGGTCCCGCGAGAGGACTTTCCCCTCCCTGTCGGCAAAAAACCGGAGAAGGGAGTTCTCCCTGGGGGTGAGAGAAAAGGGGGAGCCGCCCCTGCTTCCCGCCATGGCGTCGAAATCCACCCGGACATTGCCGAAGGAAAGACTGTTGTCTTCCCCCGTTTCCTTCGCCCCGGCCGCCAGGGCCCCCCTTCTGAGGGCCGCCCGAACCCTGGCGAGCAGTTCAGCCATACCGAAGGGCTTCACGATGTAGTCGTCCGCCCCCAGCTCGAGACCCACCACCCTGTCCACTTCCTGCCCCTTGGCGGTAAGCATGACCACCGGGACGACGGCGTTCTCTCCCCGGATGGCCCTGCAGACATCGTATCCGCTCATCCCGGGCATCATCACGTCGAGAAGCACCAGGTCGGGAGAGAGCCGGCGGTAGAGTTCAAGGGCCTCGGCGCCGTTTCCCGCCGGGATGACCTCGTACCCCTCGCTTTCGAGAAGATCCGCCACGCCGGTCAGTATGGCCCGGTCGTCCTCGGCGACAAGAATACGCTCCTTCATCGTCTTCTCTCCTTTCCTTCCGGAAGGGCGAGGGGCATCTCCAGGGAAAAGACGCTCCCCCCGCCCTCCCTTGGCTCGTACTTCACATCCCCGCCGTGTTTCACGGCGATGTCCCGGGCTATGGACAGTCCCAGCCCCGCGCCGCTCTTCGGCGCCGAGAGGGAATCGTCCCCCCTGAAAAACTCCAGGAAAATCTTCTCCCCCAGCCCGGCAGGCACCCCGGAGCCTCTGTCCGCCACCCGCACCACGGCCTTTTCACCCTCTCTCCCGCAGGAGACGGTGATCTCCCGGGTTTCCGGTGAATACTTCTCGCTGTTGGATAAAAGGTTCATCAGGACCTGCCGGAGGGCCTCGCCGTTTCCGAGGACCGGCAGGGGCCCGTCAGCGGAAAAACCGGCAGAAAAGCCGTTTTTCGCCAGGTGGGGTTCAAGCTGCGCCAAAGTATCCTCCGCCAGGGCCGCGAGGTCCAGCCGTTCCATAGGAAGGGGACGGGCTTTCGACCCTTTCCGGGAAAAGGCCAGAACGTTGTCCACGAGACGGGAGAGCCGCTCCGCCTCGGATACCATGATCCTGAGGTATTCCCTTTTGCGCTCCTCGCTCTGCTGCCTTCCGGAGAGAAGCATTTCCGCGAACAGCCGGATGGACGTGAGAGGTGTTTTCAGCTCGTGGGAGACATTGGCCACGAAGGTCGTCCTGCTCGCCGCAAGGCGCATCTCGGCGGAGAGCATCCTCATGATCACCCCGGCGCCGGCCAGGATGACCACGAACAGGATTCCGGTGAGCAGCCAGACGGCGATGGTGGCGAATCTCGCCCTTGAAGCGGCGAGCCCGGGGTCGGTGAGCCACGCGCCGGCCTCCCACCGGGGAAGGAGGGGGGAAATTTCCCTGGCGACGAAGGGGCGCCTCCAGTCGGCTCCCGACGGAAGGAGAGGCGATACAAGGGGCTCTCCCCGGTCGTCAAGGACGGCCAGAATCCGGATGTCCGTCCGCGCATCGGGAGCGGCCCCTGCAATGCGGTCCCGCAGTTCTTCCATGTCAATAAAATATCCCGCTGCGCCGTCACCGGCCCTGGTCCAGAATATCAGCTCCAGCCCTCTTCCCGAGAGCCTGGGCAGAAACCCGCCCTCCGACTCGGAGCGCAGCCCGGCGAAGCTCTTTCCCCGGGCCACGGTGCCGGATCGTTCCTCCCTCTCCGGAGACGGAGCGGAACCAGCCTGGGGTGCCACGTTCCGCTGCAGCAGGCTGAAACCTTCCTCCTCTGCCTTCCGGAAAAGCTCTTCCCGAAAGGCGGGATCGGCCGCCGCCATGCTCTGGGCCATCTGCCGCTCCATTCCCCCCGGAGGAGCGGCCTTCTTCACAGGGGCGGGAAGAGGGACTGCCTCAGGAACAGGGGGCGCCTGGAGGGGGCGGGCCACCCGGCCGGCGGTTCCGGCCGGCAATTCCGCATGGAAGCTCTTCCCGGAATCCTCCCGGGGGCTTTCTTCTTCCACGGCTGGCTGGAAAAGAGGCCCGTAGGGAAGGGAGAACGGAGTCTCCCCCATCTCCTTTCGGTAAACCCCCGCAATGGAGTCATAGACCTGCATTTCCTCCCGGTCTTCCAGAAAGGGACCGAAGGATTCGAGAAAATTCTCGAGAAGTGAATGGGAGACTTCAGGAACGAAGAGGCGGCCGTCCTTCACGAAAAAGGGAAAGGCCGCGGGGGGAAGAGACGTCACCCCTCCTTCCAGGGCTTCGGGGCCTGAAATCTTCTCCGCCTCCCTTTTCAGTTCCACCCCGAGGTTGTCGAGGAGGGCCGATATTTTCTGGGCTGCGAGGTTCACCTCCGCCAGGAGGGCCGCTTCAAGGCTCCGCTCGACGTAGACCGCCTCCCGGTCTGCCGCCCTGAGGGCGAGAAGGCTGAGGGCGATGCTCGGAAGAAGCACCGCCAGCACGAACACGAGAAGGAAAGGCAGAGGCACGGGAAGGCCCCTCCGGGCCGCATTCCGCCTTTTTCCGTCCATGACCTTCCCCTCCTCTCCCGGCGGGGGGAGGGAAACCCCCTCCCCGCCGGCTTTCCGTCTAATGATCCTCTTCGCCTTCCTCGTCTCCGCTTACGGGAGCCTGCTGGTTCTTCTGAGTGTAGGCGTCGTTGAGAACGGCCTTCCTCTGGCTGCTGGAAAAAATTCCCGACTCGAGCAGGCTTTCCGCCAGTTCCTCGAAATAGCCGGCCTCCTGCTCGAGCTTCGGAGCGGCTGCCCCTGCGGCCGGAGCCGCTGCCTGGAGCTGCTTCGTCCGTTCATCGAGAAGCTGGGCCGCCTCCCGGGCTTTTCCCTCGTCGGCCAGCCGGACGGCCTCTTCCCGGATCTCTGCGTTTCTGGCCAGTTCGGCCTGGGAGAGGATGTCGGGCCGCCGGTTCTTGTCCACCGCCCCGGTATCTCCCGAGAAGGAGACCGAAAAATCCGCGTTCTTCCTGACCATGGTCCCCGTCGCCGCATCGGCGTACTCCACTTCCAGCTCCGCCGCCTTCAGAACTGTCCCGTCCTGTCCCTCGGGCAGCTCCACCTCGAAGAGGGCGTACTTTTCTCCTCCGTACAGGTTGTCGATGGCAGCCTCAAGAGAGTTGCCCTCAGCCTTCCCCTGCCGCCCGATGACCCGCACCGGCCGGACGCCCTCGGGACACCGCAGGGTCACCCTCACTTTCCGGGCCGTCACCGTTACGGCATCCTCGAGATCCCGGGCGAATATCTCGGGGAGCATCCCGCCGTGACGGGCGAAATAGGCGTTTCCGCCGCTTTCGGCCGCCAGGGCGGTCATCAGGTCTTCATTATAGTCCAGACCGAGGCCTATGGTGGTGATGGTGATGTCCTGGCGGGAAAGGTTTCTCCCGAGGGCCGCCAGATCCTCCGTTGACGAGGGACCCACGTTGGCAATGCCGTCGGAGAGCAGCACGATCCTGGGGATATACCCCTCGTCAATGAAGGGCTGCAGTTCTGAGGCTCCCGTCACGGTTCCATGGTACAGCGCCGTGGATCCTCCAGGGCGGAGGCGCTGCACGGGCCTGAAAAATGCGGGATCATCGGCCCCGCGGCCCACTGTCCGGGCCCTGACGAGCACGGAAGCCCCGTCGTCATAGACGACAACGGCGGCCACGTCCCGGGAGTCCAGCATCTTCAGGGCCTCGAGAGCTCCCTTCTTCGCGTTCTCCATCTTGCCGTCCGACGCCATGGACCCAGATTTGTCCAGGACAAGGGCAACGGCGAGGGGGGCCCGCACGCGCACCTTTCGGGAAGGCCGCACCAGGGCCCTTACAACGACCCGCTGGCCTCCCTTTCCCGCCGGGGCCACCGGATAATCGGCCCCCGCCTCGAAAATGACGGCCCCTTCTTCAGCGGAAAGCTCCGCTGAAACCGCCGCCTGCGGAAAAGAGGAAAAAAGTACCGACGCAGCAAGGGTGAGCAGCATTGTTTTTCTGAACATGATCAACCACCTCCTGGACAGAAGGATAGCCCGGGAAGGCGGAGGATGTGTCAGGGAGCTGTCACCTCCATGTCACGAAGTTGTAAAATTCCCCTTCTTTCCCGCGGGGGCCATATAGACCACGAATTCGTCCTTTCCGTCCGCGCCCACCAGCCTGTCAGCGGCGTCCTGGTCATAGGCGGCGATGGCGCAGGTCCCCGCGCCGATGGCCTCGCAGGCGAGGTAGAGGTTCTGGCAGAGATGCCCCCCGTCCAGGGCGATAACCTTCACGGAAGCCTCCGAATAGCGCCATTCCGTCCTCCAGGGAAGGGCCGTCCAGAAAAAGGTCACAGCTCCCTTCCCGGCGAATTTCTGGCCGAGGGCCGCCTGTGCGGTCTCCTCCCCGAGACGGTCCGGATGACCCAGGGGAAGGAGGGCATGCTCCAGGGGAAGATACCTGTAGAGCCCCTTTTCCAGCCCCTCGACCCGGAACACCGCCAGGTAGGTCTCGAAGGGATGCCTGCACCCGGCCGACGGGACGGTGCGGTAGGTCCGAACCGGGTCGGCTTCTCCACTGACACCCTGGGTGGCCCAGAGCAGGAAGGCCAGCTCTTCGAGGGTAAAGGGGCGGGCCGAGAATTTCCTCACGGATCTCCGGCGCCCGATGGCCTCCCGGAGGGATACGTCCCCCACGGCAGTCCACTCCTCCGGGACGGGCAGGGGAATCCGCGCCGCGCCCCCGGGGACCGGTTTCTGCACGGGAGGCGGCGGAGCCCCCAGGTTCTGGGCTGTCCGGGAAAAATCCACGGACAGGCGAACGGTATCCTTCAGAAAGAAGCGGAGTTCTTCCCTTGCTGCTTTGTCGTCCACGAGAAAAACCTCCTTCGGAGTTCAGGCTTTCCCCATTGTAACAACAACAGGCCCTCCGCATTTGTTTCAAAGGTATTACGAAGATGAAAGAGGACTTTCCCCAAGCCCTTCTTCGGCTCGGGCTTCCCCGCCCGGGTCTTCGCCATTCTCCCCTGAAGCGAAGGCGGGCTCCGGCCCGCCTTTTCCTTTTCCGCCCGAAGGCCGATACCCATACAGCACTGCAAAAATGAAGGAGAAAACCATGAACATGAAGCTATGCGCCCTTGCCGTCCTGCTGTACTTCCTGTTGCTCTTCCTTCTGCCGGCTTCCCCCGCCCGGGCCATGGAAAATCCATACTGGACCGGCGACAGCAGGACCGGTTTCCGCATCCTCCTTCCCGGGAGATGGGTCGTGCGGCGTCACCTGTCGCCCGAACTTGCCCTGAGGGGCCGCTCCCGGGACGGGGCGGCATACCTGGAGGTGCATATCCTGAGGGAGCCTTTTCCGACGGAAACGGAAGCCGCCGACGGCTTCGAAGAACTGGAGAGATTCCGGTCACTCTCGCCTGTGGAGTTCTGGAGAGGAACCATCGTATCGGTAAGCGGAGTGGAAGGACATCTGAGGAGGTACCGGGTCATCCTTGAGGGAAGGCCTGCGGAGGCGTCGACCGCCTGCTTCGGCCGTGGAGGGACATGGTTCGTTGTTTTCACCGCGGTTTTCCCGGAGATGGCGGATATCCGCGCCGCCGATCTCGAAGGGACACTCAGGAGCTTTGCTTTCGGAACGGGGCACCCCGTTCCCGGGGACCCCATCGAGGGCCGGTGGAGGTGGCATAACGGGCGTATCCTCACCTTCGGGAGGGACGGCACTGTCACCCCGTCATCCCTGGTGAATTCCTGGAAGAGAACGGCTCCCTTCCCGCAGGGGGAACCCGGTTCGTATCTCCTTTCAATTCCCGGCCCTGCGGGCGGGGAAGAGGAAGCGATCCTCAGCCCCGACGGAAGGAAGCTCTTCCGGGTCTCCGGGGGCGAACGGATTCAGATCGCCGCACGGCTGGAATAAAAGGACGGCGGCCTAGCGCCCCAGAAATTCCGCCACCGCCCCGGCGAGCTCCCCGGGGGCCTCGTAGACCAGCCCGTGCCCTCCCGAAAGAATCCTCAGCAGGGCCCCCGGGATCCCCCCAGCAAGGATCTCCCCCTCACCCGGCGGAATCAGCCGGTCCTCCGAGCCTTCGACCACCAGGACGGGCATGGCGAACGAAGCAAGCCTGCCCTCCAGGGACGGACATTCCGCCAGGGCGGTCTGCTGTTCCCGGATTCCTTCAGCATGGGCGGCGAAGGAGGCCTCCAGGGTCTCCCGGAAGGCCCTGCGGAACGTCGGGCTCCATTTTCCGGAAGCCGGAAGCAGAGCCTCCGTGAGGGCAGCGGCCGGCTCCCCCAAAGGAGCGCTCCTGTCGAGAATTGGCCGGAACAGAGCGGGCCGCTCCCCGGCGATCCGCCGGTGGTCCGCCGAGCCGCAGCAGAGAACCACTCCGGACACCAGCTCAGGCCTGGCAAGGGCGAACTCCGCCGCCACGGAGGCCCCCATGGACCACCCCAGCACCGCGAGGGGAGCTCCCGCGGCTTCGGCTACCGCTGCGGCATCCTCCGCAAAAAGGGCTATGGAGGGTTGCGAACTCCCCATGGTGCTTCCTCCCAGCCCCCTCGGGTCATACACCACGGGGGCGATCTCCCGGGCGAAAAGCTGCCTTGGAAACGCCGTCCCCCAGCAGTCCCCGTCACCACCGAACCCGGGGACGAGGAGAAGGGGACGCTCCCCTTCTCCGGCAGCCCACCTGATCAGGGCGCCGTCCGGCCGTTCGATGCCGTTCCATTCCTTCCGTCTCCGCCGTTCCGTCATGATACCCTCTCCAAAAAAGACCGGGTTGCATCCCCGGTCGAAAAATTTCCCGGACATTATACCTCTCCATATACCCCTTGATGGTATTTTGTGATATGCTCATACCACAGGGAAAAAGCGGCCATTGACCCCTCCGCCAAAGGGGGATATTATGGCGGGAACAAGGCTTTTGTCCGCTTTTCGCCGTCCCTGATCACCCGCTTCGGGCTGGGGGTCTCCCCATCCGGAGAACAAAGGAGGATGACCGTGGAATTCCGAAGAGTCCGGCTGGCCAGATCCACAAAAACTAACCCCTGGGACAACCTCGCCCGGGAAGAATACCTCGTGAACCTCTGCGGAGACGACGAGGCCATCCTCTACCTCTGGCAGAACGCCCACACCGTGGTGGTGGGGCGGAACCAGAACCCCTGGGCGGAATGCCGCCTCGACCTCCTCGAGTCGGAGGGGGGCAGGCTCGCCCGGCGCTCCACCGGCGGCGGGGCAGTCTACCACGACCTGGGAAACCTCAACTATTCCTTCATTCTGCCCCGGCGGGCATACAGCATGGAACGGCAGCTCGGAACGGTTCTCGGAGCCCTCCGCACCCTGGGCATCTCCGCCGAATTCTCCGGCAGGAACGACCTGGTCATCGGCGGCAGGAAGTTCTCCGGCAACGCCTACCAGCTCACCCGTCACAAAGGGCTCCATCACGGCACCCTCCTCCTCTCCGCCGACATGGCAAAACTCTCAAGGTACCTGAACGTGGACCCCGAAAAACTGAAGACCAAGGGCGTGGCTTCGGTGGCTTCCAGGGTAATGAACCTCCGGGACGCGCGACCCGCCCTGTCTCTGGACGACCTGCTGGATGCCCTTGAAAGGGAGTTCCTTGCCCGGTACAAGGCCCCTGAAACGCTCCGGGAGGCGAAGGAGCCGGAGGGGGAGGAATACTCCTCCCTGGCGGAGCGGTACCGGAGCCGGGAATGGCGCCTCGGCCGGTCGCCGGAATGCGCCGTGACGGTGCGCAGGCGGTTTTCCTGGGGAGGGATGGAGATCCGGTTCAACGTGAAGAACGGGCATGTAGCCGATCCCGTAGTCTTCTCCGACGCCATGGACGGCGAGATGATCCTGTCCCTCGGGCACAGGCTGGAAGGCGTGCCTTTCAGCTGGAAGGAACTGGCGGAAGCGGTCCGGAGGGCGTTTCCGGACCGCCCGGAAATGGCCGAAACAGCCCTTTGGCTGGAAGAGGCCCCCATCAGCGGAAAGAAGGAGGCAGATGCATGAAGCGCACTCCCATGTACGAGCGGCACGCGGCGGCGGGCGGGCGGATGGTGGACTTCGGCGGCTGGGAGCTGCCGGTCCAGTACGATGCCACCGGCATCAAGACGGAACATCTGGCCGTCAGGTCAAAGGCAGGGCTCTTCGACGTCTCCCACATGGGAGAGATCACCGTTGAAGGGCCGGGCGCGGAGAAATGGCTTTCCCGGCTCGTGACCAACGACATCTTCGTCATGAAGGACTTCCAGGTGCAGTACAACATCATGTGCACCGAGGCCGGGGGCGTGGTGGACGACCTGCTCGTCTACCGGTACGGGCCGGAGAAGTTCCTCCTGGTGGTGAACGCGGCCAACGTGGACAAGGACTGGGACTGGCTGAGGAAACACCTTCCCGGCGACGGCGTCATTCTCGAGAACATCTCCATGAAGACCGCCGAGACAGCCCTCCAGGGACCGGCGGCGGAGGCCGTCCTGGCCCGGGTCGCCGGTTTCGATCCCTCAGCCCTCAAGTTTTTTACCTTCACAGACGGCGTCTCCGTGGGCGGCATCCCCGCCATCGTCAGCAGGACCGGCTACACCGGAGAGGACGGGTTCGAGATCTACGTCCCCTGGGAGAGAGGAGCGGAGCTCTGGGACCTCCTTCTCGAGGCCGGGAAGGACGCCGGCCTGATCCCCATCGGCCTCGGAGCCAGGGACAGCCTCAGGTTCGAGGCGGGACTCCCCCTGTGCGGCCACGAGTACACCGACACCCTGGGTCCCCTGGAGGCAGGCTTCGGCTTTTTCGTCAAGGTGGACAAGTCAGGCGGCTTCATCGGCCAGCCCGTGCTGAAGCGGCAGAAGGAGGAAGGTCTCCGGCGGAAGATCGTGGGACTGCGCCTCGAGGACAAGGGTGTGCCCCGGGCCGGCATGGACGTGGCCGACCCGTCGGGGAGGGTGGTCGGCACGGTGACCTCCGGGGGGTACTGTCCCTCCCTGGACGCCAACATGGCCCTGTGCTGCGTTGAGACCCCGGCCCCCGCGGAAGGTGAAAGCCTGAGCGTCGTCATCCGGGACAGACCCAAAAAGGGCGTGGTGGTGAAGCGGCCGTTCTACGACAGGAAATACAAAAAATAGGAACGAACATCCCAGGAGAGAAAAAGGAGGACGAAAACAATGGCGAAAATACCCCAGGATCTCAGGTACACGAAGGATCACGAATGGATCAGGATGGAGGGCACCATGGGCGTCATGGGCATCACCGACTATGCCCAGCACGCCATGGGCGACATCGTCTACGTGGAGCTTCCCGATACCGGCAGGGAAGTCAGGGCGGGGGAGGACTTCATCGTCGTCGAATCGGTGAAGGGAGCCAACGACGTGTTCAGCCCCGTCTCCGGGACGGTGGCCGCGGTGAACGGCGATCTCGACGGGGCCCCTGAGCTGCTGAACGAGGACCCCTACGCCAACTGGCTCGTCCGCCTCGAAGTCTCTGACCCAGGGGAGCTGGACTCCCTGCTTGACTCCGGGGCCTATGCCAAGCTCGTCGAGGAGCTTGAAGCGGAAAGCGAATAGGAGAGGCCGCCATGAGCCGGTACATTCCCGCCACGGCGGAAGACCGGCGCCGGATGCTCGAATACCTCGGCGTCGGCTCCATTGACGATCTTTTCTCGGGTATCCCGGAGAAGGTCAGGCAGAAGAACCTCCCGGACCTTCCGAAGGCCCTTCCGGAGGCGGAGATGATCCGGGACCTCCGGAAACTGGCCGGGAGCAACAGGAACGCCGACGACCTGCCCTGCTTCCTCGGTGCGGGCGTCTATGACCATTTCATCCCCGCCGCCGTGGACAGCGTCGTCTCCCGGGGAGAATTCACCACGAGCTACACTCCCTACCAGCCGGAAGTGGCCCAGGGAACCCTCCAGGCCATCTTCCAGTACCAGACCATGGTCTGTGAACTCACAGGCATGGAGGTCTCCAACGCCTCCATGTACGACGGAGCCTCCGCCGCCGCAGAGGCGGCGGTTCTCGCGGCATCGGCGGTGAAGAAGAGCAGGATTCTCTGGGGACGGAACGTGAATCCCCAGACGAGGGACGTGCTCCGCACCTACTGCTGGAGCAGGAAGCTCGACCATACGGAACTGCCCGCCGAAAACGGGCGGATCGACGCAAAGGCCCTGGAGAGCGCCCTCGCAGACGGCGATGCCGCAGCCCTGGTGGTCCAGTCCCCCAGTTTCTTCGGCACCATCGAGGACCTGAAATCCCTGGCCGAAACAGTCCACGGGGCGGGGGCCCTGCTCATCGTCTCCACGGACCTCCTCGCCCTCGGCCTCCTCGAAGCCCCGGGAAAACTCGGCGCCGACATCGTGGCGGGCGACGGGCAGTCCGTCGGCAATGCCATGAGCTTCGGCGGTCCCGCCTTCGGGTTTATCGCCGTCAGCAAGCCCCTCATGAGGAAAATGCCGGGCCGCATCTGCGGCCAGACCGTGGATTCCAAAGGAAGGCGGACTTTCGTCCTGACCCTCCAGGCCCGGGAGCAGCACATCCGCAGGGAGAAGGCCACGTCGAACATCTGTTCCAACCAGAACCTCTGCATCGTCGCCGCATCGGTCTACCTCAGCCTCATGGGCCCCGCGGGCCTCCGGGAGATCGGCGAGCAGATCATCGCGAAGACAGAATACGCTGTCGGACAGCTCGAAAAAACGGGGAAATTCCGGAGAGCCTTTCCGGGTGTCCCCTCCTTCCGGGAGACGGCGCTCCTCTGCGACGAGCCTGTCGATGAGCTGAACCGGCGCCTTCTGGACGCCGGGATCATCGGAGGGTACTCCATAGAGCCCCGGTATCCTGATCTGAAGAACGGCTGGCTCCTGGCAGTGACGGAAAGCAGGACGAAGGAAGAAATCGACCGTCTCGCGGCGGTCGCGGGAGGTGACGCCTGATGGCCCGCACAATGGAAACCCTCTTCGAATCGAGCCGTCCGGGAAGGAAAGGCTACGCCCTGCCGGAGCTGGATGTGCCCGTCGTGGACTGCGGATCCGTCCTGGAAGGATTCTGCCGGGAGAAGGCCCCCAGGCTGCCCGAGATGGCCGAGGTGGACGTGGTCCGCCACTTCACCAGGCTGTCGAAGCTGAACTACTCCGTGGACGAAGGTTTCTACCCCCTCGGTTCCTGCACCATGAAGTACAACCCCAAGATCAACGAGGCCGCGGCCAGGATGCCCGGCTTCGCCCGGATCCATCCCCTCCAGCCGGAGGAGACGGTCCAGGGGGCCCTCAGGCTCATGTACGACCTGAGCGCCATGCTCGCCGAGATCACCGGCATGGACGCCGTCACCCTCCAGCCCGCCGCCGGCGCCCACGGAGAGCAGACGGGGCTGATGATGATCAAGGCCTGGCACGAAAGCCGGGGTGATACGAAAAGGACAAAGGTCATCGTCCCCGATTCCGCCCACGGGACCAACCCGGCCTCGGCCACGGTCACCGGGTTCGGTACGGTGGAGGTGGCCTCCGACGCCGACGGCATGGTGGACCTGGAATCGCTGAAGTCCCTCATGGACGATTCCGTGGCGGCTCTCATGCTCACCAACCCTAATACCCTGGGGATCTTCGAGAAGCATATCCTGGAGCTCACAGAGACCGTCCACCGGGCGGGCGGACTGGTCTACTACGACGGCGCCAACGCCAACGCCATCATGGGCAAGACCCGCCCCGGCGACATGGGCTTCGACGTCCTCCACCTGAACCTCCACAAGACCTTCAGCACCCCCCACGGGGGAGGAGGACCGGGTTCAGGGGCTGTCGGGGTGAAGGCCGAACTCGAGCCCTTCCTGCCCGCGCCAGTGGTCGTCCTCCGGGACGGCCGATATGCCCTGGCCGGAGAAAGCGAACGGCCAAGGACCATAGGAAGGGTCCGGAGCTTCTTCGGAAACTTCGGTGTCCTTGTCCGGGCCTACACCTACATCCGCACCCTCGGGCCGGAGGGCATACGGGAAGTCTCGGAGATGGCGGTACTGAACGCCAACTACCTGGCGAAAAGACTCAGCGGCATCTACCCCCTGGCCCACAGGGGTCACTGCATGCACGAATTCGTCCTGAACGGCGGCCCGCTGAAGCACGAAACGGGCGTCAGCAGCATGGACGTGGCCAAGGCCCTCATCGACGCCGGGTACCATCCGCCCACGGTCTACTTCCCCCTCATCGTCCCGGAGGCCCTCATGGTGGAGCCCACGGAGACGGAATCCAGGGAGACCCTGGACCGCTTCGCCGAGACCATGGAAGCCATCGCGGCGAAGGCGAGGGCGGAGGGGCCGGAGGCCTTCCACGATCTCCCGGTCACGACGCCCGTCTCCAGGCCGGACGAGACCACGGCTGCCCGCAACCCGATCCTGCGCTGGCAGTTCGAAGAATAGCCCATTACGGAGACAGGGGGCGCCCGGACGGCGCCCCCTTCGTTCAGGACCGCCTGTTCACTGGCGGCAGTCCTGCGGAAGGAGAGAGAAAAATGTACGATCTGGTGATCCTCGGCGGAGGCCCCGGCGGGCTCCGGGCCGCCGAACTCGCGGCCGCCGCCGGGCTGAAGACCGTCCTCGTCGAGAAGGACCGCCTGGGAGGCGTCTGCCTCAACCGGGGGTGCATCCCAACCAAGGCCCTTTACGCCCATATCGTCGGCGGAAAGGGCCCGAGGGAAGGACTTTGGTCCAGGGTGGAAGGCATCATGGACAAGCTCCGTCAGGGATCGGCCACTGCCCTTCGCATGGCCGGGGCCAAGGTGGTCCGCGGAACCGCCACGGTGGTTCAATGGGAAGGGGAAAAGAAAATCTCCGTCAGGAAGGAGGACGGGAGCGGGGAGGAAATCACCGGCGCCCGGCTGCTCCTTGCCACCGGGGCCCGGTCGGTTCGTCCGGCCTTCGCGGGCAACGACCTGCCGGAAGTTCTCACCGGCGACTGGGCCATCAACGACCCCTCCCTCTGGGATCCGGAACGGAACGGGGAGGTGCGAACCGTGGCGGTCCTCGGAGCGGGGGTCATCGCCATGGAAATGGCCATGATGCTCCAGGACCTCGGGAAACAGGTACTCCTTCTGAAACACTCGGACCAGATCCTCCGCCGCCTGGACGGGGACATCAAGAAGAAGACCGTCCAGATCCTCAAGAAACGGGGAACCCTCATGCGGGATTACGTCCGCCTGCAGGAAACCTCTCCCTCGGGCGGGAAGCTGATCCTCCGGGGAACCTCGAAGGACGAACCCTTCGAGGAGACCTGCGACCGGCTCATCCTTGCCTCGAGCATGGAGCCTGTGCTGGACGGCTTCGGCCTGGAAAACAGCCCGGTGAAAACAGTAAAGGGCGCCATCGCCGTCGATTCCTCCCAGAGGACCTCCGTGGAGGGGGTCTATGCCGTCGGCGACTGCACCGGCGGCGCCATGCTCGCCCACCTGGCGGAGTACCATGCCCTCGCGGCAGTCAGCTCCATGACCGGCGGGAATTACACCGTCGACTACGACGCCGTACCAGCCTGCGTCTTCATGAACCCCGAGGTGGGGACCGTGGGGCTGACAGAAGAGGAAGCCCTTGCCCGGGGCGGGGAAATCGTCTCGGCGAAAGCCTATTTCGCCGCCAACGGCATGGCCCTCTCCCTCGGAGAAAGCGACGGCTTCGTGAAGGTGGTGGCCAGGGCTTCGGACAAAACCCTCCTCGGAGTCCACATCATGGGCCCGGAGGCAGCCTCCGTCCTCGGGGAAGCCGCCCTCGCCGTCTCCAGGAAACTTACCGCCGGGGACGTGGCTCGCTCGGTCCACGCCCACCCAACCCTGTGCGAATGCTTCCGGGATGCCTGCCTGCGCGTTCTGGAGAAGGAGAAATAGGCGGCAGGTCTACCGCTCGTCGATCACCGGCTTGATGTCCGCCACGGGCGTGCCGTCCAGGGCCTCCAGGGGAGCCACCCGGAGACGGCCGCCCTCCCTCTCCAGCAGGGTCACCCGGTGAAGGCCGATGGGGTTCGGCCTCGCGGGGGATCGTGTGGCGAAAACACCCTTCAGGGGCGCTTCGGGATTCCTCCTGGGATGCACCTGAAGAACCGACCTGTCAGCCAGATGCAGCCAGGTCAGCACCAGCAGCTCCCGCCCCGCTTCCAGACCGTCCAGCCCCTCCAAAAAGGCCGGAAAAATCTCGATCTCCGCCCCGGGCGCGTCCTCGAATCCCTGCCTCGGACAATCCTCCTGCCTTTTCAGGGGCGAATGAACCCTTCCTATGGGCTCCACTCTCATGTCACCATAATCCACATTCCAGACCTCCTCCGTCATCCTGATAAGCCCATTCTCCGGCATGGCGTGTCCCGCCGGCTCCGCTCCATTCTATAGCACTTTTCTTGATCAGCATATATCAAATTCTTCATCCTCTTTTTTATAAAACGACTGTTTCCGGCAGGCTGTTTCATGATGTACAATGCCGGGGAGAGAAACCACTGGTTCAATTCATACCACCAAGGAGGCACCAGGGAATGAAAGCCATACTCGCAGGAGCCCTCGAAACCGGGCTCGGAACCGTACTGTCCAACGTGACCGTTTTCGTTGAAAACGGCAAAATCGCCGATATCGCCGAAGGACTCGACCCCAGGAACGCGGACGAGGTGATCGACGCATCGGATATGATCGTCACCCCCGGGCTCATCGACGCCCACACCCATATGGGCACCTACTGCGAAGGCTTCCCCGAGAGCATGGCCGACGCCAACGACATGGTAAACCCCGTGGCTCCCCACCTCCGGATCCTGGACGCCATCTACCAGGACGACACGGCCTTCGCCGACGCCCTCTCCGGGGGAGTCACCTGCGTCCAGACCCTGCCCGGGAGCGGCAACGTCATCGGCGGCCAGGGAGCCATCATCAAGACCTCAACGGCATCGGGGGGGCGGAAGAAAACGGTGGACGAAATGGTGGTGAAGGCCCCCTCCTCCATGAAGGCCGCCCTGGGCGAGAACCCGATCCGGGTCTACAAGGAGAAGCAGAAGCTCCCCAACACCCGCATGGGCAACGCCGCCCTGCTCCGCCAGGCCTTCGTGGAGGCGGAAAACTACCGGAACAAAATGATCCAGGCCAGGACCAAGAACGAGCCGGCGGAACGGAACCTCCAGCACGAAGCGCTCCTCCCCGTGCTCGACGGGGACCTTTCCCTCTGCGTCCATGCCCACCGATGCGACGACATCGCCACGGCGGTCCGCATCGCGGGAGAGTTCTCCATCCCCTTCACCGTGGAGCACTGTACGGAAGGACACCTCATCGCCCCCTTCCTGGCGGAGAAGAACGTTTTCGCCGCCGTGGGTCCCACCCTCACGGGCAAGCCCAAGATCGAGCTGCGGAACAAGACGTGGGACACCCCCCTCGCCCTCTGGAAGGCCGGGGTCCACTTCTGCATCATCACCGACCATCCCGTGGTGCCCATCGAGCATCTCTCCGTCTGTCTCTCCCTGGCCGTCCGGGCCGGGCTTCCCCGGGAGGAGGCCCTCAAGGCGGTGACCATCTATGCCGCGGAACATCTCGGCATCGCGGACCGGGTAGGTTCCGTCGAAAGGGGCAAGGACGCAGACCTGGTGATCTGGGACGGCGATCCCCTTGACGCCCGGAGCAGGGCCGTGGCCACCATCATCGACGGGGAAACCGTCTACTCGAGAAGCTGATCCATCCCCCGGCAGAGTACGCCCCGGAAGAAGGAGGAATGCGGGTTGGATACGCTCCACTTCATCACCATCACGGGGATCGACCATTACTACGGCAAGACCCCCTTTGAAATCGGACGGATCGCAAGGATCTCCAAGGAGCCGGAAAACCCCCACGATCCCGAGGCCATCCGCGTGGAGCTGCCCGTCATCGGCACCATCGGCTACGTGGCGAACAGCACGAACACCGTCTACCGGGGCACGGCCAGCGCGGGGCGCATCTACGACAAGATCGGCGACTACGCTTTCGCCCGGGTCTTCTTCGTCACCCATTCCAGCGCCATCGCCCTCGTCCTCTCGCCGGACGAGGTGGAGGAGATCGATGCCGGGAAGAAGGTCATCTTCACTGTGAACGACGAGGAGGAGGCCCCCGCAGATGACGGCTAGGAGCGGGGCGGCGAAGAGTTTTTAATAAGAGCATTTCATCCAAAGAAATACCTGACATTGAAATCCGGGTTTTTATGTCCCGAAAAAGGGAACGACAGGGCCTCTGTCACAAAGACCTGTCGTTCTCTTTTTTTACCCTCAGATCGTACCGGTTTCCCCACGCCCTCACCGTGCCGATACGCTCCTCAGGCAAACTGGACAGCGGATCTGCACCGAAAGTGTTTTCCCTGCCTGTATCAGCGAGGACGAAGCTTGCCTCGTCCCCTCACCCGTTCACCTGGGGCCCGCAGGCAGACGTTTCCCGCCGTTCCGGTGAACAGCAACGGATCCGCTCTCGCGGACTTTGAAGTGCCTGATCTGCGACAGCAGATCCTCTCCTCTCGAACGCATTTCCCGGGCCTGGTTCGACACGCCTTCGGAAGCCTTTGCCGTCTTCTCCGAGGCGTCGGCGATTTTATGTATCAACCCGGAGATTCTCATTGTGCCCTGTGTCACCTGATCCATGGCAGAGGCCATTTCACCGCTGGAGGCAGCCTGCTCCTCCGAGGCCGCGGCGACACTTGCTATGGCCCTGATAACACGATCGATCTCTTCCAGGGCTCCCTGTAGTTCTGTACCCGCCTGCTGTGCCCGGGTGATCATTTCTTTCATGATTGTTCCCGTCTCCTCGGTGACCCCGACGGCACCCCGGGTGCTGCTTTCCAGGGAAGCGATGAGCTTGGAGACTTCGCCCGCCGCCTTGTTCGACTCCTCGGCAAGCTTCCGGACTTCCTCCGCGACGACGGCGAAACCTCGCCCCGCCTCTCCGGCCCGTGCAGCTTCTATTGCCGCATTGAGAGCCAGAAGATTCGTCTGATCGGCAATAGAGACAATGACGCCGACAAATCCTGCTATGTCATTCACGGCCGCAGCAAGCCTGCCGATCACCTCGGCGTTCGTCATGGTCTTTTCTCCGGCCATGCCGAGTTCACGGACAACCTCGTTGACCTTCCTGCCGGCTGCCACAGCTGTCTTTCCTGCTTTTTCCCCCGCAACGGAGCCTTCCGCGGCGGCTTTCGACATGGACTGGGCACTGCCTGCGACCTCCTGGACTCCCGCTGTGGTCTCCTCAATAGAGGCGCTGTTTGACTCTGAAAGTTCAATGACCTGTTCAAGGCTGCTCCGCACCTGTTCTACCGAGGTGTTAGTGTCCCCGGAGAGGACAGCAAGAGATTCCGCCATCGCTGAGACAGCTTCGGCAACCTTTCGGATGCTCAGAACCGCCGTCGCCTGGGAGGCGATCATTTCGGAAAGGGCGTCTGCCATTTCACCTATTTCATCCCGGGAACTGATGCCGAACTCCTCCCGCAGAATGGTAAGATCCCCCTGCCGCGCCCGTCCTGCCAGCTCACCGACTTTCCGCACCGGTTTTGCTATCCACCGGGCTATCAGCCAGACGGCCGCGACGACAGCCAGGATACCGATACCTGCGAGGAGAACCGTGATTCTGAGAAGCCGCCTGGACGAGGCCATAACCTCTTCCTCCAGTATCACCGAGCCAAAGGACCACGGCGTTCCCGTATCTCCGATGTGCACCGGAGCGAAGGCCTTGAGAGTCATCGAATTCACCGCAGCCGACCATTCTTCACCAAACCAGCTCTCTCCTGCCTGAATACGCCTGAGGAAGGCGTCTCCGCCAGGCTGCTGCGTCTCGCCTGCAAGGTCCCCCACTCTCTCCGGCTCTTTATGGCTGGCGACAATCCCGTCGTGGGAGATGAGGCGGCCGAAACCCGTATCGTAGAGCTTGAGCTGTGAAGTGATCGGATGGATGGAATCCATCAGGATGTCCACACCCACCACGCCGAGCGCTTTCCCCTGCGATATGGCGGGAACGACGAGGCTGGTGACAAGCACCTTTTTACCGCCGAGCTGATCCTCCTCGTACGGTTCGAGGATCGTCTCCCGGCCTCTCCGCATCGGAATGGTGTAGTAGTCGTTCTCACCAGGAACATCGTAATCTGCCAGCGGTTCGAAAACTATCCCGCCCTCATTTCGGTACCAGTAAGGGATGAAACGCCCGGAGGCGTCGTGATCCTCCGTTCCGGTGAAGTCTCTGTCCTTCCCGTCGAAGGCATCCGGTTCCCAGCAGGACCAGATGCCCAGAAATCTCGGGTTTTTTTCCAGGGTGACACGCAGAATCTGCCTGGCCTGCTCCCGGTCTGCCGTGCCGTTCTCCACTGCGCCTTCGAGGAAGTGCACCAATGTTCGGGCGACCTCCAGGGCCGATTCGAACTGAAGTTTCATCTCCTTGGCATACTCTCTCGAAAGGGAAAGAGACAGCTGCCGTGCCTGTTCCATGCTCTCCCGGCGGTTGATGTAAGTGACCGAGCCGATAATGACGACAAAAACCAGAAGCACCGAAGAGAGGACGAACAACGTGACTTTTCCCTGAAGCCCCAACCGAATTCTCATTCCGGAAATTCCTCCCGAACCTGGTGTGTGAGATGTGAAAAAAGGTTGTTTAAATCCTTTTATGGATGCTCTTTCGAACCTGCTGAAAGCAGGATTTGGGAAAAAGCAGCGGAGGAATCCTCGGAACGTTTTGAGCACCTGCAAAAAGGCCATGCAGCTGAAATAAAACAGTTCCTTCCGCCATGACAGGCAGGTCTGTCATGGCAGTTTTCTGAAAATGTACACTGTGGTGAAATGAAGGACCCTTTGTTCGTCTCCTTTGATCAGCGTTTTCCATTGCAGGAAGCAAAGGATCTCAAACGTTCGCTTTCAAGGCGGCTTCACTCCCTGGGCGGGACCGGGACCGTGAGGCTTCCCTCGGGCAGGACCATATAGGAGAGGTCCTTTCCCCTTTCCTGCTCGATGAGCCGCAGGGCCTCCTCCACCGACGGCACTTTTACGGCGAAGAGCTTTTTCACCTCCGCCCCGTCCATGGACGTGACCATGTAGACCGTCTTCTCCGTGGCGACCTTGGCGAACCCGAAGGCCTTGTGGCCGCCCATCTTGAAATCGCTCCGGATGCGCTTCACGATATCTTCCGGACAGGACGCGGCATTCATCCACTCCTCGAACACGGCCTCGCCGTACCCTCCGGGACAGTCGGCCACCAGCACGATGGCGCCGCCCTTCTTCGTGGCCTTGTCGGCGTGGTCAAGGGCCTTCTGGGCCTGGTACATGTTTATGTCCCTGGGGTGTCCGCAGGCGCCGGCGACGGCCACGTCCGCAAGCCCCTTCACGGGAACCTCGTACAGGCTCGCCGAGACCGCCACTGCCTCCCTCCACGCCTTCACCACGTCACCGGCAGCGACCTTCACCACGTCCTTCTTCTCGTTAACCACCACGTTGAGGATGAAATCCACGCCCACCATCTGCGCAGCCTCGATCATCTCGAGGTTCACCGGGTTGGAGTCCAGGTCCGGGAGGGCGTCCATGAGCTCCACCATCCGGGAATGGTTGCGCTCCACCGTCTCCTTCCACGCCACTCCGGGCAGGATGGACTTCCGGCCGCCCGAATATCCGGCGAAGTAGTGGGGCATGACCACCCCGAGAGAGAGGACGAAATCGGCCTCCGCCACCAGCCGGTTGATCTTCAGCTCCGCTCCCGTGGAGAGGGTACCGATGGAAACGAGGCTCTCCAGGTCGTCAGCCGCATGGGAGACGATCCCGAACCGCCGGACGATCTCTTCGCCGTACACCTGGAGGTTCTGGTCGTCCGTGTGGGGGTCGTGGATGCCCGTGGCCACGAGAAGGGTGACCATGTCATCGGTGATCCCCGCCCGGGCAAAGCGGGAGAGCACCGGCGGAAGCAGAAGGTCGTAGGGCGTGGGGCGGGTTATGTCATTGACGATCAGGACAATTTTCCGTGGCTGTTTCCTCTGAAGGAGTTCCAGAAGGGGAGGAGTCCCCACAGGGCTGTCCAGCGCCTCCTCCACGTCCCGCAGGGTGCAGGGCCTCAGGTTGGTCTCCGGCGGAAGGATCACCTGGAGGATCCTGGAATCCTCAAGGGAGAACGTCTCGGTCCCCCTGCCTCTTTTGAGCTGAAAATCCATCTCCATTCCCCCTTACCTGGTCCGGAGAACCGGGCCCCCGGTCTCCGCTTCTTCCAGTTGAGCCACGGAGCGGGACACGTCGGTCTCCCCCGCGCAGGCAAGATCCTTTTCAAACCCAAGAGCAAGGATTCTCCGGCCGTGGACGGACCGCCGGAGAATAGCCGCCATGTCGCGTCCGCCCGACCGCCAGACGTCCAGGGCCATGACCGCCCCGTCCTGGAGCTCGGCATCCCCTCGCCGCAGGAGGAGCTCCACGAGCAATCCGGCACAGGCCGTGTCATCCAGGGCGGCCCGTCCGTGGAGCCCGGCGCAGAGAATGCCCACCGATCCGCCGTCCTTCAGGGAGGCATCGAGGACCGCAGAGGCGTTCCGGGCACATACCGGCCGCACCGGTTTTCCGGAAGCGGCGGCCTTCAGGAGGGCCCTCGTTCCGTTGGTGGTGGCCATCACTGCCTCGGGGCGCTTCGAAGGGCCGAATTCCAGCAGCTCCAGGGGAGAATTCCCGAGGTCAAAGCCTTCGGGAGGAAGGGCGTTCCGCTCCCCCATCAGGAGGGGATTCCGCCCTCCCGCCGCCAGCCTGTCCCGGAGGAGAAAGGCGTCCTCGACCGACGGGCACGGATGGAGTATTTCCCCCCCTCCGTCGAAGAAGGCGCACATGGTGGTCGTGGCCCGCAGGATGTCGATCACCAGCCAGCTGTCCGCCTCCGGAAGGATCTCCTCCGGTGAAAGAACCACGTCCGCCTTCACGGTCATGGTCTGGCTGCGAACTTTTCCGCTTCCTCCACGAGACGGAGGAACAGGGGAAGCATCTCGTCCCCTCCGGACATCATCATCTCCGGGTGCCACTGGACACCCACCACGAAGGGCTCTCCCTCCATCTCGAGAGATTCCACCACGCCGTCCATGGCCCGGGACGTGACCTTCAGCCCCCGTCCCACGTCCTTCACCGCCTGATGATGGTAGCTGTTCACCGGGAAGGTCATTCCAAGGAGTTCGGCGATCACCGATCCCTCCTCGGCCACCACCGTGTGGCTCGGGCACGAGCGCTTCCGGTTCTGGGAATGCTTCACGAAAGAATCGGGAATTTCCGAGAGATCCTGGTAGATGGTGCCGCCGCAGGCCACGTTCAGGAGCTGGATTCCCTTGCAGATGGCCAGAACTGGCCGGCCCTTCGCCAGGGCCGTCTTTATGGTGCGGAGCTGGAAAATGTCCGTGTCCCGATAGACGAACTCCAGGGCCCGGTGAGGCTCTTCGCCGTAGAGCAGGGGGTCGATGTCATATCCTCCCGAAACGAGAAGGGCATCCACATGCTCCGTCTGCCTCTCCGCCACATCCTGGCCCCGCACCACGGGAACCATGAGGGGAATGCCCCCGGCACGCTCCACGGCGGCCACATAGTCGTTGTTCACATAGCTTCTCTCCAAGCCGGGAGAAAAGCCTCCCTGCTCCACGAGAAGGTTCCCCACAATACCGATCACCGGTCGGCCCATGCTGATTTCCTCCAATGTTTACGATTCGGCGGTTTTCCCGCCCCTTTCAGTATAGCGCCGGGGGTGTCTTTTTCAAGTTGACATCACAGGAAGGGAGGAGAATAATACCCCCCATGACCTGGGGAGAACGGGCCGGATGCAGCCCGGAGAAGCTCCCTCCGAAGGAGAGTCGCCGCCATGAAACCCATCCTGTCCTCATTCGCCCTTATCGCCTCGGGCCTGCTGTTCGGGTACGGAATCCGCCGTCTTTTCGAAAAGGGCTTCCTCGGCCCCGATGAACGGCTCGGCCTAATCCGGTCCTTTCTGCAGCGCCTCGTGCTGCTGGGTCTCGGACCGCTGACCTTCGTCGGCGCCCTCTGGATCGTGGAGATCCGGGAGCCGAAAATCGCCCTTCTCGCCCTCATCGGGGCCTTCTGCCACATCTTCGGGGGTGCTGCCGCAGCGGCGGGGGCCCTCTTGTTCCGCATGGCCCCGCCCCAGGCGGGAGCCTTCTTCTGCTGCGGCTTCTTCACCAACGTGGGGGCCATCGGAGGGCTGGTGATCTTCCTCTTTCTGGGCGAGGAAGGCTACGCCATGATGCCCCTCTTCAAGCTCCTGGAGGAACTCGTCTATTACGGCATCGGCTTTCCCGTTGCCCGGCTCTACGGCACTGGACAAAAGACGGCCGCGGGAGGCAGCCTTCTTCCCCGCCTTCTCCGGGATCCCTTTCTCAGGGTGGCCATTGGAGGACTGCTCCTCGGAACCTCTCTCAATCTGTCGGGCATTCCGAGGCCTGCAGTCTATGGGTCCCTGAACAGGCTGCTCATACCCCTCAGCACGGTGCTCCTCCTCGCCTCCATCGGCATGGCCATGAGGTTCGGGAAGACTGCGGCCTGGCTGAAAGAAGGCCTCGCCCTCACCGCCCTGAAATTCCTCCTCGTCCCTGCAGTCTGCGTCTCCCTCGGAGCCCTGGCCGGCCTGGGCGGCATTGCCGGAGGGCTTCCGCTAAAGGCCGTCCTCGTCTTTTCATCCATGCCCGTGGCCTTCAACGCCCTCGTTCCGCCGTCGCTTTACGGTCTCGACCTCGACCTGGCGAACAGCTGCTTTCTTCTCTCGGTGCTCGGGCTGGCAGCGCTGCTGCCGGTCCTGCACTTCGCCCTTGGCCTGATGTAAGACCTGCTACATCTCCACGAGCTCCACCCTGCGGTTCTTCGCCCGCCCCTCCTCGGTCCTGTTCGACGCCACGGGGGCGAGCATCCCCACCCCTGCCGGGATGAGTCTCGATGCGGCTATGCCGTAGTGATCCCGGAGGGATTTCACCACCGCCTCCGCCCGTCTCCGGGAAAGGCCCATGTTGTACTCCCGGTCTCCCGTGCTGTCCGTGTGACCCACGATAAGCACCCGGAGGTCCGGGAAGGCTTTCAGGAGCTTCGCCATTTCCTCCAGGGCGGGCTTCGATTCGGGCTTGATGTCAGCCTTGTCGGTGTCGAAGTAAATACCGTAGAGGGCGATCCTCCCGCTGGTCTCCAGTCCCTGGGCCATCTCCTCCGACGTGACCACCGTCATTTTGGTCTCCATGGGCTTCGTCTCCACGATGTCCACCCGGCAGTAGGTCCGGCCCTTCTCCATTTTCGTCTCGGAGCCCCAGAAATTGTTTTCAAAGGCGCACACCGTCACATAGACGTTTCCCTCCGGGCGGACAAGACGGGCCGAGAGGAACTGCTGGTTCTTCGTCCGCTCGTCCCCGGGGATGGGGTAATGCCTGTCCCTGCCGTACAAAGTCTCGGCGAAGCTGTCGTAGGGACCGAGCTCATCCTTCGAACCGGAGAAGAGAATGTCGTACCTCTTTTCCTTCAGTTCCTCCTCGTAATTCCGGAACACCTCCAGGGCGCTCCTTCCCGCAGGGGCGACGTACAGAAGCCGCGTGGTCCTGCCCTCCGCCTTCTCGGAAGCTGTGAAGACATAGCGGCCGTCACGGTAGACCGTCTTCCCCAGGGGGATGACCGTGCTGTCGTACTCCTTCGCCTCGTATTGAACGATGAAGGATCCCTCGTACCGGCGCAAAAGGGGTGAATCTTTTCCTCCCTTCAGGTCGGCCCCGAAAGCCGCCTGCACTGAGAGAACCGCCAGGAACAGCGCTGCGAACATCCGGCCCTTGAAGGCCATGAAACCCCCTCCTCATTGTTTCGGAATTATCTGTCACATTGTATCACGGCTCTGTGGAAAGCATTTCACGGCCTATTTTCCCTCGCAGAAAATTTATCCGGGACACTCTTTTCTTCGGAAAATCTACCGGGGTCACTTTTTCGTTGAAAAACGGAATTTAAGGGTATACTAATAAGATATCCATTCGACAGGCAGGTGCAGACCGTCATGAAAGGAATCGGGGCCTCTCCGGGCATTGCCATTGGCAAGGCAGTCATTCACTGGAAAGAACAGATCGACATCCTCCGGGAGTTCGTCGAGGAGCCGGAGCGGGAGCTCGAACGCTTTCGGACGGCCCTCGAGTTCGCCGGGGAGCAGATCCGGGAGACCTACTCCAGGGTCCTTGAAAGCGTCGGCCCAGGCGAGGCGGCCATCTTCAGGTCCCACGGCATGATGCTGAAGGACCCCGATTTCGTCGGCCAGATCGAGCGCATGATCCTTGACGGCAGCGTCAACGCCGAATGGGCGGTGAAGCAGGTGGCCGACAGCCTCATCCAGATCTTCGAAAGCATGGGGAACGACTATATGAAGGCCCGCTCCGACGACGTAAAGGACATCTCCGACCGGGTGATCAAACTGCTCCTCCAGGTCGGCGGAATCGACCTCTCGAATCTCAGGGAACCCTCCATCATCGTAGCGAGAGAACTCACTCCCTCGGATATCTCCCAGATGGACAGGGAGATGACCCTCGGCATGGTGTCGGAAACAGGAGGCAAGACCTCCCACACTGCCATTCTCGCCAGGACCCTCGAAATTCCCGCCGTCATGGGGGTAAGGAAGCTGCTGGACGAAGTGGAAAATGACGACCTCATGATCATCGACGGCGAAACTGGACAGGTCTTCGTAAACCCCGACGGGGAGACGGTGGAGCGCTACCGGGAGCGGCTGGACCGGTACGAGTGCTTCAGGAAAAGCCTCACCGAAGTCCGGGGGATGAAAACGGTCACCCTTGACGGCGTGGAGATCGAGCTGGAGGCAAACGTGGCCTCCCCGAAGGACCTGGACGACGTCTTCAAGAACGACGGCGAAGGGGTGGGGCTCTACAGGACGGAATTTCTCTATTTCGACAGCTCCCTCCTCCCTCCCGAGGACACCCAGTTCGAGCAGTACAGGGACGTGGTGGTGGCCATGACGGGCCGGCCGGTGGTCATCAGGACCCTCGACATAGGGGGAGACAAGAAGCTGGACTACCTTTCCATCCCCGAAGAGCAGAACCCTTTCCTGGGCTACCGGGCCATCAGGCTCTGCCTGGACCGGCAGGAGATTTTCAAGGTCCAGCTCCGGGCCATTCTCAGGGCCAGCGCCTTCGGGCAGGTCCGCATTCTCTTTCCCATGATCTCGAGCCTCGAGGAGCTCCGCTCCGCAAAATCCATCCTTGAGGAGACAAAGGAAGACCTCCGCTCCCTGGGAGTACCCTTCGACGAATCCATCCAGTCGGGCATCATGGTGGAGGTGCCGTCGGCAGCCATCCTCTCCGACCATTTCGCCAGGGAAACCGACTTCTTCAGCATCGGGACCAACGACCTCATCCAGTACGCCGTGGCGGTGGACAGGGGGAACGAAAAACTCTCCCACCTGTATTCCCAGTATCACCCCGCGGTGCTCCGCCTTATAAAAACAGTTCTCGACAACGGGAAGGCGGCGGGAATCCGGGTCGGGATGTGCGGCGAATCCGCCGGAGACCCGAAGCTCATCCCCATCCTCCTCGGCATGGGACTCACGGAATTCAGCATGAATCCCTCGTCCATCCTCCAGGCCCGGTGGATCCTCCGGAACCTCAGGAAGGGAGATCTGGAGGAGGCGGCCCTGAAGGCCCTGTCTCTGGGCACGGCAGAAGAGGTGGAGGAATATTGCTCCAGATTGCTCCAGACCCTCAACCTCTGCCGCTGAAGGAAAAGGGGGCTTCCCCCTTCCGGAAGGATTATAATAACGCCATGAACGATGCCGCCCGCACCGAACGGGAATCTCCGCCCCTGCCCGAGATGCTCCGCCCCCTTTTCTGGGATGCGGAATGGTCGGCTGTGGATTTCAACAGGAACAGGACAGCGGTGATCGAACGGATTCTGAACCTCGGAAACGAGGAACAGCTCGCCTGGCTCCGGAGGAATGTATCGCTGGACGAAATCCGGGCCGTGGTGGCTTCGAGCAGGCGGCTGAGCAGAAAGACGGCCCGGTGCTGGCAGAACTTCTTCGGACTCAGGGAGGAGGAAATGCGATGTTTTGGGATGTTCTCGACAAACCCAGACAATCTCTTCTAAAGAGCATCGTCGCCACCCCGCCCATCCCGGGGGCCTACCTTGCGGGAGGAACTGCCCTGGCCTTGCAGTACGGCCACCGGCTGTCAGAGGATTTCGACTGGTTTCTGCCCGAAAGCTTCGACCCCGGGAAACTGCCCGCCCTTCTCGAACCCTTCGGGACAGTCTCCGTGGCGGAGACCCACGCCGGAACTTTCCACGGATGGATCGACGGAATACGGGTGACCTGGCTCCATTACCCCAACCCCCTTCTGGACCCCCTCCAGCAGGTGCCGGACCTTCCCGGACTTCTGCTCTCCTCCCCCCGCGACACGGGGCTCATGAAATGGGCCGCCCTTTCCGACCGGGGCGCCCGGAAGGATTTTCTCGACCTCTACGAACTGGCCCTCCAGGGAGTCACCCTCGAAGAGCTCTTCCTCCTCCTCCCCAGAAAATTCCCCGGACGGCGCCTCAACCTTTACCATATGATCAAGGGACTGAGCTACTTCGACGACGCCGAGCACGACCCCTGGCCCGTCATGCTCAGGGATGTGAGCTGGAGCGCCCTCCAGCGTTATTTCCTCTCCTCCCAGACGAGACTGCTCCGGTCCCTCCCCTGACGAGAACAGCACGCCTCAACACGGTCGTCCGGCACCTTTCCTTCAGCCGAGGGACAGCTCCGGAGGAAGGACGGCTTCCCGGCCGACCTGCCGGAAACGGGAGTCGAAGAAAAGAAATGACAGGGCCGAAAACCCTGTCATTTTTTCTCTGTCTTCTCACCGTCCCGAAATTTTCTTCAGGAGCGTTTTACCTTTTTTTCAACAATACAACCGGAAGGAACAGCAGCACCGCAAGAGGCGCTGCACCCGCTGCGGAGCATCCCCCCCCGTCGGGGCTGCCCACCGTAATGACTTTCGCCGCGGTGCGTCCTTGGGGGTTCTCGTCGTCGGCAGCCGGCAGGATGTCCGACGTGACGATCATCTGCAGCGGGAACGTCCTGTCGATGTCGGGTGCCGTGTAGAGCATCCGGACGACGTGCTCCGTGCCGTTTTTAAGCAGGGGGATGGTCCGGTGGCTCACAAACCCCTTGTCGTCCCGCAGAAAAACGGACACGTAGAGAAGGGTGCTGTCCTTTATCCCCTGGGCGTGGTCGAACCGGATCGTCCCCTGGACTGCTGCGGTCCTTCCCGGGTCGAGATGCGCCGTTTCCTCTCCGAAGGTTCCGTCTTCGTTCAGCGGCCGTATGGACATGGAACCGGGAAGGATGTTCAGCCGCCCGCCCAATGCCGCACTTTTCAGGAGCCTGCCGCCGCTTTCGGATGCCGAGGCCGTCCGGGTGGAACTCACGAAGTTTGCAGGGTCATACACGCCCACCAGGATATGTCCCTGGTCGTTGTTCGTCTGGAGATTCCCTCCGTCGGTGGTGAGAGAAACGTGCAGATACCCCACCGCCTGGGTGCTGCGGGTGGTGAAGACCTTGGTCAGGTCCGCCCAGTTGTTGGTTGTTCCGCTGTCCCGCCCCGGGATGGATGGAATCGTCCTGGAGCCTAGAAGGGTGGCCTTGCTGATATCCGGCAGGTCGGTGCTCGAGGTGATGGGCTGGAAACTGAGGGTGACGGTGACGTTGCCGGTGGGAACGAAGCTGTAGTTGTACACCCGCAGGTGTGCGGTCACCTCGGTGTTGATGGGCATGACCTGGCCGCTCACGCCGCCGGAGCCGACAATTGTCGCTCCCTCGAAATGGAGGGCCCGCATCCGCCCCGCGTCTCCGGGGAAGGGGTTTTCCTGCCATTTCCCCGCGTTGATGACCCACTGCCGGGGCAGGTTGAGGGCAGGGTCGGCGGTCGCCTTGTACGGCGAACCGGGTCCCCAGATCTGGGAATAGAGTTTGGCAAGTCTCGAGACCGCGTAGGCGAAGGAGATGGTGCCGGTATCGCTCGCGTAAATTGCTGCATCCACGGTGAACTGCTGGTCGGAGGGGGTCATTCCCGAAGGGCTTGCGTAGCTGGCTACGCCCGGCCATGAGACGGTTATTCCGCCCAGCTTGCTTTTGTCCGATGTGGTGATGGTGTCCGAGCCGTAGGAATAGTCGCCGTGCACGCCGAAGTGCCCTGTCACCTTGATGAGCTTGCCCCTGGCGGGGAGATTGAGTTTTGCGTATCCGGAAACAGTGTTTTTCAGCGAATCCAGTACATCATCGTGTCCAATGACCTCCATGGTAAAGTTCGACTGTGTGCTGTCCACGTTTCCCATGATCTGCCCCGTGCTCTTGGCAAGAACGAGGCCGTTGATGTCCTCCCAGAAGTCATCGGGGAGCTTCGATGCCGCCCCCTGGGGGTAGTCCCTGGTCTGCTCCAGTGTCCTGGGGTAGGAGAACAGGTTCAGCCCGTTGTGCCACGGATCGTACCAGTCGACCTCCTTCCCGGCTGTGGAGGAGAAACTCGACTGGATGACCCTGGGGACGATGAACTGGACGAATTTTCTGTACGTCACGCCGTCCTCTGTTACAAATGCCTGGGACTCGGGCAGAAGAACCGGGTAGCGCCAGACGTCGTGGGTGTTGGCCCGGAAATACACCTGGTCGTCGTACTGGGCAGTGGCTGACAGGCTGGCCGTAGTGGTGACCGTGGTTCCATAGGTATGGGCGTGGGCGGCCTCTCCGGCATATTCCAGCCCGGCTTCGAAGAGGGTGGTGTTCTCTTTCCGGTGATGGACCTGCGCGACCGAAATCCCTACGGACGCGCCCCAGTGCCCCTCGCTTGTTTTCGTGGTGAGGGTCGTCTCGGAGTCAGATGCCTTGCCCATCATCGTCGTCGAATACCCGTTGAGCACCGCGAAGGAGTCCATGATCCTGGTCGTGCCCCCTTCGGAGAGGACGTCCCAGTGCCTCGGGGGAGCCTGGATTATGAAGACCGGCTCGATGTTGTCATAGACCGTGAAGCCGGTGGGCTCTCCCAGGACCATGCTGTCCCCGTCGATATCGGCGGCGGTGATCGTGGGCACCACATTGCCTGCCATCGCCCCGTCAGCCCTGGTGCCCTTGGCGGTAAGCGCCAGCCCGTCGGTCCCGTTCCAGGAGAAAATGCCCCACCGGAGCCCTTCTTTGCCGGAGGAGCCTGGAAGGGTGGATACAAGGCCGATCTGTTTTTTGAGTATTTCGGTCTCGGGATAGGCGAACATCCCTGTGTTCATGGAAAAACGGACGTAGTCGGTGTGCATGGTCCAGGTGCTGTCCTGGTCGGTCAGATAGTAGCCGTACTTGGTCCCCATTCCTGTGAGGACTACCACGCCTTCGGTCACCGGCCATTTGTGCACGTTGATATGGAGCCTGTTTACATTTCCGGCTTCGGTGTGCACATAGACAAGCTCATCGAAACCATCGCCGTCGAGGTCGTCGATGGATGCCTCCACCGCGGGCGCAGAGTGCCCGGCCATTTTGCCTCCTGAGCTGATTTGCACACCCCTGACCGGCCGCGTGACTTCTCCGTTGACTATTTTCCAGACATCGAGATAGAGCTTTGAATTCTGGTAGAGCGCGGGGGTGGTGCTGTAGAGCACGGCCAGCTCGTCGAAGCCGTCGCCGTCCAGGTCCCCCATGGCGACCGTGGCACTGTCGTATTGAAGGTACCATTTGCCGGCATTTTCGGAAAGCGCGTAAAACCACTCCCACTCCGGTGCGTCGACACCATTATAGGTAATCCGGATGATCTTCAGCCGGTTGTTGTGGGCGAGACCGTCAGGAGCCTTGACCGTGGTGTAGTACAGGGCCACTTCAGGATTCCCGTCTCCGTCCATATCTCCGATCGCTGTCCTGACGCTGTTTGCGGGCTTGACATCCGTGAGCCCCCCCACGACGTTTGTCCCGAGGGTGTAAGAGGCATCCGTGTTCTGCCAGACTCGGGGCGTTCCCAGACCCCTGCAGGCCTCGTACAGTGACTTCCCGTCCACAAAGACAAGCGAATTTCTCATATTCTCAAAATCATCGCTGCCCTTTGGGTTCGTGAGGAAGTTCACCACCCAGTCCGTGTAGCCGTCCTTGTTCCAGTCCCAGGCAACCATGTCGTGGGCCACGTTCTGGTCCAGGGCGGGAGCGTATATTTTCGAGAGGTCCGCTTTGAACTTGTACTTATAGTAGGGCCGGTGAATGCCGGTGATCAGCACCCTTCCGATGCGCCCCACGGTTCCCGTCGTTTCGTTCCTTCCGGTAAGCTCCATCCAGAGGAATGTATTGTTCTCGTCAGCATCCGCCCTCGTCAGGTACGACGTGCAGATGACCCCCGTCGGAACCTTGGTGAAGGTCTGTGTCCCCATGAAGTCATCGGGGATGGTCCTCGTCTGCGGAACGAGACCGAACGCCTGGGACTGGGAGAAGACCAGGCTGTTGAGTGACAGGAGTCCAATCTTCACTGCAAGGTTCGCCTTTGTCGTGGTTATCACATTGGTCCCGTAATAACCGGAAAGGTCTGTCTCCAGGTTTTCCGCCTGCCCCCGGAAGGTTTTCAGACCGTAGTCCGTGTCCATGAAGGAGATGATCGCCCTGTGTTTGGTGATCATGACTTTCTGCCACTCCGAACCAAGCGGTTCGGGGGGCGGATCTTCCGCCGACACGATTCCGGCGGTCCCCATAAAGCCCCAGATAACGGAAGCGGCGGCAAATACCGCCGCCAGCCTGCGAGAGGCCGCCCCGGCCTGTTTCCATATTCCTCGGCACATAATGACCCTCCCCTTTTGATCCCTTCCGGAAAGCAGCCTGTTTTCCGCGGCGGAAACGGGTACCGGCACCCCGCCTCGAATGATATTAAAAAGATCGATTTTTCAGAAGGTTAAATTATCGCAACTATACACCTTTCTTTTTTTTTGCGCCACAAAAAAAGCCCCGTCAATTGCCGCGGCGATCTTGCTCAGGAACAGAACTATCCCTTTTCCTGCAGCACTTTAGAGCCTTTCCCGGCGATGAAACCGGATCGGGCAACCCCTGCAGAGCAGAAGTGTACACTTGACAATTTACGAACAATATGGTTAAAATATGAATGGTGTATTCTATTCTCGTCCTGCCCTGTCGGGACAGAATCCGGGGGACCGCATGGAATACGTATCCGTCAGCCGTCTTAAATCGGGCATGGTGCTTTCCGGGGATCTTATCGCCCCGAACGGCCGGTTCATTCTGCCCAAGGGAGCCCGCCTGACCCCGAAGAACATCATGAGTCTCAAGATCTGGGGAGTCTCCGAGGTTCCTGTCGCCAAGGCAAAAGAACCGGAAGAACCGGGCGGGGATGACCTTCTCTATTCCTCCGCCGTCATGGAAGAAGCCCGGAAAATGGTGCTTGACCTTTTCTCAGGCATCCCGCCGGCCTCCTCCCTCATGGAGGAAGTATTCACCGTCGCCGTGAGAGTCAGCGCGGGACGGATCGCCGAAGGACTTCCCGCGAAAAGTCCGGAGACCTTCACCTTGTCCCTTCCTGTGAAACCCCGAATTTCCGACGAAAAAATCGACATGGAGGACATCCTCAGAACGGAAGTGGGTCTCTCGTCCTTTCCCGACGTATACTTCCGCGTTTCGGAGGCCCTCCAGTCCCCGAAGAGCTCCGTCTCCCACATTGCCGACCTCATCAGCAAGGACACCGCCCTTTCGGCCATCCTTCTCAAGCTGGCCAACAGCGCCATCTACGGTGTTCCCGGGAGAGTGGACTCCATATCCCGGGCGACCGCCCTTATCGGCGGACGGGCCCTTTCCCTGCTCGCCCTCGGCGTTTCCGCCATTCAGAACTTCAAGGATATTCCCGTGGAATGGGTCAACATGGAATCCTTCTGGAAACACTCCGTGTCCGTTGCGGTTATCGCCCAGATCCTCGCGTCGAAGAAAAACCCGAGGATCATCGAACAGGCTTTCGTAGCCGGGATGCTCCACGACATCGGGCGGCTCGTCCTTTTCCGGCACGCCCCCTTTACCATGGCGCGCCTCATTACGGCAGCGGCCGAGCGGAGGGCTCCCCTGACCATCATAGAGAAGGAGGTCCTCGGCTTCGACCATGGCGAGCTCGGCGGAAAGCTCCTGGAGCGGTGGAATTTCCCCTTGTCCCTCTCCGACATGGTCCTGCAGAGCCACGAAACGGAAGAACAGGTAAAGGATTTTCCCTCCGCCCTTCTGGCCGCCTCCGACGTTCTCGCGGCGGCCATCGGCGAGGGGAACAGCGGGTCTCTTCACGCCTCCCCCATACCTGACAGCGTCTGGAAAGTGGTGGACCTTCCCTGTTCCGTAATCGACATGACTGCGCGGCAGGCACACCGGCAGATTTCCGAAATTTACAGCCTTTTCAAAGGCGGCGATGACGATGGAAAAACAGTTCCTCACTCTTGAAAAGCTTCAGAACAGGATCATTTCTCTGGAAGAAGAGCGCATTGCCGTCACCAACGCCCTCGACATCGCGCTCAAGATCAACGACATCCAGCCGGACGCCGCCGCGGAAGCCACGGTAGAGTCCATCCTCGCTCTCTGCTACGAGCGCACAGGCAAACTCATCGGTCTCAGGGGCGGAGCATTCTTCCTCTTCAGGGAGGAGGACGCAGGATTCCAGCTCGCTTTCGCCAGTTCCCCCGAGGCGAAAAAGAAGATCGAGAAGGAACTTCCCGCCCTCATCGACGACGGAACCCTCGCCTGGGTGGTCCAGACGGAGCGCGCCGTTACCGCCAGGCTCACCACGGGTGAGGACGCCTTTCTCCACGCACTCGCCACGCCGGGGCGGACCATGGGAGCCTTCATCGGAATCCTGAGGGACAGAAAAGAGGACATCCTCGACATCTGCTATGCCCTGCTCTCCATCTACTTCAGCCAGGTAGCGGGAGTCCTGCAGAACCGGGAACTCTTCCGCGTGGCGAAGAAGGAGAACAGCAGTCTGTCTTCCGCCGTCAACGTCCTTCGGGAGACGGAGGAAAAGCTCGTCTCGCTGAACCGGACCCTGGAGGAGATGGTCCGGGAGAGAACCCGGGAACTGGAGAAAATAAACGAACGGCTCCTGGCGGAGATCGCCGAGCGGAAGCGCAAGGAGGAAGCGCTGCTCGAAAGCGAGGAACTCTCCGCGAGCCTGCTCAATCACTCACCGAACCCCATCCTGGTGGTCAACCCCGACACATCGGTGAAGTACATCAACTTCTCTCTTGAACAACTCACGGGCTACTCCCTGGTGGAGGTCATCAACCGCAAGGCACCTTACCCCTGGTGGGGTGAAGACGACCTCCATTTCATGACGGAGTACTACGGGATGGTCACCGCAAGGGGAGCATCAAAAAGAGAGCACCTTTTCAGGAAAAAAAACGGAGCCCCTCTCTGGGTCGAAGTCAGCATGACCACCATCTTCGGAGAGAACGGCCCGAAGTACTCCATCGCCAACTGGGTGGACATCACCGAGCGCAAGATGGCGGAGTCGGCCAGGGAACACGCCGAACAGCTTCTCACGGAGACGAACGCCAAGCTCCGGGACACCGTGGACGGCATCGTGGTCTCCATGGCCAAGGTGGTCGAGACCCGGGATCCCTACACAGCGGGCCACCAGGAGCGGGTCGCCCGGCTCGCCATAGCCATCGCACGGGAAATGGGGCTGCCCGAAGAGCAGGTCCGTGGCGTGGGCGTGGCGGCTGTTCTTCACGACCTGGGAAAAATTGACGTGCCTGCGGAGATCCTGAGCAAACCCTCCCGGCTGAAGGACAAGGAATACAGCCTCATCCAGGACCACTGCATTGCCGGATACGAAATTCTGAAGAACGTGGACTTCCCGTGGCCCGTGGCAAAAGCCGTGCTCCAGCACCACGAGCGAATGGACGGTTCCGGATATCCTTACGGAACGGGAGGGGATGACATCCTCATGGAGTCCAGAATTCTTGCCGTAGCGGATGTAGTGGAGGCCATGTCCTCCCACCGCCCCTACAGGCCGAGCCTCGGCCTCGAACAGGGTCTGGGGGAAATCACCAGGTTCCGCGGAAAGGGATTCGACGAGAATGTAACGGATGCCTGCCTGGCCATCTTCGCCAGGGGAGAGTCCCCCTGGGAGTGACGGCAATAACGCGCAACGGCCGGAGGCTTCAGCCTCCGGCCGTTTTTTTCGGGAGATGATGATATCATTCTTCTTCCCCAAGATATGTCTTAATGGCCTTTTCGAGCAGATCAAACTGCCGCCGGAGCCCTGGCAGAAGTGAAAGCACGCTATCCCCGTCTCCCTGCCTCGATGCTTGTTCAATTTCGAACGCGGCGCTCCGCAGAGCGTCTCCTCCGATTCCGGCCGCCGCCCCCTTGAGCGAGTGGGCGTGGCCTGAAACTCCCGCCCGGTCCCCCGCTGCGGCGCACGCCTCTATCCCTGCCAGTTCAGCGGGGATTTCCCGGAGGAACTCCTTCAGCACTTCTCCTGCAGCCTCTGCGTCGCCCGCAAGATTATCCAGCAGTCTCTCCGCCCCAAAAACTGCGGGAGGGCCGGAGAGTACCTGCTTGTCCAGGCAGGTTTCGGCAGCTTTTCCTCCCCGAACGAGTCTGCAGAGAATTTCAAAAAGCCTTTCCCGCTCTACGGGCTTGGCAAGATATTCGTCCATGCCCGCATCGAGGCACCGTTCCCTGTCACCCGCCATTGCGTGGGCCGTCATGGCGATAACCGGAACTCGCGGCATTTCCCTCTCCTTTTCGACCCTCCGGATTCTCCTGACCGTCTCCATGCCGTCCATTTCGGGCATCTGGACATCGAGCAGCACGGCATCGTAGCGGTTTTTTTCCAGGGCTTCCAGGGCCTCCCGTCCGCTCTCCGCCGTATCGGCCGACACTCCCGCCCCACGGAGCATGGCGGTGATAACCCGGCGGTTAACAGCATTGTCCTCCACCGCAAGAATCCGCAGGTTTTTGAGCCCTTCCGCCGCGGAGCCCTTTTTCCGGGCAAACGGCACCCCGTCTTCCTTTCCTCCTGCGGGAGAGGAGGCTTCGAGCACTTTTACCGTGAACCAGAACTCCGCTCCAGGTCCTCCGCCAGGCAGCCCGGAAGGGCTCACCGCACCGGCTGTTCCGCCCATGAGTTCCGCAAGCTCCCTAGAAATTGCCAGGCCCAGCCCCGTTCCGCCGTATTTTCTCGTCGACGAGGGATCAAGCTGGGTAAATTTTGTGAAGAGCCGTTCCGAGGCGAATTCAGGCACTCCTATTCCTGTATCCGCCACGGCAAACCTGAGGGTCAGCTCCCCGGAATGTCCCGTTCGTTTCTCCTCCCTGACCGTGACCCTTATCCGCCCTTTTTCGGTGAACTTGACGGCGTTGTCCAGAAGGTTGGTCAGAATCTGCCCGATTCTCCTCCTGTCACCCCGCACACGGTCCGGGACCGACAGCCCCACCGATCCGGAAAAGCCGAGCCCCTTGGCCGAGGCCCGAAGGGCCCCCAGGGAGAGCATTTCGTCCATGAATTTCCGGAAGTCGAAATCCTCTTCCAGCAGTTCAAGCTTCCCCGCCTCCATCTTTGAAAAGTCAAGAATATCATTGATAAGAGCCAGAAGGGACTCTCCGCTCGACCTGATAATATCGGCGTATTCCTGCTGCTCCCTGTTCAGGGGGGTATCCCTGAGAAGGACCGACATGCCGATGACACCATTGAGCGGGGTACGGATCTCATGACTCACATTGGCCAGGAACTGACTTTTGGCCGTGTTCGCTGCTTCCGCCTTATCCGCCATTTCCTGCGCTCTCAGCAGAGCCCGGCCGAGGGAAAGATTCGACCCGGCAAGTTCCTCCTTCGCCTCCACAAGGCTCAGCTCGAACCTCTTCCTTTCCGTTATGTCATGTACCATACCCACAGAACGGACAATCTTTCCAGACTCGTCCCTGAAATGAGCGCACCGTTCCTGAACGAAAAGAACTTCACCAGTGTCCCTTTTCACTATTCTGTGCTCGATTTCGTAGCCGTCATCATTCCGGGTAAGAGAGAGCCTGTAGGCGGCGTCGACCCGTTCCCGGTCGTCGGGGTGCACCGCTTCCAGAAAGGCATCATAGGTGGGAATGGTTTCTCCTCCGGGCAGGCCGAAAAGGACATACACCTCGTCACTCCAGGTCAGCCTCATGGTTGCCAGTTCGAGTTCCCAGCTTCCGAGGCGGGCAATCTCCTGGGTTTTGCGGAGCAGGCTTTCGCTCTTTCTCAGGGACCCCGTCCTTTCTCCGACGAGCAGCTCCAGCTCCTCCCCCCGGCCTGCAAGGACGGCGGTGAGAACGGCCATGGCAGCCGTCAAAAACAGGCCTGCCAACAAAACGCCCCATCCTGTCCCGCCAGGATAGAGTTCCTCGAAGGCCGGCCCCTCGTGAGCCGCGATGAGCAGCGTTTTGCCGAAGATGAGCAGAGGGAATATTACTGTCCCGGGATTCCGGAGGCAGTCTTCCTCCCCCCTGGCGGCATGACCGGGCCATGAGTCGGCCAGAAGCTCCGCCGGCTTTCCGGGCCGGAGGAGATAGAGCCCCACCACGGCCGACGGACGCTCCCTGTCTTCGGCGAACCGGGCGGAACGTTCCAGGAGGTCCCGGAGCCGTATTCCAGCCAGGGCGAACCCCTGCATTCTCCCGCCCTCCGGGAAAAACACGGGCCTGATGGCAAGGATCCCTTTCTCCCCCTCCGTCTCCTGCACAAGTTCTACCGGGTCGCTTCCGACCATGAGCCCTGTCCGCGCCGCCTCTTCGATAGATTTTCGGCGAACCGGTTCAGTCCCCATATCGTAGCCGAGAGCAGTCTCGTTTCCCTCCCTGGGCGTCACGTAGGTAACCACATAGTGGATATCCCGATTTTCACCGGGGATGTGTCCGTCTTCCCCGCCCAGGGGCCATACGGCAAAGCCCGGAAGCCCTTCGGACCGGATTCGCTCCTCGAAGGCTTTCCTTTCACTTACCGGAACTGCAGATACCCACTCCCAGGACTGGACGACGGAGTCCCGGGAGAGGAACTTCGCGAACTCGAGAAATTCCCCGTAATCTACGGTTTCCGACCCCTCGAAAAAGGAGGCCAGAGCTTCGAGCCTGATGTTCCGTATATCGTTCAGCTCTTCAAGGATCGGGGCCGTGTATCCGTCGGCAAGCCTTGAGAAAAGGACGTCCCGTTCATCCCCCGCCCAGCGGCGTGAGGTGACGAAGGAAGCCGACGTGATGACGGTTCCCGCCAGAACCACGATCACCGCCTCTGCAGCCCGGAACCGCCTCCGCCTCTCGTGGGGCAGGCCAGCCCGCCAGTCGAGAAAAACACCTCCCGCAAGGACCAGAAGGCAAAGGAGCAGCATCGCTGCCAGGGGGAAGATCCCGGCCTGCCGCACACTCTTCTTCCAGGCGGCAGCGTCCATGTCCAGGCCGAAAACCACGGGAAAGCCGGATCCTTTTCCTGTTCCCAGGGGCACGAAGGCGCTGACCCACTCTCCCCACCGGTCGGCGTAAGGGCCCGCTGTCTCCGCTCTTCCATAGCGGAACACTCTGAAAAGAACGGGCGGGGCTTCCTCATACACCTGCCCGGGTGCGGAATAGTCCTTTGATTGCTCTTCTTCGGAATCCACATGAAAAAAAACCTGCCCCTCTTCCGTTTTTCCCATGAGATAGAGAAATCGAAACGACGGAAAAAACTGCCTGAGAGTCTGAAGATGATCCTTCAGCTGCCTGTAGTCCGGGAGATGGACATCCCCGGCTGTTCCTGAAAAAGCGTCCATGCTCCCGGCGTCAAGAGACTGGGCCATCAGCTCCGCCGTACGGAGCAGCTCGCTTTTCAGCCGCTCTTCTTCCCGGCGGACATTCTCCATGATGAAAAAAGCCCCTGCAGCCAGGAGCGGAAGAAGAAAAAAGGCCATAAGGCGGAGATTTTTTCCCGGAAATCCGCCCTTCGTTCCTGCTCCCCCGTTTTCTCCCATCTCTCTCCCCTCTTTCAGGGGGGAGCTTTTCCTGCCCCCGCCCGAAGGAAAACGGCAAACCGTTCCCCTTCACCAATGAAGAGTAATGCATGGGAAAAAGAAGTTCAACACCGAAACAGCAAAAAACGGCTTCCCGGGTTCGGGAAGCCGTCCGAAAAACCTTACTGCATGGAGAATCAGGAGATGTGCCTCTCTCTGTTTTTCCATTTCACGGTGTACATCTCCTCGTCGGCCCGGGCGATGAGCTCCCGTGCCGTGGAGCCGTCGTCGGGAAAAAGGGCGGTGCCGATGCTGCCGTGGACTGACAGGAGCCTTCCGCCGGCGGGGAAAGGTTCAGAAAAAGCTCCGTAAATTCTCGCCAGAAAAGCCTCCACCTCTTCCCGGGAGAAAAAGCCGTCCAGGACAAGAACGAACTCGTCCCCTCCTAGGCGGGCAGCGGTGTCCTGCTCCCGGATGAGTCCCGTCAGCCTCCGGGCCACGGAAACAAGAAGGAGATCCCCTGTCTCATGGCCGTAGGTGTCGTTCACTTCCTTGAACTCGTCCAGATCGATGAATACCGCCGCGGCAAGAGACCTCTCCCTTCTGGCCCTGGCGATCACCATCTCCAGGCGATCCAGGAGCAGATACCGGTTCGGCAGTCCCGTGAGGGAATCGTGATAGGCCATGTGACTCAGCCGCTGCTGCTCCATCTTGATGTCCCCGATGTTGGTCATCACCCCCGCGTAGTGGGTGACCTTCCCTTCAGAATCCTTCACCGCCGTGACGGTAAGCCACACGGGATAGGCCTCGCCGTCCTTCCGGCGGTTCCAGACCTCCCCCTGCCATACGCCGTTGCGCCGCAGGGAATCCCAGAAGCGCTCCGACGTTTCGGAATGGACCCTCTGGGCGGAGAACATGCCCGGTCTCCCGCCCCGGATCTCTTCCAGGGTATAGCCCGTTAGCTCCTCGAGTGCCGGGTTTCCGTCCTCGATGAACCCCTCGGCATCGGTCACCACGATGCCCTCGGTGGTGGTGCGGAAGAACTGGTCGGCGAGCTGGAGCCTGTCAATCATAGCCTTCCGGCCGGTAATGTCCTGGAGGGCGATGATAATGGATGTCTCTCCGTCGAAGGAGATATGACTGGCGGATACAAGGGCCCACCGGGTCTCTCCGTCCGGTTTTCGGAAGGAGACCTCTCTGGCGTGAAGGGATCCCGAGGCGAACACCTGGTCAACAAATCCGTGGAAAGCCCCGGGGTTGACCAGGAGGTGAAGATCGGACAGGAGATTTTTTCCCATGGCATGGGCAGCCTCCAGGCCGAAAAACTCTTCCCCCCGGGAGTTTGTGAAAAGAATCCTTCCCTCCGGCGATATCACCGCCACGGGGAAGGGGACGTCCTCGACCAGGGAGCGGAACCGGGCCTCACTCTCCCGGAGTTCCGCCGTCCGCCGCTCCACGGCCATCTCCAGTGTTTCCCGGCCGCGGAAGGCCGCACCGACGAGAACCGTCACGGACAGGGTTATGAACAGGCCCGTCACCAGGGCCATCCAGCCTGCGCGGACGGGGTGATGGAGGTAGAAGGCTTTTCCCGGGCGCATTTCCGCCGCGAAGGTTCTGCCGAAGGCGAAAATGGGACGGACGCTGCAGAGGGAGTCGCCCGACGAAACGGTCACCCCGGAAAATTCCCATGAGTCACTCCCGCCCCCCGCCCCGGCAGCGAACCGGGGCTGTCCTTCGCCGAGCTGCCAGAGGGCCATGGACGCCTCCGCTTCCCCTCCCCTCTGGGCCCGGGTGAGCAGAATATCCAGCCCCAGCGTCACGGCGGCGAAGCCCCGGAGCCGGGACGAGCCGTCCCGGAAGAAGACAGGGCGGTAGATGGTCAATCCCCTGCCCCTTCCGGCTCCTTCAGGAAGATCAAAGATGTCCGACGCCGAGGGAAGAGCCGTTTCCGCGGCCCGCCTCATGGCTTCGGCAGCGCCGGGCTCCTTTCCCTGGAGCCTGTTCCCCCGGCGGGGCGCGAGAGACGCCTCCGCTGAAAGAAGGGCGCCCGCCTCCGGGCCGTCAGGAATCCAGGCCACGGAGATCACCTCCGGAAGAGCCTCCAGGTGGTCGATAAACCGTTCCAGGTGTTCGACGGACAGGTTCCTTTCGGCTTCGATGAACCGCCCCAGGCTCTCCAGGGCCATGTTCCGGGTCTTGTCGAAGAGCATGTGAAGCTCCCCGGAACGGGCATCGGCGAGAACGGAGAAGGAGTGCCTGCTGCCCATGAACTCCTTCTCCCTGGCCAGCAGGGCAAAGGAAACGGAGAGCACCAGCCCCGCGGACAGGGCGAGGAAAGCTTCCCCGTGTCTGAATCTTCTCCGCCCTTCTTCACCAGGGCGGGAGCGCCGCTGAAGAAGAAAACCGCCGAAAAGCAGGACAACTGCAAGAAGGAGGGCCGTGCCGTTGGGCAGCAGGGATGCCCGGAGAACATCCCCACGCCAGTTTCCGCCGTCGATGTCCAGGGCGAGGACGGCGACGGTTTCCCCGGTGGCGTGGTCGGACACGGGATACCACGTGGAAACCCAGGTGCCCCACCGGTCGGAAATCGGTCCCACGGTGACGGGACGATTCTCTTCGAAGGCCGGAAGGAAGCCGGGGTCCATTTCTTCGTATACATCTCCCGGGGGGGATTCGTCCTCGGAGCCTGGCAGTTCCGAGTCGGCGTAAAAAAAGATGGTGCCGTCGGGACGGTGCCCCACGAGGGTAATGAATTTGCTCCCCGGAAAGGCCTGGAGGGCTGCCCGGAACTGTTCCTTGAAGCGCCAGTACTCCGGAAGGCGAAGGTCATCTTCGGTTCCGGAGAGGGCCCTGACCTGGTCAAGCTGGATGGTCTCGCTCAGGAGACGGGTCTGCCGAAGCAGTTCCTCCCTCATGAAACGGTCGGCTTCCTTCATTCTCCATCGGCCGATAACCGCCCCCCCGGCGAGCACCGCGGCGGCGAGAAGAATCCAGAGAACAGGCAGCCGGACAAAGCCGCCTGCGGAACAAAACCGTTTCATCCGGACCTGGGCCTTTCCAAATTCACATCTTTAGCCTCCCTATTCCTTGAGAGCAACAGGCTTTCATCCCCTATTCCACCTGCCGGGAATAGTAAAAACGGAGCAAAATACCAATTGTTACATTATAGAACAAATAAAGCTTTGTCCGAAGGACAGAAAAAAAACAATATGCACAAAAACCTCAGCTCAGTCCCCCTCCTGGGAAAACCGGCTCCGGAAGGCTCTCAGTCTCTCTTTCAGCGGGGGGCGGTTCCGCTCCACCGAAACAGTGTTCCCCGTCCTGCCGTCGAGGATGTTCTCCCGGAGCACATGAACCCGCTCGCCGGGGAAAAAGGCGTTCCTGTGAAGATGGCCGCAGAACCAGCGGTCATAGGCCGTCTCTTTCCGTATTTCCTCGAGGTATACGGATACGGGGTCCCCGGCAAGGTACTTGGCGAGGTTGGTGGTCTTCAGGATTCCCTCCGGGGCGGTATGGGTGAGAATCCAGTCCACCGTCCACCCGGCGGACTCAAGGGAATCGAGTCCCCGGCGGAATTCCTCCTCCGAGGGTATTTCCCGCCTCCACCAGGACTTTCCCGCCGTCCGCCCGTGCCGGTCCAGGCTCCGGGCGCCTCCGAAGGCGAAGCATTTTTTTTCTTCAAGGGTGTAGACGTATCCACGCCTGAGGTGGAACACATTGGAGGCGGCCACCCCGACCGGGGCGCCGAACCGCTCTTCTTCCGGCAGGGCGTCCAGCAGGGTGAAATTTTCGTGGTTCCCGTCGAGAAAAAGGGTGGTCCATGGCCGTGAGCTCAGCCTTTCCAGCTCTTCCCTTTCCCTCTCCGCGGGAGGGTCGCTCCAGAAAAGCCCGAAATCCCCCAGGATCACTACCAGGTCGTCCCTCGAAAGCCCCTCCCCCGCAGGAAAGTTGCCCGGGGAGAATCGGTCCATTCCGTACACTCCGTGGGTGTCCCCGGTCAGGTAGATCATGGTCCTCCTCCTTTCTCCCGTCCCCTCATTTCTGCGGCGGGGGATGAAAGATTATTCAATTATAACCGGAATATTGTGCTAGAATTCTTTCCAAAATCCCATGCAGGAGGCGCACCATGACCACTCCGGTCCAAAATACCCTCGCAATCGTCTGCGGAGGCGGCCCCGCCCCCGGAATAAACAGCGTGATCAGCTCGGTGACCATCGAGGCGAAGAAGTCGGGCTGGGAGGTCTTCGGAATTTACGACGGCTTCTCCAACCTGGCGAAGGGAGAGAAAAAGATCATCCCCCTCACCATCGACATGGTAAGCCGTATCCACTCCGACGGAGGGAGTATCCTGAAAACCTCCCGGTTCAACCCCACCAAGAGCGACGAGAGCCTGCGACGGGTGGTGGACACGCTCATCGAACTGGGGGTCACCCACCTGGTGACCATCGGCGGCGACGACACCGCCTACGCCGCGTCCCGCATCGCAGGCTACGCGAAGAACAGCCTGGGGCTCACCATCAGTTTCGCCCACGTGCCCAAAACCATCGACAACGACCTTCCCCTCCCGGAGGGCATTCCCACATTCGGCTTCGAGACCGCCCGCTCCCTGGGAGCCCAGCTCGTTTCGAACCTGATGGAGGACGCCAAGACCACCGGCAGGTGGTTCCTCGTGGTGGCCATGGGCAGGGTGGCCGGCCATCTCGCCCTCGGCATCGGCAAGAGTGCCGGCGCCACCATCACCATCATACCGGAAGAATTTCCCTCGAACGGAAAAATCCCCCTCTCACTGGTGGTGGACATCATCACCGGCTCCATCATCAAGCGCCTGGCCTCGGGAAGAAACTACGGCGTGGCCGTGACGGCGGAGGGGCTCATCGAGAAGATACGGATCGAGGACCTCGAGGCCGCCGACTGCCTGGAGTACGATGACCACGGGCACATCCGCTACGCGGAGATCAACTTCTCCGACGTGCTGAAAAAGGAGCTCCTGGCGAACCTCAATTCTCTCGGGATCAAGATGACCGTCAACAACAAGGAAGTGGGATACGAGGTCCGGTGCGCCCCGCCCAACGCCTTCGACATCGAGTACACCCGAAACCTCGGCTACGCCGCCTTCGACTTCCTCCGGAGCGGCGGCACCAACGCCCTCATCACCATACAGAACAACATGATCGTTCCCATCTCCTTCGACGATATCCTCGACCCGGTGACGAAAAAAACGCGCATCCGCACGGTGAACACGGAATCGATCCAGTACCGTATCGCCAGGGAGTACATGATCCGGCTGGAGAAGCGGGACTTCCAGGGAGGCATCGACTTCGAGAAACTGGCCGTGGCGGCGAAGCTGCCCCCCGACGAGTTCCGCAGGCGATTCCAGTACGTGACCGAATACTGAGGAGGATCAGCGGGACAGGGAATTCTCCACCACCATCCCGAGGAACTCCCCGAAGGAGATGCCCGCCGCCGCCGCCGCCTTGGGCACCAGGCTGGTGGCGGTCATCCCCGGCACCGTGTTGAGTTCGAGCACCACGGGAAGGTCGTCGTCGTCGAGGCGGAGGTCCACCCTGGCGTAGGCCCTGCATCCAAGGGCCTTGTACGACCCGAGGGCAGCATGCTCCACGGCCTTGAGGACGGATTCTTCCAGAGGAGCCGGAACACGATATTCGCTCCCTCCGGGTGTGTATTTCGAGCCGTAGTCGTAAAATCCGCCCCTGGGGCGGATTTCGATGACCGGGAGGCAGACGGGCTTCCCGTGCCGTTCATGGACCGTCACGGTGATCTCCCGGCCGGGGATGTACTCCTCCACCAGCACCCTTCCGTCGTGGCGAAAAGCCTCCTCCAGGGCATCCCCGAGCCCGCCGGGACCGTCGAGGATGGAGACCCCCACGGTGCTGCCGGAACAGCAGGGCTTCACCACGAGCTTTCCCGACCGCTCCAGGAGTTCCTCCAGGCAGGCCCCGGAGAGAGACTCCTCATCAGCCCCGCGGCGGGACACTTCGATCCCCTTCGGAACCGGAATCCCCTTCTCCCGGAAGAGGGCCTTGCCCGCCGTCTTGTCCATGGCGAGGGTGCAGGATGCATGGCGAGAGCCGGAAAACGGAATTCCCGCCATTTCGAGGGCCGCCTGCAGCGTTCCGTCCTCTCCCCATCCCCCGTGGAGGGCGATGAAGGCAAAACCTTCCTTTTTTTCGATGAAGGCCGACGCGTCTCCCCTGTTCCGGAGGTCCACCGGCTCCGTTTCGTATCCCCTTTCGAGGAGTGCGGAGGCCACCGCCTCTCCGCTCCGGAGGGAGACCTCCCTTTCGGGGCCTTCGCCTCCGTGGAGAACCCATATCTTCATTCCAGTCAGTCCTTTCAGCGGGGATGGTTCATTATACAGCCGGGACAGGCCTATTTTTCTTTTCTCCCCTCTTTCCCATCTGGTACAATTGACCGGAGCACTCGACAGAGAGCGGACTTCCCCCGGCAGGAGGGTGAAAGAATGACAGTACAGTGGAGCGACGACCTGGCCATCGGCATCGGCATCATCGACGACCAGCACAAAAAATTCGTGGAGCGCATAGCCTCCTTTTCCAGAGCCGTGGAAAGCGGCGACAGAAACAGGATGGAAGATACGGTCAACTACCTCATCGGCTACGCCATCCAGCATTTCGGCGCCGAAGAACTCATCATGATCCGCAACTGCTACGACCAGTTCAGGGAGCACCGGGACGAGCACAGCTGGTTCATCAAGGAAGTCTTCGACCTCCACCGCAGATTCGCCGAGGGAGAAGAGATGACCCGGGAGAGCGCCGAGGCCCTGAGGGACATGCTGGTAAACTGGACCCTCGACCACATCTCCGTGAAGGACAAGCGCATCGCCGAGACCCTCAACAGCTTCGGCGGTCCCCTCAGGAAATAGGGTACATCCCATGGACTCCGGAACTCTGAGTGATTTTCACCTCGACGTCCTGAAAGAGGTGAGCAACATCGGCGCGGGAAACGCCGCCACGTCCCTTTCCTCCCTACTGGGAAGAACGGTGGACATGCAGGTCTCCCGGGTGGTCCCCATGCCGTTCAACGGGATCGTGGACTACGCGGGCGGCGCGGAGCGGATGATTTTGTCGGTCTTCGTCCGCATTGAGGGTGGAATTTCGGGAAACATGCTCTTCGTCATGAGCACCTCCGACGCCCTGGCGCTCATCCGCCACATGACGGGGGCGTCAGGCGGCGAGGGCTTTACGGATATGGGATTTTCGGTGATCCACGAGGTGGGGAATATCATGATCGGTTCCTACATCACGGCTCTTTCCGACTTTCTCGGCTTCGAGCTCACCCCCTCGGTCCCTTCCCTGGCCATGGACATGGCGGGGGCCATCCTGGCCTTCAGCCTTTCCGAGATCGGCCGGAGCGGGGACACCGCCATCGTCATCGACGGCGGCCTTTCCCTGGACGGAAACCCCCTTTCGGAAGGAGAGTCGAGCCACATTTTCCTCCTTCCCGACCCCGATTCTTTCGGCCGGATCTTCCAGGCCCTGGGAGTGGCAGGTCATGGCGGTCGTTAGGGTCGGCATCGCCGAAGCCGGTGTCGTTCTGAATCCCGACTCCATCTCAACCCTCGGGCTTGGTTCCTGCGTCGGGGTAACACTGTACGACGAAAAAAGGCGCATCGGGGGAATGGTCCACGTGATGCTCCCTTCCACGGAGCTCGCCAGGGGAACGGATTTCAACAGGTCGAAATTCGCCGATTCCGCCGTGCCCGACCTCCTGAAGCAGATGATCCGCTACGGGGCAGACGAGCGCCGCATCAGGGCGAAACTCGCAGGGGGCGCCCAGATGTTCTCCCTGGGAGGCAATGCCGACTCTCTCCTCAAGATCGGCGCCCGGAACGTGGAAGCCTGCAGAAAGGTTCTTTCTTCCCTCAGGATCCCCGTCCTGTCCGAGGACACGGGAGGCTCCTGGGGCCGGACGGTGGAACTGTTCTCCGATTCCGGGATGCTCGAGATACGGGCTATCGGCAAGGAAAAGAAGCTCATCTAGGAAGACGGACAGAGAAACATCATCCAGGGCGCGGCGAACCCCGCCGCGCCCGTTCTTTTCGGAGGCATTTTTACGTGAGCACAGACAGGCATCTTCTCGGAACCCAGGGCATAGGGAGGCTTCTCTTCAGGCTTTCCCTTCCCTCTGCAGTCGGCATGATCGTCATGTCATCCTATAACGTGGTGGATGCCATTTTCATCGGCCGGGGCGTCGGATCCCCCGGACTGGCGGCGGTGGCCATCTGCTTTCCCCTGCAGATGCTGGCCGGGGCTCTGGCCATCATGGCCGGCGCGGGGGGAGCGTCCATCATCTCCCGCAGCCTCGGAGCAGGAGATATGGAGAGAGCCCGGAAGGCCTTCGGCACGACGGTGTCCTTCGCCTCCGGCATCGGCATCGCCGTTGCCCTCCTGGTCTTCCTTTTTCTCGAACAGGTCCTCCGGCTCTTCGGGGCCACCGAGGCCATTCTGCCCCACGCGGAGGCCTATCTTTCCGTGATCCTTTTCGGCATCCCCCTCCAGATGTTCGCCATGGTGGGGAACCACGCCGCCCGGGCCGAGGGCAGGGCCAGGATCGCCATGACCACGCTGCTCATCTCCGCCATACTGAACATAATCCTCGATCCCATATTCATCTTCGGCCTGGGCTGGGGGATGCGGGGAGCCGCCGTGGCCACGGTGCTCTCCCAGATGGTGATGTTCGTGTGGATTTTCGGCTATTTCTACAGGGGAAAAAGCGCCCTTTCCTTTGTCAGTAAGTATCTCGTCCCCTCACCCCGGCTGCTTCGGGAAATAGTGGCCGTCGGGTCGTCGGAGTTCGTCCGCATGGCTGCGGGCAGCCTCTCCATCGTCCTGGTCAACGGGGCCCTCGTCCACTGGGGAGGAGATCTTCACGTGGCCGTCTACGGAGTCATCAACAGGGCCCTTTCCTTCTTCTTCATGCCCCTCATGGGCATAGCCCAGGGGTTCCAGCCCATCCTGGGCTACAACTACGGAGCGGGAAACCTGGTCCGGGCGCGCCGGGCTATCCGCCTCGCCGTGACCGCCTCCACGGTCCTCGCCCTCATCGGCTTCACCGCCGCCCAGGTCTTTCCCCGGGAAATCTTCCGGCTCTTCTCCGCCGACGAGGCCCTCATCGCCGAAGGAGTCCGGGCGATGAGCCTCATCTCCATGGCCTTCTTCCTCATCGGCTTCCAGATCACCGGGTCAGCCATGTTCCAGGCCCTGGGAAAGGCCCGGCCCGCCTTCCTGCTCTCCCTGTCCCGCCAGGTGCTCCTGCTCATCCCCCTTGTCCTCATCCTTCCCGGCTTCCTGGGGACAAAGGGTGTCTGGATCTCCTTCCCCCTGGCGGACAGCGGCTCCTTTCTGCTGACCCTCTACCTGTTCAGGAGGGAGCTTCGGAATCTGTCCGTTTCCGGGCCGGCCGGGAGTGACTGACCCGGAACGGCCTCTCTCCGTTCCTCAGGACTTCCTTTCCCGGTTGTAGTTGATCAGGGAACCGGCGAGTATGACTGCCCGCTCGTCCTCCGTCAGGACACCGGTCTCGAGGGTGATTTTTTCGAAGCTCCCCTTCCCGGCCACATAGGCGGAAAACTCCATCTCCCCCCGCTCCATGGCCTGCCGGATACCGGGAATGAAGATCCAGCTCCCCGCGGAGAAGGAGGGGTCGCCGTGGAGGAGGAAGGGAACCATCCCCCAGTTGATGAGATTGCTTCTGTACCTCTTCGTGGCGTACTCCCGGGCGATGTTCGCTCCTCCCCCGAGAACCCTCTGGCAGCTCGCCGCCTGTTCCCGGGCCGAACCGTCCCCTGGCTTCCTGGCATACACGGCGGAAGCCAGGCTGACGGATTTCAAAGAAATTTCCCCGAACCCCGGGACGGCTCCCAGGGCGGATAAAACCTCTTCCAGCTCCGGGGAGATCTCCCCGGGGGCTTTGCCCTCGGCAAGGGCCTTTGCAAAGGCCCTGACCTCCTTCGCCTTCCCCACGTAGGAGGGATCCTTCCTGGAGATGGTGAATTCCGCCAGTCCCAGGGGGTTGGAACGGAAACTCGCCGTCTCGCCCGAAGGGATGAGTTCGTCGGTGGTGGTCACGGGATCGGTGATGAATGAGACCACCTTCAGCAGGAGGTGATCCGGCAGGGGCGGCATCTCCGGCCAGTCGGCGATGTTCGGGCCGAAGACCAGGGGCGTGCCGGAGTCAGGCGAGCCGAACCCGCTGTAGACCCTGTTCCTGTAGGGAGTGTCGTCGAAGTGGTATTCCCACCGCTCCTCCGCCGGGTCAAGGTCCGTGGCGGGGGTGAGGAAGCCGCCGTTTGCGGCCGTGGCGGCGATGCTCCGGGCGTCCATGAGGGCCACCGCTGCGATCTGCCCTTCTCCGGGCTTCGATCCCTCCCTGTTGGGAAAATTCCTGGTGGTGTGACGGATGGAGAGGGAACCGCTGGCGGGAACGTCTCCCGCCCCGAAGCATGGACCGCAGAAGGCCGTCCGGACCACGGCACCGGCCATCATCAGTTCGGTGATGGTTCCGTTCTTCACCAGTTCGAGCAGCACGGGCTGGCTCGAGGGGTAGACAGACAGGGAGAACTCCCCGCTGCCCGTGCTCTTTCCCTTCAGGAGAGACGCCGCAGCCATGACGTTCGTGTAGGTTCCCCCGGAACAGCCCGCAATGATCCCCTGATCCACCCGGAGCCTGCCCTTCTCGAGCTTGCCGGTGAGGCTGAACTTCGCCTTCGTGTTTCCCAGGAGTTCCGCTGCTGACCGTTCCACTTCCCTGAGGATGTCGCCGGAATTCTCGTTGAACCGTTCTATCTCCATGGCGTTGGAAGGATGGAACGGCAGGGCGATCATGGGCTTCACCGCGGCAAGGTCCACCATGACCATGCCGTCGTACCAGGCGACTTTGCCGGGGTTCAGCTCCCTGAAATCGCCGGAACGGCCGTGGGCTGCAAGAAAGTCTTTCACATTTCCGTCAGTGCGCCAGATCGATGAAAGGCAGGCCGTCTCGGTGGTCATCACGTCCACGCCGCACCGGTAATCGGCGGAGAGGTTCGAAACGCCGTCCCCCACGAACTCCATGATGCTGTTCTTGACGTAGCCGCTGTTGAAGACGGCGCCGATCACGGCCAGCGCCACGTCCTGGGGGCCGACGCCGGGGCGGGGTTTTCCCGTGAGGTACACCCCCACCACCCGCGGGTAGGCGATGTCGTATGTCTGGCCCAAAAGCTGCTTGACCAGCTCGCCGCCCCCTTCGCCCACCGCGAGGGTTCCCAGGGCGCCGTATCGGGTGTGGCTGTCGCTCCCGAGGATCATTTTTCCGCAGCCCGCCATGGCCTCCCTCATGTACATGTGGATCACCGCCATGTGGGCGGGAACGTAAACACCTCCGTATTTTCTCGCCGCCGAGAGGCCGAAGAGGTGGTCGTCCTCGTTGATGGTGCCTCCTACGGCGCACAGAGAATTGTGGCAGTTGGTGAGGACGTAGGGGAGAGGGAAGGATTCCAGGCCGCTGGCCCGGGCCGTCTGGATGATGCTTACGTAGGTGATGTCGTGGGACGTCAGGGCATCGAACCTGATCTTCAGCCGCTCCATGGCCCCCGAGGTGTTGTGGGCCTCGAGGATGGACCAGGAGATGGTGCCCTTCCGGGCCTCTTCCCGGCTGACCGGCCGCCCGGCAAGTTCCGCGGCCTTCGCGCCGGCGCCTTCCTCAACCACATGTTTCCCGTCCACGAGATACGCGCCTTGTTCCAGAAGTCTCACCATGGTCCGTCCCCTCCGTCGTCTCGGTTCTTCCGGGGCGGCGCCCCGTTTACAGCGGCTCCGTGCTTTTCTCAGCCTTCCTTTTTGTCGCAGTACAGTCCCGCCGCCTTTTCGGCGGACACGGTGATCCCCCGGATGAGGGCGGAGCTGAACCCCTCGTGTTCCATCCGGTTGAGACCGGAAATGGTACAGCCCTTGGGGGTGGTCACCTTGTCGATTTCGTTTTCGGGGTGGCTCCCGCTCACGGAGAGCAGGCAGGCGGCGCCCTTGGCCGTCTGGACAGCCATGGCCAGTGAGTTCTTGGCCGACAGGCCGATCTCGATCCCCCCCTGGGAGGCAGCCCGGATGGCCCGGAGGAAAAAGGCTATGCCGCAGGCGCCCAGGGCTGTGGCGGCGATCATGTCCTCTTCCCTGATCCGGAGGGTCTTCCCCACGTCGTTGAAGATCCGCTTGGCCATCTCCAGCGCCCGGTCGTCGGGACCGTTGGAGGCAAGGCAGGTCATGGACTCCCGGACGGCGATGGCCGTGTTGGGCATGGCCCGTGCGATACGGAGAGGTTTCCCGATGACCTCCTCGATCCTTTTGATGGTCACTCCCGTGACCACGGAGATGAGGATGTGCCGGTCAAAATCCAGCGCCGGGGCAATCTCCTCCAGAAGAGTATCCACCCGCTGGGGCTCCACGGCAACGATGACCACGTCCGCCCCCTTCACCGCGGCGGGGTTGTCGCTGGTCACCTCGAACCCCATGGCCTTGTACTCCTCCAGGAGATGGGTCCGTCTCCGGGTGAGGGTGATCATCCCGGGGGTAAAATGACCGGCCTGGGCCAGGCCTTTGGCAATGCTCGTCCCGATGTTTCCCGCCCCGAGGATGGCAATCCGTACCGCGTTTTCCATTTCTGTTCGAACCTCCCTTGAAATTCCGGGCATCATCGGGAGATCCGGTGAGCCGTAATTTTTTAGCGGACAGTATATCAAAGCCAGCCCCCGTTGAAAAGGCCGAATCCTCAGCCCAAATCCGCAGTCAGCGGGGAGCGTCACCGGTGCTCGCTTGGGCCGCCGGTGCAGATTGTCGTCCTTGACAACTGCACCTGAAACCGACATCCTTGTCGGTTTCTCGGCCCGGGCGCTGTGCCCGGCGACACTCCCTCTGCCAGGAAAAGCTGCGGATTTAGGCTCAGGCAAGGGGCCCTCGCCGGCTTTCGTCAGTCCCTGAAGGGCAGGACGTTCCGCCGGTATTCCTCCCGGGCCGCTTCCCGCAGATCCCCGTCGGTGAGGAGATCCCAGCCTGTGAGGGCAAGCCCCGCGGCGGCGAGAACCACCACATCGTCGCCCCTGGGAGAGACGGCGGCCTCCCGGAATTCCGCCGTGTGTCCGGCCACGGACGTGTCCGCTATGGCGAGGTACTCGTGGATGGCGGGCAGCTCCAGGGAGACGTTCCCCACGTCCGACGACCCGACCCTCTCCCGGGGATCGGGGTATTCCATGATCTCCCCGAGAGACTCCATGTTCCTCTTGAAAGCCTCCCCCATGGCGGCATTGGGATATCGCTCGGCATAGACGGGCTCCCCTTCCAGGATGAAGGCGGCCCCCGTGACCATGGCGGCCGCCTCGGCAACCCGGTTGAGATCGCGGTACATGGCGATAAGCTCCTTTTTCGTGGAGGCCCGGACGGTAAAGCAGGCCTCGGCGAGATCGGGGATGACGTTCGAGGCCGTGCCGCCCCTGGTGATGATTCCGTTGATCTTTGCGGAGTTCGGCCAGGTCTGCCTGAGAGTGTCGATGCCGTTGAAGAAGGCTATGAGCGATGTGAGGGCGTTCACGCCCTTGTCCGGAACGGCCGAGTGGGCCGCCCTTCCCAGGAATTCGACCCGCACTCCCTGGGCGGCAAGCCCGCCCCGGCCGATGAGATTCTTCGTGTTGGGGTGCACCATGAGGGCGAAATCCACACCGGCGAAGCATCCCCGCTCCACCATGTAGATTTTCCCCCCTCCCTCCTCCTCGCCCGGGGTTCCGATCACCTGGACTTCTCCCGCAATGTCCTCCAGGGCGGAGGCAAGGGCAATCCCCGCGCCGACGGCGGAGGCGGCGATGATATTGTGCCCGCAGGCATGCCCGAGGCCTTTCAGGGCGTCGTACTCCGAGAGGAAAGCAACCACGGGCCCTCCCTCCTGCCCCCTCTTCACCGCCCGGAAAGCGGTTTCCATGCCGCAGAAGGGCATTTCCACGGTGAAGCCGTGCCGCTCAAGCAGCTCCTTCTGCCAGAGGGCCGCCCGGTGTTCCTCGAAGGCCGTCTCGGGGCATCCGTGGATGTTGTGGCTCAGCTGCAGAAGTTCCTGCCTGATCTCTTCAACCCTGTTTCTGATCCGGTTTTTCATGAAAGGGCTCTCTCCTTCTTTTGAAAAAAAGACAGGCCGGCGGCACTTGGCCCCGGCCTGCCTTTATCTTTCCGGCCGCTGAAGTCCGGCTTATTTCACGTCCATGTCGTAGGCAAGGATGGATTTATCCGCCCTGGGTTCGAAGGTCACGGAGTTCTTCTTGCCGTAGATGTCCTGCTGGAAGTACAGGGGAACGATGCCGCCGTCCTCCACGATCATGCGGGCTGCCTTTTCGAGGATGACCCTGCGCTTCTCGGGGTCCGCCGTACCGTCGGCCTCGTCGACGAGGGCGTCAAACTCCGGGTTGGCGTAATGGCCCCGGTTGGAGCCGCCCTTGGCGGGATTCTTGCCCCTGGTGTAGAAGAGTACGCTGGCCATCTCGCCCACGTCGATGGGCTCGGACCACCCGGTCATGACAAGGCTGGACTTGTCGCCGGGGCGTACGAAATCGAAGAAGGTGGTCTTGGGGTGAAGGCGGAGCTCGATCTGGATTCCCGCCTTGGTGAGCTGGCCCGCCAGGGCCTGGGCAACCTGCCCGTCGTTGGGATAGCGGCCGTTGGGAGCGTCGAGGTAGACCTTGAAACCGTCAGGATATCCGGCTTCTGCGAGGAGCTTCTTCGCCTCTTCGGGGTCGTACTTCGGCTCCGGCATGTCCTCCACGTATCCTCTGCGGCCCTTCAGGACCATCTGGTTCGTGGCGTAGGCATTGCCGTTCATGATCATCTTCACGATGGAGTCCCTGTTGATGGCCAGAGACAGAGCTTTCCTGACCCTGACGTCTGCGAGGGGGTTCCTGTCGAGCCCGATGACACCGGGGCCCTGGGGCCTGTGGGAGTCCACGTGGAGATAGATCAGCCGCTCGCTGGGCCGGTCCACCACCGAAAGGCCTTCCGTGCTCTTCAGCTTGTCCACGTCACGGACGGGAACGTCCTCGATGATGTCCACTTCGCCGGTCAGCAGGGCTGCCGTGCGGGTGGCGGCGTTGCTGATGGGCCGGAAGGTGACCTTCCCGATCTTCGGCGCTCCGCCCCAGTACTGCTCGTTGGCCTTCATGGCGATATGGTCTTCCTTGACCCATTCCACGAAAACATAGGGACCGGTGCCCACGGGGGCCTGGTTGAAGGCTGTCTCGCCGACTTTTGTCCTGTAGGCCTTCGGCAGGATGCGCAGCGCGGCCAGGGACTCGAGAAGAACCGCCGTGGGGGCCTTGGTGACGATCTTCACCGTGTGGGGATCCACAACTTCCACCCTGTCGATGGAGGCGGTAAAGTTCTTCAGCAGGGATGTGCGGCACACCTCGACGGTGTAGGCTACGTCTTCGGCGGTGAAGTCGCTGCCGTCATGGAACTTGACGCCCTTTTTCAGGCTGAAGGTCCAGGTGAGATTGTCGTCGCCGATGGTCCAGGATTCGGCGAGGGCCGCCCGGGGAACGCCGAGGGCGTCGTTGTTGAGAAGGCCGTCGTACATGTACCGCCCCATGGTGTTGGTGATGGTCTCATCCTGCTGGGAAGGGTCCATGAAGAGCGCGTCCGACGCGAGGCCGATGACGATGCTCTTCTCCGCGGCCGCCGGGGCGGCCAGGACAAGGCAGAGCGCGAGTACTGCAAAGAGAGCTGCAAATTTCCTCATTCGTTTATTCCTCCTTATATTTTTTCGTTCCGGCGGGTCTATTATAAACTATTCTTCTCCGTACAGATGACACGCCACCATCCTGTCCTCCACGGGCAGAAGGGACGGCCTCCGGGCATCGCAGACCTCCATCTTCCGGGGGCAGCGGCCGGCGAAGGGACAGCCGGGCGGAAGGCTGATGGGGCTCGGGACGTCCCCCTGCAGGGGAGCGGCCGCCTTCTCCCTGTCAAGCGTCGGGGCGGCGGCAAGGAGCGCCTGGGTGTAGGGGTGGAGGGGATGGCCGAAAATGCTGTCCCGGTCTCCCTGCTCCACGATGAAGCCCAGGTACATGATCCCCAGCCTCTCGGTGACATGGCGCACCACGGAAAGATCATGGGCGATGAACATGTAGGAGAGGCCGAACTCGTCCCTCAGGTCCATCATCAGGTTCAGCACCTGGGCCTGGATGGACACGTCGAGGGCCGAGACGGGTTCGTCGGCGACGATGAAGGAGGGGTTCGTGGCCAGGGCCCTGGCGATGCCTATGCGCTGCCGCTGCCCCCCGGAGAACTGGTGGGGGTACCTGTCGGCCTGTTCGGGCCGGAAGCCCACGATATCCAGGAGACGCAGCATCCTGTTCTCCGCCTCCTCCTTCCCCGAGACCGTCCCGTGGAAGAGCATGGGCTCCTTGATGATGTCCTTTATCTTCTGCCTCGGGTTCAGGGAGGCGTAGGGATCCTGGAAGATCATCTGCATCTTCTTCCGGACAGGCATCATCCTGGAGGGAGAATAGGCCGTGATGTCCTCCCCGTCGAAGACGATCCGCCCCGCCTTGGGCTCCAGCAGGCGCACCACGGTGCGTGCTGTGGTGGATTTTCCGCATCCCGACTCGCCCACCAGGCTGAAGACCTCGCCCCGGAGAATGTCGAAGGAGACGCCGTTCACCGCATGGACGGTTTTTACCGGCCTTCCCGCAAGCCGGTCCAGGATGCCCCGGGGCTGGCTGAAACTCTGAACGAGGTCCGTGACCTCGAGAAGAACGTCCCGCCTGCTATCGCCCATGGCCTTCCGCCTCCTCTCCGCCCTGTACGGGGTTGTGGCAGCTCACCATCCGCCCCGGGGCGACGGTGCGCATCCGGGGAGCCTCTTTCCTGCAGAGTTCCGTGGCATACCCGCACCGGGGGGCGAAGGAGCATCCCGGCGGAAGGTCGAAGAGGTTCGGCACCATGCCGGGTATCTGGGGGAGCCTCCGGCTTCTTTCTCCGGAAAGCCTGGGGATGGACTCCAGCAATCCCTTCGTGTAGGGATGGAAGGGATTGTGCACAAGCTCCCTTGTCGGCCCTTCCTCGACCACCCTGCCGCAGTACATGACGGCCACCCTGTGGGTCATCTCGGAGACTACGGCGAGGTCGTGGGTGATGAGGATGAGCGCGGAGCCGAACCGCTTCACGAGATTTTCCATGAGAGCAAGGATCTGGGCCTGCACCGTCACGTCCAGGGCGGTGGTAGGTTCGTCGGCGATGATGAGCTTCGGGTTTGCGGCAAGGGCGATGGCGATGACCACCCGCTGCCGCATGCCCCCGGAAAACTGGTGGGGGTAGTTCTCGAGCCGGTCCTCCGGGTTGGGGATGCCCACTTCCCTGAGGAGCTCAAGGCTTCTCTTCCTGCGGTCCGCCTGGGAGAGGGGGGTATGGAGGGCCAGCATCTCGTCTATCTGCCTCCCGATGGTCTGCAGGGGGTTCAGGGACGTCATGGGGTCCTGGAAGATCATGGAGATCTCCTTCCCCCTGATGCGGCGCATCTCCTCCTCCGACTTCTCCAGGAGGTTTTCTCCCCGGAAGATCACTTCTCCGGCGGCGACCCTCCCCGGAGGGTCGATGAGGCCGAGGAGGGAGAATCCGGTGACGGACTTTCCGCCCCCCGATTCTCCCACGATACCCAGGATTTCCCCTTCCCTGAGGGTGAAGTCCACTCCGTCCACGGCCTTCACCGTGCCCCGGAAGAGCTCAAAGCGGGTCTGCAGATTTCTGACTTCCAGAAGGTATTCAGACATGGGATACCTCTATTTCAGACGGGGATTGAACTCGTCGCGGAGAAAATCCCCAAGGAGATTGATTCCGAAGACCAGGAGCATGATGAACATCCCCGGAAAGACCGACGACCACCAGAGGCCGCTGAAGAGAACGTCGTAGCCGTTCTTGACGAGAAGGCCCAGGGAGGGCCTGGTCACGGGAACGCCCACCCCGAGGTAGCTGAGGGTGGCCTCCGTGAGGATCACCGTGCCCACGTGGATCGTGGCGATGACGATGAGGGGAGTCAGGATGTTGGGCAACACGTGCCGCAGGATGATGGGGAAGGGAGAGAGGCCGATGAGCCTGGCCGCGTCCACGTATTCCTTTTTCTTCTCCACCAGCACAGAGCCCCTGACCGTCCGGGCGTAGAGCACCCAGCCCACGATGGTGAGGGCGGTCACCAGCTTTCCGAGGCCGCGGCCGAAGGCGGCCATGATGAAGAGGGCCACCAGCATGGCCGGAAAGGAGAGCTGGATGTCCACGATCCGCATGAGGAGACTGTCGAGCCTGCCGCCGAAATAGCCCGCGGTGAGGCCGAGAAAGGTGCCGAGAACGCAGGAGAGAACCACCACCGAAAGGCCGATGAACAGGGAGATCCTGCTGCCGTAGACCATGGCGCTCAGCAGATCCCGCCCCTGGTCGTCCGTGCCGAGGACAAAGGCCGGGTCGCCGCCCTCCATCCAGACCGGCGGCTTGAAGGCGTCCATGAGGTCCAGGCTGCCGATATCGTAGGGATTCTGGGGAGTGAACAGGGGCCCGGCGGTCACCAGGACCACGAAAAACGTGACGATGAGAAGCCCTGCCATGGCGCCGGGACTCCGGACAAAGTTGTGAAAGAACTCGCTTTTGAAAAATCCTTCTTTTTTTGCGCTCATACCGGTCACCTCAGGTCGATTCGGGGATCGATCAGGGTATAGACGATGTCCACGAGGAAGTTGATCAGGACGAATATGGCCGCCACGATCATGAGGTAGGCCACGATGACGGGCCTGTCCGCCGTGTTGATGGAGTCCACCAGGAGCTTGCCCATGCCCGGCCATGCGAAGATGGTTTCCGTCACGGTGGCGAAGGCAATGAGGCTCCCGATCTGCATGCCGAAGACCGTCACCACGGGAACGAGGGCGTTCTTCAGCGCGTGGGAGAAGAAGAGGCTCCTCCAGGAGACGCCCTTGGCCCTGGCGAACCGGATGAAGTCCTGGCGCATCACCTCCATGATCTGGGCCCGGATGAGCCGGATGAGCATGGCCAGGGTTCCGAGGGCGAGGGTCACCGCCGGGAGGACGATGTGCCGGAAACCGTCCCAGGTGAGGAAGGCGAAGGGGATGCCGAAGAGGGGAGCCGTGGCTCCCCGGCCCGACGAAGGCAGGAGCCCCTTCTCCACGGCGAAGTAGAAGATGAGCAGAATGCCCACCCAGAAGGACGGCAGGGAAATGCCCAGCAGAGACCCGCCCATGACCGCCCGGCTGAAAGGGCTGTTCGGCCTCGCCCCGGCGTAGACCCCGCAGGGCAGGGCCACCGCCAGGGACAGGAGCACCGAGAAGAAGACCAGTTCGAGGGTGGCGGGCATCCGCTCCACGATGAGGGTCAGGGCGGGGCGCTTGAAGATGTAGGACACCCCCAGGTCCCCCCGGAGGAGGTTCTGCAGGAAGACCCCGTACTGCACCCACAGGGGCCGGTCGAGGCCGAGGGCTGTCCGGGCCTCGGCGATCTGGGCGTCCGTGGCCGTGGGCGGCACGATCATGAGGACCGGGTCGCCGGTGAAGCTCATCACGAGAAAAACGATCACCGAGACGGTGAACAGGACGACAATCATCTGGACAAGGCGTTTCAGCAGATATTTCAGCATGGATCATATCCCCGTTTCGTGTGGAATGGAGAGCCCCGGGTTCAGCTGCAGGCAACACCTCACGGGCAGGCCTCCGATGCCGGGACGAGCTTCCCCGTCTCGTCGGCGTACCGGACTTCGCAGTCGAGCCAGACGCCTATCCTGTCGTGAACCCTGCGCCGGACCAGGCCGATGAGGCCAAGGACATCCCGGGAGGACGCCCCCCCGAGGTTGACGATAAAATTGGCGTGCAGAGAGGAAACCCGGGCCCCTCCCACGGTCTCCCCCTTGAGGCCCGTGTCCTCGATGATCTTTCCCGGAGGGCCTGCGAGCTCGAAGACCGCCGGATCGTTGGTGAACACGGAGCCGCAGTTGGGCAGGTCAAGGGGAAACTTGCCCCTGCGCTCCCCGAGGACCCGGATCTGTTCCCTCCTCACCGCGCCGGGTTCCGACCGCCGGAAATCCAGGACGGCGCCGAGGACGATCCACCGTTTTTCCGGCACGTCGGGAGGATCCTGGAAGAGGGACCGCCGGTAGGAGAAGCCGCACTCTTCATTCACGAATGTCCGCCGTTCCCCGGCAAGCGAGACGGCGTCCACGGACCGGATGTTCTCTCCGGCACAGTGCCGGAGGCTTCCTCCGTTCATGGTGACCAGACCGCCCAGGGAGCCGGGAATGCCCGCCGCGTGCTCGAAGCCGGAAAGCCCTGCGTCGGCAAGGTTCTTTACCAGCTTCGGCACCCAGATTCCTCCCCTGGCCCTCACCTCCGTACCGGAGATAGAAAATTCCGAGAAAAGCCTCCCCAGCTTCATCACCACGCCCCGGATGCCGCCGTCAGGGAAGAGCAGGTTCGTCCCCTTCCCCAAGACAAGAAAGGGCACATTCTCTCCCCTGACAAATTCCAGGAGCCGGAGGATCTCCTCCTCCGTGCGGGGCTGGACCAGGGCGTCCGCCGGCCCCCCGATCTTCCACGAACAATGGTCTTTCAGCGGCTCCATGGGGGAGACCACCCCCACACGGAGTTTCTGCAGCTTTTCCGCAAGGATCATGGGTGTTTCCGAACCGCCTTTCGCGAAGGGGGGATGGGAATCCTCCCATCCCCCTGCAGGTTTTCCGCGTTTCTTCTCTCCCTCATACTGCCGGGCGGAAGGTTCCCCGCTCGATATGGTGGAAGGCGAGAAAATCCGGAGCGGTCCCCCGGGCCTCCACCACGGTCCGGAAAATGTCGAGGGTCTTTTTCTGGCAGGTGAAAAGGAGCACCTGGTTGTCCTCCGCCGCTTCGAGAATGGCCTCAGCGGCCCCCTGCTGGCGGGTTTCGTCGAACCGGACGAGAAGATCGTCAAGTATCAGGGGCAGAGGCTCGGAATTCCGTCCCCACAGCGTCGCCAGGGAGAGCCGCATGGACAGGTAGACCTGGTCGGCGAGCCCTGAACTCCACTTGACCTCGTCCTTCCGTTCCCTGGAGGGATCGTTCCCTTCAAGGACCACGGAGAGTCCTCTCTCTCCTCCGCCCGAAAGAAGAGTGTAGCGGTTTCCCGTCATGAGCGCAAGATATTTTCCCGCCCTGCGGATCACCTCGGGCTGGCGCTCCCTCTCGTGCTTCTCCTTGGAAACCTCGAGGAAATGCCTGGCGAGGATCACCGAAAGCCACTCTTTCACGCTGTCGTCCAGCTTCCGCTCCATCTCGCTCCTGGAGAACAGCAGTTCCCCGAGGCGCTCATCCGCGGCGATCTGCTCCAGGCGGAGGGCAAGCCTACCTCTGGAGTCCGCCGCGGCCTCGAACTCCTTTTCCAGCACGGCGGCTTCCTCCGCCGCCCGCTCCCTCTCCTTCGCCCCGTCCTCCGCCGGGAGGGCCAGGAGCTCCTCTCCCGCCTTCTCCACTTCCTCCGCGGTGCCGAAAAGGCCAAGGAGGACCTTCCGCTCCCGGGAGGCATCGTCAAGGAGGCGTTCCCGTTCGTCCCAGCGGGCGGCGAGGGCCCTGTACCGTTCCTCGTTTTCCGAACCGGCGATGGTGAAGAGCTCCCCTGTTTTTTCCCCGTTGACTTCCAGCTCTCCCCGGTGTCCGGCAAGGGAGACGGAAAGGGCCGCCAGGTCCCGTTCGAGAGCGGCGATCTCCCCCTTTCTCTCCCCGGCCTGCCGCAGCGCGGCGGCAAGAATACGGATGGAAGACGGGTCGGGCTCTTCCGGTAGCTCTGCGCCCGCACCCGCGAAGAGCCCCGCCAGGTCGGCAATGCGCTGCCTCACCGAGGAGATATACCTCTCGAGTTCCCTCATCTCCGCCTTCCGAGATTCGATAGCGGACTTCTCCGACCGGAGCTGCAGTATCCGGGGCACCAGGGCCTCCATGTCCTTCGGGGCAAGGTTCTGGTCAAATTGCCGCCCTGCAAGCCAGCGGCGCCATTCGGCCACAAGACTGTCAAGCTCTGCAGCTGTCCGCTCAAGGGCGCTCTCCATGGCCTCGCTCTCGCTGTCCATCCGGGCCATCACGGCGGCCATCTGTCGGCTCCGTTCGCTCAGCACGGCGAACCGTTCGTTCGCCGAATTGTCCCTCTCCCCTTCTTCCAGAAGCTCGTCCATTTCGTTGGCGAACCTCGGGGCCCTGATACCGAGCCGCTCCCCGAGTTCCTCCCGTCTGTTCCGGAGCCTTTCGACCCTGGCCTTCTGGCTTTCCAGCAGCAGCAGGGTCTCCTCCATCCGCAGGTCGAGATCGTCCATCCTGCGGGTCCACCAGGAGAGGGCCGTCTCGTACCGCTTCTGCTGGTCCCGGTGGGCTATGAATGAGAGCAGGGAGGCGCTGAAAAGGGCCACGGCGCCGAAGAACCACAACCGGTCAGAGGTGAGCCAGGCCTGGTAGGTGCCCCCTCCGCCCACGGCGAGCAGCGCCCCGGAGATGAGGGCCACCATGGTCCCGGGCTCGGGGGGCTCTTCCTCGGCGAGGACCGCTTTTTCACTGATAATGGTGGTCCTGGCTTCCTCGAGGTTCGCCAGCTCCTCTTCCTCGTCGCAGAGTTCCCCGAACACGGCCCGCAGGCCGGTGATGAGGCTCCACCGCTCGGTGGCCCGCTTTGCTCTTGTCTCCACTCCCGCCGTTTCCCGGTCGAGGGAAGCGGCCTCGCTTCTCCGGTCTTCCCGCAGGCGATTCCACTGGACAAGGGATTTCTCCTCTTCACCCTTCCTCCTCTCGAGAAGCTCCTTCCGCTCTGCGGTCCTTCTGGCGTAGTCTATGGCTTCGGCAGAGACATCGGCCCCGGCGAGGTGTTCTTCCGTCCACCAGGAACAGAGATTCTCAAGATTCCCTTTGAAGGCCCTTTCCGCGTCCCCTATCTCCTTTTCCAGAAGCCCCCTTCTGGCGAGAGATGCCCGGAACTGCTCGCTCTCGTGCTCCAATCCCTCCACTTCCTGCCGCGCTGGAAGACACCCGAGGACGGGGTCCGCCTCCAGGACGGCCTTCTCCCTTGCCTTCGCCGCCTTTTCTTCCTCCAGGCGCGCGACGGCGGCCTCTATCCTTTCCTTCTCCTCTTTCAGCCGTTCCAGCCGGGACAGGCCGTTTTCGGGAAAGGGATGAAGCTCCGTCATACCGGCAAGCCTCAGTTCAGTCTCCTCGAGGGCCTTCCGGGAGGGGCGGGCCTTTTCAAGAAGCTCCAGCCTGGCGATCCGTCCTTTGAGGATCTCCAGCCGCTCCTTCTTCTTTTCAATGGAGTCTTCCATGGCAGACAGGTCGTCCTTCATCCTCCGCCATGCGCCGTTACGCTCCCTGAGATCCCGTATGGCGGCGTCCGTTTCGCCCATGGAGGCGAGAAGCCGGTTCACCGCCGACGCACTCCGGGCGTTCCCCCACGGCCGGTAGAGTTCATTCTGCCGGGCATCGAGCAGCGAGAGCAGTTTCGGAAGGGATGCCGACCCCAGGCCGGCTCCGGCGGCAAAGAACCGGGCGGCCACGTCGGAAGAGTTCAGGGGGTCCAGGGACTGCATCTCCCCGAGCCCCATGGCGAAAACGCTCTCGTAGACATCCCTGCTGATGGAGAAGAAATCCGGCGAAAGCTCGGCGGCAGGGCCCCCGTCGGCGGGAGCAATGAGGTTCTTCTGCCCCTCCACGGTCAGGATGTAATCCCTCCCGTCCTCCATGCGGATCCTTGCGGAGCCTCCGTGCTGCCCGCCATTCAGGGGCTCGTACAGGTTCGCCTTCCCCCTGCCGTTCTTCCCCCTGCTGAAAAGCAGGCGGCGGAAGAAATTCATCAGGGTGGTCTTGCCGCTTTCGTTCTCTCCATGAAAGATGGTGAGCCCTTTAGACAGTTTAGCTCCCGAGCCCGAGAAAACACCGAAGTTATTGACAAAAAATTCCGTTATCTTCATAATCCGTCAATCCCTTCGAGCAGTCCGGACAGGGCCGAAAAGGTCCCCCTGTCGAGGAGCAGCTCCGCGTCCTCGTCGGACAGGGAGTCTATCACGTCCAGCACGTCCCGGGAGGGGATCCTGTCCAGAATTCCCCGCTCTCTGAGGATGTTCTTGAGTCCATCCCGGAGATTGCCTCCCTGCCGGAAAACCCGGACCTCCTTCAGGAAATCGCCTGCAAAATGGCTGCCCGCCGCGAGGGAGTCAAGATCCAGGGGGGGGGCCGTCACCTCGAAAATTTCCTCGGTGAAGATGAAATCGGGCCTGTCTTCCTCCCCTTCGTTCACTGTCTCAAGAAGCCCGCCGGGCCCCCTGAGAAACCCCGGGCGGCGGAGGAGTCCGTGGATCTTCCCCCGGCCTGAAATGGAAAGCCGCAGAAGGGCCGGCAGCCTGCCGTTTTCCCGCCGGACCGTCTCCTTCAGGTCCGACACGGCCTGAAAAAACTCTTCGTCCCGCTCCATTCCGTCAATGGAAATGTCCCCGCTTCTCCACCGTACCACGTCGCAGGGGACGAACTCGGCACACCCTGGCTCACCGGCGGAGAGGGTGACGTAAAAAACGCCCTTTTTCCCCGTTTCCCGGATGTTCCTCCCCTGGATAGTCCCGGGATAGACCACAAGGGGGTCCCGGCAGAGCACCTCCGACCCGTGCACGTGGCCCAGGGCCCAGTAGTCCATGCCCGCCGCCCTCAGGTCGTCCAGGGAACAGGGGGCGTAGTTTTCATGCCCCTTCCGGCCGCCCACGTTGCAGTGGAGCAGGGCGATGTTCACGCCTTCTCCCTTCCGGCCCGCGAACCGGAGGGCCACATTTTCCTCCACGTCCCGGACGGGATAGCTGAAGCCGTGAACCGTGCCGGCCATCTCCCCTCCAAGCACCAGGGGAACTGACTCGACCCCGGGGCCGAACCGGAAGGCCAGGGGCGGAAAATCCCTGTCCGCCTCCCATCCCGAGAGGGAATCGTGGTTTCCCGCAGCGATGAAGGAAGGGATTCCTCCGCCGGAAAGGCGCCGAAGCTGTTCGAGAAAAAAAACCTGGGCCCGGACGCTTCTGTCCTCGCTGTCATAGACATCGCCCGAGACCAAGAAGAAATCCGCTCCCTTCTTCAGGGCGAAGGTGACGGCATTTTCAAAAGCCCGGAAAGTCGCTTTTCGCAGGAATGCCCCGAGGGAGGGAGAGATATCGGAAAGCCCGGAAAAAGGGCTGTCGAGGTGAAGGTCCGCGCAGTGAACGAAAGAAATTTTCCGGCCGCTCACCGGGTCTTCCCCCTCTCCGCCGGGAGAAAAGGCAGCTCGTTCTGGTACACTCGGCACCACTCCCTTCAAAAATCCCGTCTACTTTATGCCACAGCTTCCTTCTTTGCAACACGATCCTGTTTCCTCAGTTTTTCCCGGCAGAGGGAATCACGCCGGGGCCCCTTGTCTCCCGGGGCTTGTCACCGGCCGGTGACAATGGGATAATTCTTCCGTAATTGAATCCGATTGTGGAGGATTATAGAGAGATGAAAGGATTTGGAGCGGCCATTTCGGCCATTTCGTACTACCTTCCGCCGAAAGTGGTGGACAACAGGGCCCTCGTGGAGGAGTTCGGCACGTGGACTGAAGATAAAATATACCAGAAAACCGGAATAAGGGAACGCCACGTGGTCGACGGGGAGCTGGTGTCGGACCTTGCGGCCAGGGCGGCGGAAAAGCTCTTCGAAGAACACAGCGTCGACCGGGATTCTATCGACTTCCTGCTGCTGTGCACCGAAAGCCCCGATTATTACCTTCCGGCCACAGCCTGCGTGGTGCAGGACCGTCTTGGCCTGAAAAAAACCACCGGGGCCCTGGACTACAACCTGGGATGCTCGGGCTTCATCTATGGCCTTGCCCTCTCGAAGGGGCTCATCGCCGCGGGCATAGCGTCGAGGGTCCTGCTCATCACCGCCGACACCCTGACCCGGACAATCAACCCGAAGGACAAGAGCACCCGGACCATCTTCGGCGACGCCGCGGCGGCCATCCTGGTGGAGGCCTCCGACACGGCCCGTATCGGCGATTTCGTCCTCGGTACCGACGGCTCAGGCATGGACAAGCTCATCATACCCGCCGGTGCATGGGCAGCCCCCCGCTCTCCCGAAACTGCCGCCGAACGGACAAACAAGTGGGGAAACACAAGGAGCGCGGAAAACCTCTACATGAACGGCCCGGAGGTACTCAACTTCACCCTGGCCACCGTGCCCGAAGCGGTCAGCCGGACACTGGAGGCTCATTCCCTGAAGCTCGAGGACGTGGACCTCTTTGTCTTCCACCAGGCCACGCTCCTCATCCTGGAGCACCTGAGGAAAGAAATCGGCATCCCGCAGGAGAAGTTCTTCATGAACATGGAGAACAAGGGCAACACGGTAAGCGCCACCATTCCCATGGCCCTGAGGGACGCCGCCGACGAGGGCAGGCTCCGCCCCGGGGACAGGGTCATGGCCGTGGGATTCGGCGTCGGGTATTCCTGGGGAGCGACTATCATACGATGGTAAGAACAGCACCTCTTGTATTCTGAAAAATGTGATAGACTGGGGGGGCGGAACAGTCATGTTCCGCCCCTTTTTCGCTGCGCACAAGGAGCGTGGATACATTGAGCGGAATGGTACTCCGGAAGTTTGTCGCCCCTGAAATCATCTTCGGCAGAGGATCCCGCGCTCTCGCCGGCCGGTACGCCAGGAACCTCGGAGGCACGAAGATCCTCGTGGTCACCGACGACGGCGTGGCCGAAGCCGGGTGGCTCGATCCCCTCCTCGAAAGCCTCGAAGGCGAGGGCCTGGGCTGGGCGGTCTACCGCGACGTTCAGCCGAACCCCACCGAATCCATGGTCATGCGGGGAGCTCACATCTACGCCTCGGAAGGCTGCGACCTCATCCTCACCCTCGGCGGAGGAAGCCCCATGGACTGCGCCAAGGCCATCGGTGCCGTCCACGCCAACGGGGGGAACGTGCTGGACTTTGTGGGGGTGGACAAAATCCCCGTCCCCTGCCCTCCGGTGGTCTGCATACCCACCACCGCAGGAAGCGCCGCGGACATCTCCCAGTTTTCCATCATCAAGAACGAAAAAACAGGCATCAAACACGCCATTGTCAGCAAGTCCATGGTCCCTGACGTGGCCCTGGTGGACCCGGACACGACCCTCACCATGGACGGCTTCCTCACCGCGTCCACGGGAATGGACGCCCTCACCCACGCCTTCGAGGCCTACGTGTCCCGGGCGCACTCGCCTCTTACGGACCTCCACGCACTCCAGTCCGTGGAGATGGTGCACACCTTTCTTCTCCGCGCCATGGGCGACCTCTCCAACCCGGAATACCGGACCGGGATGATGCTGGCGTCCCTCCATGCCGGCCTCGCCTTTTCCAACGCGAGTCTCGGCGTGGTCCACGCCCTCTCCCACAGTCTCGGCGGGCTCCTCGACCTTCCCCACGGGGAATGCAACTCCCTGCTCCTCCGTCACGGGGTGGAAGCCAACTTCGATGCCGTCCCCGAACGGTTTGCCTCCCTCCTCGAACGGTTCGGCGGCCCTGCGGAACCTCCCGGCGTCCTCCCCGGGCTGCTCGCCCGCCTTGATGACCTCAGGGAACGGGCAGGTCTTCCGGGAAGGCTCCGGGATCTCGGCCTGAGTGAGGATCTTCTTCCCGAAATAGCGGCGGCGGCTTGGGAGGACCCCTGCATGATCACAAACCCCCGTCCCATGTCCTCTTCCGACCTTGAGGGAATCCTGCGAAATGCCTACTGACCGGCGGACATCCGAGCAGGACGACCAGCTCCTGGCCCTCATGGGGCTCGGAGCCCAGTCGGGGAAGAAAAGCCACTACCCGGAGCTGAAGCGGCGGCTCGCCGAGCTTGAACGGGTCCAGGCACTGCTGGACAGGGCCCAGGACGCTATCTTCGTGGTCTCCCTTCCCGATGAAACCGTGGAGTACAGGAACGAATCCGCCCTTGGTCTCCGCGGCGGCTTCGGGCGGAGAGAACAGCGTCCCCTGGAGGACTTCCTCAAGGGACCCGACGGGAGAGGACTCACCATCAGGTCATGTTTTCCCGACCCCGGGGAGGGGGAGGACCGTATGATCCTTCCCCTGCTGACCGAGAAGGGCGTCCGGCGGTTCGAGGCTTCCTTCATGGCGGCGGAGACGGAAGGCCGCCTCTCCGGGGTACTCATCCTCAGGGACCAGGAGGACAGGATCCGCACGGAGGCCCGGCTCGCCGAATCCCTGCGGCAGGTGGAGCAGGCCCGGATGCGGACCGTCCATCTCACCGCCACCCTCGTGGAGATCAAGGACTCCTACACGGGCAAGAACCAGCGCCAGGCCGCGGGCCTCGCCCACGCCATCGGCACGGCTCTCGGAATGACGGGAGACCCCCTGGAAAACCTGGTAACGGCCACACTCCTCCACGACGTGGGGATGATGGCCATTCCCGCGGAAATTCTCTGCATTCCGGGACCTCTCCGTCCTGTGGACCGCCGGCTGATGCAGGAACACGCCTCCATAGGATGCGACATTCTGAAGAAACAGGGATTCCCGCCGGAGATCCACCTCACGGTGCTCCACCACCATGAACGCATGGACGGCAGCGGCTATCCGAAGGGCCTGAAGGGAGAGGAAATCCCTTTCGGGGCCCGGATCGCCGGCATTGCCGACGTGACGGAGGCCATGCTGAGCCACAGGCCCTACCGCCCCGCCTGACCCCTGGAAAAGGTGCTGGAGGAACTCTCGGGAAAAAAAGGGGTCCTTTATGACCCGGAAGCGGCTGAAACCTGCATAAAACTGCTTGAAGGAGGGTACACCCTCGACGACGAGTGGTTTTACAAAAGGTAAAAAATTCCGGGGGCCCTTAAGGGCCCCCGGAACGCATTACTGGTGGGACACGTTGAACACGAGATCAAGGCGGGTGAGCCGGAACAGTTCCTCCACCATCCCCCGAAGGCCTGTGATGACCATCTTTCCGCCCTTCTGGAGGCATCTCTTGTGAATGGAGATCAGGACCCCCAGCCCGGAGCTGTCCACGTATTCCAGGCCCGAAAGGTCGATGGTCAGGTGGATTATCCCTTCTTCAAGAAGCCCTATGAGCTGCTCCCTCACGGACGCCGAATCCTCGACGTACATGCTGCCGCCCAGGCGTACCCGCGCCCCGGCGCCGCTTTTGCTAATATCCACTTTCATGGCGCATCCTCCTTCTCCATGGACAAACTTCGGAAAGCAAGCCAATTATACGACAGCGGGCTTATTTGACAAAACCCCGCCGTCCTTTTCAATTTTGAAGCGCTCCGTCATGCGCCGCATGTCCTCGGAGGTCTCGCTGACCTCCTGGGCGCTCGTGGCCACGGTCTCCATGGCGGCCGCCGTCTCCTCCATGGAGGCCGCGAGGGTCTGCACATGGTCGTCTGTGAGCTCCATGACGCTGGCGGTGGTGTCGATGAGGGAAATCACCTTGTCGGACTTGGCCACCTCCTCGTCGGTGGTGGAAATGATTTTCCTGATGTCCTCCACGGAACTCCTGATGGCTTTGCCGATCCGTTCCAGGGACTCCCCGGCCACATGGGCGATGGACACGCCTTCCTCGACGCCCTGCCGGCTTTTCTGCATGGACGCCACGGCGGACCTGGTCCCGTCGAGGATCCTGGCCACCAGTTCAGCTACCTCCCTGGCTCCCTGCTGGGACTGCTCCGCCAGTTTCCGGACCTCCTCGGCCACCACGGCGAACCCCCTGCCGGCCTCCCCTGCCCGGGCCGCCTCAATGGCGGCGTTGAGGGCGAGAAGGTTGGTCTGGTCGGCGAGGCCGGTGATGGTGTCTCCCACCACGCCGATCCGGGCGGAAAAGGTATCGAGCTGCGACAGAAGCTGTTCCGTTTCTTCCACGGAAAGCTTGATGTTCTCCATGCGCTCCACGGTCTGGGCCACGGTTTTCCGACCCTCCTCAGCCGCGCCTGACATCTCGCCGGAATTTTTGTCGGCGCTCGCCGCGAGGCTCTGGGCGATCTGGATGAGGCTGCTCATCTCGAGCATGACCTTGGAGGCCTCAACTGAGTTTTCCCGGCCCCTCCTGGTCTGCTCGGCCAGTTGGGCGTTGCCCTCGGCCACCTCGTTGGTGGTGCTGGTCACCTCTTCGGTGGAGGCCGCCGTCTCTTCGGAGAGGGCTGACAGGTGGATCGACTTTTCCTTCAGCTCCCGGACCATCTCCCGCTGCCCCCGGACCATGTCCGCCAGGGCGTCCGCCATGAGCCCCAGTTCGTCCCGCGAGACGATGTGAAAATCCTCCCGCTCGATGGACAGATCCCCTTCCTTCGCCATCCCGGCGAGGACGGTCACCCTGTTCAGGGGGCGGGTGAGGCTCCTGGTCATGGCGAAAGCGATGACTGCTCCGAGAATCACTGCGGCCACCGTAGACACGAGAATGACGGAGATGGTGGAAGCAAGGCTGGTCACGGCGTGATCGGCAATTTTCTGGGAATTCGCCGCCCCGGCCTGCACCACCTGGTCGGCGAGGGCAAGAATGGCCCTTCCCGTCTCGACCCTCCGGGCGTTGATTTCGTCGAGTCTTCTCCAGGCAGCCAGGATCTCCGCCATCACGGACCGGTAGTCCGCCCCGGCGTGTTCCACCGCCTCGAGCTGTTCGATATTCACCCGCTGGAAGGTCATGGCCTTCAGGCGCTCCAGAATCGATCCCATCTCATCGAAGTACCGCAGCCCCTCTTCCAGGAGCACGGGGTTCCTCTGGGCCTGCCCCCTGTAGTTGGCGACGCGGACCAGGTTCCCCAGGTCGATGACGGCGTTGCCGAGAACAATCTTCTGCAGCCGCTCCGAAAGTTCCGACGGCAGGGTGCTCTCGCCGAACTCCTTTTCGAGGGTCTGCTCCTGGGACTGAAGGTACCGCTCGGCGTTCTCGAAGAATGCTTTTTCGCCGTCAGTGGCCCTGCTCCTGAGGGCATTCATGGTCTCCACGGTCTTCTCGGTATCGTCCATGAGCTTCACGTACTCGTCCAGGCCTGCCAGGGCTTTGGCGGCGTCCGCCCTGAGAGTCACCAGGGCAGGGTACTTCTCAGCGAGGGCAGCCGCCTCCCCCAGGGCTGTCCGGGAACTTTCAGCGGCCCGGCGACCCGCTTCGAGGAAGGTCCGGTCGTAGGTGTAGCCATAGCCCCGTATTTCATACATGAGATCCTGAACGGTGCTCTGAACCCTGTTGGCCGCCACCATTTCCGGTACGTACTCGTCGGCGAGGGAACGGGCTTCACGGCTCACTTCCCCCATGTTGAGCCAGCTCAGCGCCCCCACCCCCGAAAATATGAGCAGCAGTACGCCGAAAGCAAGGGCAAGCTTCGCCCCAATCCTGAAGTTCCTGAACATTCTTCCACCTCTCTCCTCTTGAGAATAAGATCAAAAAAACATTCTTTCAGGGCGGCCATCCCGCCGCGGGGAACACGGCGCCCCAGCGTACGGGAAGAGACCCCGTTTTTTCCTGCGGTTACATCACCGTGACCGGATCTCCTCTTCTCACTTCTCCGCCCCTGCCCACCCGAAGAAAGTACCCCGCCGCGGGCAGAAGGCACCAGCCCCGGTAATCGTAGCTGTGGGGCTCCCCCGGTTTTTTGCCTTTCTCGATGACTTCCAGAAGCACAGAATCCCCCGCCTTGAGAACCGCTCCCACGGGCAGCTCTTCGGGGAGCCCTTCCACCACCAGGTTCTCAGCGAGGGATCCAGGTGGAAAGGCAAAACCGGCCTCTTCTTCCGCCTTCCGGATATCCTCGGCCCGAAGAAGGCTCACTTCCCGTTCCGTGACGCCCCTGTGGGAGTCCCCTTCGATACCGCCGGGAAAGAACCGGGCACGTTCCACTTCCGTCTTCGGCTGCTGCCGTTCCGTGCTCACGCAAATGGCCGTCACTGAAGCCATGATTCCCACACCCCCCGCTTGTTCGTTATAAAAAAGAACCAGTTCATAATACGATAGAATACAAAAAAAGGCGAGGCCCGGAGGCCCCGCACTTCACTTTCAGCAGGCATCGGCGGTGTACCGTGTTCTTCAGGCCATCCTCGGCAGAAGCACCGGATGGGCTTCCTCTTCCTCTCCGGCACCTCTGCAGGAGGCGGAAAAATCGACGTGCCGCTTCCTCCCGCCCCAGCTCAGAGTCCGCTGAGCCGGCACCGTTTCGGCGATCACAGAGCCGTTCCGTACCGACCAGAGACACTCGCTCTGGAGCCGTATGGCCTCGAACCGGTCCGGGGCGTCGAGGACCAGGAGGTTCGCGGGCTTCCCCGGCTCGATGCCGTAGCGCTCCTCCACGTTCATGGTCCGGGCGGAATTGACGGTGATCATGTCGAAGAGGCGGAATATCTGGTCGTACCCGCTCATGTGGGCCGTGTGGAGCAGCAGGTTGGCGGCGGCGAGCATGGATCCCTTTCCCATGGGGTACCATGGGTCCATGATGGAATCATGGCCGATGCAGACGTTCACCCCCGCCGCATCCAGTTCGTCCACCCGGGTGTGCCCCCTGCGCCGGGGATAGCCGTCTGTGCGGTTCTGGAGCACCGAGTTGTCGAAGGGAAGGGTGATGAAATTCATCTTCGCCCGCCGGAAAATGCCCATGAGCTTCAGGGCGTAGTCGTTGTTGTAATTATGCATGGCCGTGGTATGGCTCGCCGTCGTGCGGGGACCCATGCCGGAGGCGATGGCGCATTTTGCCATGACCTCGGCAAACCGGGACTGGTCGTCCCCCGTCTCGTCGCAGTGAATGTCCACGAGCCGGCCGTACTTTTCCGCCAGATCGAAGGCCAGCTCCACGGACCGGACGCCGTCCTCCCGGGTCAGCTCGTTGTGGGGAATGGCACCGACGCAGTCGCACCCCATCTCCACTGCGCGGCGAAGATTCCGTTCGCCGTCGGGTATGGTGTAGATGCCGTCCTGGGGAAAGGCCACCACCTGGATTTCGGCAACCTCCCGCATTTCGTCCTTCAGTTCCAGCAGGGCTTCCACGGTAACCAGGGACGGGTCGGTGGTGTCGGCGTGGGTCCGGATGAACTGCACGCCGTTGGCCGCCTCCCAGAGGACGGCTTCCCTGGCGTTCCGGAGAATCTCCTCTTTCGTGACGCCCGGCCGGCGCTCGCCCCAGATGGCAATGCCCTCGAGGAGGGTGCCCGAGGCGTTGTACCGGGGCGATCCCACTGTGAGGACCGCGTCGAGGTGGAGGTGGGGGTCCGCGAAAGGAGGAGTCAACAGCCTGCCGCCCGCGTCGATCTCCCGGACCGCGCCGCAGTCCAGCCGCCTCTCCACGGCGGCGAACACTCCCCCGCTGATGCCGATGTCCGCTATTTCTCCGTCTGCAAGCCGTGCCCGGCGAATAATCAGGTCCATGGCCATTTCCCCTCTCTCCTTTTAATGCTACCGGTTGCACATTTTAACACGAGGACTGTCCGGTGTCCATGGCTGACAAAAATTACCGGAATTCTCGTTACATATCACCATTGACACGGGCTGAAGGCAACCGTTTAATGATGTGAATAGGCATTTTGCCGGTACATTTCTGATAAAATAAGATACTGCCCTTATCCTGCACCGGAACATACGGGGAGGTGAGCCGGAAAAGTCAGTCCACCGGGAAAGGGTGCGTCCGAACGGCAGTTTGGGGAAGCGTCCGCGGCATCTGCGGCCGCTGTTACCGAGACCAGGGAGGTGTATCTTTTGAGGAAAAGCGTATTGGCGTTGTTGATGATATTCGTCCTGCTCCTCGCCGGAACCGCTTCGGCGGAGGCCAAGGACTACAAGGACTTCAAGCTGGCCGCCGTCTTCCAGACGGCCATCGAGGAGCCCTGGGACGGGGCGATCCACCAGGCCTGTCTCCTGCTGCAGAAGGAACTGGGCTTCACCTATGAATTCACCGAAAAAGTGGGAGCTGCCGACTTTGAAAGGGTCCTCAGGGAATACGCCGAGAGAGGCTTCGACCTCATCGTGGGAGACGCCTTCCTCGCCGGAGAGGAACCTTCCCGCCGCGTAGCGAAGGACTATCCCGAAGTCGCTTTCGCCTTCGGGTCCGAGTTCACCTTCCAGGAACCAAACTACTCCGTGTTCGACAACTGGATTCATGAACCCTCATACCTCTGCGGCATCATCGCCGGCCGCATGACAAAAACAAACATCCTCGGCATCGTCGCCGCCATCCCCATCGCGGAAGTCAACCGTCTCGTCCACGCCTTCAAGCAGGGTGCCCTTTCCGTCAACCCCAGCGTCAAGGTGAAGGTCGCCTACATCGGAAGCTGGTTCGATCCCCCCAAGGCCAAGGAAGCCACCCTCGCCCAGATCGAGGCGGGAGCCGACCTTATTTTCGCCGAACGGTTCGGCGTGTTCGAGGCCGCCAAGGAGAAGGGCGTCCTCGCCTTCGGCAACATGATGGACCAGCACGCCCTCGCGCCCGAGGTGGTCATCACCGGACCGGTGTGGAATATGGAACCCACCGTCCGCCACTCCATCGACGCCGTGAGAAACAAGGAATGGAAGGCCGAAGACCTGAGAGAGTGGTCCATGATGGCCCGGGGCGGCGCATATCTCGCTCCCTTCCACGAGTTCCAGCAGAAGCTTCCTCCCGAAGTGATCAAGGAAGTCCGGGAACTGGAAGCGAAGATCATGAACGGCCAGTTCACCGTTCCTGTCGTCGAGACCGAGCTCAAGACGGACTGATTGCCGCTCCGGGGGCGGGCCCTCCTGCCCGCCCCTTTCGTCTTTATCCTTCATTCTCAATGTATTCGCAGCTACCCGAAAGGGGTGGATACCATGCCCGCTGACAGGCTTGCCATGAGCGCCGGACCCGGGGAAGTGCCGGCCTCCGGGCACACCGACCCTCCCTGCGTCGTGGAAATGCTCTCCATTACCAAGACATTCCTCGACGTCACAGCGAACAGGGACGTGAACTTTTCGCTCAGGGAAGGGGAAATCTGCGCTCTTCTCGGCGAGAACGGCGCAGGGAAGACCACGCTCATGAACATTCTCTTCGGCTATTACGCCGCCGACAGCGGAGAAATCCGCATCGGGGGCGAGAAAGTCTCCTTTTCGTCCCCCAGGGACGCCATCGCCTGCCGCATCGGCATGGTCCACCAGCACTTCACCCTGGTGCCGTCCCAGACCGTGCTTGAAAACGTGGTGGTGGGAAGCGGCGGAGGGAGATTCTTCCTCGATCTTTCCGGGGCGAGAAAAAAACTGCTCGCCCTTCAGGACCGCTTCGGACTCCACGTGGACCCCGACGCCCCGGTGTGGACCCTCCCCATCGGCGGACAGCAGAAGGTGGAGATCCTGAAGGCCCTCTACAGGGACGCCCGCATCCTGATCCTCGACGAACCCACGGCGGTGCTCGCACCCCTGGAAACCAGGGAGCTTTTCGCGACCCTCCGCACCCTCGCAGCGGAGGGCTGCTCCATCATCTTCATCTCCCACAAGCTCTACGAGGTCATGGAGATCGCCGACCGGGTGGTGGTGCTCACAAAGGGAGTCCTCACCGCCGAAAGGAAGGTCTCCGAGACCACCGAGAGGGAGCTGGCCAGCCTCATGGTGGGCCGGGAACTCGCGGAGAAGAAGCGTCCCCCCCGGGGAACCCCGGGAAGCCCCCTTCTGGTCGTCCGGGGGCTGACGGTGAAGAACGACAGGAATCTCGAGGCAGTGAACGATCTCTCCCTGGACATCCGCTCAGGAGAGATCCTGGGCATGGCCGGCGTTTCCGGCAACGGGCAGAGAGAGCTCGCGGAAGCCCTGTTCGGCCTGCGCAAACCCGTGTCGGGCACCATCTCCGTGGACGGCGGAACCCTTCCCCCGGGCAGGCCGAAAGCCTCGGTGAACAGCGGCATGGGGAGGATTCCCGAGGACAGGATGACCACCGGTCTCCTCCTTGAGCTTTCCGTGGAGGAAAACCTCGTCCTGGAGAACCACGGCGAATTCCGCTCCATGGGCATGCTGGACCACGGCGCCATAGGGCGGCACGCCGACCGGCTCATCTCCGAGTTCAGCATCAGGACCGACGGCAGGGCGGCAAAAGCCCGGACCCTTTCGGGAGGAAACCTCCAGAAGATCATCCTGGCGAGGGAACTTTCCGCGTCGCCGAAAGTGGTGGTGGCTGCCCAGCCCACCAGGGGGCTCGACGTGGGCGCCATCGAATACGTCCACTGGCGGATCCTGGATGCCAGGGCAAGCGGCGCAGCCATTCTTCTCATCTCCGAGGATCTCGACGAAATATTCCAGCTCAGCGACCGGATCGCCGTCATGTTCGAAGGCCGCATCATGGGCATCGCCGACGGCGGCTCAGCGTCCAGGGAGCGGATCGGACTCTGGATGAGCGGGGTGAACGAACCATGCGCATGATCATAACGAAACGGGCCCCCCTTCCAGGATGGATCCAGGTACTCGTCCCCGTGGGAGCCATCCTGGCGACCCTCGTCCTTTCGGCCGTTCCCATCCTCATCGCCGGAGGGGACCTCTGGCTCTCCTACACGTCTCTCTTCAGGGGAGCCCTGGGCACCCGGTACAACTTTCTCGAAACCTGCGTGAAGGCCGCTCCCCTGACCTTCACCGGCCTTGCCGTGGCCTTCGCCTTCCGGGCGAAATTCTGGAACATCGGCGCGGAAGGACAGCTTCTCGCCGGGGCCATCGCGGCCACATGGGTGGGCATCAGCGCCCCGGCCCTTCCGAAAGCCGCCGTGCTGATCCTCGTCTGCGCTGCGGGCTTTCTCGCAGGCGGCCTCTGGGCCACCGTCCCGGCCCTTCTGAAGACGAAGTACAGGGTGGACGACGTGGTCACCACCCTCCTTCTGAACTACGTCATGTGGCACATCATGGGATACCTGCTCTTCGGCCCCCTCCAGATGCCGAACTCGAGCTGGCCCAGGTCGCCCGCCATAGCGGAGCTGGCCCGGTTCCCCGTGCTCCTGGTCCGCTCCCGGTTCCACCTCGGCATCGTGCTTGCGGTCGCCGCGGTGCTCATTGTCTGGTTCATCAACTCGAAGACCGTCTTCGGCTACCAGTCCCGGGCGGTGGGCGTCAATCCCAGGGCTGCGGCCTTCGGGGGCATCGACGTCAACTCAGTGATCATCCGCACCGCCATCCTTTCCGGCGGGCTCGCGGGAATGGCGGGAGTGGGGGAGGTGGCCGCCATTCACTTCCATCTCCTCATGGACATATCGCCCGGCTTCGGGTACTCGGGCATCGTCATCGCCATGCTGGGAAGGCTCCATCCCCTGGGAACGGCCCTCGCGGCCTTCTTCTTCAGCGTCATAATCGTCGGGGCCCAGTCCATGAGCAGGCTCACCGGCGTCCCGACCTACATCGCCGAGGTGATCCAGGGCATGGCCCTCATCGTGATGCTCATCGCCCTCCTCCTCACCGAATACCGCATAAAGGCGGTGAAAGACTGATGGAACAGGTACTCACCCTCACCTTCATCACCGGCCTCCTCGCCGCCATGATGCGCATGGCCACCCCCATCATCTTCGGCACCCTGGGGGAAATTCTCAGCGAGCGGGCAGGCGTCCTGAACCTCGGCATCGAGGGGATCATGCTCATGGGCGCCATGACGGGCTTCCTCACCACCCTCAGCACCGGCTCCCTCTGGCTCGGCGTGGCCGCGGCGGCACTGATCGGCGCTCTCCTTGCCCTTTTCATGGCCTTCCTGGCGGTCTACCTCGGGCTCTCCCAGCATGTCTCCGGCCTCGGCATCACCCTGTTCTCCACCGGGCTGGCCATGTTCATCTACCGGCTCAGCGTGGGATCTCCCGTGAATCCTCCCACGGTACGGCCCTTCACCCAGATGGCCATTCCGTTCCTGTCGGAGCTGCCCGTGGTGGGCCCCGCATTTTTCACCCAGTACACCCTGGTCTACTGGGCGTTTCTTCTCATCCCGGCCCTCTGGATTCTTCTCTACAGGACCACCTGGGGTCTCGCCATCCGCACGGTGGGTGAAAACCCCCTCGCGGCCGATACAGTGGGCATCAACGTCAACCTCGTCCGGACCCTCTGCCTGGCGGCCGGGGGGGCCCTCATGGGCATCGGAGGCGCCTTCCTCACCCTCGCCCACCAGAACATGTTCCTCATCGACGTGGTGGGAGGCAGGGGATGGATCAGCATCGCCATGGTCATCTTCGGCAACTGGGATCCCGTCCGTGGAGCGGCGGGAGCCCTCATCTTCGGCTTCCTCGACGCCCTGCAGCTCCGCCTCCAGGGACTGGGATTCAACATTCCCTTCCACCTGTTCCTTCTCATCCCCTACCTGATGACGGTCGTCGCCCTTGTCAGCGTGTCGCGGAGGGCCGCGGCCCCGGCAGGTCTCCTGAAGCCCTACCGGCGGGAAGAAAAAGGCTAGAGACTTTCTCCCCGGGGAGAAAGAGAATTATCGACAGACGGGAGAGTGCAGCATGACGCAGCGATATGTCGGAAAAAGCGTCCAGAGAGTGGACGCGGTGAAAAAAGCGACCGGCGAGGCCTGTTTCGTGGCCGACATTACCCTTCCCCGGATGCTCCGCGCCAGGGTCGTCAGGGCGGGCATCCCCCACGGAAAAATCCTTTCCGTCGACACCTCGGCGGCGGAGGCCATGCCCGGAGTGAAGAAGGTCGTCACGGGACAGGGATGCTCCATGCTCTTCGGCACATGCCTCTGGGACCAGCCTCCCCTGGCGGTGGACAAGGTGCGCCATGCGGGCGAGCCGGTGGCGGTGGTGCTGGCGGAAACGGAAAACCAGGCCGAAGCGGCGGCGAAGGCAGTGACGATCGAATATGAAAAGCTTCCCTTCGTCCTCGACCCCGTGGAGGCCGCCGCGCCGGGGGCGCCTCTGATCCATGAAAAAAACGGCTCCTACCGCAGGGTGGAGTACGTGGTCCATCCCGTTCCCGGAACCAACATCTTCCACCATTACAAGCTCCGCAAGGGAGAGAGCGAAAAAGGCTTCGCCGAAGCGGATGTCACCGTGGAGGACGAGTTCGAATTTCCCATCTCGAGCCATGCCGCCATCGAGCCCCACGGGGCGGTGTGCAGGTTCGGCGCCGACGGGAGTATCGAGATCTGGGCTTCCAACCAGGCCCCCTTCGTCCTCCGGGACGTGCTGGCCGACATGTTCAAAATCCCTGCCGCGAAGGTCCGGGTCCACATTCCCTACCTCGGGGGCGGCTTCGGCGGCAAGTCCGACGTCTCCATCGAGCCCATGGTGGCCTACGCGGCCAGCTTCGTCCCGGGATACGCCGTGAAGCTCGTCCTCACCAGGAAGGAAGTCATCACCGGCTCCCTGGTGGGCCGGGGCATGAAGGGGAACATGAAGATCGGGGCGAAGAAGGACGGCACCTTCACGGCGCTGAAGGCCGAGATGTACTTTGCCGACGGGGCCTACGGCGACACCGGATGGCCCGTGGATACCGTGGCGGGACACAACTGCACCGGCCCCTACGAGTTTCCCCACGTCACGGTGGACGTGTACGGAATGTACACCAACACCCCCAACGTGGGAGCCTACCGGGGATACGGGCACCCGGAAGGGCAGCTCATGTCGAGCCGCCTCCTGGACATGCTGGCGCGGAAGCTCGGCATGACTCCCGGCGAGCTCATGCGGAAGAACTTCCTGTCCGAAGGACGGCAGAACGCCCTGGGCCAGGTGATAAAGAAGAGCCACGGCGACCTTCCGGGATGCCTCGCCGCCGTGGAGAAGGCCCTGGACGAAACGCCCCTCCCCGACAGCGACGAGCGGTTCCTCTACGGCAGGGGAATCGCCTCCATGATGAAATCCCCCAAGATGTCCTCCAACGCGGCCTCCACATGCACAGTGCAGATCAACGCCGACGGCTGCGCCTTCGTAAACCTTTCGGGGATCGAGATGGGCCAGGGAGTCCAGACCGTCTTCGCCCAGATGGCGGCGGAGGCACTGCAGATCCCCTTCGAGAAGGTGAAGACCTACTCGGAGGTGGACACCCAGTTCTCCCCCTGGGAGTGGCAGACCGTGGCCTCCATGCAGACCTACAGGGGCGGCCGGGCCATCCAGGACGCCTGCGGGCAGATCATCGCCATCGCCAGGGAAACGGCATCGAAGGCCTGGAACTGCTCCCCGTCCCTGGTAGTTTACAGGGACGGAGAATGCGTCCATCCCAATACGGGCGAGGTCCTCTCCCTGGCGAACCTGGCCAGGGGGTACATGGCTCCCGACTGCCTCACCATAGGAGCTCCCCTGACAGCCACGGGCTGGTACCGGGTTCCCGGGCTCGTGGAGCCCGACCCGGAAACGGGCATGGGCAACGCGGCGGGCAGCTGGACCTTCGGAAGCCAGGGCTGCACCCTCAGGGTGGACCGGCAGACCGGGGAAGTGAAGATCCTCCACTTCGCCTCGGCCTTTGACGTGGGGAAGGCGATCAACCCCGCCACCGCAAGGGGACAGGTCACCGGCGGCGTGGTCCAGGGCATGGGGGCGGCCCTCATGGAAAAAATCCTCTTTACCGCCGACGGCGCGGCAAAGAACGTCAACTTCCCGGCCTACAAAATACCGAGGCTGAAGGACGCCCCGGAGAAACAGACCGTGGAGCTGCTGGAGACACCCAACCCCGAGGGACCCTGGAGCGCAAAGCCCATGGCGGAACACCCCATCGTGGCGGTGGCCCCCGTGATCCTCAACGCCCTCCGGGACGCCACGGGAGTGGAATTCACATCTCTTCCGGTGACACCGGACACAATACTCGAAGCCCTCAGGGCAAAGGAGGCCCGGTAACATGCCTGTCCTCAACTTCACCGTCAACGGCGTTCCCAGGACCGTCCATCTCGAGGAAGGGAGGGTGATGCTCTCCTCCGTGCTCCGGGACTGTCTCGGCCTCACGGGAACAAAGGTCGGCTGCGGCACGGGGCAGTGCGGTTCCTGCACGGTGGTTCTGAACGGCAGCGCGGTGACAAGCTGCACCGTTCCGGCGGAAAAGTGCGAGGGCGCCGACGTGCTCACCATCGAGGCCCTTGCCGAGGGAGGCGTGCTTCACCCCATCCAGCAGGCCTTCGTGGACGCCGGGGCGATCCAGTGCGGCTTCTGCACCCCCGGCCTCATCATGCGGCTATACGCCCTTCTCACAGTGAACCCGGACGCCACGGACGACATCCTTGTGGAAGAGATCAACAGGCACCTCTGCCGCTGCACGGGGTACGAGGCCATCCTCGCCGCCGCACGGCTTGCCCGGGAGAGAATGAAGAAATAACGCGAGGGAGGGGCTCCGCCCCTCCCCGAAAAGAAAGGAGAATGAAATTATGGCTTTCAGTCTTCTGGTCAAAAACGCCCGGACCCGGTTTTCCGGCGGAAAGCTCCTGTCCATCGGCATCGAGGGCGAAAAAATCGCCGCTGTCGGCGAAAACCTTCCCGAGGGCGGAGCGGCGCAGGTCATCGACGCCGAAGGCAGGCTCGTCACCGAGTCCTTCGTGAACGGCCATCTTCATCTCTGCAAAGTCTACACCCTCGAGATGGTGGGGCAGGATGCCCTTTCCTCCTACCACGGCGGCTCCATGGGGGGCGCCATGACGGCCATCGAGCAGGCTTCCAGGGTAAAGGACAATTACGATGAAAAATGGATCATCGAAAACGTCCGCAAGGCCTGCCGCCTGGCCCAGAAGTACGGCAACACCCACATCCGCGCCTTCGCCGACACGGACACCAAGGCGAAGCTGGAGGGCGTCAAGGCCCTGATCAAGGCCAGGGAGGAGTTCAGGGACATCGTGGACCTCCAGGTGGTGGCCTTCCCCCAGGACGGCGTGGTGCGCGATCCCGGCGCCGAGGATTACATCCGGAAGGCCCTGGAGCTGGGAGCGGACGTGGTGGGCGGCATTCCCTGGATCGAGTACACCGATGCCGACATGCAGGAGCATATCGACAGGATGTTCGCCCTGGCGAAGGAGTTCAACAGGGATGTCTCCATGCTCATCGACGACGCCGGCGACCCGGGCCTCAGGTCCCTGGAGATGCTGGCGGTGAAGACGCTGAAGGAAGGCTGGCAGGGACGGGTCACGGCCCAGCACTGCAGGGCCATGGCCATGTACCGGGAGCCCTACTTCCGCAAGATCCTGGCCCTGCTCCAGAAGGCCTCCATCGGCCTGGTGAGCGATCCCCAGACCGGCCCCCTCCATGCCCGGGTCCGGGACCTCTACGACTCCGGCGTGGCCGTCGCCCTCGGCCAGGACGACATCGCCGACGCCTACTACCCCTTCGGCAGGAACAACATGCTCGAAGTGGCCTTCCTGGCGGTCCACCTGCTGTGGATGACCACCTTCAGCGACATGGAGATTATCTACGACCTCATCACCACCAACGCGGCGAAGGCCATGGGCATCAGGGGACACGTCCTCGAGCCCGGCGGGAACGCCGACCTGGTGGTGCTGAACGCCGGCGACGTTTACCACGCCATCTGGGAGCACGAGGCCCCCTTCAGGGTCATCCGGAAGGGAAAGGACGTCACCCTGCAATAACCCCCCGAAGCACGGCATCCCCCTCCCGAAGGAGGGGGATGCTTTTTTCTTCAAATAAACGAAACGGTGACTTCCTTCAGGTACTTCTCCTCCAGGGTGCGGACGATGGTGCGGATGATGTTCCGGCGCATTTCCAGCTCCACCGGCAGGGTGGGGTCCTGGTGGGCCTCGTTGACCCTCGTTCCCACCACGAAGGAGATCCGGTCGCTCTCCAGGAGCAGGGAGGCCAGCCTCGCCGCCGAGTTCTTTTCCCGGACGATCTCCTTTCCGTCCAGAATCCTGGACACCAGGGTCAGGGTGAGGATCCCCTCGGTGATGAGGTCCACCCCGTCCATGGAGGAGAGGGGAGGCATTCCTCCCCGTGCCGTGGCAAGGTCCGTCAGTAGGGGACGTCCGAGTTCCCTGGAAACGATCTCTGCGGTGGTGCCGCCGCAGACGGCCTTGCGTCCAGGGAATTTCTCGAGCATTTCTGCGTACTCCCTGTCCCTCAAGCCGTCAAACGGGGGGCCCGAGAGCACCAGGAGCTTCCGGGGCGAACGGAAGTACATCACCGCACAGGTCACGTCGTCACCGGCCCGCTCGTGGGGTTCCCTGACCATGGCCTCGGAGACGATGCGCCTCGAAAGCTCCCTGGATGACAGGTTCGGCCTGTCCCGCAGCAACCGCAGGATGAATTCGGTGCATTTTTCCTCCCCCCACCCCGTGGGATTCGCCCAGGATCCCATCCCCGCCTGGGTCACCCCGTCGGAAAACAGGATGATCCTGTCCTCGGGCCGGGCGAAGAATTCGTTCACCGTGATCTTCCGGTCCTTCCACCGTGACGAGGCCATCACCCGCCTGCCCGGGGCCATCACCCTCCCGCCCCGCACAAGGAGGAAGGGGGGATTGTCCATCTCGATCACCCGGGTCCAGCCGTGGAGCACCGCATCCACGATGGTGAAGGTGGCGTAGCTGATGCCCCTGACTCTGCAGACCGGCAGGGCGTCCATCATCACTTCGGCCGAACGGAGGATCTCCATGTCCCCCTCCATGAAACGGAGGGCCATGGTGGCCGTCATGGAAGACAGGATGCTCGCCTTCACCCCGCTCCCCAGGCCGTCGGAGAGCACGGACACCACCCTGTTTCTCCCCGGGATCTTGCGGGAGAAAAAACTGTCGCCGCAGACGAACTGCCCCGTCTTCCTCTTCTGGTAAAAGTCCACGTCCAGAAACAGGGGGTCGGCGGAGTTCACCGGTCCTCCCCCCTGCCGCCCTCGTCGGTTTCCTGCTCGGAGTACCCCTCTGCGATGGACCGCAGCAGCATCTCCGTGTCGGCCATGTGCTCGCCGAGGCGGCAGGCGATCTCCTGGACGGTGAGAATGTTCCTCTCGATGACCTCGGCGGCCCTCTGGGCTATCTTGTCCCGCTTCAGCTCCTTCCTGGTCACGTCGAGCATCACCGCTCCCACCGTCTCGCCGGGCTCGATGGAGAACAGGGTGATGTCCAGCAGCACGTCCCCTGCCCGGTAATGATCCAGGTGGATGTCCTGCCCCTTCTCCAGCACGATCTCGAACAGGTGGGAAAAGGGCACGATCCGGCTGAGAATGCAGCCCTTCAGCCCCGGCTCGGCCCGGTACACCAGCATGGCCTGCTCCCCGAACAGCCGGGCGAACCGCTCGTTGCACTCCACGATATGGAGGTTCCTGTCCACGATCACCACCCCGGAAGGCATGGTCCGCAGCAGGGCGTTGGCTTTCTTCTGGGCCTGGTTTCTCATGTGGATGACGCACATCTCCGGCTCCGCCCGGCCGAGAGCCAGGGCCGCCGCAAGCTCCCGGCAGGTGCCGTAGCCGCAGCCTCCGCAGTTCACCTCGTCCTCGGGCCGGTTTTTCCCGACCCGCTTGAGGGCGTTCTTCAGCTCCTCTTCCCCCACTTCCGGGGTGTCGGACCCCAGGACCAGGAAATGTCCCGGGGCATCGGAAAGGTTGGCATAGGCCTCCACACGGTTCCTCCGCAGCAGCCCCGGCTCCTCCCAGGTCCCGCCGGGGCCGTTGATGCACCCCCCGAGACAGGCGAAGCACTCCAGGAACACGGGAGCCCCAAGACTCTCCGGCGAAAGTCCCCGGAGGTAGCGCCTGAGGTTCTGCAACCCCGACACTGTGACGAAACGGACCTTCCCGTCTACCCCGTTGGCCCGGATCATGTCGCTCATGCCGCCCTCCACGGGGTACAGGAAACCGTCGCCGGAGGGTTCCGGATAGAACCTGTCCTCCGCCGCCGGAACGAACTTCTCCGGCGCTATTCCCTCCTCCCGGAGCCACCGGCGCAGCTCCCTGAACGTGAGGGCCGCGTCGATAGTGTCCACCGACCGGTCCGACTCGTCCTTCCGGGCGATGCACGGACCGATGAACACCACGGCGCCTTCAGGGTCCACCAGCTCCTTGAATATCCGGCAGTGGGCCTCCACAGGGGAGGGAACCGTGGAGAGGGTCCCCGCGAGTTCGGGGAGATACTTCTCCACGTAGGACACCACGCTGGGGCACGTGGTGGAGAGAAAGAGTCCGGGATCGGCGTCCGAAAGGGTCTTCGCCAGGGATTCGCACACCGCCCCTGCCCCGAGGGCCGTTTCCCCCACGCCGGAAAAGCCCAGGTGCTTCAGGGCGGCCACCAGGCAGGCGGAATCCAGCCCCGGGAACTCACAGGCCCACGTGGGGGCCATGGAGGCGTACACTCTCCGGCCGGAAGCGATCATGGCCTTCACCCTGGGAAGGTCCAGCCTCGGCTTCACCGCCTGGAAGGGGCAGGCTTCCACGCACAGGCCGCAGGCCACGCACATTTCGGGAATGACCGCCGCCTGCCCCCTCTCGACCCGGATCGCCTTCACCGGACACTCCCGGATGCACCGGAAGCACCCCTGGCACTCCGAACCGAAGGACACCACGTTCGAACAGACCACGGGATCACTCATGACCGGCCTCCCCTTTCCCGAATTCCCTGTCCAGGATCTCCTCTATTCCCTCCGGCGAAACTCCCGTGTAAACATGATCATCCACCTGCACCACGGGCCCCTTCGAACACAGCCCCTCGCAGCGGCTCCCCTTGAGGAAAATTCCTGCCTCCAGATCATGCTCCTTCAGGAAGGACCGGACCACTTCAAGGGAACGGGCATTTCCCCTGGCAAAACAGGAGCTGCCCATGCAGAGGGTGATCTCCCTCTTTTTCTTCATCATGACGCACAGCGCCTCCTTGATCGTATTTCGCGGCAATGATACTATAAAGTTACATTTTTCACTAAATCAGAATACAAATATAGAATAATGCTGATGAATTGCCCCAAGAGAAAGACCGGCAACTCAATGAAAAGGAATGGTATAATTTTCAGCGGACTTATCAGCACTATTACATCGGGAGGTATCGCATTGAAATCACTCAAGGGAACGAAAACAGAAGAGAACCTCATGAAAGCCTTCGCAGGCGAGTCGCAGGCGCGGAACAGATACAGCTACTACTCCTCCGTGGCAAAAAAGGAAGGGTACGTCCAGATTTCCAACATTTTCGCCGAGACGGCTGAAAACGAAAAAGAGCATGCGAAGCTCTTCTTCAAGTTCCTTGTCAAGGATGTCAACGGCAGCATGGTGACCATACACGCCGACTATCCGGTGGCTTTCGGCGACACGAAGGAAAACCTCCTTGCCGCCGCCGAGGGAGAGCACGAGGAGTGGGGAACGCTGTATCCCGATTTTGCGAAAATCGCCGAAGAGGAAGGCTTCAGGGAAGTGGCCCGGGTTTTCCGCGAAGTGGCCGAGGTGGAAGAGCGGCACGAAAAACGGTACCGGAAGCTCCATGCCAATCTGGCCGCCGGAACGGTGTTCAAAAAGGAGATTCCCGTGGAGTGGAAGTGCAACAACTGCGGCTATGTCCATACAGGCAGGGAAGCGCCCGAACTCTGCCCTGCCTGCGCTCACCCGAAGGCCCACTTCGAGGTGTTCGTCGAAGCATACTAGAGAACAGACGCTCGTCCCCGGATTTTCCCCGCTGCGCGGGCGGAAGATCCGGGGATCCGGCCGCCCCGGCAGAAGGATGGTGGAGAATGCCGCTGTCCCCTTCAGCGAGAAAAAAATACCTGTACGCATCGGCTGCTGTCGTTCTGGCAGCCGGCGCTGCGTTCTTCGCCCTTTCGTCCGGCGGAACGGGACTGCGGCAGCTGTTTCTGAAATTTCTGGGCGCGGTGGAGAGCTCGGGTCCCTTCGGGCCCCTGCTGTTTCTCGCGCTTTTCAACGGCGCATGCGTCTTCCTGCTGCCCACGTTCTATCTCACCATCGGCGCCGGAGTGCTCTTCGGCCTCCGGGCGGGCTTTCTCGTCGCCACCCTGTCGGTGGCATCCGGGGCATCGGCGGCCTTCCTTTTCGCCCGCTACAGGGTCCGCAGGCGCATTCTCGAAACGTGGGGCAGCAATACGTCCTTTCTCGCCCTGGACGAGGCAGTCGCAGAGGACGGCTGGAAGATCGTCCTCCTCAGCAGGCTCTCCCCCGCCTTCCCCTTCAATATACTGAACTACGCTTTCGGCCTTACGGCGATACCGTTCCCCGTCTATTTCGCCGCATCCTGGGCTGGAAGCATTCCCTGGACGTTCATGTACGTCTATTCAGGATCGCTGGCCGCCGATATCGCCGGACTTCATCCGGAAATGGCCCAGGGTTCGAAACTTCAGTGGGCCCTGTCCTTCCTCGGACTGGCTGCCACCGCCGCGGCCACCATCACCGCGTCCCGGACCGCCGGCAGGGCACTGAAAAAACGCCTCCGCCTCGAGGAAGAGAGGGAGGAGGCCCGTCGCAGTTCCGCTAACCGGCAATGAGAAGGGCGATCCAGGGCACGAGGCAGAAAACGAACACTAACAGCTTGTAAAACCCCAGGAAGAAATACATGGCCACGTCGAAAACATCCCTGTCCAGGGCGAACCATCTCCTGTGAAGAGCGAATATCCTGTCCCCGGCGAAAACGAAGACGGCCGCCATTGCTCCCAGCGCAAGGTAATTCAGCAGGGCGCACCAGAAAAAGAACAAGCGCAGCGTGCTCACGTCCATGAAATCCCCTCCCTTATGGTCCGCCGGAACCCGGCGGGTTTCTCGACTTTCTGTCAAGAATAGTAGCCTATCGGCAAGTGAAGAACAAGCCCGGGCGAAAAAGCTCCCGCCCCGGCTTTCCCTGCCTCCAACATCACATGGGGTGATATTTTTCACCCCGCTCGGTGCTCGTTTTTTCTCCTGCTGCAGCATTTGGGTTGACATTCTCCGAGACACCACAGCATTTGACGTGAGACATTAAACATGATATATATTCTGATGAATGTAAAAAATGCCAGGTACCTGTGATGGCAGATTTATCCCACAAACTCCCTAGGAGGCGAGGCAGTGTTTAAGGATTCATGGCAGTTCAGCCGGTCCAGAAGCAAAAGCGAGAAATTCCTCGAAGGCGCCATCGATCTTCATGTTCATCCCGGCCCCCATCTTTTCAGCAGCCCCAGGAGCACCGACCCCATCAAGACTGCCATCGAGGCCCGGGACGCAGGCATGCGGGCTTTCGCCATCATGGACGTGTTCAACATGTCCGTCGGAACCGCCTGGATGGTCCAGCAGGTGGTGGAAGGCATCGAGGTCTACGGCGGCATTATCCTGAACACCGTGTTCGGCGGCATGAACCCCAGGGCGGTAAAGACGGCCATGTACTACGGCTCAGGGGCCAGGTACGTTACCTTCGGAGCCCATTCCACCTACTTCCAGGCCTACAAGGAAGGCCGGTACGACGACGACGGAAAATGGATTCTCCTCCGGGAGAAGTACCCAAAGTTCGTCACCGAGGAACTGGACCGGTGCATCCGGATCCCCGAAGGAGAGCCCACACCGGAGCTGAAGGAGATTCTCGAAGTCATCGCGGCCAACCCCCAGGTGTATCTTGAAACAGGCCATGTCTCGAACCAGGAGGCTTTCAGGCTTCTTGAACTGGGAAAACAGTACGGCATCAAGAAGCTTGTGGTGTCCAACGCAGTGGTGGAAAATATGACCGACGCGGAGATCGAAAAAGCCATCGGCATGGGCGCCTGGATTGAAAGGCTGCTCGCCGCCCACACTCACACCACCCCCATTCCCAAAACCCATTACTACGTCGAACCGGAATACCGGGCCATGGATGAAGGTCTGCAGTCCACCACCCACGGCGGCGTCGCCAAAGTCGCCGAGCAGATAAAGAAGTTCGGCGCGGACCACTTCTTCATCGGCACGGATTTCGGCGTATACACCCTGCCTACTCCGGTGGAAGGCTTCAGGGAATTCATCGCCTGCCTCATGGACCTCGGACTCACTGACGAGGAGATCCGGAAGGTCAGCAGCATCAACCCCGGAAAACTGGTCGATCTGAACGACTGACGGATACTTTTGCGGGGAGGACCCGCGGAACGGAAAAGAATCACAATAAACCAAGGGAGGGAAGTTTTTTATGCTGACGAAAAGAACAATGCTTCTAGGTGCCGCAGTGATGCTCGCAGTGCTGTCTTTCGGAACCCTGGCTTACGCCGCCGAGTTCCCGAAGGCGAAACAGATCCGCATGGTTGTTCCCTACGGGGCCGGCGGAGGAGTGGACATCTCCACCAGAATTCTCGCCACCCCGGCCCAGGACATTCTCGGCCAGCGGATCGACGTGGTCTGCATGCCCGGCGCGGGCGGACAGGAAGGAATCAACTTCGTCCTGCAGCAGCCCAGGGACGGCTACACGCTCCTCGTCACCGACTACGGCCCCCTGGTGACCACGGCGCTCACGGAAGAAGTGACCTACGATCTCTCCGACTGGGTCCCCCTTGTCCAGATCACCGAAGTGGTCCCCACGTTCTTTGTGCTCGCCGAGTCCTCCCTGAAAAGTGTGGATGACTGGGTGAAGGCGGCGAAAGAGAAGCCCGAGTCGCTGACGGTCGCCCACGGCAGGCACCTGAGCGTTCCCCATCTGCCCCTGATCCTCTTCGAGAAAACCGCGGGAATTAAAAACACCCATGTTCCCACCACCGGCGGCTCCGAGGCCCTTGCTTTCGTTCTCGGCAAAAAGGTGGACATCGGCGCGTCCGTGCCGAGCACCATCGCCTCCTCCGTGAAGGCCGGAACCATGTTCCCCCTTGCGGTCTGCTCTCTTGAAAGGGTCGCCACCCTTCCCGACACCCCCACGATGAAGGAACTCGGATACGACGTGGTCCTTCCGGCCTGGTACACCGTTTTCGCTCCCAAGGGTGTTCCTGAGGAAACATTGAAGATCCTCGAGGAGAAGTTCATCGAGGCCCTGAAATCCGAAGGAGCGAAGGAAATGGCGGGCAAGTCCAACGTCCTCCTGACCCCCTACGGCCGGGACAAGACGGTCGGCCTCTACGAAGGGACAATTTCCAGCCTCAAGACCATTCTGGCGGACGTCAAAAAGTAACGGCGGCCTGAAAACAAAGAGCGGGTCAATTCCCGGAACAGGGGAATTCCCGCTCTTTTCCAATGCAAGGAGGACGGTGCAGCTGTGGATGGACTATTAATGCAGGTACTGGAAGGCGCGTTTGCCCTTCCCGTCGTTTTGTACACTACCGTCGGCGTATTTCTCGGAATCACCGTCGGCGCCATTCCGGGACTGAGCGGGGACATGGCCATTGCCCTTCTGCTTCCCCTCATCTACAGGGTGTCTCCCGCGGCAGCCCTGGGTATGCTCATGGGAATCTACAAGGGAAGCATGTTCGGAGGCTCCATCTCGGCCATTTCCTTCGGGGTGCCCGGGACCGCAGCCGCAGCCGCAACCGTGGAGGACGGATATCCCGCGAAGCTGAAGGGGCATCCCAAGCAGGCCATGCTGACCGCGCTCTATTCCTCGGTCACCGGAGACCTCATCAGCACGCTGCTTCTCGTTTTCGTCGCCGTTCCCATGGCGAAGGTGGCCCTGCACTTCGGGCCCGTGGAATTTTTCGCACTGTATGTTTTCGCCCTTATGATGATCTCCCTTCTCGTGGTGGGCGAAATGAAGAAAGGCATCGCCGCCGCGGCAATCGGTCTTTTTATCGGAACCATCGGCATGGACCCCATGATGGGGTCCGTCAGGCTCACCTTCGGCATTTCGAGCCTGAGGGGGGGCATTCCCCTGATCCCCCTCCTCGTGGGAGTGTTTGCCGTATCGGAACTGATGATCCAGTTCGGGAAAGAATGCGCAAGTCTTTCGGCACAGAGGGTCGCTGAAGATGTTAAAAAGGCGGAAACCCTTGTCGGTTATGACCCGGCGAAGGACAAAATGAGCCTGAAGATTTACTGGTCCACCTTCAAAGCCACCCTCATCGGATCGGGAATGGGCACCTTCATAGGCGCGCTTCCCGGTGCCGGGTCGTCCCTCGCGGCCTTCATGAGTTACGGCCTGGCACGGAAAATGTCCAAAACACCTGGTGAATTCGGCAAGGGCACCCTTGAAGGCGTCGCCGCGCCGGAAGCGGGAAACAGTGCCACTGCCGGAGCCTCCCTTATTCCCCTTTTCGCCTTCGGCATTCCCGGAAGCGCCACGGCAGCCCTCTTCGGAGCGGCGCTCATCATGCAGGGGATCAATCCCGGACCCATGATGATCGAAGAAAACAAGGTGATCATCTACACCCTGTTCGTCATCATCATCTACGCCACCTTCATCAACCTGGCGCTTTCCCACGGGCTCATTCCCCTGTACGCGAAACTTGCCCAGATCAAAGCCTGCTACCTCGTTCCCACAGTCTTCGCCCTTGCGCTGCTCGGGACCTTCGCGTCCCGCAACTCCCTGTTCGACGTCTGGGTGCTCCTGGCCGCCGGAATTCTCGGCATTTACCTGAGGAAGAACGATTTCCCCCTCGGGCCTCTCGTTCTGGGGTTCATCGTCGGGCCGGGTGCTGAAAAAGCGCTTCGCCAGGCTCTCCTCATGGGGAGGGGGGAATGGATGTTCCTGCTGAAAAGTCCCATAGCGCTCGGCTTTTACGCCCTGTGCATTCTGTCGCTGATCCTCATTCATTTCTCCGTGAAGAAAAACCTTGTGGAGGAGGACTGATGCCCGTGGAAAACGCACACACCCCTGAACGGAAGACACCCCCGTTTTTTCGGAAGCCTGCCGGAATCTCCGGCCTTCTGCTCATGGCCCTGGCCCTGTTCTTCTTCTCCTTCACCGTCACCGGAAAATGGAGTACCGGAGCCGGCATCGGCGCACGGCTGTTCCCCCAGCTTTCCCTGGGGGCAATGTTCCTGACCGGTGCGGCCATCTTCTTCAGCAGAGGTGAAACCGGAGGAAGCAAGTACGGCGAAGTGACGCCGCTGCGGGTCATTTCCTTCATGGGACTTGCCGTGCTGTTCGTTTTTGGAGTCCTTCGGCTCGGTCTTGCCGTAGGAACCTTTCTCTACCTCACGGCGATTTTCTTCCACTTCGGAAAGGACGGAGGAATGGTTCGGAAAGTCCTGCTTCCGGCCCTTGGTATTACCGTCTTCATATGGGGACTTTTCACCTATTTCGCACAAATCGTTCTGCCGCCGGCCCTTCTTTTCTAGCGAAAGCAGGCGGAAACCAGGCATCAAATCGGGAGGATAACCATCATGAGAAAACTCAGAATTTCCTTTGCGGATGAAAAGGTGGAGGCCTTTGCAGTCCTTCTGGACGAAAAGGCCCCGTCAACCTGCGACTGTCTCTGGAACGCCCTGGAAAAACCGGTGGAAGGCCTGTGCATCCACGCCATGTGGACCGGCAGGGAGATCTCCTTCCCCTTCCCGGGAGGGGCCTTTCCTCTGGATGAAGGCCTTCACCTTCCCCCGGAGAACCAGATCACCATCCCCCTTCCCGGGGACATCGTCTGGAATGCCTACGCCCCTTACCAGTGGCAGGGAAACCCGAACATCGTGTACGACTTCGGCGTCTTCTACGGCCGGGACAGCAGGCTGCTGCTGCCCATGGGGTGGAAACCCAGCACGCTCTTCGCCCGGATCGAGGAAAACCTGGAACCCTTCGCCGCCGTGTGCGCCCGGTGCCAGAGCGAAGGAAGAAAAAAGCTCAGGATAGAGCGGGCATAACCCGTGCGGGAGGAACGGCGCCGGAAGAGTATCCGCCGCCGCTCCTCCCGGGAAACCGGACAAAGAATACACCCCGGGCGAAATTTCATTCTGATGACATTGCCGGATGCGCTTTCTTCAAAAGAAGATTGCTGCGGCACAGCCTGATTGACAAAGGACGGTACAACTCCCGTGGCGAAGAACGCGAAACCCCTTTTCCAGTCCCTATCCGACCAGGTTTTCTCCTACCTGAAGGAGAAAATAATCAACAATGAGCTGCTGCCCGGGAGCGTTCTTTCCATCGACAGGCTCACCGCTGAATTCGGCATCAGCAACACTCCGGTGCGGGAAGCGGTTGTCAGGCTTGAAGGTCTCGACCTGGTGACCGTTCACAGGAACAGGAACATCACCGTCAGCAGCCTGAGCCGGGACAAAATTCTCGATATTCTCGAGATGAGGCGGCTTCTCGAAACCTACGGCTCCAGAACCGCCGCCCTGCACGTCACCGACGGCGAAATCAGGTCACTCGATACGGTACTGGACAAAGTCCTGGACAACCCGACTGATTTCGACTACTACAAGCACTCCGATCTGGAGCTTCACGACGCCATCACCAGGCACATAAAAAACCGGGAGATACAGGCCTCTCTGAAAAACCTCAGCGTCTACTCGCTGAGAATCCGCTATTACGCGAGGTTTTACGGAGAAGAAAACCGGAATCCGGAAAACTCGGTTGTCAAAATTACAGCGGAACACAGGGCAATCCTGGATGCCCTGAAAAGCCACGACCCCGACAGGGTGGAACAGGCGGTCATGACCCACCTGCTGAACGCCGAGGAACGGACCCTCAGAGCCCTCGACAGACTTGAGAACACCAAAGGCACGGGGAAACAGGAAGAACCGGCCCGCTGAAAAACCATTTTCCTCCCTGCTCCATCCGGCTGCAGAACGCTCCTTCCCGACGGCTCCTTTTCTCTTCCCCCTGTCCGGCAATTCATTCCCGACGGCCCGCCATGTCTCCGCCGTTTCACCCCGTCACGGGGCAGGAATCCTCACTGCCAGCCAGAACGCCGCGCCCGCCGCCAGGATGAAGAGAAGCAGAACAGGCCAGTACCTGAAAAGAATACTGTTCCGGGCAAATGCCTCTCTCCATCCGGACCCGGCAGCATCGCCCCTCGACCATGCCCTGGCGGCGAGCAGGGAGAGGGTTCCAAGAACGATAACGGAAAAAGCGAGCAGGTACAGGGACCATCCAGTGAACAGCAATCCCTCGCCGGGAGCCTTCAGGGAGGAGAGAAAAAGGGAATCCCGGTACAGCAGAATCGCGGCGGACCAGTACAGGAAAATGGAAAGAATCAGGTTGACGAAAATTTTTTTGTTCATGGCCGCACCTCCGAAGACATTATACCGGCATATCCGCGCAAGGGATGACGCGTCTTCTCCGGCGGCGTAGTCGGGTATAATAGGCACACCAGGCCTCCACGGCCTTACTGAGAGGAGATGACCTGTCTGATCTGTGCACGCCGGTTACAGTGTTTCCTGAAAAACACCCTTCTTCCCTCCCTCATCGCGCTGTTTCTCGCAGCCGCGGCCATTGGCGCCGAGGGCAGGGAAAGTGCAAAGTACATCTTTCTCTTCATCGGCGACGGCATGGGAGTGGCCCAGGTTCGGGCCGCGGAACTGTACGGCCTCGCATCTGGGGCCGGAAAGCCCTCCTTCAGCACCTTTCCTGCCAGGGGCAGAATCTCCACTGCTGCTGCAAACGGCGCCGTGACGGATTCGGCAGCGGCCGGTACGGCCCTTGCCTCCGGCTACAGGACGAACAACGGCATTCTCAACATGGACCCGTCCCGGACGAAACGGTTTATAACCGTGGCCATGCTGGTCAAAGACAGGGGAATGAAGGCGGGCATCGTCACGTCCTCCTTCCTGAACGACGCCACACCGGCGGCCTTCTATGCCTGGAGCCCTTCCAGGACCGACTACTACGAAATCGGCGAACAACTCGCCGCCAGCGGCTTCGACTACTTTGCCGGCGGAGGAGTCACCCGGCGCAGAGGCCGCAGGGGAGATCTCAGGGATATCTACGACCTCGCCAGGGAGAAAGGATACCGGGTGCTCAGGACCCGGGAGGAACTGGCGGCCGCCGTCCCCGGCGCCGGGATCATCGCGCCCGGCGCGGCGGGAGCCCTGCCCTACGAAATGGACCGCCCGAAGGGGGACCTTTCCCTGGCGGACTTCACCAGAAGGGGCATTGAGCTGCTCGACAGCCCGAAGGGTTTTTTCCTCCTGGTCGAGGGAGGAACCATCGACTGGGCCTGCCACCGGAACGATGCTGCCGCCCTGGTTCACGACATGTCCGCCTTCGACGCCGCCGTCAGGGAAGCCCTCTCCTTCGCCCGGAAACGGCCGGAGGAGACCCTCATCGTCGTCCTTGCCGACCACGAAACCGGCGGCATGACCCTGGACGACCGGACGGATGCTGAAAACATATTCGCCGTGCTCTCGGCCCAGAAAGGGTCCTCCGAATTCTTCGACGGAAAAATTGCCGCTTTCCGGAAGGGCAGCCGCCGGACCTTTGAAGACATGCTGCCGATGATCAGGGAAACATTCGGCCTCCACGCCCTTTCGGACGGCGAGCTTGAGGAGCTGCGGGCAGCCTTTGGCCAGAGCATGAAACCGAAGGACCAGCGAAAAAGAGACAGGGAGTACCTGCGCCGCTACGGTCCCTACGAGCCCCTTTCCGTGACGGCCACCCGCATCCTCGGGCGGAAGGCGGGCATCGTCTGGTCGTCCTTCGGCCATTCGGGGGCCGCCGTCCCCGTCTTCGCCCACGGGGCCGGAGCGCACCGCTTCGCCGGAGAGTACGATAACACGGACATCGCCCGGAATCTCATGGACCTCCTTCCGTCCAGGTAGCGGACGGCATTGACCGGAGCCCCCGTTTCCCGGGGGATATGGTATTCTCGAAAAAACGATCTGAAGGAAAGGATGGCGGACCTATGGACGAACGATTCGCAGCATTCAGGTCACGGGCCTGTGAAATGGACAGGTGGGACCCTCTGAAATCCTTCCGGGAACTTTTCCACATTCCTCCGGGAACGGTCTACATGGACGGCAACTCCCTGGGACTGCCCCCGAAGGCTGCCGGGGACGCCCTGGCGAAAACTTTCGGTGAATGGCGGGACCTTGCCATAGGCGGCTGGCTCGAGGGAACCCCTCCCTGGTTCCACCTGGCGGAGGAGGCGGGACGGAGGATGGCTCCCCTCATGGGGGCCTCCCCCGACGAAGTGGTCATGTCCGGCTCCACCACGGTGAACCTCCACGCCCTGGTGAGCACCTTCTACCAGCCCTCGGGAATCCGGACGAAGATCGTGGCCGACGAGCTGAACTTTCCCTCGGACATATACGCCCTGGCAGGCCAGGTGAGACTGAAGGGGCTTGACCCCAAGGAGCACCTGGTGCTGGTGCGCTCCAGGGACGGCCGCACCATCGACGAGGACGACATCATCTCCGCCTTCGACGACCGGACGGCCCTGGCCCTCCTGCCCGGGGTGCTCTACAGGAGCGGCCAGCTCCTGGACATGGAGCGGCTCGTAAAGGAAGCCCACAAACGGGACATTCTCATCGGCTTCGACTGCGCCCACTCCGCCGGAGCCCTCCCCCACAGGCTTTCAGACTGGGATGCCGATTTCGCCTTCTGGTGCAGCTACAAGTACCTGAACGGAGGCCCCGGCAGCCCCGCGTTCCTGTACATCAACAGAAGGCATTTCGGGCGCGAGCCGGGCCTCGCCGGCTGGTTCGGCTTCGACAAGAGCCGCCAGTTCGACATGGACCTTGAATTCAGCCACGCCCGCTCCGCCGGAGGATGGCAGATCGGCACTCCCCCGGTGCTTTCCGCCTCTCCCCTGCTGCCTTCCCTGGACATATTCTCCAGAGCGGGCATGGAACGTCTCCGGCATAAATCCCTGGCCCTCACCGGCTTTCTCGCCGAAATCCTCGAAGGGACGCTTTCTTCCGCCCCTTACGGCTACTCCGTGGGCACTCCGGGAGAGGAGCACCGCAGAGGCGGTCACCTGGCCGTGGAGCACCCGGAAGCCTGGAGGATCTGCCAGGCCCTGAAAAAAAGAAAAATCATCCCGGATTTCCGCCCCCCCAGGGTCATCCGCCTTGCCCCCGTTCCCCTCTACAGTTCCTTCGGGGATGTTCTTGCCGTCGCGGAAGCCCTGAAGGAGATCGTGGACGGCCGGGAGTACGAGGACTTCTCCCCGGTACGGGACGCGGTATCCTAGCCTTGTGCAGCAAACGGGGTCCCTTTCATGGGATCCCGTTTTTTTCTGACCCTGGAGGCACAGATGACCGTCTGTACAAAACCTTCCCTTTGAACTACTATTGCACCGTACAGCCTGTTTTATTGGAAGATTGCGAAAAGGAGGAGATCGAATGATGGATTTTCGGGCTGCAGCGCAGAAAATGCACCAGACTATTGTAGAGTGGAGAAGAGATCTGCACAGGATACCCGAGACAGGCGTCAACACCCCCCAGACGGAGGCCTACGTCTGCGCCGAGCTGGACAAAATGGGGATACCCTACCGGAAGGGACTTGGGGGCCACGGCGTGGCCGCCGTTCTCGAGGGAAAACGGAAGAAACCCGTTTTCGCCATCCGGGCTGACATGGACGGCCTGCCCATAAAGGAGGAGACCGGCCTTCCCTTCGCTTCCACCAACGGATGCATGCACGCCTGCGGCCATGACGCCCACGCCGCCATGGGCCTGGCCGCGGCGAAGATCCTTCTCGAGGCGAAAAACGAGCTCGAGGGCTCCGTTCTCTTCATCTTCCAGCCGGGCGAGGAAGGCTGCCCCGACGGCCCCGGAGGAGCGAAAAGAATGCTCGACGACGGCGCCTTCGGCAATCCCGCACCGGATGCCATGGCGGGGCTTCACACAGGCTCTATCTGGAAGGACTTTGTCCCGGGAGAGATAGGTTACCGCCCGGGCGGCATCATGGCCTGCATGGACCGGTTCGAGATCCTCATCAAGGGAAAGGGGTCCCACGGCGCCTACCCCCATGGCTCGGTGGACACCATCTCCATCGCCGGGCAGATCATCACGGAGCTCCAGACAATCGTGAGCCGGGAAGTGGACCCCCTCGAGCCGACAGTAGTCAGCCTGGGCGAGATCCACGCCGGAACTGCCTTCAACATCATTCCGGGGGAGTGCCGCATCACCGGCACAGTGAGAGCGCTCAACCAGGCAACCCGGGAATTCCTGGCCCGCCGTATCGAGGAGGTCGCCTCAGGTGTCGCCTCGAGCATGCGGGGAAGCATCGAATTCAAGTACGGATGGGAAGGCCCGGCCCCCGTGGTGAACGATCCCGCCATGACAGAAGAACTCAGGCTTGCCGCGGAGAAGATCGTGGGCCCCGAAAAGGTCAGGGAAATCTCCCGTCCTTCCATGGGAGGAGAAGACATCGCCTTCTTCCTGGAGAAAGCCCCGGGGACGTTCTTCTTCCTGCCCGGCTGCAATGAAGCGAAGGGACAGACCTGGCCCCACCACAACAGCAGATTCGATATCGACGAAGACATCCTCTGGATAGGACCGGCCGTTCTGGCCACCATGGCCTTCGACTGGCTGAAGAAACAGGCATGATCGCAGCGGGGAGCCCCGGGGGCTCCCCGCTGCCTTTTTTGAAAGGAGAGAATTCCATGCTGAAGGAGAGGCTCAGAGGTTTGCTCAGGGAACTCACAGGCATCCCCGGCGTGTCCGGCGAAGAGCAGAAAGTCATCGCCGCGATGGCGGACAAACTCCGTCCCATGGCGGATGAGCTTTCGGTGGACCGGTGGGGAAACATCGTGGCTGTGAGAAAGGGCGGCCTTCCGGGACCGAAGGTAATGGTGGCGGCCCATGCCGACGAAATCGGCCTGTGCGTGAAGAACATCCTTCCGAACGGTTTCCTCCTCATGAGCCGCATAGGCGTGGTGAGCGACCTCCTTCTCCAGGGACGGAGAGTGAGGATCAACGGCTCCATCCCGGGCATCCTGGGGATCAAGGCCGGCCACCTCATGAGCGCCGAGGAACGCACGAAGGTCAAACCCATGAACGAATGCTACATTGACGTCGGAGCCTTCTCCCGGGACGAAGTCCTGGCCATGGGTATCCGGGTTGGAGACCGCATCGCTTTCGAGGGCGATTTCATGGAGATGACAAATCCAGACCTCATCTGCTCCAAGGCCGTGGATGACCGGATAGGGTGCTCCATCCTCACCGCGCTTTTCGAGGAGCTGCAGGGAATGTCCTTTCCCGGCACCCTGTGCGGCGTCATCACGGTCCAGGAAGAGATTGGGCTTCGGGGAGCAGCCATGGTCAGCGGGCGGGTGGCCCCCGACTACGCCATAGCCCTCGACACCATTCCAAGCGGAGACACCCCGGACGTAAGCTTTGACCGCCAGCTTCCGGTGCGGCTGGGCGGCGGGCCTGCCGTCGCCCTTTTGGACGGCTACGACTCCGCTTTCATCGCCAACGTGGTCCACCCGAAAGTGCGACGGATACTCGAAGAGGCCGCAGAAAGGGCGGCGGTGCCCCTCCAGATGGTCACCCTCGGGGGGGAGGTCTATACCACCGATGCCGCGAACATCTCTCTCGAAGCCAACGGCATTCCGGTAGGCCTTCTTCTGACGCCCCGGAGGTATTCCCATTCGCCCGTGGAGCTGGTGAACCTCAACGACGCCGTCAGCGCGGTCCTGGTACTGAAGGAGATGATCCGGGAAAACGGTTCCGTCTCCCTCGATTTTATCTGAATTCCCGGCGGGAAACCGCCTATATGACATTGTGTTCACGATAAGTAGTTTTACCTACTTTACAAATGGCTCGTTCGATGCTAGCATAGCGAATACAGTATTTTGGATACAGACATTGCGCATCTCCTCCCTTTCTTCCCTGAAGAAAGAGGATTTCGGCCCGGTTTCCGGGCAGAAACATTCATTCCCTGAACATCGGGGCCGGTTTCCCCAACCGGCCCCGCCTCCTTTTTTTTCTGGCGAAATTTCTTTCTTTGCTGTATATTCCTGCCATAATCCCTTTCCGGGCTTTCGGCCTGACAGGCGTTCATAGTTTTCCCTGGCGGCGGGAGTCTGCTTCCGGCGGTTTTTAGCCGGGCTGCTTCCGCTTCCTACCTTTTTTCGGGGAGGATGATACCCTTGGCACGTGGGGCAAAAAAAAGAATTGCAGGCATTGCGCTCACAGCAGCGGTCGCGGCAGTAATATATCTCTTCGCGGGCAAAGGAACCGTGGAAAAAGATGCCGTTCAGACTCCCCTCCCGTCCAGGCCGGTGAAGTACATGACCGTCGCCGTGAGGGACGCCGGAGGGGAAAGGACATTCCCGGGGAAAGTAGTCGCTTCCCAGAAGGTGGACCTGGCCTTCAGGGTGTCGGGGCAGATCATCGAACTGCCCTCCGTGAAGGGAGTCTACGTGGAGGAAGGAACGCTGCTCGCCCGTCTCGACCCGAGGGACTTCCAGATCCAGCTTGCCAATGCGAAGAACGAGCTGGGGAACGCCAGGGCACAGCTTGATGCCATGAGGGCCGGGGCAAGGAAAGAAGAGGTCGCCATGCTCTCTTCGAAGGTGGAGTCTGCCCGGGCCCAGATGAACGACGCCCTGACCACCATGGACCGGGTGGAGAAACTCTACAAGGCGGGCGGCTTTTCCAGGGCCGAATACGACAAGGCCCGCACATCCTACCAGGTTGCCCGCTCCGCCTACCAGAGCGCCTCCCAGGAACTTGCCAGGGCCCGTGCGGGCGCCAGGCCGGAGGACATCGCCGCCATGGAATACACCATCAGGGGGATCGAGGGACGGGTGGCGGCGGCCGAGAACGCCCTGAAGGACACGGAACTCCGCGCCCCCTTCGGCGGAGTGGTCGTCGAAAGGTACGCCGACAACAACCAGAGCGTCCAGAAGGACCAGCCTGTGGTGAGCCTCCAGGATCTCGGTTCCCTCGAAGTATCCATTTCCGTTTCCGAGCGGCTTGTGGCCCTCGCCCGAAGAGACGTTCTCACCCATGCGGCTGCGAGATTCAGTACCCTGCCCGACAGGCGCATCCCCCTCGCGTACAGGGAAGCCTCAGCCTCGGCCGACCCCCAGACCCAGACATACCTGGTGACCTTCTCCCTGGAAAAGCCGGAGGAAATCACCGTCCTCCCCGGCATGACCGTGGACGTCATCGTCACCGGCCTCGACCCGTCCTTGCCCGGTTCTCTGGAAGTGCCTTCCGAAGCAGTCTTCGCCGGAAAGGGAACGGAGCATTTCGTGTGGAAAATAACGGGCACGGATCCTCTGAAAGTCACGGCGGTTCCGGTGCTGGTTTCCGGCTTCCGGGCCTACATGGCGGAAGTGAAGGGAGAGCTGGCGCCGGGAGACAGGATCGTCACGGCTGGAGTGTCCTTTCTGCAGGAGGGCGACCCGGTCACCCTCTACGAAGGACCCCGCCGTTAGCGGAGGGGCGCCATGAATTTCGCCGATTTTTCCCTGCGGAAAAGCACCATCACCTGGTTTCTCACCGTCCTGGTCGTCATAGGAGGCGTCTGGGCCTACGGGAGGCTCGGGAAACTTGAAGACCCGTCTTTCACCATCAAAACGGCGGCCATAAGCACGACCTACCCCGGAGCCTCGCCGCGGGAGGTAGAGGAAGAGGTAACGGCTCTCATCGAATCCGCCGCCCAGAAACTCGGCCAGACCGACAAGGTCCGGTCACTCTCGAAAGAAGGAGTGTCCATCGTTTACGTGGACATCAAGGACACCTACACGGCGAAGGATCTTCCCCAGATATGGGACGAACTTCGCCGAAAAATATCGGATATCCAGTCCAGCCTCCCCCCGGGAGCGGGCCCGTCGGTGGTGAACGACGACTACGGCGATGTCTTCGGCGTATATTTCGCCCTCACCGGGGACGGCTATACCTTCCGGGAGCTGGAGGATCACGGAGACTTCCTGCGCCGTGAGCTCCTTCTCGTTCCGGGGGTGGCAAAAGTGGAAATCGCCGGCATCCAGCAGGAGGTCATCTACCTGGAGATGGACCGCACCCGCATGGCTGCCCTGGGAATCTCCCTGGACGAAATATCGAACCTTCTTTCCGCCCAGAACGTCGTCGCGGGAGCGGGCTCGGCAGCCGTGGGGCCGGAGCTGCTTCGCATAGCCCCCACGGGATACTTTTCGTCCCTGGACGTCCTGGAAAACCTTCTGCTCCGGGCAGGCTCCGGGCAGACCCTCCGGCTCGGCGACATCGCCTCGGTATCCAGGGGCTACATGGAACCTCCGGCAAGGGCCATGCGGTTCAACGGCAAACCCGCCCTCGGCATAGGCGTCTCCAATGTGGACGGGGGCAACGTGATCACTATCGGCGAAGCGGTGAACCGGAGGCTCCGGGAACTCCTCCCCCGGACCCCCGTGGGGATGGAGATGCACCTGATCTACTACCAGGCGGACACAGTCAAAGAGTCCATCGATAACTTCGTCACGAACCTTCTCGAGGCCCTCGCCATCGTTATCGGCATCCTTCTCGTCTTCATGGGCCTCCGGAGCGGCCTGCTCATCGGCGCCATGCTCCTTCTCACCATCCTCGCCACCTTCGTCGCCATGAAACTCGCGGCCATCGACCTCCACAGCATCTCTCTCGGGGCTCTCATCATCGCCCTCGGGATGCTCGTGGACAACGCCATCGTGGTGGCCGACGGAATCCTCGTGGGAGTCGAGCAGGGGAAGGACCCCGCGGCCGCAGCCAGGGAGGTGGTGGGGCAGACCCAGATGCCCCTTCTCGGGGCGACCATCATCGCCGTAATCGCCTTCGCCCCCATAGGGCTCTCCCCCGACAGCACAGGTGAATACTGCCGGAGCCTCTTCCAGGTGGTGGGCATTTCCCTTATGCTCAGCTGGCTCCTCGCGGTAACGGTCACCCCCCTCGCGGGAGCTGCCGTCCTCAGGACAACGAAATCCGCAGTCTCCGCCGATCCTTACGGCACGCCCATCTACAGGGCGTACCGGAATTTCCTCCGGATCTGCCTCACCCGGCGGAAGACCGTCATCGCCTCGGTGTTCGCCTTGCTGGTCCTCTCCATGGCTGCCTTCAGCATGGTGGACAAATCCTTCTTCCCCAACTCCACGAGCCCCATGTTCACCGTGGATTTCTGGCGGACCAGGGGAACCGGCGTGGAAACCACCCTCGCCGACGGCCGGAGAATGCAGGCCTTCCTTTCCGGTCAGCCCGAAACGAAATCCGTGGCTGTCTACGCGGGGGAAGGAGCCCTGCGCTTCATCCTCACCTACACCCCCGGGGACCCCGCGTCGAACTACGGCCATCTCATCGTGGAGGCAAAGGACTCTGAGGGAGCTGAACGGCTGAAAAGCGGGCTCGCAGAATTTGTCCGGGCCGAACTGCCCCATCTCGACCCGAGAATCCGCTCCTTCAGCAAGGGTACGGGCGGCGGCGCGAAGGTCCAGGTCCGCTTTCTGGGCGAGGATCCCGACACCCTCAGGGACCTCCGGAACAAAGCCGTGGCCGTTCTGAAAGAAGACCCCGACAGCATCAACATACGGGACAACTGGGGCGAACGGGTCAAGGTCATCCGCCCCGTCCTGGGGGACACCATCCAGGAACTCGGTCTGACCAGAAAGGACGTGGCGAACGCCCTCAAGGCGTCCTATTCGGGACTGAGAGTCGGGCTCTTCCGGGAAGGGGAAAAGCTCGTCCCCATGATGGCCCGTCTTCCGGCGGAAGAGCGGGGCAGCCTGGAGAATCTGGGCGAGACCCAGGTCTGGAGCGCCCTTTCCCGGCGGTACATCCCCCTCGCCCAGGCAGCCTCGAACATCGAGGTGACGGCGGAAGACCCGGCCGTTTACCGCATCAACCGCATGAGGGCTCTCACCGTGGAGGCCGACAGCGGTTCCGGGTCGGCTGCCGCCCTTTTCAGCCGAGTCCGGGGGAAAATAGAGTCCCTTCCCCTGCCCCCCGGCACCGCCATGGAATGGGGCGGGGAATATGAAAACTCCCAAAAGGCCCAGGGCGGCCTGATGGGTATGATCCCCGTGGCCTTCATGGTCATCGTGGTCATCCTGGTGACCCTCTTCAACGGCCTCCGGCAGCCCCTCATCATCCTGCTCTGTCTGCCCCTGTCCGTCATGGGCCTTTCCGTGGGCCTGCTGGTCATGGGAAAATCCTTTGACTTCCTCGCCCTCCTGGGGTTCCTGAGCCTGGCCGGGATGCTCATCAAGAACGCCATCGTCCTCATCGACCAGATCGACCTCGAAATCCGGCTTGGGAAAGCCCCCTTCGACGCCATCCTGGACTCGGGCATCAGCCGGTGCCGTCCCGTAATGATGGCTGCCCTCACCACCGTCCTCGGCATGATTCCCCTCTACTTCGACGTTCTTTTCTCCGCCATGGCCGTGACCATCATGTTCGGCCTCTCCTTCGCCACCGTACTGACCCTGGTGGTCGTCCCGGTGCTCTACGCCGAAGCGCTGAAAGCCTAGTTCCGTCCCATCCGGCCCCACCATGGGGCCGGATGATTTTTCAACAATCCCAATTTGCCCTTTATTTCGTCTCCTATCAGCCCTATAATATGAAATGTTTTTGATATGTTCAGAGAGGAGAGGATGTCATGTCTTTGACTGTGGACATTTCCCGCCTTATGAGCCGGCTTGAAACCATGAGCGGCTTCAACAGCACCCCGGGGAAGGGAATCACCCGGTTTTCCTATTCCCCGGAAGACCGGAAAGCAAGGGATTACCTCGGGACTCTTTTCTCTTCCATGGGGCTGAAGGTTGCCGTGGACGGAGCGGGAAACATTCGGGCGCGCCTTGAGGGATTTGATCCGGGCTCGCCCGCGGTTCTTACGGGCTCTCATATCGACACCGTCCTTCACGGAGGGAAGTACGACGGCGCAGTGGGAACCCTGGGGGCCATCGAGGCGGTCCAGTCCATTCTCGAGAGCGGCCTCCCCCGCCGCCATCCTCTCGAGGTCACGGTCTTCGCGGAAGAAGAGGGCTCCAATTTCGGCTCCACCCTTGCGGGAAGCAAGGCCCTCTTCGGGAAATACAGCCTCGCTGACCTGGAAAAGCTCAGGAACCCGGAGGGAAAGTCCATGGCGGATATGCTCCGGGAAGGAGGGTACTCCCCCGAAACCATGAAAAACTCCCTCCTCCGCCCCGAAGAGGTCAAGGCCATGGTGGAACTCCACATCGAGCAGAGCGTGGTGCTCGAATCGAAGGGAATTCCCGTGGGCATCGTGGAGGCCGTGGCCGGAATCCGGGCCCTGGAAATACGGCTCACGGGAGTTCCGAACCATGCTGGAGCCACCCCCATGACGCTCCGGCAGGACCCCCTCGTTGCCGCCGCCCATCTCATCTCCCGCATTGAACTGCTTGCGGGAGGATCGGGAACCGGTTCCACCACTGCCACCGTGGGGAAGATAACCTGTTTCCCCAACGTATCCAACATCATTCCCGGAGAGGTCAGGTTCACCGTTGACATCAGGGATGTCAAGGATACGGGGATCCGGTTCGTCGAGGCCGGAATAGAGAAAGAGGCTTCCGCCGTTGCCGCCTCAAGGGGAATCTCCATTGAGGTGGTTCCCGTGTCCGGGTCCGACCCCGTTGTGCTGGACGGACACATCGCCGACATAACCGAGGACTGCGCCCGAAGGAGGAATTTAGGCTATCTGCGTATGAACAGCGGCGCAGTTCATGATGCCTGCATGTTCGCCCCCCTGGTTCCCACGGGGATGATCTTCATTCCGAGCAAAGGGGGCAGGAGCCATGTACCTGAGGAATACAGCAGCCCCGGGGACATTGAAAAGGGGGTTTCTCTGCTGGCGGATGTGCTTTACGAACTCGCGAAATGAAAGGAGGGAGGGGGAGAGGAAAATAAATTCGGAGACGCACTGGGGCTGAGAGTGGAAAATACATGTCCTAGGAGAGGAAAGAGAGGTGTCTGATGTGGAAGAAGTGTTGAAAGTGGCGAATTCCACCGGTGCATGGATCACGGCGGCTCCCATCGTCATCATCGCCCTGGTCCAGGTGCTCCTGTACTACCGGCAGATCTACCATGCTGCCGACGCGGTGAACCTTTCCCGGGAACAGCTCCAGCTGGCCTTCCGCACGGGAATGGTGACATCCATAGGCCCCGTGGTGGCCATCTTCATCATCATGGTGGGACTCATGTCCGTCATAGGCGCCCCCATGGCCTGGATGCGGCTCTCCGTCATCGGAGCCGCCCCCACGGAACTGACGGCGGCCACCCTGGGCGCCGACGCCATGGGAGTGAAATTCGGAGGGGAAGGCTACACCCTCCAGGTGATGGCCGTCTCCTGGTGGACCATGGCCATCAACGGCGTGGGATGGCTCCTGCTGGTGGGACTCTTCGCCCACAAGCTCGAGGACGTCCGGGAGAAGGTGGGCGGCGGAGACACGAAATGGCTGGGCATCCTTTCCACGGCGGCCATGATCGGGGTTTTCGGCTACCTGAACAGCCGGAACCTCACGGTGGTGAGCGGCCCCTTCGTGGCGGCCGTGACAGGAGCGGTATCCATGGTCATCCTGCTGCACGTGGCGAAAAAAATGCCGAAGATCAAGGAGTACACCCTCGGCATAGCCATGCTCATCGGCATGTTCACCGCCATGTTCTTCTAGGGAAGGAGAGGTGACTGAAATGGCAGCGGAACAGATCAACGAGCAGAAGTACCACGAAGTATGGACCACGCCGGTCATCCGGCTCGGCATCAGCACCATGCTCCTGGCCTGCGTGCTGAGCTTCATCCCCCTCATCTACCTGTACATGGTCCACGGCATCCTGCCACCCTTCTCGGCTTCCCTCACCGCATGGGGACTCGTGGCGTCGGTCTTCGGCGCCTTCTACATCGTGGAGCCCATCTCCTACTACCCCATCCTCGGCCTGGCAGGAACCTATATTTCCTTCCTCAGCGGCAATATCTCCAATCTCCGGCTTCCCTGCTCCGCCATGGCCCAGGAAGTGGTGGGCGTGGAGGAAGGCACCAAACAGGCGGAAATCATAGGCACCATGGGCATCATCGGCTCCGTGGTGGTGAACCTCGCCGGAGTGACCCTGGCGGCCTTCGTGGGAGCGTGGCTCATCGGCCTCTTCCCGGCCTTCGTGGCGGATGCCTTCCGGAAATTCACCGCCCCGGCCATCTTCGGCGCAGTGTTCGGCCAGTTCGCCATGAGGCAGCCCAAGCTGGCCCCCTTCGCCCTGGCGATCCCGCTCACCCTGCTTTACTTCAAGGCACCCATCTGGCTGGTGATCCTGGCGTCGGTGTTCGGCACCATCGCCATTTCCCGGATATTCTACAAGACAAAGCTCATTCACTGACCGCTCCGTCCTGACAGGGGGCCCTCTCCGGGGCCCCTTTTTCTTTACCATTCTTTACTCTCCCCGCAGATTCGCGGTAAAAAACTGCGCCAAATACGGACCGGCCATCCCCGCCATAGGGTTAGAATAAGGGCGAACAGACAAACAAAGGGGATGGAAGCCCATGAAAAAAAGAAATTTCGCTCCGGCGCTGCTTGCCGCCCTGGCGGTGCTCACACTCTCGGGAACCCTTTTCGCCGAAGAAAGAACGGTCTCTCTCCAGGAATGCCTCGCCCTGGCGGAGGCGAACCACCCTGCTCTCGAAGAGGCCCGGGCGGCCCTGGCCGGCCAGCAGGCGAAGCTGGGTCAGGTCCGGGTGAACAACGCCCTGAAGGGAAACCTTTCGGCCTCGGGTTCGAGAGATTCCGGAAGCGACGGCTCCTACTCCACGTCCTTCTCCGTGAGCAAGCTGGTGTCCGATTCGGGCAAAAACGCCCTGGAGCGGAAAAGCCAGGGGCTCTCGGTGGATGCCGCGTCCGAGTCGCAGCGGGAAACCGTTCTCTCCGTCCGCACCGGCGTCAAGGAAGCCTACTACGGACTCCTCCTCGCCATGAGCAAGCGTGACCAGGCGGAGTCGGCGGTGAAAAACTACCAGCGGCACCTCGACAAGGCCAGGGGATTCTACGAGGCCGGTGCCAAGGCCAGGTTCGATGTCACCAAGGCCGAGGTGGACCTGAGCAACGCCAAAATCGACCTTCTCTCGGCGGAATCCTCCCTCGAAACCGCCCGTGCCGCCCTCTCGAGGGCCGTGGGCGTTCCCCTGGACCATGCCCGCCCCGTGTCGGATTTTCTTTCCCCGCGGGACATCCCCGGCGAAACCTTCGCCCTGGAGCAGGCCCTGGAGAACCGGCCCGACGTCCGGTCCGCCCGTATGAAGAGCGAGGCGGGAAAGCTGGGCATCTCCATCGCCGCAAAGGGCAACGCCGCCACCATCTCCGTCACCGGTTCCGCCAGGCTTTCGGGGACAGGGCTCCCTCCGGACGACAATTTCAGCGCGGGAATCACCATTTCGGTTCCCGTCTTCGACGGGGGGCTGACGGAATACAGGATCGCCGAGGCACGGGCATCCGCCGAAGGGCTGGACGCCTCCCGGAAAAAGCTTGAGCAGACCATCCGCTATGAGGTCCTGTCCGCCCTCCTTTCCGTCCGGGAGGCGGAGGCCCGCATCTCCGCCGCCGAACTGCTCGTCCGCCAGGCGCAGGAAAACCTTACCCTCGCCGAAGGGCGGTACGAAATGGGCGTGGGGAACGTCCTCGAGGTGGCCGACGCCCTCCTCTCCTTCAATTCGGCCGCCGTGAGCCGCTTCCAGGCCCTTCACGACTACAGCACATCCCTGGCGTCCCTGGAAAAAACCCTCGGAGGTGAATTCGAATGAAAAAAGTCTTCGTCCTTCTGCTCTTCATCGTCGCCGGCTTCGCCTACCTGAGGTTCTCCCACACTGCGGGTCCGCAGTACATTTTCCGCACCGCTCCCCTGGAATCGGGGAACATCACCTCCTCCGTGACCGCCACGGGCAAACTGGGGGCCGTCACCGTGGTGGAAGTGGGAACCCAGGTTTCCGGAACCCTCAAGGAAATCTACGCCGACTTCAACCAGCACGTGAAGAAGGGGGAACTCATCGCCCTCATCGATCCCGACGTGCTCATGGCAAAACTCGAGGAAGCTAAGGCGAATCTCGCGGTAGCCAGGGCCTCCGTCGCCAGGGCCCAGGCGAACGTGGCGGACAGCGACCGCAATCTCAGGAGGAACAGGGAACTGTGGAACCGGCAGCTCATCGCGAAAAGCGAACTGGACGCCGCGGAAACAACCCACCTGGCCAACAGGGCGAGCCTCCAGGAGGCCCAGGCCAGGGTCCTCCAGGTCCAGGCGTCGCTCCGGCAGGCGGAGACAAACCTGGACTACACCAGGATCGTCTCCCCCGAAGACGGGGTGATCATCTCCCGGGAGGTCAACGTGGGCCAGACCGTGGCAGCCAGCCTCTCGGCCCCCACTCTTTTCTCCATCGCCAAGGATCTTTCGGACATGCAGATCGAGACATCCGTGGACGAGGCTGACATCGCCCGGGTGAAGGAAGGCCAGGAAGTGGAGTTCACCGTGGACGCCTACAGCGGAACCACCTTTACCGGAAAGGTGAGACAGGTGCGGATCTCCCCCGCCACCTCGGACAACGTGGTCACCTACCCGGTCATCATCTCCGTGGCCAATCCGGATCTGAAGCTGAAGCCGGGAATGACGGCCAACGTGTCCATCATCACCGACCGCCGCACGGGTGTACTCAGGGTTCCCATGGCGGCCCTGAGGTTTTCCCCTCCTCCGGAGGATGCCGCCCCGCAGACGGCAGCGGCCACATCGTCCCCCTTCAGTCCCACCATGCCCCGCCGCCGTCCCGGAGGGGGAGCGGGGGGAGGCGCCGGCCAGGGCAATGGCAACGCCGGAAGAACAGGGACGGTCTCCACGATCTGGACGGTCCGGGACGGAGTTCTCGGCGAGAGGATCCAGTTCCGGGCGGGCATCAGCGACGGTTCCTTCGTGGAGGTGATCGGCTCCCGGGAGCTGAAGGAGGGCGACCTCCTGGCGGTCTCCTACTCCGAGAAGCCCAAGGAATCCCTGTGGGAGAAGATCTTCAAATGAGCCTCATCGCCGTGCAGGACATCGTGAAAATCTACCGCACCGGCGACGTGGAGCTCCGGGCCCTGGACGGGGTGACCTTCTCGGTGGAACAGGGGGAGTTCGTCTCCATCATGGGGCACTCCGGTTCGGGCAAGTCCACCATGATGAACATCCTCGGCTGCCTCGACGTGCCGGACGAAGGCTCCTACTCCCTTGACGGCAGCGAGGTGGGCTCCCTGCCGAAGGATGCCCTCGCCGGAATACGGAACAGGAAAATAGGTTTCGTCTTCCAGGGATTCAACCTCCTTCCCCGGGCCACCGCCCTGGAAAACGTGGAACTGCCCCTCATCTACGCCGGTGTGCCGGGAAAAGTCCGGAAGGAACGGGGAAAGGCTGCTCTTGGACGGGTCGGCCTCGCAGACCGGATGGGACACCGGCCCAGCCAGATGTCCGGCGGCCAGCAGCAGCGGGTGGCCATCGCCCGGGCCCTGGTGGGGGAAACTCCCCTCATCCTGGCCGACGAACCCACGGGCAACCTGGACTCCAAAACCAGCGGGGAGATCATGGATCTCTTCGTGGAGCTGAACCGGGAGGGCAAGACCATCATCCTGGTCACCCACGAACCCGACATCGCTGAATACAGCTCCCGGACCCTTCGGTTCCGGGACGGCAGGCTCACCGACGACGAAAGGAGGGCTCCCCGTGCTTGAGACCCTCCGCACCGCAGTGCGCTCCCTGCTCTCCAACAAAATACGGTCGGCCCTCACCATGCTGGGCATCATCATCGGCGTCGCCGCGGTGATCACCATGGTGGCCATCGGCGCGGGGGCCAGCCGGAACATCCAGCAGTTCATCTCCGGCGTGGGCAGCAACATCCTCATCATCATGCCCGGAGCCTCCACGGCGGGAGGTGTCCGCCAGCAGGCGGGGTCGGCCTCCAACCTCACGGTGCAGGACGCCGAGGCCCTGGAAAAGGAAGCCTTCGCCCTCCGGGGCGTGGCACCGGAGATCTACAGCAGGACGCAGCTCGTCTACGGCAACATGAACTGGTCCACCATGATCACCGGCAGCACCCCATCCATCTTCGACATCCGGGAATGGCGCATCGCCGAGGGCCGTTTTTTCATTGACGGCGAGGCCCGGAGCGGCGCCAAGGTGGCTGTCCTGGGGGCCACGGCGGCAAAAAACCTCTTCGGCGATGAGGACCCCGTGGGGAAGACCATCCGCATCCGGAACGTCCCCATGGAAGTGGTGGGTGTCCTCGCCCCCAAGGGGCAGACGCCCTGGGGGCAGGACCAGGACGACACCGCCTTCGTTCCCTTCCGGACGGCCCAGCTCCGGCTCTTCCGCCGGGCGGCGGCCAACTCCGTCCAGAGGATCACCGTGGCTGCCGTGGACGGCAATTCCGTGTCCGAGGCCGAGCGGGAGATCAAGGCCATCCTCCGGCAGAGGCACCGCCTCTCCGAACGGGACCCCGACGACTTCGACGTCCGGAACATGGCGGAGATGCTCGACGCGGCGGCCCAGTCCACCAAGGTCATGTCCCTGCTCCTCGGGGCCGTGGCCTCCGTCTCCCTCCTCGTGGGCGGCATCGGCATCATGAACATTATGCTCGTCTCCGTGACGGAGCGCACCAGGGAGATCGGCATCCGCATGGCCATCGGCGCCAGGGCCTCGGACATCCGCACCCAGTTCCTCATGGAGGCCCTGCTCCTCTCCGTGGCGGGGGGGATCATCGGCATCGCCCTCGGTACGTCCGCCTCGAAGATCATCACGGGTCTTCTCGGATGGGCCACCGTCGTCTCAACGGGATCGATCGTTTTGGCCTTCGGCTTCTCGGTCTTCGTGGGCATCTTCTTCGGCTTCTACCCCGCCTGGAAGGCCTCCCTCCTCAATCCCATAGAGGCCCTGCGGTACGAATAAAAAGCAGCTCCCTTCTCTTCGAAGGGAGCTGCTTCGTCATGCCCGCCCGGTTGTGCGGGCGGCCTACTTTTTCCGGCCCGCCGCAAGGAGAGCCAGCGGCGCAAGGAACAACACCGCTGACGGGATGAGTAAGCCTCCGGCGGAGCACCCGCCGCTTCCGCTTCTCTGCGGGTCATCAGGGGCGCCGGAAACCTCTCCCTCCACCATGAAGGCAGGGTCCGTCACAGTGCCGTTTTCCTCTCCGTCAAGGTCATACCGCCCGCCGTCCCGTATGGCCAGGGCCAGGCGGCAATTTGCGGTGAAAGCGTCACCGGCATCCAGCACCCGGACAAGCGTTTCATCGCCGGGATCGCCCTCCACCTCGACCACCGCTGAGCAGCCGTCGAGGAGAGCGTCGAGGGAAAATACCCGGGAAAAGACGTCCGTCTGCGATGAGGAGAACATTTTCACCACCTGAACCTGGTCGCATCGTTTGCCCAGGAACCCTTCGGGGATGGCGAAGAAAACAATCGCTGTCCCTGCGCCGCTGGTCAGGGAAACCTGGAAGAAGGGCAAGGGGATGCCTTCGGCCCCATCAGGGATTTCAACATTCTCCAGGAGCTCCCTCAGGCGGTCCATACCGTCGCCGGAAACGAATACATTGCCTGCGCCATCAACATCCAGAAACGGTGTAATATCCTCCGCCAGGCCGCCGGGAACGCCGGCACCCAGCAGAAGATCCGTGAGCGCTTCTCTCTTCTCTTCCGGCGTGGGGTTCGGAGGCAGGTTCACCACCAGCGGCACCGGGGTAGACGTGGCCGATCCCGAAGGAAGCGGATTTCCAGGCGGCACCAGGGGCGGAATCACCGGCTGGACGGGTATGGGCGTCGGGATCTCGGCGTACTGAACATCAATCGCAGTCAGCTGATCTTTTCTCACTGTGGCATTCCGTTCTGCCGGCTTCGTCCAGCCGGTCACCTCGTTGAACAGTACCGTATACACACCTGTCGGAAGACCTGTTATCGTCTCGCCGGAGTTATTCCACTCTGTCCCGTCGATGCTCCACCGGGCGCCTGACGGTCCGGTGATATTGACGCACACGTTTCCGGTATGCCGCACGCAGGTCTTTTCCACCGTCACAGTCGCGTCCTTCGTCACCGTGATCGCCTGATCCTCCGGCTTCGTCCAGTCCGCCACGTCCTTGAAGGTGACCATGTAGCTTCCGGGCAGGATATCCGATGCCGTTTCTCCCGAGTTCTTCCATGTCGTTCCTCCATCGAGGCTCCATTGCGCTCCGGCAATCGGGGCCTCCTCGGGGGCTATGGTCACTTTCACGGAGCCGACCTCTGCTTCATAGGCCCCCATATCTACGCCCGTTCCCTGGGGGCGGGCGACACCACGCTGATCGGTGGCGGGTGCGCCTGCGGAGGTTCCAGAACTCATCGCGGAACTGCCGGCGAGCAGTGCGTGTGTCTGCGTGGGGCCTCCGTTGTCTGCCAGCGGTCCGAGCCTGGGATCGGCTGTTGTATTGCCCTCACCTTCGATGTCCGTGACGGAGAATGTGACGGTCAAGACCCCGCCTCCCGTGCCGGAAACCTGTCCTGCAGCGGAATCCGTTCCCCAGAAGATACAGTTCGTCACCGCCATATCTTCAAGGTTGTATATGCTTCCGGCGGAGCTGCCGGAGTTCCCGTAGAAGGTGCAGTTCGTCACAGCCATACTGCCGTTGTTGCTTATGGCTCCGGCAGTACCTCCTGAGTTCCCGGAGAAGGTGCAGTTCGTCACAGCCATACTGCCGTTGTTGCTTATGGCTCCGGCAGTACCTCCGGAGTTCCCGGAAAAGGTACAGTCCGTTACCGTCATGCCGCCAAAGTTGAATAGGCCTCCGGCGAGGGTGGCATCCGAGTTGTCAGAGAAAGTGCAGCGAATCACTGTCATGATGCCGTTTTCGTTTACAGCGCCACCGCCTGCCGATAGAGAGCTGTTGCCTGAAAATGTGCAGTTGGTCAGCGTCAGGCTGCCGTCCAGGGAAAACACTCCTCCACCGTATCGGATCGCGGTATTCCCTGAGAAGGTACAGTTGGTCACGGAAGGGCTGCCACTATTGTTGTACAATCCACCGCCATAGTTCTCCGGATTACTTGGATTGAGGTCGTCAGCGTTTGCGTGTCCGCCGGTTATGGTGAAACCGTCGAGAACGGCGGTAGTGTCCACGCCGTCGGCCAGAACCACGTGGCAGCTGTTGTCCGCCGCATTTTCCTGGTCGCCGATATTCCCGCTCAGGATAGTGCGGTTCACCGCTGGGTCCCTCTGCTCCCTGACGGTCTCCGTTCCGTTGAAGCCGCCGTAAAGAGCGACCCCGTTTTTGAGAACGAAAGATTTTGTACGGTCGGTTCCTGTCGTCGGCGTGTAGCTCCCCGCCGCCGCCCAGATCTCGTCACCGCTGCCGGCGACCGCCAGAGCCTCCTGAAGGTCCGTGTATGCATCGGCCCATGAGGTTCCGTTATTCCCGCCTCCGGCACCGGCCTGCACATAGATGACTCTCGGAGGCAGCGTCACACGAAGGACGATGTTAGAAAACGTCAGGGAGCCGTAAAAAAAATTTTCGCGTATCCCCGGATTCCAGGCGTCGGTAGAGAAGATAACATCCTCGGCAGCCAGGTTCCGTCCGGCCACCATGGTACCGACATTGTACGTCACCGTCGCCGGAAGATTATCAGAGTGGATCGGGTAGGCATTTCCCAGGCCGGTGATAACGGTATCGCCGCAATAGATTTGATCCCTGTTGTCATTGCTCGTGTTGGCGGTCACGGTAAACTGCAGTTCCACCGGGGTGCCCGGAAGAATAACGCCCGCATTGAAGCGCATGGCGAAATTATTGGTAGCCACATTGAAGGCGGGCTCCGTCGCCGTGTATTCCACGACAGCGGACGAAGCAGAAGATGCCTGCAAAACCGACAGGGCCGAAAAGACCAAAAACAGAAGAGGAATACAACAGGCGAAGAATTTACGTCCTTTGTTCACGATACCGCCTCCATTATTGGTGTTTTTGATCGAAACCCTGCGGAAGGAACTGACATCGTTGTCTTAAAGAGGCACCCTCCCCCGACGGGAGAGGGCCTCTTTATCTTTCAGTCCGGACGTCCGCCTCATTTCTTCCGGCCGGCCGCAAGAAGGACCAGCGGGACAAGAAGTGCGGCTGCGGACAGGGAGAAGCTTCCTCCGGCCGTGCAGCCTCCGCTTCCTCCGGTTTCGTATCGAACGAGCATGGGACCGCTGAAGGCATTGAAGAGAAGCTCGCCGTCCTGGAGGTACTGCAGAATGGCATAGGCGCCGTTTCCGTGGTTGGATCGGCCGAAAATGGTCTGGTGCACCGTTCTGCCCGTGTTCCAGTCCAGACCCGTAATTTCCCAGCCGTTCCCGGGTGTATACCCGTTGACGAGTACCATCCCCGTCGACTGGCTGTGGACCGGAATCATGCTGGTGGAAGAGACGTCGGGACGTGCCCAGAGACTGGACCATTCGTCCTTTTCAGCATCCCATTCAAAGCGCTCCACACCGTAGGATGTGGGGTAGGCGGGACCCATAAGCGCGACCTGGAGAATCTTGTTTTTCCCCGGAAGGTCGGGGTCCACAGTCCCGGGCAGGTTGTTCACCACGAAGGCCCCGTATCCCGATACCACCACCGACTGCTCAGACTGCAGCCATTCCGGAAGCTCGTCAAAACCGCAGGTCACGGATATCCTGCCCGCCAGCCGCTCCCCTCCGGCCGGAATCTCATCCCGCCAGAAGGCAAGAAGGTTCATCCGTTCAGCACCGTCGGTAATGACCACCAGCCTGTCCTCGTTTTCTCCGAACCCCATCAGGGTCGGGGTGGAACCTGTGCCGTAGCCCATCTTTATCATGGGAGGGAGTACCGCGGAACCTTCATAGGCGCACTGCCAGGCACCGTCATCAGGGCTGTCGGAAATTCCGCTTCCCGTCCAGACGAGTTTGCGCATTATTCCTCCCACCTCAGGAACAACCCCTGCACTGGCAATGTATATTCCGCCCGCTTCGTCCACCGCTATGGAGTTGCTCACGTATTCGTAATCGGCAAACCGGTGGAAATGAACCGACGACAAGTCAAGATCCCTGTCGATGACGGCGGCTCCGTTGCTGAAAGTGACTGCCAGATGCCCGTCGTAGGTCATGGAAAGGCCAAAAAGGCGCGTTCCGGCAGGAAAAATGGGACCCTCAACAGCGGTAAGAATATCCTCAAGAACGTAGCGTACCGCAATTCCTGCGGAGGGGTCGTCAGGATCGGCAAGGGCAAAGCCGTACAGGTTGGCGCCGAAATGAGTGTACAGCACATTTTCTTTGTCCACAACAGAGTACGAACCATTCCCAAACCTGTCCCCATAATTACTTCCAAAAAGGTTTCTCAGGAACTGATCCATCTCATCAACGTCCATCCCCTCCGCGGAGGACTCTCCGAACTCCCTGAAATTTTCGGCCGGAATGGCCGGCAATCCTCCCCCCGAAGCATCTTCAAGGGCCTCAAACCTGGCGACTTCATCCCACGCACCGTTCTTTTTTTTCACGTAGGCTACACGGTCGGTCCCGACCGCCCACATGTAGTCGGGGTCAGTGGATGCAAGGGTAATGATATTGACCGGGCCTCCATGGGAAACGGGCTTGTCTCCAAGATTCACGCGGAATGCCCCCCTGGGAGGGCCGAATGGAGTTGAATCGCTCTGGGACGAGTCAAAATGGGTGATTCCGTAAATCTCAGAAGAGAGAAAGGGATTGGGAGCCGGCTTGTTGAGCGATTCCGCCGGTCCCGGCAAAAGAAGAAAAAAGAGCAACAAAACAACCGCCGCAAAAAGAGAAATCCCGCTTTTTTTCCCGGCAAAGCAGTCCATCTTTCAGCCCCCTTTTGTGAAAACGCGGATCAAGATGGTTCGTCCGGTTGTCCTCTTGCACACAGGGTTCGTATCGTGCACCTTTTGTTATTATCACAACTTTCAGTCCATGCTGGATTGTAGCACTTGGATTCCTTTTTTCAAACCTTCCCTAACAGTCATATTCGCTCAGAAACACGCAGCTCCCTCCCCGGACGGGGAGGGAGCTGCGTGTTCAGACATTTTCAGTCTGCAGGGGGCCTATTTTTTCTGGCACACTGCAAGAAGGACCAGCGGCGCGAGGAGCAATGTCGCTGACGGAATGAGTAAACCTCCGGCGGAGCATCCGCCGCCGGCCGTCTCCGGGGCGGGGGAAGGGGTAGGGGAAGGGGTGGAAAGGGAGGCTTCGACGAGGAAGACGGGGTCGACGACACGGCCGTTCACCGCACCGTCGAGGTCGAAGGGACCTCCGTCCTCTATAGCAAGGGCAACGATATGGCCGTCCGCGACGATGTCGTTCGCGGCGAGGACACGCCTGATGCTGACCCCGCCGGCGACAGGCTCCACATCGACGACGGCGGAACGTCCGTCCGTCAGGTCTTCCAATGCGAAGGCCGGGACGTAGGGGCGCGCGTTTTCTGCAGAGAACACTTTGACAGCGCGCACCTTGGTTGCCCGCTTGCCGAGAAATCCCTCGTGGATTGAGAAGAAGGCGACGGCGGTGTTCCGGACGGAGGGGGCCAATCCGCCGCTTCCGTCGACTGCGGCGCTGAAAAGCGGCAGGAGGGTGCGGGCTGCGTTCTCCGGAATGTCGAACTGCCGCAGGAGCCTTTCGGCGGCACCGGCGCTTCCGGGGGAGAGGTAGACGTAGCCCTGCATATCGACATTCACCAGGGCGGCTATCTCTTCGGCGAGCGCGGAAGGAACGTTCAGCTCCAGCAGCGCCTGTTTCACCGCCGCCCGCTTCTGTCCGATCGTGGCGCCGAGGGGAACCTCCACCCTCACCGGCTGGAGACCAAGTTCAGGCGTCGGCGGCGTGGGAGGCACGGTGGAGGGATCCAGTTCGTAGGCGCCCATGTCAATACCCGCCCCATGGGGACGGGTCACCCCCCGCTGGTCCGTTGCGGGAGCCCCGGCGCTCGTGCCAGCATCCACGGCGGAGCTGCCCGGGGGCAGCGCATGGGTTTTGGCGGGGCCGCCGTTGTCGGCCAGGGATCCCAGGTTCGGGTTGTCGGCCATGTTTCCCGTTCCAGGGAAGCTCCCCTGCACGATGCTGTAGATGATGAGGGGCTTATCGCCGCCGAAGATCTCCAAAGCGCCTTCATTCCAGAAAATGCAGTTGCTCGCAGCAAGTACGGCGCCAGTCCAGCCCTCGGCCACGGCTCCCGACGAGGCGGTGTTTCCCGACAATGTGCAGTTGGTCAATGTTGCGCTGCCTTTAACGTTGTACAGGCCACCGCCTGTTTCCGTCGAGCTGTTGCCCGAAAACGTGCAGTTGGTCAGGGCAAAGCTGCCTTCAAAGAATCGTATGCCTCCGCCCGAGGCGGCGCTGTTGCCCGACAACGTGCAGCCGGTGAGCGTGGCACTGCCGGTAAGGCTGTACAAGCCTCCGCCTTTTTCCGCATGGTTGTCCGAAAAGGTACAACCATTCAGCTGTATATTGCCGAAATAATTGAACAGGCCTCCGCCGTCCACCGTCGCGCTGTTGCCTGAAAAGAGGCAGTTCGTCAACGACGGACTGTCGTTTCCTTGATAGACACCGCCGCCGGCTTCCCCAGCGATGTTGCCCGAGAAGGTGCAGTTCGTCAACGTCGGGCTGCCCTGTTGGATAAACAGGCCCCCTCCCCTCAACGCGCTGTTACCCAAAAAGATACAATCGGTCAGCGTTGCATCTCTATGATAGTTGTACATCCCCCCGCCTTCCCTCCCGGCACCGTTGCCCGAAAAGGTACAGCCGACAAAAACCAGCGTGTTGTTGATGTGGGAGAACACTGCGCCTCCATCCCCACTGAAGTTTCCCGAAAAGGTACAGTCCGTTATCGTAAAATCTGAGCTATTAATGAAAATGCCGCCCCCCATATCGGACATTTCATTCCCCAAAGCAGCGGTGAGGGTGAAGCCATCGAGTACCACCGTAGAATTCAGGCCGATCGCTGACACCACCCGCCTGCTGTTGTTCCCCACGATGTCGGTGTACGTGGTGGTGACGCCTTGTACTTTATTCGTGTCATCGTCCTCCAAATCCCCGGTGAGCACCGTAACATTCACTGCCGCGTTTCTCTGCTCCCGCGCCGTCTCGTTGCCGGCGAAGCCGCCGTAAAGGGCCACGCCGTTCTTCATGACAAAGGGGACATTCCGGTCGCTTGCATGGGGCCTGTAGCTCCCCGCCGCCACCCAGATTTCGTCGCCGTTTACGGCGACGGCCAGGGCACTTTGCAAACTGGTACAGGCATTGATCCACGACGTGCCATCATTAGCCCCGGCGGCATCCGCCTTCACATAGATTTCCGCCCCCTCCGCCAGCGGCGGATTCAGCATGACGACGAACAGCAGAAACACCAGGAGACACATGCACGATTTCGCAGCACTCTTCCTCTTCCGCACAATAACAACTCCCTTTCGACACCGTTCTCACTGCGGAAAAAACCGACACCCTGAGACGCACCACCATCTTCACGGCAGAACGGGACCTCTGGTTTCACGGACCCCTTTACTCGCCATTCCCTGGAAACAACCTCTCACTCGTCTAAGCTGCCAATCGGCAGGACGCTCACAACAGACCAACAGCAGAACCCGGTTGGGTCGTCTCCTTCTTCAGCGTTCAGAGCTTTTCAGGCGGATGTTACAGCGGGAACGCCGTTCCGGGGAGGGTGAAATTTATACCCCCCCTTAAAAGTTCAGTATTCACAGCAGTTTACCGATGAGAACCTTTCTTGTTATCATACAAGGAAAAAATGAGGAGAAAAAATGTGAAGGATATCGCGGGGCTTGGAACGATTCTTCTCTGGCAGTGGCTTACAGTGCTCAGGGGGCCGCTCTTCCCCTCGGTTGCCGGTGTTCGCTTCCTCGGAGCGGAGGGCGGATTCGCGATCTTCACCCTGGTTCTTTTCTCGGTCTTTTTGCTGCTCGCCCTCAAGGGGAAGTCTCTTCCCGAGGTCTGGTTTGTCCGCTCGGTACGCGCCGCTCCGTTCCTGATGGGCTTCGCGTGGCTTCCCTGGGCGGTGTGGGGAGAAAACCAGCCTCTTCCGCTGCTCTTTCTCGCGCTTGTCCTTCCGCCTGCGGGGTCAGCAGTGCATCTCGCCGGGTGGCAGTGGAGGCTTTCCCGTGCACCATTTTCGCGCCAGGCCGTCGTGTTCGGGCAGGCATGCCTGCTGCGAAGCGCGGCGATTCTCCCCCTCTCTTTCGCTGCCCTGCCCCTTCTCTCGGGGTTCGCGATTCTTCTCCCCTTTTTGGGGAACTCTCTCTGGTCACCTCCAGAAAACGAACTTTCTCCCGGCATTCCTCTCCATTCTCGCGAGGCGTTCCGTCTCTCTCCCCGCCTGGCCCTTCGCGTGGCCTCGTTCTTCATTATCTCGGCGATGTTCCTGTCGATTCTGCTGTCGCGCAAAAGCGGCGAGGCCATCACACCGCAGGTTCTGACGGACCCCTTCTACACGCTGGGGGCCCTTGCGGCGGGGCTGGTGCTCCTCCGCTGGTTCTCCGCCGATCTGCGGAGCATCTATTTCTTCGCGCAGTCGCTGCTGGCGATGGGCTTCATAGTGTTCGCGGCCCTCGGGACAGCGCGCCCGACGGTTCCTCTGGCGTTGCTGCAGCTCGGGTTCGGGACCTTCGGCGCCTACATCTTCACGCTGCTTCTCTATCTGGGATCCCGCACCGGAAGATCGGAGGCGCTCTCGGTGGTCGCCTCGATACAGGCGGTGATCAGCGGCTCGGTGCTTCTGGGAATGCTGCTGACCAGGACGACGGGGCTAGCAGCCGGTGCAACCGGAGTTCCGTTCGTCCTCGCTTCAAGTCTTCTGGGCATGGCGCTGCTTTTTTTCTCGACGCTCTTCCTTCGCGACGATCCGACGAGCTTCGCCGGCTACGGCCTGCACTCCGCCGCAGTGGAAGAATGTCCGTCGCATAAGGCTTCGATGGAGCCCCCGGGAAGCAAAGGAGAGGCGAAGGCGCGGGAGGAAAGCCTCTTCCCCCGTCTTCTGGAACAAGGGCTCTCGCTTCAGGAGATCAGAGTGGCGCAGTTTGTGGCCGAAGGGCTCGCGAACGCGGAAATATCGCAGCGCCTGAACATTACCGCGAATACGGTGCGGAGCCATCTGCGGAAGATCCATAAAAAAATCGGCTCCTCCAACAGAAAGACGTTGATCGACGAGATCGCGAAGATGCACAGGAGGACGTGAGGTTTTCGCGCAAAAAAAGTTGTTTTCCTTATGGAAGGAATAACAGGAAATAGAGCAGCATACATTATACACAATAAAGTGGGAGGATCCCTGGGACCGCACGCATTCTGGGGGGCTATTCCCGATGCCTCGGGACTAGTTCCGGGAGGAGGAGCTTTTCAGCAGGGAATACAAAGGAGGGGTATCCGTCTGGAACGATATTCCTGAACTGAGAATGCCGTCTATTGCCCGTGCCTTTTGGCCCGGTAGAGGGCGTTGTCAGCCCGGGAGAGCAGGTCGTCGAAATCGGGGGCGCCGAGGTTGAGAGCTGCGGTTCCGGCGCTGATTTTCAGAGGGATTTTACCCTCGTGCCAGGGAAGGGGATGCTCGTCCACTGCAACAACGAGGCGCTCCTCCACACCGAGGGCCATGATGTGGTTCGCCCCGGGAAGGAGCACGGCGAATTCGTCCCCGCCCAGGCGGCCCACCACGTCCTGGGGGCGGACGCTTTCCCTGATGACGGCGGAGAGATGCTGGAGCACCCTGTCGCCCGCCGAGTGGCCGAAGGTGTCGTTGATCTTCTTGAACTTGTCCGCGTCGATCATGATCAGCGAGAGGGGTTCCCTGGACCGGCCGGAGCGGGCGATCTCCCGGAGAGCGAGCTCGGAGAAGGCCCTCCGGTTGAACAGGCCTGTGAGGGGGTCAGTGAGGGCGAGCTGCTCAAGGTGGCGGTTGAACTGGCCGTTGCAGAGCAAAAGGTAGGAAAAGTTGATGAGGACGAATCCCACGGCCGAGCCCAGGAAAAGAAGGGTCTGCCAGAGGTTGTTTTCCATAAGGGTTGTTGTGTACCAGCCGAAAAACACTGTCCCAATCCCCCTGGCGAGAAAAAGGACGCTCACGAGCCAGAAACTGAAGCTCGCCGTATTGCGGACGGTCGTGCCGGAAACGGACCGGGAACGGAGGATCCTAACTCCCGAGAGTCCGGTAAGGAAGGAAAAGGCGAGGGACATGACGGTAACCCGGGCGGAAAGGGATGGAACGACGGAGAAAAAAAACAGGTTCAGCAGAGTCACTCCCGCGGCGATTGCGAAGGTCCACGAACGCCTGGGCTCCTCTCCGTCGAAGAGACGGAGGGCCTGAAAATACTCTCCCACTCCCCACAGCATCAGAAAATTGGCGAGAAGCACCGAAGAGAAGGAGGTCAGCCGGATGCCCTGGAGACCTGCTGCGAGAACCCCTGACATCAGGAACACCGCTCCTGCCCCCATGACCTTCATGCTCCTCCGGAGAGTTCCGGAGTAGGATCTCGACGCAAAGACGAGCCCCACGCCTGTCAGCAGGCCGTAAAGAAAGGTGATGACAAAAACCGTCCTGACATCAAGGATCACAGTAAAATACGCCCTTTCGGGACGGGGGAGCGCTCTGTGCCTCTCCCTGAGATATTATGCACAAAATACTCTGCACCTATGAATCTTTCGGATTATATCATCTCTTCCCCGGGATACGTAAGGTTCGTGCCGTATAGGTCAAGTCCGTCCAGCCTTCAGGGAAGAAGCCGTCACGTGTTTTTCTTCCCTCCGAAGGTTTCCGGCGTAAGGACCGCCCCGACCAGCCCCGCCGCAGAAACCGCCAGGGGCAGAAGAAGGACGTGCCGCCAGGCATCCCCGGGAGCCAGTTCTGCTGCGCCGTCAAGAGCCCAGCCCATGGAGGATGTGAGAACCGCCACGGCGAGGAAGGCCGCGGTATTCATCACGGCTATGGACAGGCCCGTGTGATTCGGAGGGTTCAGTTCCTTGGCCACTGACCACGGAATGACCAGCGCTCCGGCGAAGAAGCCGAGCCCGCCGAGAAGGACGGCAAGGCCGGGCCGGGGAAAGGGGCTGGGGAGAAAGACAAGAAGGCCCCACAGAAAGAAATGGGCGAGGGCAAAGAGACAGAGAGGCTTCTTTCTGCTCCCCCACCGGTCGGAGAGTTTTCCTGCCGCCACGGCGCCCGCCATGACGCCCCCCGCCATGAGGGTCATGAGGGGCGCCCCGTCGATCCGGTGAACGACCCTCAGGTATGAAATCCCCCACGTGCCGGACAGGGCAAGGAAGCAGGCCTGGTTCGCAAGGTAGTTCAGAGTGACGGAATACATGCCCGCTGTGGTGAAGACGATCCTGAGTCCCTCTCCCAGCATGGGAAATGAAAAGGGCCGTCTTCCGCTCCGGGGGAGCACCAGGAAGCAGAGCAGGGAGAGCAGAAGCGAAACGACCCCGAGCAGGACGAAGGACCATCTCCAGGTCAGGGCGGCCACGAGCATGGCCAGCGGGGCCTGGGCCGTCATTCCTCCCGCGTTGCCGATGAGGGACGTGATCCCCGAAAGGGTGGCGAACCGCTCTCCCTCGAAGTTGTCGGCCAGGAACTTCATGGTGCATATGAAGGCTCCTGCCACACCGGCACCCATGAGGATTCTCCCCGCGAAGAGGAGGGAAGGGTTTCCCGCCGAGGCGAATAGAAGGGCTCCCGCTCCTGCGGCGGCCATTCCCCAGGCGACGGTGAGCCTGGGTCCGGCGGTATCCGCCAGGATGCCCACGGGCACCTGCATCAGGGTATAGGCGTAGAAAACCATGGAGGACATGAGGCCGAAGGTTCCTGCGGTCAGCCCGAATTCTCTTCCGAGTGGGGCAGCGAGCACCCCGGCGGAGAGGCGGAGAACATAGGCCATGTGGAAACACGCCGCCAGAAGCAGCCATCCTGTTCGTCGCGCCAAAAAACCTTCCCCCTTTCCCCTGTTTATTTCAGAAGCTCTATTCTAGAATATTTTCGGGAAAAGGGATACCTCGGAGTACCCGCTCCACAAAGGAGACTTCAGTCATGACAGGAAAAGGGAAAAAAGAGCGCATTTCAGTGGATGCGGATTCTTCCCCCCTCGGGATCTCCCTGGGGGCTCTCCTGGGGAAGGAAACGCCCCGGGATGAAACTCCGCCGGAAAAGACGGAACCCAGTACGGCAGCTTCTCCCGGGGAGGGGAAACTGCCCGGGCGGGCCGTCCTTTCCAGGGAGACGAAGGGACGGGGGGGCAAGACCGTCACCCGCATATCATTTCGGGACGGATCTCCGCATGACACGGCGGCACTGTTGAAGAGCCTCCGAACGGCCATGGGCTGCGGAGGAACCGTGGAAGGAGACGACATCCTGCTCCAGGGGGACCAAGCGGACAGGGCCTCCGCATGGCTGTCAGCGAAGGGGGTCAGGACCCGGCGGGGAAACTGAACCTCCGCCGGCGGAAAAAAACTGCATTTGACTGAAGAGGGTCCACAGGCTACGATTGACCAGCTTCTTTGTTCCATACAATATCAAAAGGTGTTGACTCAACCCATGGGCACTGACAAAAACCGAATCCAGGGAATACTCCTTGTGCTGCTGGCAAGCATGTGCTGGGGCACCACGGGGACGCTCCAGGAACTGGCACCCGCAGGCACTCCCCCCCTCACGGTGGGCTCCGCCCGAATCGTTATATCCGCAATTCTCCTGCTGGTCTGGTGTGCCTGGCGGGACGGCGGGCTCGGCTTCCTCCGCAGAACTTCCATCCCCGCCCTCCTGGTGAGCGTGGCGGGCCTCGTGGGGTTCCAGTTCTCCTTCTTCACCGCCCTGAAGCTGACGGGAGTCTCCGTGGGCACCATGATCGCCATCGGCGCCTCGCCCATGTTCGCCGGGGCCCTCGGCTCCTTCGTGCAGAAAGAGCCCCTCTCGGCCCGGTGGTTTCTCTCCACCCTGGTCGCCGTGCTGGGCTGCACCCTGCTGGTTTTGGGCGGTTCCTCCGGCCCCATGGTCCTCGAACCACGGGGAATAGCCCTCTCCTTCACCGCCGCCTTCTGCTACGCCCTCATGGGTCTGGGCTTCAAAATGCAGGGGGCAAAGCTGAACGATACCCAGACCATCGCCGTGGCCACCGGAGCGGCCACCGTCATCGCCCTTCCGGTGCTCCTCACCCTGGACTCTTCGTGGATTTTCAGCGGCGCCGGATTTGCCGTGGCCTTCTCCCTGGGCTTCGCCACCATGGCCCTCCCCATGAGCCTCTTTTCCCTGGGGCTCCGGAAAATCTACCTCCGGGACGCCTACACCATCTCCCTCGCCGAACCTCTCACGGCCTGCGTTCTCTCCGCCCTCGTCCTTGGAGAAAGGCTCACCCCGGTCTCCATAGGGGGGGCGGCCCTGATCCTCTGCGGCATCCTGCTGCTCCCCGTCAAAGAGACGGCGAAGGAACCGGCGGAAGGAACGGCATGAGCAATTTCCACATGAAGGAGGACTCCATGACCGGACTCGCACACGTTTTCACGTCAGGCAACGAGGCCGTCGCCGAAGGCGCGATTGCCGCCGGGGCCTCGTTTTACGCGGGATACCCCATCACTCCGTCGTCCGAAATTGCCGAAACAGCCGCCAGGAGGCTTCCCGAGACCGGTGGCATGTACGTCCAGATGGAGGACGAGCTCTCGGGCATGGCTGCCATCGTGGGGGCATCCGTCTCCGGGGCGAAGGCCTTCACCGCCACCAGCGGCCCGGGCTTCTCCCTGATGCAGGAAAACCTCGGCATGGCCGTCATGGGGGAAATCCCCTGCGTGGTGGTGAACGTCCAGCGGTCGGGCCCCTCCACCGGCATGGCCACGAAACCCGCCCAGGGGGACGTGATGCAGGCCCGGTGGGGCACCCACGGGGACCACGGCATCATCACCCTGGCCCCGTCGTCGGTGCAGGACTGCTACGACTTCACGATCCGGGCCTTCTCCCTGGCCGACCGGTTCCGCACTCCGGTGATCCTGCTCGCCGACGCGGCGGTGGCCAAGCTGAAGGAGAACGTCCGCTTCCGCTCTCCCGCCCCTCAAGAGAGGGCGGCACGGCCCCTGCCGGACTGCCCTCCCGAAGCCTACCGGCCCTTTGCCGTGGACCCGGAGGAGAAGGTCATCACCCCCCTCCCCCCCTTCGGGAGCGACTACATCTTCCGCATCACCGGCTCCATGCACGACGAAACGGGAGGCCAGGGAGCCTCGCCGGCGAACGCCGACAGGGTGATCCGCCATCTTGCGGGCAAGATCGAAAAAAACCGGGACGCCATCGTCCGGGTCCGGCGCTTCTTCCTCGACGACGCTGACCTGGCGGTCATCGCCTTCGGATGCTCCGCCAGGTCAGCCCGGGCCGCCGTGAGGGAGGCCAGGAGGCAGGGCATCCCCGCCGGACTCCTGGAGCTCACCACTCTCTGGCCCTTCCCCGACGACGAAGTGCGGGACGTGCTCTCACGGGTCAGGGGAGCCGTGGTGCCGGAGCTTAACCTCGGTCAGGCCGCGGGGGAAGTCCGGCGGCTCAACGATTTCGGCATTCCCGTGAGGGGCATCAGCCGGGTGGACGGCACCCTCATCCCCCCGGGGGACATTTTCTCCGCTCTCAGGGAGGCCCGGTCATGACGGCCAGGAACTACAGGGAATACCTTGCGGAAAACCGGCTGCCCACCATCTGGTGCCCCGGTTGCGGAAACGGCATCGTCCTGAAGGCCATCGCCGGAGCCTTTGCCGACCTCGGCCTGGACCGGAGAAAGACCGCCGCCGTCTCGGGCATCGGCTGCTGGGGATGGGCGGATGACTATCTCGCGGTGAACGCCTTCCACGGGACCCACGGGAGGGCCCTCGCCTTCGCCACGGGGATCAAGCTCGCCAACCCGGAACTCACCGTGGTGGTCCTCATGGGCGACGGCGACGGCGCCACCATCGGGGGCAACCACCTGATCCACGCCGCCCGGAGGAACGTGGACCTCACGGCGGTGGTGGTGAACAACTTCAACTACGGCATGACGGGAGGGCAGTACTCGGGCACCACGCCCCGGGGAAGCATTACTTCCACCTCGCCCCTGGGCCACGTGGAGGACCCCTTCGACCTCTGCGCCCTCGCGGCCGCGGCGGGTGCTCCCTTCGTCGCCAGGGGATCGGTGTGCGGGGGAGAAAACCTCCGGAACCTCATCCGCCGGGGGCTTGAGCACAGGGGATTCTCCTTCGTGGAGGCAGCGTCCGTCTGCCCCACCCATTTCGGCCGTAGGAACGGCCTGCGGACGCCGGTGGAGGCCTACCACTGGCTCCGGGACCATTCCGTATCCAGGGAAAGGGCCGCCGGCCTGTCCGAAGAGGAGCTTCACGGGAAGCAGGTCCTCGGCGTCTTCGCCGACAGGCAGTCCGAGGACTACGGCACCCGGTACCGGAAAGCGGCTGCGGCCCTCCGGGGAGAGGGGGAACCGTCATGAGCGGAAAAACGGAAATCGTGCTTGCGGGAGTGGGAGGCCAGGGGCTCGTCACCATCGGGGGCATCCTCGGCGAGGCCGCGGTGCTGGAGGGGCGGAACGCGTGCCTCTCGTCCTCCTACGGAACGGAAGCCCGGGGCACCTTCACGAAATCGAACGTGATTATCAGCGACGAGGAGATAGACTTCATCGAGGCGGAAGAGCCCGCCACGGTCCTCTGCCTCGCCCAGGCGGCCTACGACCGGTATAGCCCCGTCCTCGGGCCGGAGGCGATCCTGGTGTACGACAGCGACACGGTGACCCCCTCGGGAAAGGGCGTGGCCCGGGAAATGGGCTATTCCCTCTCGTCCCTCGCCGACCCGGGGACGGGCAACCTTGCGGCCCTGGGGCTTCTGGCCGCCCTGTCGGGCGCGGTCCGGGAGGAGTCGGTTGCGGAGGTCCTCAGGAAGAAGACGGCATCGTCCTCGCCCCTCCGGAAGGGAAGCGAAGAGGCCTTCCGGAAAGGATTCGCGGCGGCCTCGCTCTAGACAAAGAAAAAACCGCCGGCTTTCAGGGGGAAGGGAAGAATCAGTCTCCCTTCTCCCTGCCGTGAACGGGGATGCACTGACCGCAGAAGGAGCATTCCCCCCGGACCAGCCCGTCGTCCTCCAGCCCCCAGCGGCGGAGCTCCTTGAAGACGGAGAATATGCTCGTCCCCATGTCCGACAGGGAATATTCCACCCTCGGCGGCACCTCGGCGTAGACCGTCCGGACGATCAGACCGTCCTCCTCCAGTTCCCGGAGCTGCTGGGTCAGTACCTTGGCGCTGACGGCCGGAATGGCCGCCCCCAGCTTCCCGTACCGCACCGCTCCCTGGGACAGTTCCTTCAGGATCAGCAGCTTCCACTTCCCGTTGATCAGCGACAGGGTTGACTCGATGGGGCATTTCCCGCCCATGGCACGCCTCCTTGTTTCCCTGCAGGAACATTGCTTTCCTCCAGGTAGGTATGGTTACAAAAAAGTGCATACTTGCGAAAAGAAAGGGGCGCTTTTACAGTAGCAAATACGGCGCCGGAAGACAATCAGTTTTTTGCGGGGGAGGAAGGGTCATGAAGAACATCACCATCGAAATCCTCGAGGAAGAGGACATTGAACAGTGCAGGGAACTGTGCGACGAGCTGATGGCTTTCCAGAAGTCGAAGGCCTTTATGGAGCCTGAGCGGTTCGACGGCATGAACTTCGAGACGAGGATGAAAAAAAGCTGGGAGAGCGCCCTTGAAAAACACGCCGCCATCGCAAAAGACGGGGCGATTCCCGTGGGGTACGTCTTCTCCACCGTAGAGTCGGCGGAGGGGATGAAGAACTCGTCCTTCAGGCTCCTGCCGGACACGGCCGGCTATCCGGAACGGATCGGGTGCCTCAGCAACCTCTACATACGGGACGGCTACCGGGGTTCGGGCCTGGGGTCCCGACTCTTCGACATCTCCATGGAGTGGCTGGAGAGCTTTCCGTACATGGAACTGATCTATATCTTCATCTCCAACGGGAACGACGAGGCCATGGATTTCTACCTGAAACACGGGTTTTCCTACAGCCACGACGTGCTCGGCGGGTTCATCCAGGCGGTGAGCAAAAGGGTCAGATGAGTCCTGAAAACCAACTGCAGATCCTTCGTCGCTGCGCTCCTCAGGATGACAGACCGGCTTTGCCCTCAGGATGACACGACCGTTTTGTCATCCTGAGGAGCGGTTTTTTGGCGACGAAGGATCTCGATTCTGTCATCCTGAGGGTGTACCTCACCACCCGATCGCGTCCCCGCAGGGGAAGGATCTCGGGTTGCCCCTGAAAACCAACTGCAGATCCTTCGCTCCGCTCAGGATGACAAAAAAGCCCCCTGTCATCCTGAGGAGCGCAGCGACGAAGGATCTCGGGTTTGATTCAAAAGTTCCCAAGTACGAGATTCTCCCCCTCCGGGGATGCTTCCTCCGCTTCGCTCAGGATGCTCCGCGACCGCGATCGGGCTTCGCCCTTCGGAATGACTTTAGGGCTTCGCTCGGATTGACGGCGGCAGACTCAGAATTGCGACAGGCTCATCCGGGGCTGTGAAGCGCACAGGATCTCCCGGCGGAAGGTCCCGCCGCAGAAGCGCCCCACCAGTTCCTCAAGTTCGCCGCAGATCGTCTCCACTTCACTTCTCTCCACGGGCGGCAGGCCGTCCACGTTGAACTCGATGGACTTCGTCTCCGGCAGGGTGAGGGTGTGGTTCGCCTGGCGCCAGCTCCAGCGCCTCGTAAGCACCTTTTTTCCCTCGGTGAAGATGAACTCGCCGGGGAAGGGATGCTCTTCCTCCGTTTCGCCGAAGGGGACGAACACCTCGTCCCCCGTGGCCGCCAGGAGGGCGATGTCCTCCGTCACCTCGTCCAGGGAATGGCCCCCAGTGGGGACGAGATGGCGCAGGGACAGCACGTTGCCGATGTCCACCAGGGCGTTGATGGAGGGCAGCTCCTGCCCCTTCGCGACCCGCCGGGCCATGGCCTCGATGGAGGACCGGAATTCCGCGGGCTTCACGCCCGTCTTCCGAAAGGCCTCCCGCCAGGAGGCGATGCGGGGGTGCTCTGCGGGGTTGCCCGACCCGAGGATTTCCCTCAGGGAAGCCTCGGCCTCCCGCAGCAGGGCGGTCAGTTCGTCCGTGGAAGGGCCGTTCCGCACGTCCCGGGCAACCACCACGCCCCGGACATAGTCCGGGAAGACAGAGAACACTTCGTCCGCTATGGTGTAAAAAATCTCCTTCATAAAAAAGCCTCCGTCCCTATCTGCCTGAATTGAGAGGCTTGGGATGGACATTGTCGGGGATGGCGCAGCGGTAGCTGTCGCCGTCCAGTCGGAGGCGGAGCTCCTCCTTCGCCCGTTCGATCAGGGACGGGTCGTCCAGGAGGTCGGCGGCGGCAGCGGCAAGCACCTTGCCCGCGTGGAGCATCCCCTTGTGGGAGAGGGACACCCCTCCCGACGAGGTGATCTGCCATGAGTGCCCCGGAGTGTGGTTCGGCCAGGTGGCCACCCAGACCTGGCCCGTGGGCACGTTCCAACTCACGTCCCCCACGTCGGTGGAGCCGGGCAGGACGAATTCGCTCTGGCCGTAGGGCAAAACCTCATCGGCCAGGGGACGTTCCCGGAGCCGCCGGGCTGCTTCCTTCCCGGCCTTTCCGCCGGGGGCGGAATACTGGTCGAGGTCCTGGCTCCGCTCCGACGGGGCGATCCCCTCGAAGATCTTCCGGGCGAACTCCCGGTCCTCCTCCGAATAGGCCGGCACCCCGAGTTCGGTGAAGTTCCTGTAGAGAACCTCCTCGAGAACACTGTTCTGGACCACGTTGGCGCAGGCCTTGATGAAGACGGTCTCCAGTTCCGTTCCCGTCATGAGGGCGGCGCCCCTGGCGATATCGTTCACCCGCTCGTAGATTTCCTGTACCTGGGGCGTCCGGGGAGCCCGCAGGAGGTAGAGCACTTCCGCCTTCGGCTGCACCACGTTGGGGGAAAACCCGCCGGAGTCCGTGATGGCGTAGTGCATCCGGGCCTCGGGGATCACATGCTCCCGGAGGTAGTTCACCCCGATGTTCATCAGCTCCACGGCATCCAGGGCGCTCCGCCCGAGATGGGGACAGGCCGCCGCGTGGGCGCTCACTCCCCGGAAGCGGTAGGCCACCTGGAAGTTCGCCAGGGAACTGAAGGGAAAGACGGCGTTCACCGACCCGGGATGCCACGTCAGCGCCGCGTCCACGTCGTCGAAAATCCCCGCCCTGGCCATGAAGGCTTTTCCCGAGCCGCCCTCCTCGCCGGGACAGCCGTAATAGCGGACCGTGCCGCTCTTTCCCGAGGCCTTCAGGTAATCCCGGAAGGCCACCGCCGCCGCCAGGGCTCCGGCGCCAAGGTTGTTGTGGCCGCAGCCGTGGCCGTTGCCTCCCGGAACGAGGGGATCCTTTACCGTGGCCCCGTCACGCTGGCTGAGCCCGGAGAGGGCGTCGTACTCTCCGAGAAAGGCGATCACGGGGCTTCCCTGCCCCCAGGAACCGCAGAAGGCCGTTTCCAGCCCCGCCACGGGACGCTCCACGGCAAAGCCTTCCGCCTCCAGGGCTTCGCACAGGGCGTCCGCCGACTTGAACTCCACGAAGGCAGTTTCGGCGTATTCCCATACCTTCCTGTCCACGGCGATGAAACAGTCCCGTTTCTCTTCGATGATTCGTCCGAGGTCCTCTTTCCGCATCATGTCCTCCTCAAGTACGGGTCTTTTTCAGCAGCGTTTCAAGTCCCCTGATCACCGACCGGGAACTGTTTTCCAGCCTGGCGAACATCTGTTCCGCCGTCTTCCGGTCGCCCCTGGCGAAGGCCTCGGCGGCCTTCCGGGCAGCCTCGTGGACCTCCTTGTGGGGGTCGTCCATGGTCCTGTAGGCCGGGTCGTTTTTGAAGGGGTTGTCAGGGGAAAAATACCATTTTCCAAGGCGGCATTCCGTGTGGGTGTTCACATCCTCGGGCTTCACCTTGTCCAGCCCCTGGAGCATATTGCTTATACGCACCTTCCAGAGGAGGTGGTCCGACTTTGCTTTCTTTATCAGTTCCGCGTCGGGAAGCTTCAGTCCTGTGGCGGACTGTACCCGGAAGACCTTTACAGCATCGTTCAGCCTGGTCGCCATGGCGGTGAGCTCCTGGGTGCCCGCGCCGATGGTCTCCATGGAGGCCGTGGTCTCTTCCGTGGCGGCAGCCACCTGTTCCGCCCGGTCGGCGGTACTTTTTATCACGTCGTTCATGGACGCGATGAGGGCTATGATCTTCTCGGAACTCGCCACTTCCTCGTCGGTGATGGAAACGATCCCGCTGACCGCATGCTCCGTGCTTTCAGTGGCGGACAGGATATCGTCCAGGGCCTTCCCGGCGCCGTTGACCACGGATACGCCCCGGTCCACCTCGGACCGGCTGCCCCGGATTCCCTCCACCGCCGCCGTCGTATTTTCCGCGATCTTCTGCACGAGCTGGGCCACCTCGGCCGCCCCCTTGTTCGACTGCTCGGCCAGGATCCGCACCTCGTCGGCCACCACGGCAAACCCCCTGCCGGCCTCACCCGCCCGGGCCGCTTCGATGGCGGCGTTCAGGGCAAGGAGGTTCGTCTGCCGTGCGATGCCCGTGATGGTATCCGTGATGGTGGTGATCTGCCGGGAATAGTCGTTCAGGGTATCCATGCGGCCTTCAGTCTCTTCGGTGAGGGCCTTGATCCTGTCCATGGCCTCCACCGCATGGAGGACAGTGTCCCGGCCCTTCCGGGCGGTCTCCAGGGTGACGGTCGAGCTGTCCAGGGCATCCTTGCCCTTCTGCTGGGCCATCTGGATCAGGGAAGAAAGTTCGAGGAGCACCTGGTTCGTCTCGAGGGAAGATGAGCTGCCCTTCTCCGCCAGCCCGGACACCTCGGCGATGTTTACCGCCACGTCCTGAGCGGTGTGGGACACCTCCGACGCCGAGGCGGAAATCTCCTCCGATGCGGCCGCCAGCTCTTCCGAAGCCTTCCGGACCCGCTCCACCGTGTCGGACTGCCTTTGAACCATCTGGTTGAAGGTGGCGGTAAGCTCCGATATCTCATCGTCGGCGCCGATCTCGCCGTAGACCGTGAGATCCCCGGATCCGGCCGCCGCCATGAGCCCTCTCAGACCCTGGAGCGGACGGGCAAGGGAGCGGGCAAAAAACCAGCCCGCCAGCAGCACGACAGCAAGTGCACCGATGGTCGTCCCGGCGATGGCTTTCCCGTTCGAAAGCAGGGCCGCGGCGGCCCCTTCCCTGGAAAGGGACACGGAGATCAGGCCGATGACCGTTCCCTTTGCTCCCATGAGAGGAGCGAAGGACGTGACGTGCGAGGCTCCGAGGAAGGGATCCGTCCCGAGGACAGGGGATGAGAGATCCTTCAGCAGGCTTTCCGCTTCAGGAACCGCTCCGAGGAGGCGCTTCCCGTCCTCTCCCTGAAGAGTGGATGCCACCCGCTCCGTCCCGAGGAAGAGGGAAACTTCTCCGCGGAACATGGCCTTCGCCTGGTCCACCATGGAGTTCTGGCTTGCCACGTACCCCGCCGACACCGCCCCCAGCAGCGCGCCGCCGGAATCCCTGACGGGAGCCCCCGCCCGCACCGAGAGCTTTACGACCCGGCCCTCCTCGATGCCGACGAAGGCGTTTCCGTCAAGGGCCTGCCGGATGTTCTCCTGGTTGGAGATAGAATCGTCGGGGCCGGGAACGACGTCGGGCTGGTGGGCCCGGATGAGGGTCTTCCCCCTGGGATCCGTGACTACAAGGTACTCCAGTTCACCGTTCTTCATCAGGTCCACGGTCACCTTCCGCAGGCCGTCGAACTCGCCCTTTTTCATTGCATCGGCCAGCAGGGGGTTGGAAGCGACATTCTTCACATGGGCCAGGGCCTGTGTTTTATAGTTCTCCAGCAGGCGGGCCACATTCGCCGCATCAGCCAGTGCATTGCGCTCCATGTCGGACTCGAAACTCCTTCCGGTCACCCAGATGCCCGCAGCGGCCACCACCACGATGGAAAATAGAGACAGCCCCCCCAGGAACAGCATCATCTTCGCTCTCAGGCTTTTCACTCTCATGCACATCTCTCCCTATTCACAGGAATAATGATCTTCGACATTTGATTCTACCTTCCCTTTCGTCCCTTTTCTCCGGAACCCTCTTCCGGCAGAGCGATTTTTCTCAGTTCCGCAGTTCTTCTCTTTTGAAAACTTCTTCTTTCCTATGGTATCATCCCCCCTAAGCGGACACCAGTCTGCGGAGAAAAAGGAGATGATGGCCATGTTCGACGTAAAGAAGAAAGCGCAGGAAATGAACGACCGGATCATCCAGTGGAGGCGCACTCTCCACGCCACCCCGGAAATAGGCTTCAACACCCCCGTCACTGAGAAATTCATCGTCGACGAACTCGAAAAAATAGGCGTGGACGAAATCCGCCATGGAAACGGCATGCGGGGAATCGTGGCCCTCATCAAGGGAGGCAGGCCGGGAAAGGTACTCGGCATCCGGGCAGATTACGATGCCCTCAACATGACCGAAGACACGGGGCTTCCCTTCGCCGCCACCAACGGCAACATGCACGCCTGCGGCCATGACGCCCATGCCGCCATACTCCTGGGCACGGCGAAGCTCCTCACGGAGTGCAGGGACGAGCTCCAGGGCACCATAAAGCTTCTCTTCCAGCCCTCCGAGGAGGACGGGAAGGGCGCCCCCGCCATGATCGAGGACGGCGTGTTCGAGAATCCCGCCATGGACGGGATCATCGGCCTCCACACGGGGAACCTCTGGAAGGGCTTCATGCCCGGCGAGGCGGGATACCGCTTCGGCGCCCTCATGGCCGCCGCCGACTGGTTCACCGTCACCTTCGAGGGCAAGGGCGGCCACGGAGCCACCCCCCATCTTACCGTGGACCCCGTCGCCATGGCCTGCCAGGCGGTCAACCTGCTCCAGCTCGTGGTCAGCCGTGAGACGAGCCCCCTGGATTCCGCCGTCGTTACGGTGGGCACCATCCAGGGCGGCACCATGCCCAACATCATCGCCCCGAGCTGCACCATCAGCGGCACCATCCGCTCCCTCTCGCCCGAGACGAGGAAAAACCTCGAGACACGGCTGAAGGGCATCTGCACCGACGTGGCGGAGGCCCTCCGGGGCAAGGCGTCCGTCTCCTTCAGGTACGGGCCTCCCCCCCTCATCAACGACCGCGGGATGACGGAGAAAATGAAGGCCGCCATGGAAGACATCCTGGGGACAGAGGCGGTACACGAGGTGGAAGAACCCACCATGGGCGGAGAGGACATGGCCTTCTTCCAGGAAAAAGTGCCGGGCTCCTTCTTCTTCCTGCCCGCGAATTACGGCGATGAGCGGGACTACCCCCACCACCACCCCAAGTTCAACCTGAACGAAAGCGTCTTCTGGATCGGCCCGGCAGTCATGGCGAAGTACGCCCTCACCTGGCAGTAGCCATGGCGCTGCACCGGGAAACCCCGCTCCTGGAATCCGTCCCCCTGGGCGCCGCCTCGGGGCGGAGGGTGTTTTTGAAAATGGAGAACATGCAGCCCGCCGGATCCTTCAAGCTGCGGGGGATCGGGCGGGTCTGCGAAGAAGCCGCCCGCGCCGGGGCGACGCGGTTCATCTCCCCCTCAGGAGGCAACGCCGGCTACGCCGCCGCCTGGGCCGGAAGGGAACTTGGCGTATGCACCACCGTCATCGTCCCGGTGACCACTTCGGAAGAAGCGAAGAACGCCATCGCCGCCCTCGGGGCTGAGGTGGTCGTCTCCGGGGAGAGCTGGAAGGAGTCCAACGAACTTGCCCTGAAGATGGCCGGGGAGGATCCGAAATCGAAATACATCCATGCCTTCGACGACCCCGTCATGTGGGACGGCCATGGAACCCTCATGGACGAGGCGGCGAAGCAGGGGCCGAAGCCCGGCGCGGTCGTACTCTCCGTGGGAGGGGGCGGCCTGCTCTGCGGCGTGGTCGCCGGAATGGACCGCAACGGATGGGGCGATGTGCCGGTGCTCGCCTGCGAAACCGAGGGAGCGGCATCCTTCGCCGCCGCCGTGGCGGCAGGAGAGATCGTGGAACTGGAGGGCATATCCTCCGTGGCCACCTCTCTGGGGGCGAGGGCAGTGGCCCCCCACGCCCTCGAAATCTGCCGGGACCACAGGATCATACCTTATGTCGTACCCGATGAAGCGGCCGTCTCTGCCTGCGGGCGGTTCCTCGACGACCACCGGGTCCTCGTGGAGCCAGCCTGCGGTGTCTCCCTTTCCGCCATCTACGACAATACGCCCCTCCTCGGAGACGCCGGCACCGTCCTCGTGGTGGTCTGCGGAGGCATCGGGATCAGCGCGGCCAAGCTCAGGGACCTGGAGACCAGGTTCGGCCTTTCCTGAGAGCTGAAATATCCGTCCCATAACGGCGGGGTTGTCTCCGGAACACCGGAGAGACTCCGCCGTTTTTTTCGTTTTTCGAATTCATCCGGCCTGGAAATATTTCAAAATTTGGATTTTTATAATATTATGATACCCGCTCCATTTTCATCTCTCTTTCCCGGGGTACGCCCCAATTTTTCTCAAGGAGGGGAATTCAGTGAATACAGAAGGAAAAACCGGCCCTCCCCAGTTGTCTGCACCGGCGGCAATGTTCTGCCTGCTGCTTTTCTTCCTTGCCTCACCCCTCTCCCTGCCGTCCTGCGCCGTGCCCCGGGACGGGCGCCAGTACCGCATCCTGGGGGACATCACCGTCGAGGCGGACAGCATCGTGCAATCCGGCCCGAACTATGTTGCGGCAGGGAACATCACGCTGGCAGTCAACCGGGCCGAACCTGTCCTTTCCGTCGGCGATCCGCCGGGCGGAGCGGCATCTCTCTACTTCGACCCCGGAGGCATCCGACTCTGGACGGAGAGCCCGGTCCTGCTCGGAGCACTGGGCATGAGGCGTCACTCCCAATCGACGCCGAAACTCTGGAACCTCTACCGGGGAAACATCCGCATCGACAGCACAACGACCGATCCCGTCACGGAGGCTGTTCAGATAACGGTCAGCGGCGGTGAATCCACGTTCGATCCGCTCTTCGGCCTTCCTTTCGCCTATGTGGAAGATCCTCCCGTATTCTCTGTAACGAAAGACTCCGTCGCACTTCCCGATGTGCAGGGAAGCATTCCGGCCCTCGGCCTGCCCTTCCCCGTCCAGCAGGGAATGATCCTCTCCAGGGAAGGCTCCTCCATGCCGCCCCTCCACTTCAACACCCTGAGCGCCCCCCTGTCGGCGATCAGCGTCAGGAAATACGGCTGGCCCATTCCCGACTTCACGGTGTACATCGACTTTCTTCAGCTTGATTTCGAAATGTCCGGCTTCATAACCATCCCCGGCCGGATCGAGACTTTTTCCGGAGGAAAAGGTGAGGGAGGCCTTGGTTTCGCCTTCGGTTTCAAGCTGGACCCCTTCTGCATCAACACCATCGGCGGATCCCTTGAACTCACAGAGTCACACCTCTGCATCCTTCCTATGACCCAGTACAACCCCGTCGCCGCAGAATGGAACGCTCTCGGGTTTAAAATAAGCGACATCTGCGATCCCTCAAAGCTCAGCATCCAGGGGAATATAGGATTCCACCTCGTGGACATCGCGTACGCCCTCGACAAATTCGCCGCAGCGACGGGGCTTAACCTTCTCGAAGGCAACGTGGCCTTCACGCTCGCTCCGGCAGGCGGAGTCTCATTCTCAGGCGATGTTGCTCTGCTCCGCTACCTCCCTCTCGGCGACGCGAGGATCTCCATCGGATGGGGGCACCCCGGGCTCTCCATGGAGGGGAATGTTTACTGGTGGGGCGGCCTTTTTCACGGTGTCCATAAGGGATCGCTCTCCTATCTGAACGAAAAAATCGAGCAGACATTCATAACGGAGGGAAGGATCGAAATCCCCAGAAACATCCCCCTGATCGGGGGATACCAGTTCGCCAACGTCAGCGCGGAAGGCCTGCTCCGCGGTTCTCAGTCCGGAATAGAAAAGGCGTGGCTGGGGGCCCGGGTCTCCTTTCACGTGGTCTTTTTCGACTACAGCGTATCGGTGGGAGTCGATTTCACACATCCTGACCACCCGGCGTTCTTTGTAAACGGCATCCGCGTTCCGTTCAGCGTATCAGCCGCAGCCACTGAAGCCGTTGCCAGGCAGACAGTCCTGCTCGATGAGACGGTCCCCTTCGCCTATTTCGTCGTCCGGAGCGAAAAAGGATTACCCAGGGCCAACCTCATTTTTCCGGACGGCACGGAACATCCGTGGGAAACGACGCCGACCTTCGGCCCGGGAGAGAATCCCCCCTCAGCCCCCGTATGCCGCAGGGAAAATCATGCCATCGGTGAAAGCTATTTCCTCGTCGGTGAGCCTTCGCCCGGCAGATACACGGTGGAGATAGAAAACGCACAGGAACTTGGAACCTTCGATATTCAGCTCATCCTCCCGGACAACCCGCCGGAAGTTGCCTTCACGGGACTGCGGGAGGCAATAACCTGGAACGGAAATCCCCTCCCGGTAGAATGGACCGTGAGCGATGATTTCCACCCGTCGCCGAAGGTATCCCTGTATTACGGCACAAAAGAGGACGGTTCGGACATGCGGCTTCTCTCGAACGATCCTGAAGACAGGGGAATTTACCATTGGGATATCGGGGCGATGCACATCCCCACGGGAACATACAGACTTTTTGCCGCCGCCTCCGATGAAAACAACCCCCGAACCATCATACGGAGCGCCGGCACCGTGACGGTCCGCCATCCGGAGGCCCCGCCGGCTCCCGTCCTTGCCCCCGCCGATGTCTCTCCCGGCGACGGATTCGTGGAAGTACGGTGGAATTCCGTGGAAGGAGTGCGGGAGTACATCGTGGAACTCCACGATGACCGGAACGGGGTCGCGGAAATCCACCGGATGAGGAGCGTTCTCTACTCGGACAGGGATCCGGAATCGGGCCTGCATTCAGCCGTCATCGAAGGACTGCGCAACGGCAAGATGTACGGCATTTCGCTCATCGCGCGAAATGAGGGGGGTATCGAGAGCCTGCGCGGTAATACCGTCAATTTCTTCCCGAACGGTCCCTTTGGGACTTCCGGCAATCCGGACCTCCTTTTCGACGGAAGCGGAACGAGCCTTACCCAGGGTGACAACGGAGTATGTGCCGTTACCGCCGTAATACGAAACTCCGGGGAGTTTCCAAGCAGGGAAGGATCAGTCGCCATCCATACCGGAGCGCTGACCCACGGGACGCTGTTTCAATCCGTTCCGCTTCCACCCATCGAACCGGGCGGCACAGCCGCCGTCCGCTGCGAATTCCCCCTGTCCAGGCTTGCACAGGCACCTGTCTTCAACGGAAAAAAGGCCGTTTTTCTCTGCCTCGGAGATATTTTCCCCGCAGAACTGAACCGGTTAAACAACGTGATCGTCCGGTACCTTCCCGCAGAAACGGGCGGAAGCGGCGGATGCCTCATGTTTTCGGATACCGCCGTCTTTCATGGTCTGCTGTTGTTTCTGCCCCTTTGTCTGCTTGCCGGATGGAAGAGCGGGAACCGAAGAAAATGAAAAACTGCAAAGACCGGCACCGAGAAAGCAACTGCAGAACTGAAATCACATTCAGCACCGGCATCAGCGCGGCGGAGCTCAGAAAAATGGAGGCAGACCCGGGGCTTCCCCGCCCCTGATTTCCCTGACACGAAACGGCCCTGCGTACCTTCCCCCGGGCCGTTTCGTGGTGTCCGCCGGGCGGTGATCGCACCACACTCACCGAACAATACAGAAAAGACCCAAAAGAAAAAGAAATAACGGTCGTTCATTTCGACTGGACACTCTTTCCCCTAAAAACAATACGCACAGAACTCCCCTTCCACCTTGACAAAAAGGTGGACTACCATCTAATGTTCCATAATGATACGTTCTGTTTCTCCCCTGCAGAATGATACCGGGTCAGACCTGCAGAAAACCGGAGTTTTAGCCTGTCGGAAAGAATCCGTCAGTCAGAAGGAGATGGGAAAATGAACAAATATGGTGCGGAGTTTTTCGGTACGTTTTGGCTTGTGCTCGGCGGGTGCGGCAGCGCCGTGCTCGCGGCGGCCTTCCCGAACGTGGGGATCGGTCTTCTCGGAGTGTCCCTTGCTTTCGGCCTCACCGTGGTGACCATGGCCTATGCCATCGGCCACATTTCCGGCTGCCACCTGAACCCGGCGGTCTCCATCGGCCTCTGGGCCGGCGGCCGCTTCCCCGCGTCCCAGGTCATCCCCTACATCATCGCCCAGGTCCTTGGAGCGATCGCCGCAGGGGCGGTCCTCTTCTTCATCGCCGGCGGCAAGGCCGGCTTTGACGTGACAGCCGGATTTGCCACCAACGGCTTCGGCGAGCACTCGCCCGGGGGCTACTCCATGATGGCCGCCCTCGTCACCGAAGTGGTCATGACCATGATGTTCCTCATCGTCATCCTCGGCGCCACCGACAAGCGGGCCCCCCAGGGATTCGCGCCCCTGGCCATCGGACTCGCACTGACCCTGATCCACCTCATCAGCATCCCCGTGACCAATACCTCCGTGAACCCTGCCCGGAGCACCGGCGTGGCAGTCTTCCAGGGAGGATGGGCCATTTCCGAGCTGTGGCTCTTCTGGGCCGCCCCCATCGCCGGAGCGATCCTCGGGGCCATCGTCTACCGCATGATCAGCCAGGAAAATTCCTGAGGCCGGACGAAAGATTCAGGAACACAAAAAACGGCACTCCCTGGCTGGAACCGGGGGTGCCGTTTTTTGCGTTCCCTTCTCTTTTTGGGCAGCGGCCCCCACGGAAACGCGCGGATGATCAGCCGTTCATTGTTCTGCTGAAAAACCAGCCGCTGAATTCATCCACGGAAAGGGGCGGTGAAACGCCGTATCCCTGGGCGATGTCGCAGCCCATCTCCCGGAGCATCTCAAAGGTCTCCTCCGACTCGACCCCCTCCACCACAACCTCCATTCCCAGGGCGTGAGCGAGGCGCACCGCAGCGTCGATGATATGCCGGGCACCGTCGTCGGAGCGGAGATTCCGGACAAAAGACTGGTCCACCTTGATCACCGTGGCAGGGAAACGGGAAAGATACTGCAGTGAGGAGTATCCCGTGCCGAAATCGTCGATGGAGATGACCACCCGCACATCGGAAAAGCGCTTCAGTACCCCGATGGCGTGCAGAGGATCCTCCATGATGGCGCTTTCGGTTATTTCCAGCTCGAGGCTATCTCCGTCCAGGTCCCTTCGGGCGAGGGCTTCGAGGATCATCTCACCGAACCGGGGTGACGTGAGATCCCTGGCCGACACGTTCACGGCGAGAGAGAGGACGATCCCCTCCTTCCTCCACCGGGCGGACTGGTCCAGGGCTTCATTGATCACCCACTCCGTGAGGGCGTTCATCAGGTTGCTCTTCTCCGCCTGGGGAACGAAGGAGGCAGGATACACCAGCCCCCGGACGGGGTGCCCCCACCGCAGCAGGGATTCCGCCCCCACCACCCGGCCGTCCCTCATGGACACTTTCGGCTGGTAGTGAAGAAGCAGCTCTCCCTTCTCCATGGCGCCCTTCAGCGCACCCAGCATCTCAAGGTTTTCCGCGATGGTTCCGTCAAGCTCACTGTCATAGAGCAGGCTTTCCTGCCCCTTTCGTCCCGCGCTATGGGCGGCGATATCCGCCTTCCGGAGCACGGCGTGGCCGTCCTCCCCGTTTTTCTCGAGCATCACGCAGCCCGCGACTGCTTCCACGTGCAGGGACATGTCCGGCAGAACGAAAGGTTCCTTCATGGCCGCAGAGATGCGGTCCATCTCATCCCGGGCCTCCTCCGCCCCTCCGCAGGGCAGAATCACCGACAGCTCCCCGGGCTGGGTGCTGAAAACGGGAGTCCCGTGCGGGAAGAGGCCCTGCAGGCGGTCATGCATCTGCACCATGATTTCGTCCGTAATCCGGACTCCGAAAGTGGCCCCCGCCTCCATGAGGTTTTCGGCGAAAACGGCGAAAAGGGCGGAAGAAGCCGTTCCAGCTTCCCCGCCTTCCCTGCCGGATGCCTCGATGTATTCCATGAGAGCGACCCTGTTGGGAAGCCGGGTAAAGGGGTCATGCCGGGCCAGCCATTCGTTCTCCCTGAGCTGGCGCCGGAGCATTTCCACCGCAACTCCGTTGAACAGGCCGATCAGGGTAAACAGCCCTGTCCGGTAGAGCCAGTTCAGCAGAAGCTGGGGCTCGCCGGTGGCTGTTTCGATAGGCATGAAGGGACCGAGGACAACCCCGCCGGCCAGGCCGGCAAGAACGCCCCCCCGGGCGCCGAAAACAAACCCCGCCAGGAGAATGGGGATGTACATGGAATGGGAGTAGACGTACTTGATGCCCCCCGTTGCGAGAACAAGGGCATAAACCCCGAGGTTCAGGGCGGCGAGAAACAGGATCATGAGCGCTTTGTTTCTGAAGTGCCTCTCAAGCCAGCGGAAAAATGCGGACAGGGACATAATGCAGGTCACCTCCTCCTTCGGGAAGCCGGGCAGCCCGAAACTACACAAAAATTCTGTCAAGTTTCAAGGCTATACTACCACGGGGGATGCTTTGGGAGAAGGGGACAGGGAGGACCGTTCCAGGGGACCTTGTTCCAACGGGAGCGGGTTCAGGAAACACGGGTTCTGGAAACACGGAATGAGCCCGGCGGAGTCCCGGGCTCATTCCTTCCCTGCAGCCGGGCAGCGGGAGCCTCTTTTTCAGCGGTACGTTTTTTCAAAAAAACCGCTATTTGTCCTCCAGTATCGTCTCGACCTCGGCCATCCGCCCCCTGGCCAGGCTTTCCGGAATGAACACCTGCCCGCACGACGGGCACCGGAGCACCTCCGTACGGAAGACATGGCCCAGGTAGCTGAACTGTGTCGGCGCCGGCACCATCTCCACTCCGCATTTTCCGCACATGAGCTTCGTCTTTTCTTCCATGGCCCATCTCACTCCAGCTCGATCTTCATTCTGTGCGCATAGGTGTTGAAGAGAACGTACCCTTCGGAAGACAGGGCATACTCCACCCACTGAGTCATGTAGCCTATCTCCCCGTACCCCAGGCAATGCCCCGTGGCGGGATCGAGCACCCTGCACCCGCTCGCTTCGCACTGTTCGATAACGGCCAGGGCATCCTCCTCGAGGAGGCGGTCCCCGTTCATTTTTTCCCGCACGTCCGGCGGAATGGTCAAAACGTTACGGCTGTCCATGGCACCCTCTTTTCCCGGCTCTTCAAGCTCTGGCCAGTACTTTCTCACAAGATCCTCCTTCAGCTTTTCCCGCCGCTTCCTTCGCTCGTCGAATGTCGGAGCACCGGCGGATTCTCCGTTCAGGCCGAAAAAGACGTCCAGGATATGGCGGACAGGCTTCCCCGCCTGCAGAAAAACATCCCGGCAGTTGGAGCAATAGACGATATAGGGATGTTCTCCGTCGTTGCTTCTCTTCTCCGCCAGCCAGCGCGAGTATTTCGGCGCGGCGATATTGATCTGCCCCCCGTAGGAGCAGCACTGGGCGATTTTGCCCTCGTAGGGAAGAGCGGCAAGGCTGAAGCCCGCTTCCCGAAGAAGGGACCGCACCGCCTGCTGTGACGTTTCCCGGTTCCTGGCGGCACAGGGGTCGAAGACGGAGACCACCGTTCCATCTCCCCGCTCCGGGGACGGGCGTCCCGCCCCGGCGAGAACGTCGTACAGCAGGACGCAGTCGATTTCGGGCAGATAGCGGCTGAACATCTCCAGGCAGGTCGGGCATGCAAGGATCATCCGGGGACAGCCGGCCTGCCGCCAGTTTTCCAGCAATGGTTCGCAGACCTTCCGGAACAGGGCCATGTCCCCTGCCCACAGAGCGGGGGCGCCGCAGCAGCCGATGGTGAGCCCCGTTCCCGGCTCCAGGCCGAGCAGAAAACGGAATGATTCCGAAACATACCTCGGGTCGGACGCGCCGAGCTGGCATCCCGGAAAGAAGACGGAAGTACATTTCTCCCCGGAAGGGGGAGGAGCCGAAAAGGAAGCCCGGCTGCTGTTCGCGAACGCCATGTCCCTCAGCCAGAACTCGTGAAATGCCCAGGGCATCGCTCCTTTTTCATGCATGGCCTGGTGGCCTGCCCGGAGGAAATCTCCCATGTCGATATTCTCCGGACAGACTTCGCCGCAGAGCCCGCACTGGCTGCAGGTCGCGATGAGCCGGGTCGCCACCGTTCCGTCGCCGTCGAGGGTGCCCGGGGTGACGGTGATCTGGACCTCCTCGGCGATGCGTCCGGGGAATTTTTTGAAGTAGCTCATCAGGCCGCAGTGGCGGATGCACGCGTCGCATCGGCACCGGATGCAGCGGGAGGCTTCCGCGGCAGCCTCCTCTTTGGAATACTGTTCCCCCGATGCAGGGAGGACGGCATGGGTGAAAACGATCGCCCCCGGCGCCAGGCGCATCCTCGTAGGATTGTTTTTTTTCGCGCTGCGCATTTCCCCTGTTTTCAGAAAGTCCTCTATGCACAGGGAGGCCTTCAGCCCCTGGCTCAGGGCTTCCATGAGAGTCGCCCCCGTGAGGGAACCGCCGAGGAATACCCCGGGAAGGTTGGTCGCAAGGGGAATGCCTTCATCGGGGCCCGCTTCCCGTCCCAGGCCGAAGCTGTCCCCCCCGCTCCCTGTGGCGATATAGACGCCGTCGTACTTTTCCAGCAGGGGATCAAGTCCGGAAACCGGGTGATCGAGGAAGAGGCCGTACTCTTCGTTCGAGAACTGCAGCCGGATATCTTCGAGGAAAACGGCGCTGTCGAGGACGTCCCACAGGGCTCCCCCGACACGGCCGCTCCGCTCGTACACATCCACGGCGTATTTTTTGCTCGCCAGGCGCAGGGCGCAGGCAAGGCCGCTGATCCCCGCCCCTATCACGGCGATCCTGCCCTGTTTCGGGGGCAGGTTGTAGCTGTTCGGGCCTGTGTTTGCAGCATAGGCGAGGGCGGCCTTTTCGAGCAGGTTCAGCGAGATGGGAGCGTCCATGCGGCCCCTGGGGCAGACGTTCCTGCAGGGCTGGTCGCACAGGGCGGCGACGATGGCAGGGAAACCCACCGTGTTGGAGAAAAGGCGAAAGGCGGAACTGAAGGCGCCCCGCTGCATCCGGCCGATGAATTCCCTGACGTCCAGCCGGAACGGGCAGGCCGAAGCGCAGAAAGGGTCTTCCTTCTCCAGGCAGCGGTCCTTGATATCCCGGATTCTTTTTTCCATGGTGACCTCGTCACCCCTGGGCCGTCAGGTAATAGGAGCAGAAGGGAACGAAACGGCCGTCGTCAAAAACATGGAGACTGCACCTGCGCAGACGCTCCAGGTCCATGTTGCCCGCATCCTGGAACGCCATGGCGGTCAGCGTGAAGCTGTACCTCCGGGCAAACCGGAGAAAACCGTCGAAAGATTTCAGGTCCGCTGCGCAGCAGCCCCTCTCCCCGTCGCCTCCATCCCGGGAAGCTGATTCCGGGGGTTCCGGCCGCTCCCATTTCGTGGCGATGAAGGACCGGTTCCGGTCCGCCGAAACGACCTTGCCGCAGCACTGCCCTCCCTCCCTGTGCAGCGGGTGCAGCCTGCCTTCGTTTGTGACCACGTAGTCGGCATGAAATCCGCACAGGGGGTGGTTGCAGCGGGACGGAAGAAGAGAGTCGCCCTGCACCAGATCCCCCGCCTGTTCTTCGATGGCGGCAAGCAGTTCGTCGAGAGTGAAGCGCCCGCTGTTCGACGGAATTTCCGGAATTCGTCCGAAATAGCTCACCGGCTGGAAATGGACGCCCCGTACCGCAGGAGCGCGGGAAACGGCGAAACGGATGATGTTGCCTATGTCCCCGGTGTTGATCCCCGGAACGAGGGTCGGGACGAGCACCACGCCCAGGTTGAACCGTGCGCAGTTGTCAATGGCCCGAAGTTTGACGCCGAGGAGGTCCCGTCCGCGAAGGGCCCTGTAGAAGGCGTCATCAGTGCCGTCGAATTGCAGAAAAACGAAGGAAAGGCCGGCATCGGCGAGCGTGCGGACGTACTCTTCATCTTCGGCGAGGCGCAGGCCGTTCGTATTGAGCTGCACATGGCTGCAGCCGGCTTCCCTGGCGGCCGAGACGAGCCGGGGCAGGTCGTCCCGGACGGTGGGTTCTCCGCCGCTGAGCTGCACGAGGGTTTTGCCCGGAACCGCGAGGGTCTGCAGGCGGCCGCGCAGGGTTTCGAAAGGAATATCCTCCCCTTCGCCTCCCTCGGCGAAGCAGAAGGTACATTTCAGGTTGCATCGTCTGGTCACTTCCAGAATGGTGCAGCAGGTGTCCTGTCTATGGTCGGGGCAGAGCCCGCAGGCGTGGGGGCACTGTTCGTTTTCCCCTTCCGCTATGGGAGCCTGGTCCCCTCTCCATTCCTCCAGGTCCCGCAGCCCCCGCCATATCACCGCCGAAAAATCGCCGTGGCTGGGGCATTTTTTTACCAGGTGCACTTCCCTTCCCCGGGCGACATGAACCGCCGGTATTCTTTCCAGGCATACCGGGCACACGCTGTACGTCTGACGCAGAATTTTTTCCATGAGCATCCTCCGAAAAAGGGCTTCTTCCGGCAATCGCCAGGATCCCGGCCAATGACTGCTCCGGGGAAATTCTACCATGTCCGCCCGGTGCGGCCGGAGGGAGAAACAGGGCGGAGGGATTGCACACCCGCCGCCCTGTTGTGAGATTAGAAGAACCGCTCAGCGGTTCCGCTTCCGAGAGGAACGAAGTAGTCTTCAGGTCCCGCCTGAACGGGGTTGGCCTTGATGTTCTCCAGTTCCTCGTACAGATCCGAGCCAAGGAAATACTTCTTCGGGGGAGTGATCTTTCCGCCCGCGGCCAGGATATCGATACCGGCCTTGACCTTTTCCGGGGAGGCGGGCATCTCGTAGACGCGGACTCCGCAGGCGTTGTAAATACCGTTGAGCACGGCCATGTGCCCCGACGACTGGAAACCTTCCGAGGCACCGGAAGAACCGAAGGGACCGCTCTCGTCCGGGCGCTCGTAGTAGATGACCTCGAGTTCGTCGGGGATGGTTTCGATGTAGGGCACGCCGGAAGCCGCGATGTTTGTGTGTTTTTTGACGTCGTCGTAATTCTCGCCCAGGGCGAAGCCGATGGCATGGGATATGCCGCCGTAAGCCTGTCCGTTGACGGAGTCGATATTCCCGACTTTCCCCACGTCGCTGACGCAGGTGAAGCGGAGCACCGTCGTTTTGCCCGTGGCCGTATCCACTTCGACCTCGGCCAGGTTCAGGCAGTAGGTGAAGGCTGGAGTGGGGTCGCCGATGCCGGTGTTGGGGTCAAGCCTGCAGAGCCCAGGCACCGACGTATTCGAGTAGGTGCCGAAGTACTTCGTCTCCAGTCCCTCCGCTTTCATCTCGTCGTAGGTCCTGTAGGTGCCGTCCGGTTTCCGCATGGCAGAGATCAGCTTTTCAGCGGCGAGGATGGTGGCGTTGCCGCTCATGAAGTGGGTGCGGCTTGCGCCGGACATGCCCGAGTCCGGGCAGAGCCTGGTGTCGTTCTGCACCAGGCGAATCTGCTCCGGAGTCACCCCGAGGGGCTTCAGGGCTTCGAGGGTGAGCATCAGGGAACCGATGTCGCCGCCCTGTCCCAGCTCCTGGTAGGTGTCGTACTTCGTGAAGGTGCCGTCGGGGTTCAGCTCGATGGCGACCGTAGCCTTGTCGGTACCGCCTTCCGTGACGTTGAAGCCGCCCCAGGAAAGTCCGACGCCGCGGCGCTTCTCAGGAGTATCGGCTTTTTTCGCTTCCCGGACGGCCCGCTCGTAGTGGGGGCGCATGATGTTCATCATCTCTTCCATGGGATACTGGCGGAAGGGGTAGCTGTTGATGTTGGTCTGGCCTTCCCGGGCAATGTTCCTCCACCGGAACTCGAAGGGGTCGATCCCCGCCTTCTCGGCAAGCATGTCCATCAGGGCTTCGCTCAGGGTGTAGGCCTGGGGGGATCCGTAGCTCCGGTACGCCGTGCCGAAGTTGTGGTTCGTGTTGGCGATCCGGGACAGCCCGGCCGCATGGGGCACATAGTAGGGGAAGAAGGCGAACCGGGGCTGCTTGGTGACGATATCGTCCCCGCCCCAGGAGTAGGCGCCGTGATCCATACCGAAATCAAATTCCACCGCGGTTATTCTGCCGTTCTCGTCGCAGGCAGCCCGTCCGTTGGAGTGGCAGGGGCAGCGCTTTCCCGAGAAGTGCTGGTGCTCCTCGTAGCTCATGGACAGGGAGACGGGGGATTTCATGACCACGGCGGCGGCTCCCGCAAGGCACAGGTCCCCGGCGTTCGTGGACCAGCCGAAACTTGCGCCGGTGGGATTCATGACAACCCGCAGCCTGTCCTTCGGAATGCCGATGGAGTTCCCGATGCGCCCAATGGAGGAGTAGATTCCCTGGGATTTGCACTGGAAGGTGAGGAAGCCGTCCTCGTCGAAATAGGCCTGCACGCTGTCCCCTTCTATGGTGAGATGCGGCTGGCGGGTGGAATAGAAGCTCCCCTCGACGCTGTACGGGGATGAGTCGATTATTCCGGCGACTTTCGACGGTTCTTCAAGCCCTGCTCCCTTGAGGAGGGGCTGCATGCAGAAGATGTTCGGCGTATCCTCATGAATGCGCTCTGCATCCGGCATGACCGCCTCAAGAAAATTCAGGTACTCGGGAAGCTGTTCAATTTTCACTTTGACCTGTGCCGCGGCAGCCCGTGCCCGGTCCTTCGTGTCGGCCGCCACCAGGGCCACAACGTCGCCGTACCTGTATATCTTCTTTTCATTGAGTACTTCCCGGCTTGGGGCCATGACAGTTGTACGCTCGTGCATCTGGCCTTCCGCCATTATGTTCGTCCCGCCGGCGGCCTTGAGATCGGCGGCCAGGATGACTTTTTTGACGCCCGGCATCTTCTCAGCCTCGGAAATGTCGATCTCCAGAATCCTGGCATGATGGGCCGTCCGGGGCTGCACGACGGCAACATGGAGAGTGTCCGCGGGCATCTTCAGTTCCTGGTCGTCGCCGTAATCGGCAAGGCCGCAGACCTTTGCAAGAGCAGTAGGACGAACGACGGGCTTTCCGTAATATCCGTCCTCCGTCGAAAAGGACGGCCCGATCGCATCCATGGCCGCTTCGCCCCGGACGACTTTCGCCGCCTCCATGACCGCGTCGACGATCTGCTTGTATCCTGTGCAGCGGCAGACGTTCTTGTGTTTCTGGAACCACGCCCTCACTTCCTTGCGCGTCGGGTCAGCGTTTTCCAGGAGCAGTGCGTAGGAAGACACTATGAATCCCGGCGTGCAGAAGCCGCACTGGACGGCGCCCAATTTCATGAAGGCGACCTGCAGGGGGTGAAGGTTATTCGGGGTTCCGATCCCTTCCAGCGTAATGACCTCGCTGTATTCCGGCAGTTTCGCGATTTTCCGCGTGCAGGAGCGAATGAGCTGCCCGTCGAGAATCACAGAGCAGGAACCGCAGACCCCCGTCCCGCAGCCGACCTTGACGCTGGTGAGCCCAAGGCGCCGCAGCACGTCCGCCAGGGAGTCCTTTGCAGGGTCACAGATGAAAATCCTATTCGCGCCGTTGATCTTCAGCCACATCTTCCGAAAAGCCACAGCAGCACCCTCCTTCGATAAAGAAAATGTTTTTCAGCTATTCTCAGGAATAGCTGCAGACATACTCGGCAAGACTGTCGCAGCGGATTTCGAAGGAACCCCCCGCAGGCACCAGGAAGAATCCGCCCTCACTGTAGCCGATCCATTCCCGGCCGGAGGCGAGTTTCACCTCCACGGCGCCGTTGGTTATCTCCATCTTCTCGTTGGTCGAGGTGGAGAAGGAGTAGCTTCCGGGCAGCATGATCCCCACGGTCTTTCTCTCGCCCTCGGACGTCCAGAAGGTTCTGCTGGTGACTTTTCCATCCTCGTAGATGTTTCCTTTCACAGCCATGTCCACCGCTTTGAACACATCCATGGGAACCAGCTCCTTTTGATATTTTGACAAAATAGCTTTCTTTATTTTTAAGTATATAAAGAACTTATGGATTTATTCAATATTTTGATAAGTTGCGGCCGATTCTTTTTATTTTTGGGTGATTTTGCTCTTTTTTGACAATGCGCTTTCCCTGAGGGAAAAGGTTGACCAAATAGACAGAATCTAACCGCGGCAGCGGACGGGCACCCCGGTTCCGGAGCGCCGCTCAGGAAAGATGCAATCCTCGTGGAAAAAGCATCTTGTTGAATTAAAATATAGTTTGGATTGAATTTATTTTCCATTAATGTAATTGGATAAAGAATCCCCTTGACAAGGCGGACAAAAAGCTGTATCGTGCTCCCAAATTTCGGGGAAAGGAGAAGCAGACCGATGATTTCCAGGAAAAACGCAACCTTCGTGTTTGAATTCGCGTTTAGCTGCGACCAGGGATATTATTATTATCCCCTGGTCTGTCCTGTTCTGGAAACCGATCGACGGCTTGCTTCTCAAAGCTTCGGGGGATAAGGGGTCAGCAGCACAGGCACAACGACCGCCCCCCGAGGGGGGAAAAGAAAGAACAGCAAAGACCGGATCCGGTTTCCAGCCGAGATCCGGTCTTTTTTATTTTCACACCACACGAAAAGGGGCGTGCAGGCAATGAAGAGAATCCATCCGGCGAAAAAGATTACGGGAACAGTCACTCTCCCGGGCGACAAGTCCATATCCCACAGAGCGGCGCTGCTCGGGGCGGTCTCGGTGGACGGAGTCACGGTGCACAACTTCTCCGACGGGGCGGACTGCGCGTCCACCCTCTCCTGTCTCGAAAAAACCGGAGCGGATATCCGCAGAAAGGGAACGACCCTCTCCGTCTCCGCTCCTTCGGGCCTGGCCTCTCCCTCATCGGCTCTGGACGCCGGAAACTCCGGAACGACGGCCAGGACACTCTGCGGCCTCCTGGCGGGAAAACCTGGCGTCAGGGCCACCATTACGGGGGATGCCAGCCTGTCGAAACGGCCCATGCTCCGCATCGTGAAGCCCCTCCAGTCCGTGGGAGCCGCCATCGACGGTCCCGAAGGCGGAGCCTCCCTCCCCCTGGAAGTATCCGGAAAACGTCTCCGGGGAGCCACTCACGTCCTCGAAACGGCAAGCGCACAGGTCAAGACCGCCCTCCTCCTGGCGGGCCTCTCCTCGGAGGAGCCCACCACCGTTATCGAACCCCTCGCCTCCAGGGACCACACGGAGCGGATGCTCGCCCACCTCGGAATCCCCCTCTACATCGACGGACACTCCATCACCATGGCACCCTCAAAACCCCTCAGAGGCGGGGAATGGACCATCCCCGGCGACTTCTCCTCCGCCGCCTTCTGGATCGTTGCGGCCGCCGTCCTTCCCGATTCGTCCATCTCCCTTCCCGGCGTGGGGCTGAACCCCACCCGGACAGGCCTTCTCCGGGTTCTCGAGCGCATGGGGCTGGCCTTCTCCGTGGAGCGGTCGGGACTCTGGGGTGGCGAGCCCGCCGGCACCATCACCGTCCATTCCAGCAGACTCCGGGCGACGGAAGTTTCAGGCGCCGAGATCCCCCAGCTCATCGACGAACTCCCGATCCTCGCCGTGGCGGCGGCCCTTGCGGAGGGCACCACGGAGATCCGGGACGCCATGGAGCTCCGCTTCAAGGAGAGCGACCGGATCGTGGCTGTGGCCAAAGGACTCTCGGCCCTGGGAGCGAAGGTGACGGAGCTCGAGGACGGATGGAGGATCACCGGACCGTCCAGGCTCTCCGGCGGAAGGGTCTCCGCCTCGGGGGACCACCGGGTGGCCATGGCCCTCGCCGTAGCGGCCCTCGCCGCCGACGGCCCCGTGGACATCGAGGACCCGGAGTGCGCGGCCATCTCCTACCCCGGATTCTTCTCCACCCTTGACCGGCTTACCGGGGGGTGCAGCTGAACATGGCCTGGAGATTCCTCACCAGCGGAGAGTCCCACGGCAGGGGGCTTCTCGTGGTAGTGGACGGGCTTCCCGCAGGGCTTTCCATCTCCCGGGACGACCTCACCGGCGTCATGGCCCGGCGGAGGCGCGGATTCGGCAGGGGTGGCAGAAAGAACGTGGAGCGGGATGAACTCACTCTCTGGGGGGGAATCCGGAACGGTCTCACCACGGGCGGCCCCGTGGGAATCTCCATCGATAACGCGGAATGGGAGCACTGGGACGGTGTGATGAACCCCTGGAGCATCTCCCCCGCCGCAGACAGGGAAAAGGCCGTAACGGCACCCAGGCCTGGCCACGCCGATCTCCCCGGCAGCATCAAGTTCGGCGTGGAGAACATGCGCAACATCCTGGAGCGGGCCAGCGCCCGCACCACCGCCCCCCGAACCCTCGCCGGGGCGATGGCGGCCCTCGTCCTGAAGGAGCTCGGCGTCACCGTCCGCAGCGCCGTGGAATCCATCGGCGGCGTGGCGGCGGCCCTTCCGGCGGGAGACGATGAATGGCAGCGGGCCGCCCTCTCGGAACTCGGCGTCGCCCGGGAGGAGGACGAGCCCGCACTGAAGGCCCGCATCACCGCCGCAGCGGAAGAGGAAACCAGCCTCGGGGGAACCTTCGTGGTCTCCGTCACCGGCCTTCCGGCAGGCATAGGCTCCTTCACCGAATGGGACGGCAGGCTGGACGGACGCCTCGCCGGAGCCCTCATGGCCATCCCCGCAGTCAAGGGAGTGGAAGTCGGCGACGGGTTCCGCAGCGCCGGTCTCCCCGGGCGGGATGTCCACGACCCCATTTTCGTGGAGGACGGGCAGTGGACCAGGAAAACGAACCATGCGGGGGGCATCGAAGGCGGCATGAGCACCGGGCAGGAAATTTTCATCCGGGCGGCCATGAAGCCCATCCCCACCATGAGAAAGGGGCTCCTCTCCTTTGACACGGTCTCCGGAAAACCCTCGGCGGCCCACAGCGAGCGGAGCGACGTATGCGCAGTCCCGGCGGCCTGCGTGGTGGCCGAGGCCATGACGGCATGGATCGTGGGGTCCATGGCGGCGGAGCAGTTCGGAAGCGACCGGATGCAGGACCTGAAGGAACGGTTCGAGGCTTACAGAAAACACGCTGAAAGGTGGAATCTCCATGAGTGCATGCCTTCATGACACAAGACGGGACAATATTTTCATCGGCGGGTTCATGTGCTCGGGAAAAACGAGCGTGGGAAGCGAACTCGCCCGGAGGCTCGGATGGACCTTCACCGACACCGACAGGGTGATCGAGGAACGGGCTGGGATGACCGTGCCGGAAATCTTCTCCACCCTTGGAGAACCCGCCTTTCGGAGATACGAATTCGCCGCCGTGGCGGGCGCCCTCGAGGGAAGCCGCCAGGTGGTCTCCCTGGGCGGCGGCGCCCTGGTGAACGAGGAGCTCAGGGGCATGATCCTCTCCCGGGCGAAACTCGTCATCCTGGACGTCCGGCCTGAAACGGTGCTTTCCCGGGCCGAGAAGCAGAAGGGAGCCCGCCCCCTCCTGGACGGCGGAAACGTCAGGGCCCTCATGATCAAGCGCCGGCCTGCCTACGCCCACTGCCACATCAGGGTGGCCACCGACGAATTCCCCGTTTCGTCGGTGACCGACAGGATACTGGAAGACCTCTACGGAACGGCGGCGGTGCTGTGGTCCGTGGAATCGCCCTTCCCCGGAATCACCGGCAGGGATAGGAGCCCAGCAGCCGCAGGAAGACCGTCCGTTCCCTCATGGTATCGAGAGCCTTCCGGACCGGTTCATCCTCAAGGAATCCTTCCACGTCGATGAAGAAATAGTACTCGAAGGGGCTTCCTGAAAGGGGCCTGGACTGGATGTGGGTCAGGTTCAGGCCGTTTTCGTAAAGGGGCTCCAGGGCGTAGAACAACCGTCCCGGCTTATGTTCCACGTTGAACAGGAACGAGGTCTTGTTCCGCTCCCCCCTCCGGGGCGTTCCTCGCCCCACCACCCAGAAACGGGTCCTGTTGCTTCCCCGGTCCTGGATTTTTTCAGCGAGAACAGACAGTCCGCACCGCTCCGCGGCCAGAGCGCTGCAGACGGCTGCCCGCTCGGGGCGTCCGGCGCACGCCGCCGCCGCCGCGCTCGTGCTGCCCACGGGAACCTGCTCCGCCCGGGGCAGGTTCGCCCGGAGCCATTCCCTGCACTGGCCCAGGGCCTGGGGGTGGGAAAGAACTTCCCGGATGTCCTCCGGAGCTGTTCCCTCCGAGGCGAGCACGTGATCAATCTTAATAGATACTTCATTGTGTATTACTATATCCTTCGCCGCCGAGGCAAAGGCGTCCATGGTGGGGAGAACCGTTCCCTCCAGCGAGTTTTCCGCCGGAAGCACGCCCCAGTCGGCCAGTCCCTTGTCCACCGCGGCAAAGACGTCGGGGAAGGAGGGGCACGGCACGGGATCCACTGTCCCGCCGAAGGCCGCGAACACTCCCTCGTGGGAGAAAGACCCCTCCGGCCCGAGGAAGGCCGCCTTCGGACGGTGCTGCACTCCCCGGCACAGGGAGATTAATTCCCGGTAAATTCTGGTCACCGCCTCCGGGTCCAGGTCGGGGCACGCGAGGAGCACCCTCCCGATCACCTGGTTTTCCCTGACGGGATCGTACACGGGAGCGCCCCCCTTGGCCCTGCCGATCTCCCTGGCGGTCTCCGCCCTCTCGGCGATGAGCCCGGCGATCTGCCTGTCCAGAGTGTCGATCTTCTCCCGGAAATGCTGCAGCTTCTCCTTGTCCATGGGAACTCCCTCCAGCCCTTGTATTTTTCGAATTTTCTTTTATTTTCCAGTCTCTTGACAGCCCGGAGAAACCCCTGTAGGATTACCCACAATTTCCGGAGGCTCACCCATTAATTTAAGCACAGCGTCCGGAAACATGGTACCACACAACGAAGAAGCGAAGGAGGGAGTTCCGGTGAAGAAAATGACCCGTACCGTGTGTTCGGCCATTGCCGTTTCCGTAATTATCGCCGTCATTATTATTCGCTGCGGGGCCCCTCCCGGAGCGCTTCTCGTCGTGTAGCCGGACGAAAGCACTTCCGAGGGACCCCCGCACACTCAGCGGGGGTCCCTTTTTTTATCCCCGCATTTTTCACGAAGGAGGAGAGAGGCGCATGGAACGGACCATAGGCGTAGTGACGGAGGAAGGACGAGGGGTTTTTTCCCGCATTTCGGGGCTCATGGAGCGCAGGGGATTCCAGGTCCGGGGCGTGACCGCCGGGGCGACCCAGCGCCCGGGAATGGCCCGGTACACCCTGGTGATCGGCGGGGATGAACGGCAGGCGGGCCAGGCCGTGCGCCAGATCCGGAAGATGGTGGAGACCGTGACGGTGGAGGATCTGAGCGCCGGCGGGTGCGTGGAGCGGTGCATGATGCTCCTGAAGTTCGCTCCGTCGCCGGAGGAGCGGGAGGCCCTTTTCGAGGTCATGAAGGGCTACCCTCATTCGGTGTCGGAGGACCGCGGCTCATCCCTCATCTTCGAGATGATGGGCCCCGGCGTCCTGCTGGACGACTGCCTTGAAAACGTGCGGGGCCTCGGCCTCGTGGAATCGGTGAAAAGCGGCCCCCTGGCCCTTGGAACGAACTGACGGCAGCATACAAACTCATTACGCGAAGGAGCTGGAAAAGATGGCAACAGTACTGTACGACAGGGATGCGAACATGAAGGTTCTCGAGGGAAAAACGGTGGCCGTGCTCGGGTACGGAAGCCAGGGACACGCCCATGCCCAGAACCTGCGCGACAGCGGGGTCTCCGTGGTGGTGGGGCTTCATGAAGGAAGCAAATCCCGGGCGACGGCCGAGAGGGACGGCTTTGCGGTCCATTCAGTGGGCGACGCCGTGAAAAACGCCGACGTGGTCATGTTCCTCATGCCGGACCATGTCCAGGGCACCGTCTACCGCACGTCGGTGGCCCCGAACCTGAAGAAGGGCGCAGCCCTGGCCTTCGCTCACGGCTTCTCCGTCCACTTCAGCCAGGTGGAACCCCCGAAGGACAACGACGTCTTCATGGTGGCCCCCAAGGGTCCCGGCCATCTCGTCCGGCGCATGTACACCGACGGTCGGGGCGTTCCCTGCCTTCTCGCCGTGGAACAGGACGCTTCAGGACACGCCCGGGAACTGGGACTGGCCTACGCCTGCGCCCTCGGCGGCGGCAGGGCCGGTGTTCTCTGCACCACCTTCGCCGAGGAGACGGAGACCGACCTTTTCGGCGAACAGGCCGTGCTGTGCGGTGGCATTACCGAACTCATCAAGGCGGGGTTCGACACCCTCGTGGAGGCCGGATACCAGCCCGAAATCGCCTATTTTGAATGCCTCAACGAAATGAAGCTCATCGTGGACCTCATGTACGAGGGCGGCATGGGCTGGATGCGCTACTCCGTCAGCGACACCGCCAAGTACGGCGACCTCACCGCCGGCAAAAAGGTCATCGACGGCAGGGTCAGGGAGACCATGAAGACTCTCCTTGCGGACGTAAAGGACGGCTCCTTCGCCAAGGACTGGATGCTCGAGAACCAGTGCGGCCGGCCCCGGATGAAAAAGTGGATGCAGCAGGAGAAGAGCCACCCCATCGAGGCGGTGGGCAAGGAACTTCGGGCCATGATGCCCTGGATGGACGCCAAATCGGCCCCCGACGCCTGATTTTTTTCGAGATACGGAGAGAGGAGAGAACGCCATGAAGATGACGGGAGCCAGGATGGTGGTGGAAGCCCTTGCGATCGAGGGAGTGAAGTGCGTGTACGGCATACCGGGAGGGTCGGTTATCCCCCTCTACGACGCCCTTTACGATGCCCCCTTCGCCCACATCCTCATGCGGCACGAACAGGCGGCGGCCCACGCCGCGGACGGGTACGCCCGCGCCTCGGGAAAGCCGGGGGTGTGCATCTGCACCTCCGGCCCGGGGTTCACCAACATCCTCACCGGCCTGGCGACCGCCTTCATGGATTCCGTTCCCCTCGTGGCAATTTCCGGACAGGTGGCCACCCATCTCATCGGCACCGACGCCTTCCAGGAGTCGGACACCTTCGGGAGCAGCCTGCCGGCAGTGAAGCACAGCTTCCTCGTCCGATCCGTTGAGGAGCTCCCGGCGGCGCTGAAGGGGGCCTTCGAGATCGCCGTCTCGGGCCGCCCCGGCCCCGTGCTCGTGGATCTGCCCGTGGACATCCAGAAGGCCCAGGGCGAGTTCGTCTACCCTGAACATGCCCTTTTCGGCGAAGACCGTCTTAAGATGCAGACCGATCTGTCCAGGGCGGACGAGGCAGCCTCCCTCCTCAGAAACGCAGAGCGGCCGGTGATCCTCGCGGGGGGCGGCATCCTCTCCTCCGGGGCTTCCGGCTTCCTCCTCCGCCTGGCGGAGAAATGCGCCATTCCCGTGGCTACCACCCTCATGGGGAAAGGGGCCTTCCCCGAGGACCATCCCCTCTCCCTGGGCATGGCGGGCATGCACGGCACCCCCTGGGCCAACCTCGCCCTTTCGGAGGCGGACGTCCTCTTCGCGGTGGGCACCCGGTTCAGCGACCGCACCACCGGCAGGCTCGACTGCTTCGTCAAAGACGCCGCCGTCATCCACGGCGACATCGACGAGGCGGAGTTCGACAAGATCGTCCCGTGCCGGGTGCACCTCCTCGGCGACGCAAAGGCCATCCTCGGCACGGTCACGGAAGAGCTCGGGGAATGCCGCCGGGACGAGTGGGCGGCCGCGGTGGAACGGTGGAAGGAGGAATACCCTCTCTCCGACCCCGGTTCCGCGGACTTCATTCCCTCATCGGTCCTGGAGGCCGTCCGCAGGTCGGCGAAGGACCGGTGGCCCGTGGTGGCCGACGTGGGCCAGAACCAGATGTGGACCGCCCTGTTCTATAAAACGAACGAACCGGGAACCTTCCTCACCTCCGGGGGCCTCGGCACCATGGGATACGCCCTCCCGGCGGCCATGGGCGCCTCCCTGGCCAGAAACCGCACCCCCGTGCTCTGCTTCGCCGGAGACGGCGGATTCCTGATGAACTGCCAGGAGCTCGAAACCTGCGCCCGGTACGGCATCCCCGTGAAGATCTTCGTCCTGAACAACGGGGCCCTCGGCATGGTCCGCCAGTGGCAGGAACTCTTCTGGAACGAACGGTACTCCGGCACCACGCCTCTTTCCCCCTGCCGGTTCGCCGCCCTGGCGGAAGCCCTGGGCGTGCCGGGGCACACCTGCACGTCCATGGTCGAACTGGAAGGCCTGCTTCCGGACATGCTCGCAGCGCCCGGACCGGCCCTGGTTGACTGCCGCATCCCCAGGGAAGAGCTCATCCTCCCCATGGTCCCCGCGGGGGCGGCCCTGAAAGATTTTATCTACAAGGTGAAGGTGTAGGTGTAGGGAAAGGCTATTCGGGAAGAAGGGAAAAACGCCACTCCGACCGGGCGGTATATCGTTCTCCCTTCCGCAGTACAGGGAGAGGAAGACCCGGCAGGGCGGCGGCGTTGGGATACCACTGGGGTTCCAGGGCGAGGGCCAGTCCGGGCCTGCCCTGCCGTCCCCCCGAAAAAACCTGGTACGGGGAAAGGGACCTTCCCCCGTAGAACACTACTGCCGGCTGGTCGGTGAAAAGCTCCATCCGCCGCCCGCTCGGCAGGTGGTCGAGGACGGCGCAGGGAACATCTGCCCCCCGGCCTTCGTCAGGGAGAAAGGGATGGTCGAACTTTTCGGCGGGAAGAGGCGCCCTGGGGGAGCGGAAATCAAAGGGCGTTCCTCCCACCGGCTCCGGGAGCCGGGGAAGGGAGTGCCCGTCCAGGGGCATGTACCGCCCGGCCCGGAGAAGCAAGCGGTGATCCTCCACCGAAACGGAAACCGGACCGCCGAGGTTGAAGTAGCCGTGAAAGGTGGGAGCGAAGAGGGTATCCTCCGACGACCACGCCTCCCATTCCAGGGAAAGCCTTCCCCCGCCGTCCAGGGTGTAGACTGCCTTCACCGATAGCACCCCGGGAAACCCCCACTCCCCGGGGAGGGTGGACAGGGAAAAGCGCACGCCGGCAATACGGCCGTCGCAGAAGGTCATGCCCTTCCAGACACTTTTGGAAAAGCCTGCGGAACCGCTGTGGAGGCACGTGGTTCCCTCGTTGGCCTCCAGGGACAGCACCTTTTCCCCGAGCGGCACCGACGCCCCGGCGACGCGCCCGGCCACGGGGCCGCAGAGGACGCCGCACCAGGAGCGATCATGCTCGTAATCCTTCAGGCCGTCAAACCCCAGGACCACATTTTCCGCCCGGCCCGACCTGTCCGGGATCTCGATGGAATGGACCGCCCCGCCGAAATCGAGGCACCGCACCGTAATGCCGCCGTTGGCCAGGGTGTGGAGAAACACCCTCTCCCCGCCCGCGGTGTTCCCGAAAAAGCCGGAGGCCACGCAGGCCGCGCTACCGTGCAGTACGTCGCTTCGTATAGACATCGAAGGCCACCGCCCCGAGAAGCACCAGCCCCTTGACCACCTGCTGCCAGTCGATGGAGACCCCCACGATGGACATGCCGTTGTTCAGGATGCCCATGATGAGCCCGCCGATGATGGCCCCGGCCACGGTCCCGATACCCCCCGACGCCGAGGCGCCTCCGATGTAGCATGCGCCGATGGCGTCAAGCTCGAAGTTGGTGCCCGCCATGGGGGACGCAGCGTTCAGCCTGCCCATGAAAACCAGCCCTGCCACCGCCGCCAGGAGTCCCATGTTGGCATAGACGAGGAAAAACACCCGGTTCGTGTCGATGCCGGAGAGCTTCGCCGCCTTTTCGTTCCCGCCGAAGGCGTAGACGTGCCGTCCGAAGACCGTCTTTCCCGTGATGAAGGAATAGATCAGCACCAGGGAGCCCAGGAGCACCAGCACCACCGGAAGGCCCCGGTGCCGTGCGAGCTGCCACGAAAACGCCATGAGAACCGCTCCCATGGAGAGGATCTTCAGCGCCCACAAGGGGAAGGAAAGCACGTCGAAGCCGCAGGCCACCTTTTTCCGCCTGCTCCTCAGGTCGGCGAAGGCGAAGGCCAGGATGGCCGCCGCCACGACGGCGAGGGCCGTGTAGTTCAGGTCCGTACCCCCGAGGATGTCGGGAATGAAGGTGGAAATGGACTTCTGAAACGACTGGGGCATGGGGGCGATGGTCTGGCCCCTCAGCATGACCAGCGTCAGCCCCCGGAAGCAGAGCATTCCGGCCAGGGTGACGATAAAGGCCGGGATGCGGAAGTAGGCGATCCAGTACCCCTGCCAGCACCCTATGGCCACGCCCAGGAGCAGGGCAATGAGCACTGACGGCAGCACCGGCCACTTCCAGGTGACCATCATGGTGGCGGCCACGGCGCCGATGAAGGCCGCCACGGAGCCCACCGAGAGGTCGATGTTTCCCGTGAGGATGCACAGGAGCATGCCGATGGCGAGGATGAGAATATAGCTGTTCTGCTGGATGATGTTGGTGATGTTCAGGGGCCGGAGCAGCACGCCCTCAGTCAGGTACTGGAAAAGGATAACGATGAAGATGAGCGCCACCATCATGGCGTACTGGCGGATGTTCGCCATGAACATCTCTTTCATCTTCTCCATCAGGCCACCTCCCGATTGCTCTGCATGATGCACTTCATGATGGCCTCCTGGGAGGCCTCTTCCCGGGACAGCTCGCCCACGATCCGTCCCTCGTTCATCACGTAAATCCGGTCGCTCATCCCCAGCACCTCCGGCATCTCGGACGAGATGAGCACCACGGCCTTGCCGGCCGCGGCCAGCTCGTTGATGATACAGTAGATCTCGTACTTCGCCCCCACGTCGATGCCCCGGGTGGGCTCGTCGAGAAGCAGCACGTCGGGATCGGCCAGGATCCACCGGGCAAGCACCGTCTTCTGCTGGTTTCCTCCGGACAGGTTTCCCGTCTTCTGGAAGATGCTGGGCGTCTTGATCCCCAGCCGCTTCCGGAGGCCCTCCGCCGCCGTCACCTCCCGGTTGCAGTCGATGACGCCCTTCCGCCCGCAGAGGCGGGACAGGCTTGCCAGGGAGATATTGCGGCAGATGTCGTCGATCAGGATCAGCCCCGAGGACTTCCGGTCCTCGGTGAGATAGGCCATGCCCCGGCCGATGGCCTCCTTCGGCGACGGAAGCTCCGCAGGCTCTCCTCCCAGGAGGATCCGTCCCGAAATGTCCATGCCGTAGGACCGGCCGAAGATGCTCATGGCCAGTTCCGTCCGCCCCGCTCCCATGAGGCCCACGAGACCCACCACCTCGCCCCGCCGCACGGAGAAGCTCACGTTCTTTATCTTCAGGCAGTCGGGGCGGAGGGGATCCCGGACGGTCCAGTTCTCCACCGCAAGGGCAACCTCGTCCGACGGGCGGGTCTCCCGTTTGGGGAACCGGTCCACGATCTCCCGGCCCACCATTCCCTTGATGATCCGGTCCTCCCGGATGGTACGCTCCCCGTTGTCCAGGGTCTCTATGACGGCGCCGTCCCGAAGCACGGTGATCCGGTCGGCGATCTTTTCAACTTCGTTCAGCTTGTGGGAAATGATGATGGAGGTGATCCCCCCGGCCTTGAGGTCCAGGAGCAGCGTCAGGAGACGGCTGCTGTCCTCGTCGTTCAGGGCGGCCGTGGGTTCGTCGAGGATGAGCAGCCGGACATCCTTGGAGAGAGCCTTGGCTATCTCCACGAGCTGCTGCTTGCCCACCCCGAGGTCCTTCGTCAGGACCGACGGTTTTTCGTTCAGGTGAACCTTTTCAAGAAGTCCGGCGGTGAGGGTGTAGGTCTCGTCCCAGTCCACCACGCCCCGTCGGGCCCGCTCGTTTCCGAGGAAGACGTTTTCCGCTATGGAAAGGTACGGCACCAGGGCAAGCTCCTGGTGGATGATGACGATTCCCTTTTCCTCGCTGTCCCGGATGGACCGGAAGGCGCAGGGTTCGCCGTCGAAGAGGATTTCCCCTTCGTATTCTCCGGAAGGGTAGACTCCGGAGAGGATGTTCATCAGGGTGGATTTGCCCGCGCCGTTCTCGCCGACGATGGCGTGGATCTCCCCCTCCTCCACGTCGAGGCAGACATCCTTCAGGGCGCGCACGCCGGGGAAGGTCTTGGTGATGTTCCGCATCAGCAGGAGTTCTTTCGCCATAAGGTCAGCCCCCGTCTCCGGTGTTTTCGGGGGGCGGAACGGACCGCCCCCCTGCGGAAAGAAAGTGCTACTTCAGCTCTTCTTCCTTGTAGTAACCGGAATCGAGAAGCAGGGCTTTGTAATTGTTCACATCGGCGAAGACCGGTTCGAGCAGGTAGGAGGGAACGACCTTCACTCCGTTGTCATAGGTTTTGGTGTCGTTCACTTCGGGAGCCTTTCCCTGCATGATGTCGCTCACCATCTCCGCCACCTTTGCGGCCAGGGCGCGGGTGTCCTTGAAGACCGACATGGACTGCTTGCCGGCGATCATGTTCTTCACGTTGGCCCTGTCGCAGTCCTGTCCGGTGATGATGGGCCAGTCCTTGCCGGGGATGTATCCGTTGTTGTCGAGGGAGGCGGCGACTCCGTAGGCGAGGGAGTCGTTGGGGGAAAGCACCACGTGGAGCTTCTTGTCGGTGTAGGACTTGGAGATCAGGTTATCCATCCGGGCCTGGGCGTCCTCAGACTTCCAGCCCAGAATGGCGATCTGCTCCATCTTCGTCTGCCCGGACTGGCAGACGAGCTGTCCGTTGTCGAGGTAGGGCTGCAGCACGCTCATGGCGCCGCCGTTGAAGAAATAGGCGTTGTTGTCGTCGGGGGAGCCGCCGAAGAATTCGATGTTGAAGGGCCCCTTGCCCTCCTTCAGGCCGAGCTTCTCCTCGATGAATTTGCCCTGGATGACGCCCACCTTGAAGTTGTCGAAGGTGGCGTAGTAGTCCACGTTGGGAGTCTGGCGGATCAGCCGGTCGTATGCGATGACGGGGATCTTGGCCGCTGCGGCGCTGGCCAGGACGTCGGAGAGGACGGTCCCGTCGATGGAGGCGATGATGAGGACTTTGCACCCCTTGGTGATCATGTTTTCAAGCTGGGAAATCTGGGTACTCACGTTGTTCTCGGCGTACTGAAGATCCACCTTGTATCCCTTTTCCTCGAGGATATTCTTCATGTTCGCGCCGTCTTCGTTCCAGCGCTGGAGAGACTGGGTGGGCATGGCCACGCCCACGAGATCTGCTGCAAGTGCGGCGGAGGAGAAGATCAGGACAAGAGCGAAAAGAGCGAGAAGCACTTTCTTCATGACGATCCACACTCCTTCTTCAGGATTTCGCATGGGGCACCGCCCCTTTTCGACCTCCCCGGGGGAGGCGCCTTCGTTCCGCATCCCCGTACGGCAGGGGAGCCAGAGTGTCTGCAGTGAGAGCGGCATCATCTCCTTTTGAAGGAAGATTCCCTGTTCCGGCCCAGCCTTAAGGCACCGGGATCAGGATCGTATTTGGAGCAGGAATTGACAGCCATTTCCATTCTTGTTTGGAAGGTTCCGGGGAAGAACTTTTCTCATTATCATAATTGATTGATTCAATAAATATATTATGAACGTATTTTTTATTTTGTCAAGATCGAATGTTCTCCCGCCCGGGTATTTAACAGCAAAGCCGAAGAGTGGAGAAACTCATGAGAGCCGGACCCGGAAGGCAAAATCCTGAAAAGGGTGAATCTTTACGGCAGATGGCGGAAGAGAAAGGATAGCGCGGAATTTAACACGAAGACGAAGCACCGAAAGGAGCCTGCGGGAGACCATCGAAAACACCGTGGGACATAGCGAAAAAAAAACCGCCAGGAAAAATCCTGGCGGTCATGGCTCCTCCCCTAAAAGAGGCCGGTGATGCGGCCCTTTTCATCGATGTCGATGGAAAGGGCTGCCGGCTTTTTCGGCAGTCCCGGCATGGTCATCACCGATCCGGTGATGGCCACCAGGAAACCCGCTCCCGCCGACAGGCGGACTTCCCTCACCGTCACCGTGAAGCCTTCGGGACGGCCGAGGAGGGACGGGTCGTCGGAGAGGGAGTACTGGGTTTTGGCCATGCAGACCAGAAGGCCGTCCTTGCCGAGCTCATGGATCTGGGCGAGGTCCTTCTCCGCCTGGTCCGTGTAGGTCACTCCGGCGGCGCCGTAGATTTCCCGGGCGATTTTCC
>Ga0228536_1000159_pt1 | contig 177777 bp, 161 predicted proteins | sample SJ1Smetagenome_FD_168611 | JGI IMG/M metagenome (GOLD analysis project Ga0228536, IMG submission 168611) | Enriched culture of PCE-dechlorinating microbial communities from Ithaca, New York, USA - SJ1.S | ecosystem: Engineered > Modeled > Simulated communities (microbial... > Unclassified... | reverse complement strand
CGTACGCCGTTTTCCTTGAAGGCCTCTTCCCTTTTAAGGAATCCGACGCGGACGAGGATATGGAAGCAGCCTAATCGCTACCCCGCCGGGGACGGCGGTGTCAGGTGAATACTATCACTGTACATGTAATTGCTCCCTGGTCTTGAATATGATCTCTTTTCCTTTCCATTTATCAATGATCTTATCGTATGTGCCATCATTCCTGATCTCAAACAAAGATCTGTTTATATCTGCAAGAAGCCGGTCATTTCCTTTTTTCACCGCTATTGAAGAATAACTTCTACTTATTGGCTCATCGATCATCTTTACGTTGTGTATGTTGTTTTCAGCAAGGACGTAACATCCCACCCAGCGATCCGCGACCACGGCATCAATCTCACCAGCTTTCAGCTTTCCGAAACCCACAACAAAATCAGGAATAACCTCGACAACGATTTGGGGATCTTTTTGCAAAAGAAGGATCGGAAGCCCCTTGGCTTCCACCCCGACCCGCAGTCCGCGAAGGTCTTGCATGGATGCGATTCCATGGTGCCCGGAGGTGGTAAAGATGGTGAATTCAGAGGAAAGCAGGGGCTCTGAAAAATCGTAGATTTTCAGCCGGTCAGGGTTGGAATTGATCTGCAGCAACGCGTCCGCCTGGCCATCGGCAACGAGCTTCTGGGCTTCGCTCCAATCCATAAGCCGGATTTCCACCGGGTCGTGCATGCGCTGGGCTATGGCTTCTGCCAAGTCGATGACGATGCCGGCCGGCTTGCCATCTTTCAAAAAGTTCATCGGAGGCAGCGCATGATTCCCCAGAAAAAGGACAGGCTTTCCTGTGCCCATGACCGGATCGGCAGGCTGTAGGACTCCAAGGCGTTCCATGTCCACGGCCTTCATGTCCGCCGCATACGCGCAGGTGCTTGCTCCTTGGATCCCTATCCATGCGACCAAAGCAGAGACAACTGACAAAACGGAAAACATCCTATGTGCAAAACGATACATTCAAGATCCTCACTCGTGATCGTCAACAACATTACACGCAATACATACCACCCGATCCCGATCATATAAAGTATTTCCGTCAACCTGTACCAACAACAAAAATTTATAAATCTATTTAAATCTATACTAAACGACCACCAGCCTCATCTGGTGGGTTGCACCCTGCGGACTGAAAGTCCACCTTGAAACCGGCAGGCTCCGCAGCATGTGACGAAGAGTCTTATACAGCCCACACTCCTTCCGAGAATGACCTGGGAGCGCCCCTTGTCCCGGACTACAGCAGAAAAAATACAACGGCTAGCTGAGAGCTACCCTGCGAAAAGCTTGAGGTTTAAACAATAAATACTGATGAATTTGTCAGTTGGCTTTAGCATTTACACCATACATAACGGATGCACCTTTTTCATCAATACACATTGCCCATAATACAAACGAAAAATACAATAAAAACAAATACAAAATATAAATAATTATATTCCTATTTGCGCGTCGCATCTATCCGGTCGAGCATGCCAAATTTGTGCGCAAACAATGTTCATATTAATATCGAAGCATACCCTGCTCAAATACGCAAGTGAGGAGTCTATACAATCCGTCACAAAAAAAACACAGCGTTCTTTTTTTGTCATGCTTTGATTTTTAATAAAATTACAGCAAGATATACCATTTCTTGCCCTACAAACCAGGATTATTTTCAACGCGTTGCCGTGGTTCCAACGCAACGGCTCAAGATCGCAACCGTCCCTCGTATTCCGGAGCCCCCCGCGCCCCTGCGAATCTACGGACACGGCCGTGTCCCCCTCGCCAATCCCCCACAAACGCGGTACATCGCCTCCCCATGAGCCGCATCGCCTCCGAGGCCGCCTTCCTCGCCCTCATCGACCGCCATTTCCCGCGCCGCCATCCAGCCGTGCCCCTGCATCGCGGCGACGACGCCGCCGTGCTGGACCTGCCCGGCCGGGTGTGCCTCACGGCGGACCTGTTTTTGGAGGACGCCCATTTCCGGCGCGCCTATTTCTCTCCCGGCGACATCGGCTACAAGGCCCTGGCCGTGAACGTCAGCGACCTGGCGGCCATGGGGGCCAGGCCCCTGGGCTTCGCCCTGGTGCTCACCACCCCGGCCCATGCGGACTCGGATTTCTGGGGCGGCGTGTTCACGGGCATGGCCGGGCTGGCCGACGCCCTGGATCTGCCGCTTGTCGGCGGCGACCTGAACCGGGGGCCGGGCGTGGCCCTGGCGGTCACGGCCTGGGGCGGCCCCGGGCCGGCCGGGCGCTTTCTGGCCCGGGGGCAGGGCCAACCCGGCGACACGCTTTTTGTGGTGGGCGAGGTGGGACTGGCCGCCGTGGGGCTGGCGGTGCTCGAGGCCTCGGGCCGGGACGCCATGGCGGCATGGCCTGCGGCCACGGCGGCCCATTTGCGCCCGGCCGTGCGCGTGGAGGCGGGGCTGGCCCTGGCCGCCATCCCGGGCCTGCGCGGGGCCATGGACGTCTCGGACGGGCTGGCCGCCGATCTGCCCCGCTTCCTGGCCCCGGGCACGGGCGCGGACATCCGCCTCGATCCTTCGGGGCTGCATCCCGAGGTTGTGGCCCACGCCGCCGCCCACGGCCTGGACCCGGCCGCGTTCGCCTTCTCAGGCGGCGAGGACTATGCCCTCCTTTGCGCGGTGGCGCCCGGGGAACTGTCCGAGGTCATGCGGGCCGTGCCGTCCGCCCGGCCCATCGGCTCGGTCACGGCCACGTCCGGGATTCTCCTCAACGGCCGTCCCGTGACCGGGCGCGGCTTCGACCATTTCGAGCCATCCCCATGCTCCAGTTGATCCTCGGCGCGGCCTGCATCAGTTTTTCTGCGGTATTTGTGAAGCTGGCCCACGTCTCGGCCCTGTCGGCGGCGTTTTACCGCATGGGAGTGGGCGGCCTGGGGCTGCTTCTCGCCATGGCCCTGGCCGGAAAGCTCGGCACCATCCGGGGGCCGCTCCTGGCCCGGGCCATGCCCTGCGCCATCTTTTTCGCCCTGGACCTGTGGACCTGGCACCTAAGCATCAACATCGTGGGACCGGGCATGGGCACGCTTCTGGGCAACTTCCAGGTGTTCGTCTTGGCCCTGGCCGCCGTGCTTTTCTACAGGCAAAAGGCCGGGCCGGTCTTCTGGCTGTCCATGGGGCTGGCTGTGATCGGCCTCTACGCCATGGTCGGCGTGGGCTTCGGGGCCAGGCCGCCGGAATACGGCCTGGGCGTCCTCTACGGCCTGTGCACGGCGTTTTTCTACGGCCTGTACATCTTGAGCCTGCAAAAGGCCGTGTCCGGTTTTTCCGCCAGCGATCCCCTGGCCATCACGGCCATGCTGTCCCTTGGCGCGGCGGCCATCATCGGGAGCGGCATGCTGGCCCTGGGCGACACCTTCGTCATCCCGGACACGGCATCCATCCTGTCGCTTCTGGCCTACGGGCTGGTGTGCCAATCCCTGGGGTCGCTTTTGATCAGCCGGGGGCTCATGCTGGTGCGCACGGTCCTGGCAGGACTGGTGCTTCTCTTGCAGCCGGTTTTGGCATATGTCTGGGACATCCTCTTTTTCGCCAAGCCCATGAGCGTGGCCGAGCTGTCCGGCGCGGCACTGGCCCTGGCGGGGATTTACCTCGGCTCGACATGGAGGAGGAAAGCATGATCGACACGACCCTTCGTCTCATCGGCACGGTGCGCTCGGAACTGCGCGACCGCAAGGACGCCCCGAAAAACGAATCCGAGGGCGCTCCCCCGGCGGCCATCGTCCTGGACCCGGCCTACCTGGAAGGCCTGGAGGGGCTGGCCATCGGCCAGGAAATCTTCGTCTTCACCTGGCTGCACCTCTCGGATCGCGCCGTGCTGAGGGTCCATCCCCGCAACAACAAAAATATCCCGAAACGCGGCGTCTTCTCCACCCGGTCCCCGGCCCGGCCCAATCCCATCGGCCAGCACCTGGTCCGCATCACGGGCATCGAGGACGACGGCACGGTGCGTGTGGACGCCCTGGAGGCCGTGGACGGCACCCCCGTGGTGGACATCAAGCCCGCCGGACGCCCGTACATGTCCCCGCCCGCCACGGCCTGAGGGAGGGCGTCCGTAGCGTCTGCGGCTCCCTGGGCGGCTCCCTGGGCGGCTCGCGGGCAGGCCGTTTTTTTTGAGCCGTCCTGAGGAACCCCCTTGCCCCGGCCCCGGGCATTGGTTAGAAACATTGGGAAAAATCGCACGAAAGGAGTCGTCATGGCCAAGCAGGAAATCAAGAAAGTCAACGGCGTCGTCACCGCCTTTTTCGCCCATACCGGCCACATCACCAAGGCCGAGGCCCAGGAGATGAGCGGCCTGGACGCCTCGCACTTCGAGGAAGTCTACTCCAAGGCCGCCAAGCTCTTCGACAAGATCGACGGCGACAAGAACACCAAGGTGAACAAGCTCCTTGACCACCTGGCCGCCGAGGTGGACGAATACATGAAAAAGATCAGCGGCGTCGGCATCGCCTAGGACCGCCGCACCGGATACCGTTTCTTTCCCTGTCGCGTCCGTGAAGTCCCCTGGACTGGATTTTGCGGACGCGACGTGCCTTCACAGCCGGTGCACCCGTTTTGCCGTACGGCGTGCCGCGGCCGCATCCGCCCGGCCAGGGCATACGCGCGTCCCGGCAGCCTCCAGGTCCGGGCAGGGCGTCCATGCCCGCGCCCACAGGCGAACACCATGCCCCACGCCGCCCTCCCAGGCGCCCTGCGGCGCGCCATACATAACGCCCTCGCCTTCGGCCGGTTCGTGGCCGCGTCCTTCCTCAAGGACCGCTGCCTGATGCAGGCCTCGGCCCTGTCCTACGCCACGGTCCTGTCCATCGTGCCGCTTCTGGCCGTGGCCTTCGCCGTCACCAAGGGGCTTGGGCTGTACGACGCGCCCCAGGTGCGGCAACTGCTTCTGGGCCTGACCGCCGAACGGACGGAGGTGGCCGACTCCATCCTGCAATACATCCAGAACACCAACGTCCAGGCCCTGGGGGTCATCGGCACGGCCTTTTTGCTGGTGACCGCCGTCTCCCTGGTGGGCACCATCGAATCCGCGTTCAATGCCGTGTGGAAGGTTCCGGCGGATCGGGAACTGGGGAAACGCTTCATCAACTACGTGGCGGTCATCGTCATCTGTCCGGTCTTTTTCTTCGCGGCCTTCGGGGCCACGGCCGGTTTGCAAAACACGGCCCTGGTGCGCTGGCTTCTGGAATTCGCCCTGCTCAGCCGGGCCTACCTGCTCTTTTTGGCCTTTTTGCCCTATCTCATGCTCTGGGCGGCGCTTTTTCTGCTCTACCGTTTTTTGCCCAACACCCGGGTCCGTTTTTCCAGCGCCGCCCTCTCCGCCCTTCTGGCCGCAACCCTTTGGCAGATGACCCAACGCCTGTATATCGGCTATCAGGCCGGGGCCACGGGCTACAACGCGGTCTACGGCAGCTTCGCCCAGATACCGCTTTTGTTCCTGTGGCTCTATGTCAGCTGGCTGATTCTCCTGCTCGGGGCCGAGGTGGGGCACGCCCTTGAACGCCGCCGGGACATCCGGGACGGGGAGGAGGCCGCAGCCCTGAGCCCCGCCGACCGCCGCAGCCTGGGACTCTTCATCCTGGCCGCCCTGGCCGCCGACGCCGACGCCCGCCTGGCCCCGGCCACGGCCCGGGAACTGGCCGCCCGGCTCGATGCGCCGCGATCCGGCGTGGAAACGCTCCTCGACATCCTTCATGCCGCCGGGCTCGCGGCCCGCATTGAGGGCGAAAACGCCGTCCCGGCCTGGCTTTTGGCCGGGCCGCCGGACAGGATCACCGTGGCCGAGGCCGTGACCGCCCTGGAGACGGCCCGGCCGGACAGGACGCCCGAACCGGCCTTCCTGGCCCGAAATGCGACCTTGGCGGCGCGCCTTAGCCCCCTCGCCGACCCGGCCGCGGCGGCGCGAACCACCCTGCGCGATCTCGCCGGCGGGGAATGACGCCGGGCCTTCGGCGACAAAGGGGGGAAACCTTTTGAAAAGGTTTCCCCCCGTACCCCCCTTCGAAAACTTCGTCGCGCTTCGCGTCTTCTAAAATCTATCCACGGCCTTTTTGAAGGCCTCGCGCAGTTCGGCAAAGGCGGCGCTGAATCCTTTGCGCATTTCCTGGAAGGCCTGTCCGCCGTTCGCGGAGAGTTCCTTGAGGCGGACGGCGGTATCGTCGTAGAGGGTCTGGAGCTTGTCCGTGCCCACGCCGCGCTTGGCCAGGGCGGCCTTGATCTCCTTGAGCTGGGTTTCCACGGTGCGGGCCAGCAGGCGGTAGTCGAGCCAGTTGGCCCCGCCCCATTCCTGGGCCGAGGCCGTGGCGGCCTCTTTCATCTCCTTGCCGGGGGAAAACTTCACGGACTTGGACGGCGCGATGGCCAGGGGTTCGCCGGTGCGCGGATTCTTGCCGGTGCGCCCGGCCCGGGCCACCACGGTGAACGTCCCGAAATTTTTCAGGGACACCGTGCCGCCTGCGGCCAGCTCACCACGCACGGCATCCAGGATGGCGTCCACCGCCGCCGCGGCCTGGGCTTTGTTCTCCAGTCCGGCCTTTTCCTTGACCATCATGGCAAGCGTTTCCTTGCCCATGGGGCACCTCCCGGGTGAAGGTTTCGGGGCGAGGCCCGGTCCTCGGGCCGCGTGCCGACGTTTTCGCAATACGTACGACGCGACACCATGCTATGCCAGAAATCTTCGCCGTGACAAGGGGTTCCAAGGAGAAGGTGGCGCGGGCCAGGGGCCTTGTCACGCAGCCCCTCCACCCGGCCGGGGGATGATCCTTTCGGCCGAAGCCCGCTACTTCCCTCCCCGGATGCCGGTGGTGGTCATCATGTAGATCTCGTGGGGGTCGAGAATGAGCACCACGGAACCGTCGCCCATGATGGTCGCCCCGGAGATGCCGCGCATGTCGAATTCGCTCAGGTAGCTGCCAAGAGGTTTGATGACGATCTCCTGGCGCTCCAGAAGCTTGTCCACGATGAGCCCCAGGCGGCGCTCGTTGTCCTGCAGGATGACCACGGGCACGATGTCCCGGTCGTCGGCGTTTTTGGGCAGCTCCAGCGTCTCGGCCAGCTCCACGATGCCCAAAACCTCGCCGCGCAGGGTCACGGCCTTGCGCTTATTGACCTCGGTCATGCGCTTGACCTCGATCTTGGTGGTCTCGGACACCGAGTCCAGCGGAATGGCGTACATGGCCCCGTTGACCACCACCATGAGCGCGTCGATGATGGCCAGGGTCAACGGCAGGGCCAGGGTGAACTTTGTGCCCTTGCCCACCTCGCTGACCACGTTGACCGTGCCCTTGAGGTTTTTGATGTTGGTGCGCACCACGTCCATGCCCACGCCCCGGCCGGAGATGTCGGTGATCTTTTCGGCCGAGGAAAAACCGGGGGCGAAAATCAGGTCGATGGCGTCGCGGTCGTCCAGGTTCTTGGCCTCCTCGGGGGTGATGACGCCCTTGCGGACGGCCACCTCACGCATCTTGGCCGGGTCGATGCCCCGGCCGTCGTCCTCAACCTCGATGGCCACGGAGTTGCCGCGATGGTAGGCCCGCAGCCAGACATGGCCAATCTTGGGCTTGTTGGCCGCGATACGGCCGTCCTCGGTCTCCAGGCCGTGGTCCAGACTGTTGCGGATCAGGTGCACCAGGGGGTCGCCGATGACCTCCACCACGCTCTTGTCCAGTTCCGTCTCCTCGCCCTCGGTGATGAGGTTGACCTCTTTGCCGGACTTGCGGCTTAGATCCCGCACCAACCGGGGGAAGCGCGAAAACACCGTGGACACGGGCACCATGCGCACCTTCATGATGGTGTCCTGGAGGTCGTCGGAGATGCGGGCCATGGCGTAGGTGCTCTCGGTGATCTGCTGGGCGATGTGCACCACGTCTTCCTTGCCCTCTTCCAGGGACCGGGCCAGCATGGCGAAGCGGTTGCGGTTGATGATCAGTTCTCCGATGAGGTTCATGAGATGATCGAGCTTTTCGTGATCCACCCGGATGGTGGAGGAAACCTTGGGCTTCCCGGCGTCGGCCTGGGCATTGGCCGTGGCCGGGGCCGCCGGAGCGGCGGCCGGGGCGGGCTTGGACGCCGGCGCAGCAGCTGGCTTTGGGGCCGCTTTCGGCGGGGGCGCTGGTTTCGGCTCGGGCTCGGGCTTGGGCTCAGGCTTGGGCTCAGGCTTGGGCTCGGGTTTCGGCTCGGGTTTGGGCTCGGGAGCGGGAGGCGCGGCCGGGGCGGGTTCGGGCAGTTTCGGTTTTTCGGCCGGCGGGGCCGTCGCCTCTCCCGAACGCAGTTGGACGATGGCCGCTGCGGCCATTTCCCCCAGGATGGAGCATTCCTGGCGCAAAATATCCATGAGCAGATCGAACGACATGTCCGTCTTGCGCCCCTGGTCCACCAGTCCGGCGGTGCGCTCGGCGTAGGTTTTGACGTCTTCCAGGCCCATATAGGCCGAGGAGTTCTGGATGGTCACCAGGGTGCGGTACAGGCCGTCCACCAGATCCTTGGACGAGGCGTCCTTGTCCAGCCCCGCCAGGGCGATCTGCATGTTTTCGAGCTGCTGGCCGATGGTGCGCTCGAAGATGGCCACATCCTCGGGATCAAGCCCCGAAGCCGGAGTCTTTTCCCGGGCCTCGCCGCCTTCGGCCCCGTCCTGGGGCGCGGCGGCAGCCTCCGGTTCCGGTTCGGGGGCCGGGACGGGTTCGGGTTCCGGCTCGGGAGACGGTTCGGGCGCGGCCTCCTGGCCGAAGGCCTCACCCTCCTCGGCGGCGCGTTGCAGCCGTCCTGTCAGGGGGGCGATGTCCAGGGGCAGGGCCGTGCTTTTGGCCTGATCGATGCCGCCGATCATGGCCTCGATGAAATCCACCGTGGACAAAAGCAGGTCGATCATGCCCCGCGAGGTGCCGATCTCTCCCTTGCGCACCCGGTTGAGCAGGGTCTCGGCCTCGTGGGTCAGGGCGTTTAGTTCCTTGTGCCCGATGATGCCGCTATTTCCCTTGAGATTGTGGAAATAGCGAAAGATGTCGTTGACCAGCTCCGACCCCTGCAGATCCCCGGCCTCGGCCTCCAGTTCGAGAAGCGATCCGTTGAGGCGCTCCACGATCTCCCGGGCCTCTTCGAGAAAATCCGCCAGATGCCCCTCTCCGATGGATGTCAGGGGGTAGGGGTCGCCCGTCACCGTGGGGGTCACGGGGTCGCTGTCCGAGGCGGCATTGGCCCGCCCGTTGTCCGGCGTCCCTGATGTGGCAGGAGGGTCTTGCCGTGGGGCGGCGGCGGAGACCGGCCCGGGTTCGGGTTCGGCGGCAGGTTCCGGTTCGGGCAAAGGCCCGGAATCGGGGACGGCCGGCGCGCCGGTTTCGCCCGCCAGGATGGCCCCGATGCGGCTTTGGACCGCCGAGGTGTCCACGTCGCCCTCGGCCCCGGTCTGCTCCAGGTTGTCGATCATGGTGCGCAGATGGTCCGTGGCCGCCAGGATCACGTCCATGATCTCGGCGGTGACGGCCAGCTTGCCCTTGCGCAGCTCGTCAAGGATGTTTTCGGACTTGTGCGCCAGGCCGTTGATCTGATTCAGGCCCAGAAATCCCGACGCTCCCTTGAGGGAGTGCATGGGACGGAAGATTTCGTTCAAAAGCCCCAGATTTCCCGGATTTTTCTCCAGTTCGAGCAGGTTGGGCTCGATGGTTTCCAGGTGTTCCTTGGCCTCGACGATGAAATCCGCGAACAGTTCCGGATCCATGAAATCTTGCGACATTGGCGCTCCTTGCGGGCCGTGCGTCCCTTACGGGCTCGGGGATACGATCATCCCAAAAGCATTTTGATATTTTTAACCATCATCTCCGGCTGGGCGGGTTTGACCAGATACAGGTTCGCGCCGATGCTCAATCCCTTCTGGATATCGTTTTCCTGGCCCTCCGTGGACAAGACCACAATGGGAATGTCCCGGTAGGCGTCCTGTTCGCGCACGGTCTTGATGAAGGTGATGCCGTCCATGCGGGGCATGTTGATATCGGAAATGATCAGGTCGATCTTCTGTTCGGAATACAGCTTCTCCAGACCGTCCAGCCCGTCCTCGGCCGCCGTGACCTTGAAGCCTTCCTTCTTCATGATGAAGGCCACCAGATTGCGCACGGTCTTGGAATCGTCCACGATGAGGATATGCTTGGCCATGCCTTTGTCCTCCAGGCGCTTGCGCGCCATCAACTCTTCAAAACCTTTTGAAAAAGGCTGTCAATGGAGATGATCTTTATCAACCGGCCGTCATGCTTGAGAAGGCCGATAAGATACTGCGCCCCCACCCCGACCTGGGCCTCGATGCCCCACTCCACCCGATCCGCAGATGCGCGGTGCATGGCCGCCATGGCCTCGACCATCAATCCCAGGCGCATTCCGGCCGCCCGGCACACGATGACGAAGCGTCCCTGCCCGCAGGCGTCGCAGTCGAGGCCCAGGATGGTTCCCAGGTTCACCAGGGGCGTCACCCGGCCGCGTAGGTTCATGATCCCGGCCAGATAGGACGGCGCGGCCGGAATCTTGGTGGGCGCGGCCCCCCGCAGAACCTCCTGCACAAGCTCAATGGGCACGGCGAAATCCTGGCCGCCCACGGCGAAACCCACCAACTGCAATTCCTGGGCGTCGCGCAGGCCCGCCTCGAAACGGGCCGTCTCTCCCAGGTCCGATTCGCGATTCGGCGACACGGCCCCCGGGCCGACCGCCGCCCCTGCCGGGCCGGTGACCGTCTCCACCCGGGCGGGCCGGGACAGGCCTCGGGTCTCAAGGGCCGCTTCATACCCCACACCTAGATATTTTTCCAGAAAGGCTCGCTCGGTTTCGGTAAACCCGTCGCTGACCGCCTCCTCGCCGGGCACAACCACCGCATTCCTGAAGTACTCTTCCAGCTTTTTGCTCATGATCGCAGGATCTCATCGGCAAGTTGCAGATATTCTCGAGCCCCCCGGCTGTCCGGGGCCACCTCGTAGATGACCTTTCCGTCGGCGCTGGCCTCGCGAAACTGGGTGTCCAGGCCGATGACCGTGGAAAATACCCGGGAACCGAGTTTGCGCCGCAACAGGTTCAGCACCCGCACGCAGGCCCCGGCCCGGCGGTCGTACATGGTGGCCAGGGCCTTGAAGGCCAGGGGCCGTGCCAGCACGCGGTTGATGGTGCGGATGGAGTCAAAGATCAACCGCAGGCCGTGCAGGGCCAGAAAATCCGTCTGAATGGGGATGATGAGCAGGTCAGCGGCCACCAGGGCGTTGGCCAGGAGCACCCCCATATGCGGAGGACAGTCAAGGATCACGAAGTCGTAGCCGCCGGCAACGGCCGCCAGCGCCTCCTTGAGAATCAGGCCCTTGCGGGGCCGTTCCCGCAAGTCCACGTCGAGTTCCGACAGCCGGCAATGGCCGGGCACGAAATCGAAGCCCGCCTGGCCGGGACGCATGACGGCCGCTGCAAAGTCCCCGGCATCCACGGTGTCCGCCAAAAACAGATCCAGGGCCGACCGGGCCACGTTCTCCGGGAAAAATCCCAGATGGGCCGAGGCGCAGTTGTGCGGATCCAGGTCCATGACCAGAACCCGCTTGCCGCGCCTGGCCAGGGCCGCCCCCAGGGACAGGGCCGTGGTGGTCTTGCCCACCCCGCCCTTCTGGTTGGCCACGGCCAGCACCCTGGCCTCCGGCGGTATTGTCCGGGAGCCTGAGGCATCCCCGGCCCGGGACGCCCCGGCGTCCTGGTGTCCGCCTGTCTCCAGACCGGGCGCCCCGGCGCCGTGGGGCCTGCCGCCCGTGCCGTCGGTCCCGGGAGCCGGCATCATTCTTCCTTGCGATAGATGATCGCGCCGGGATAGTGCTTTGGCCGGAAGACCCTGGAGATGTTGTGCAGGGACTCGGAATGGCCGATAAAAAGATATCCTCCGGGCAACAGGTTGTCGTAAAAGGCGCCGATGACGTTTTTTTTCATCTCGTCGTCGAAATAAATGATCACGTTGCGGCAAAACACGATCTGGGAGCGGTCCACCCGCTTGAGCTGATCCCGGTTGCTCAGATTGATCTGCCCAAAGCTCACCAGGCGTTTGACCTCGGGCCGGATGACGAAACGGCTTCCGTCCTGGTTGAAATAGCGGGCCACGATCTCCTTTGGCGTGGTGCGCAGGGTGTATTCGTTGAACACGCCCTGCCGGGCCGCGGCCAGCACGGCCTCGGAGAGGTCGTTGGCCGTGATCCGGATGTCCCAGGAGGACAATTCCGTTCGCAGCACCTCCATGAGGATGATGGCCAGGGTGTAGGGCTCCTCACCGGTGGAGCACCCGGCCGACCAGATACGCAGCCGTTTCTGGCGCTGGGACCGCAGCCGGTCCAGGACATCCGGCAGCACCTGGTCCTGAAAGACCTTGAGCTGGGGCGGATTGCGGTAGAAACTGGTCTCGTTGGTGGTGATGACCTCGAAGAGCCGGTTGAGCTCCTGGCGGCGTCCCGGGTCGTATTGCAGATAGTAGTGGTATTCGGCGAAACTGTTGAGATCCAGCTCCTTGAGCCTCGCCGCCAGCCTGTTCTCCACCAGATACTTGCGGGAGTCGGCCACGAAGATGCCGCTTTGGGAATAGATGAAATCCCGCAACTGCACGAACTCCGCATCCGAGATCTTCAGATCCTTTCTCAGGGAAATCGTTTTCGAAAAAAGCGAAGACATTGCGCGCTACCTGTCTCCTTGCCGGTCCTGAATTTTGGCGATGGCCTCCTCGGCGGCGGCCTGGAACTCGGGATCCTCGTTGCCCAGGGCATCCAGGAGGGCCCGGAAGGCGCTCTCGCCGCCGATGTCTCCCAATGCCTCCACGGTCTTCAGCGACACCAGTTTCGAGGGGTCGTGCAGAAGCGGAATGAGCCGCAGCACGGCCTCGGCCGCCCGCAGGGTTCCCAGGGCCTCCACGGCCCGCACCCGAACCCAGTCGTCAGGGTCGGCCAGGGCCCGCAACAGATAGGGAACGCCCCGGCCGAGGGGGCACCGCCCCAGAAGCTCCACCACCGTACGCCGCACATCCGCGGCTTCGTCGTCCATGCGGGAGACGATCATCTCCAGCCCGTTACGCTCTTCGTCGCAGGCGTCAGCCGCGGCCTCCAGGGCGATCTTGCGGATGTCGGGAACCGGATCGTGCAGGGCCTTGTCGATGCGGGCCAGGTTTCCCGGCAGGCCGATCTTTCCCAGGGCATAGACGGCCATGAGCCTGTTGACCGGGTCGGCGTCGTCGGCAAGCGTAAGGAAACGGGAGTTGAGCTCCTCGCCGCCAAGGGAGGTGCAGGCCTCGAGGGCCGCCTCCTTGATGTCGTCCCGGGGGTCGGCCAACAGGGCGAAAATACGTTCCCCGGCCTCAGAAGCATGCATGGTGCGGCCCAGATAGAAAAGCGCCGCCTTGAGCACCGCGTCGTCCCCGGCCTGGTCCAGAAGATCCAGGAAAAACTCCTTGGCCTCGGGTCCGGCCACCGTCAAAAGCGCGGACACGATGTCCCGGCGCTGTTCGGCGTCGGCGCCGGGATAGGCGGCAATCAGAAGCTGGGACACCTTCTCCCCGCCGATGCGGGCCAGTGCCGTCACCGCGATGCGACGCCCCGCCGGTTCGGCGTGGGAAAGGCCTTCCGTGAGGCTGTCCGTGAGCCCGATGGCGGCCAGGGCGGAAACGGCCGCTTCCAGGCGTTCGGAATCGGCATCCGGGTCCATGCCCGCCGCCAGATGCAAAATTTCCCCCGAGGCCGTGTCGTCGCCCATGAACATCAGGCCCCGGATGGCCGCATCCTGGATCTCCGGGTCGTCATCGGACAGGGCGGCCAAGAGGTAGTCCCGAAACTTGCCCCGGTCCTTGGCGGGCAGAAGCGTCAGGGATTTCCCGCCCAGAATGTGCAGCACGGCCTTGACGATCTTGTTGCGAAGCACCGCCGGGGAGGCGTCCATGCGCCGGATCAGCATGGCCACGGCCTTGATGTTGCCGATCTCGCCCAGGGCCTCCACGATCATCGAGGCCACCAGATCGGAACTTTTGTCCAGGGCCTTGACCAGGGGGTTCACCGAGGAGGCGTCGCGGATCTTGGCCAGGGCCTCGATGACCGCGAACTGGACCCACTCGTCGTCTTCCATGGCCTTGCCCAGGCACTTGGCGGCCGAGGCGTGGCCGAGCTCCCCCAGACTCACCGCCGCCTGGTAGCGCACATTGACCTCGGGATCCTTGAGCAGGGCGTCGCACAGGGGGGCAACGGCCAACTTGTTGTTTGTGGACCCCAGGATGTCCGAACCGAAAATACGGATGTCGGGGTCGGGATCATGCAACAGCCCCACCAGGGAGGAAAAATCGTCGCCACCCACCTGGCGCAGGATGTCCATGGACAGGTTGCGCACCGGGGCGTCGTCGGATCGCAAAAGCGGCAACACGGCGCCAACCACCTCCTTGCCGCCGATCCGGCGCAGGGCCATGTCCGCCGCCTCCTGCACGCCCAGGCTCTCGGAGGCCAGAAGCCGGGCCAACTGCGGCACCGCCTCCACGCACCCCTGTTCCCCGGCCTCGTAGGCCGCCTCGCGCAGGGTGTCGATGTCCTTGCCCGACAACTTCGAAACGATCCGTTTGCAGTCCGTCATGCCATCCTCGCTTGCACGCCGTCCCCGGTGACGGGGTCCGCCGGCCGGCTATTTATAGAGGTTGGTGATGATGGCGTCGCCCATGTCGTCGATGTCCACGATCTCGTCGGCAAGCCCGGCGTCCACCACGGCCTTGGGCATGCCGTACACCACACAGGTGGCGTCGCTTTGGGCCAGGGCCCGGCCGCCCTTCTGCTTGAGCGAACGCACCCCCTCCATGCCGTCGCTGCCCATGCCGGTCAAAATGACCCCGAGCCCCCGGCGCCCCACACCCTGGGCCACAGACTCGATCATCACGTTGGCCGAGGGCTTGTACAGGGCCTCCCGGGGTTCGTCGGCGATGACCAGGTCGATGCGGCTGATTTTCTGATCGATGCGCAGATGCCGCCCGCCGGGCGAGACGTAGGCCACTCCGGGAACCAGCCGTTCCCCATGCTCGGCCTCCTTGACGCTAATGGCGCATACCCCGTCCAGGCGTTTGGCAAAAGGGCCGGTAAAGGCCGCCGGCATGTGCTGGGCGATGACGATGCCTGCCGGAAAATCCTTGGGCAGACGGGAAAGCACCTTCTGTACCGCCGGGGGGCCTCCCGTGGACACGCCGATGGCCACCACGTCGCGCAACTGCGGGCCGCTGGTCCGGGGAGGCCGGCGCTCGGCGGCCGGACGCTCGCCCCGATCCGAGACCGCCTGTCTCGCCAGGGCCGACACCTGGGCGGCGACGGACCTGGCCGGAGACGGCGGGCGCACCTTGCGTTTGGCGATGAGCTTGACCTTGGCCCGCAGGTCGTCCTCGATTTTGACGATGTCCAGGGACACCTTGGAAAGCTGTTTGGGGATGAAGTCCACCGCCCCGAGTTCCATGGCCTTCAGGGTGGCCTCGGCCCCCTCCACGGTCAGGGAGCTGACCATGAGCACCGGGCGCGGCATCTCCATCATGATGTGCCGAAGCGCCGTCAAGCCGTCCATGCGGGGCATCTCGATATCCAGGGTGACCACGTCCGGATTGAACTTCCTGACCAATTCCAGGCCTTCCTCGCCGTCGCGGCCCGTGGCCACGACTTTGATGTCCGGATCCTTCTCCAGCATGGTGCTTATGGCTTTGCGCATGAATGCGGAATCATCGACCACGACGACGTGTATCACCGAAGGCTCCTTGTCGTTTCAGAGAAAAAGGCCTGCCCGGACGACGTCCGGAATAAAGACGGGTGTCCGCACCGCCCACGCCTTCCCGGGCAGGCTCGCCCGGCGTGGACGTCCGGCCGGAAACAGCCGAAACGGGAATCCGCGGCGCGCAAGACCCTCTTGCGCCGCGCATGGCAAGACGTGCCGCTTTTTACGGGACTTGGGACGGAAAAACAACCTCGACGAAACTTCTTGCCAAGTCCGCTCCGGTTGTGTAGGTAGGCTGTCTTCCATTTGTCGGGATGTGGCTCAGTCTGGCTAGAGCGCTGCGTTCGGGACGCAGAGGCCGGTGGTTCGAATCCACTCATCCCGACCATGATTCTTCCAGGGACGTACCCGCCAGGGTGCGTCCCTTTTGCGTTGCGTCTCCGGAACAGGCGGGGCGCGACGCCCGAGACCGGATCGATTCGCCCCATTGTGCCGCATGCCGCCTTCGGGGACTGCGGCCGACCGAATCGGCCCGATTTTTCCGATGCGCCGCATGGCATCCCATCCATCCCCATCCGTTTCATCCGAAGGTGGCCACGTTGCCACGCCCCCACCCCGCACGGCGCATCACCCGTCCGTCATGACGGCGGGCCATCGGACCCCGCGAGCGTCTCCACGCTGCCTTGGAACACGCCGCAGAGGGCATTCACCACATGCCCCGACAATGCCCTTGAAACGACATGGCGTCAACGATTTTGGGGGAAACGCCCGGAGACGCGCCGACAGCCCGCCGCAACGGCGCCGGAACCGGGGCGGTGAAAACGGGACGGTTGCCGCAGGCATCCGCTTGGGATAATCTTTAGCCATCGGCCGAACACACGACCCGGCACGCCCGGAGGCCCCTTGTCCCGACGCCATATCCTGGCCAGCAAAGCCCTGACGTGGGGCATGGCCCTGACGATCTGCGCCTTGATCGCCCACTTCGGCACCAATGCGCTGGTTTCCTACGCGACCTATCGCCTGGGGATGGCCGACCCCGTGCTCCCGTCCGCCTTCCCCGGGCGGCAACCAGCCGCCAATGCCGCGGACGACGGCTCCGGCCCCCGGGACAGCCTGTTTCATTCCCGCAAGGACGCCGCCCAACCCCGGGAGTCCGGCCCGATTTCCGCCGAAGGCCTCCCCCTGGCCCCGGCCACTGTGGGCATCGCCCTGGCCGGGACCATGATCCGCCCCGACGGTTTCGACAACATGGCGGTCATCATCGATAAAAAGACCGGCAAACAGGATATTTTTCACGAGGGAGACCTGGTGGGAAAAATCTTGATCAAGCGCATCCTGCGCCATAAGGTCGTTATTGAGGAAAACGGAAGCGCGGCCGTGCTCGTCATGCCCTTCAAAGGCGGAGAACGGGCCCCCCGGCCGCCCCGGCAACCCGCGCCGCCTCAGAACGCCCCGAAAAATCCCGGTTGAGCCGGACAAGCCGCCCAAGGGCGCATCACGAGACGCTTTATGGCCAGACACCTCACGCCTCGCCTGCTTCTGGTTCTTTCCGTCCTGGCTCTGCCGTTTTCCGGCCTCATCCCCGTTCAGGCCCAGGCCGCTTCCAGCGCCGCAAGCGCGACGGCAGAGGCCCGGCCCCGGCTTGTGACCATCGACGCCAAGGGGCTTGCTGTGGCCGATATCCTGAAAAAAATCCATGAGCAGACGGGGTTTACCGTGGTCATCGACGACAAATTCCTGGCCACTCCCCTGACCCTGCGCCTCTCCCGGCTTGATGCCGAGGCAGCCGCCAGGCGGTTGGCCCAGAAACTCGCCTTGAACAATTACGCGCTGATGGTGGACGCGCCAGGGAAGATCATCACCCTGCGTCCCGTGGGCGCCCCGCCTCCGGGGAAAAAAACCGGACTGGGCGAGGACGCCGCGAGTCTTCCGGCCGGCCTCACTGACGAGGAAGCCCTTGCCAAAAATCCCGAGGCGTCCGTCGATCCCATGGACGAAATGGTCTTTCCCCCCGAAGTAGAGGGCGGCAAAGGCATGACCAGGCGCGAATACGAGGCCGCCATGGCCGCCTACCAGAATGCCGACCCCATGGACGACGTGGTCATCCCCCCCGACGAGGAGGGCGGCAAAGGCATGACCAGGCGCGAATACGAAGCCGCCATGGCCGCCGCCCAGAACGCCGACCCCATGGACGACGTGGTCATCCCCCCCGACGAGGAGGGCGGCACGGGCATGACCAGGCGCGAATACGAGGCCGCCATGGCCGCCGCCCAGAACGCCGACCCCATGGACGACGTGGTCATCCCCCCCGACGAGGAGGGCGGCACGGGCATGACCAGGCGCGAATACGAGGCCGCCATGGCCGCCGCCAACCAGAACGCCGGCCCCATGGGCGACATGCCCCCCCCCGACGAGGAGGGCGGCACGGACATGCCCACCCGCTGACTCGAAGCCGCGCAGGCGGCTGCAAATCGGGAGCCCGCAGGGCAGCCCTCGTCTTCCGGATCGTGCCGGGATTTCGGTCGGATCGTGCCGGGGTTTCGGTTCAGACCAGCGTGGCCCGGCGCACCTCGGCCAGGGTGGTAATCCCGGCCAGCACCTTGGCGATGCCCGCCTCGCGAAGCGTGATCATGCCCTCGGTCACGGCCAGATGCCTCAGGCGATTGGCGTCCGAGGTTTCCAGAATCATCTCCTGCACGGCCTCGCTGACGAGCAGTATCTCGTGAATGGCCGTGCGCCCCCGGTAGCCCGTCCCCAGGCAGAGTTCGCACCCCCTGGGGGAGTGGATGGTTCCGGGGGCCTGCTCCCGGGTCAGCCGCATCTCGGCCAGTTCCTCGTCGCTCGGGACATGGGCCGACGCGCACTCCGGACACAACACCCGCACCAGGCGTTGGGCGATGATGGCCCGCAGGCAGGACGCCAGCCTAAACGATTCGACCCCCATGTCCAAAAGCCTGGCCACGCCTGTCGGGGCGTCGTTGGTGTGCAGCGTGGAGAAGACCAGATGGCCGGTCAGGGACGCCTGCACGGCGATGTCCGCCGTCTCCCGGTCGCGTATCTCGCCGATCATGATCACGTCCGGATCCTGGCGCACCAGGGAGCGCAGGCCGGCGGCGAAGTCCAGGTCGATCTTGGGGTTGACCTGCATCTGCCCCACCCCGGGCAGGCGGTATTCCACGGGATCTTCGATGGTCAGGATGTTTTTGTCCGAGGAATTGATGGAACTCAAGGCCGCGTAGAGGGTGGTGGTCTTGCCGCTGCCCGTGGGGCCGGTCAAAAGGATCATGCCGTGGGAAAATAAAACCAGGCGCCGCATGTCGGCCAGGGCCGAGGGGCCGAATCCCAGATCCTCGAGCCCCAGCACCCGGGACTGCTTTTCCAGGAGCCGCAGCACCGCCCGCTCGCCGTCCGAGGTGGGGATCAGCGAGACGCGGATGTCCACCGAACGGTCCCCCAGCTTGATTTCCATGCGCCCGTCCTGGGGCAGGCGTTTTTCCGCAATATCCAGGCGGGCCATGACCTTGATGCGCGACAGCACGGCGGCATGGAGCTTGCGGGGCAGGGAATGGACGTTGTGCAGCACGCCGTCCAGGCGATAGCGGACCTTGAGCTCGTCGGAATACGGCTCCACGTGGATGTCGCTGGCCCGGCTCTTGACGGCCCTGGCGATGATCATGTTCACCAGCTTGATGATGGGGGCCTCGCTGGTTTCCTCCAGCAGATCCCCGCCCTGGACGTCCTCGATGCCCGCGAAAAACCGCTCGGCAAGCCCCTGGTCCACGTCGCGGATGATGGTGTCCGAGGCCTCGTCGGCCTGGCCGTAGGTCCGGCCGATGGCGGTCAGGATCTCCCCCTGGGGGGCCAGGACCACGGACAGCCGGGTCAGTCCCAGAACCCGCCGCACCTCGTCGGCCGCCTCCACCCGGGTGGGATCGAACATGGCCAGGGCCACCGCCTCCTCTCCATGCCGCAGGGGCAGGGCCAGGTTGCGCTTGAGGTAGGCGATGGGCAGCCCGCGAACCAGTTCCGGATCCAGGGCCTGGGCCGGGATGCGCGGCCAGACCTCAAGCCCGGCGGCCTCGGCCAGGGCTGAAAGCAGCGCCGTCTCGTCCACCAGCCCCTTGGCGACGCAGACCACGGCCGGGGACTCGTCCCCGGCGGCTTGCCGCCAGGCGGCGAGGGCCTGGGAGGCGTCCTCTTCGGCAAGGCCGGCGAGCCGCAAGACGCCGTCCCAGAAGCCGGGCGCGCCGTCCCGGCCGCCGTCGGGATTCACATCCCCCGCCGGGCCGGCGGGAATCCGGGGAGAGGGAGACGTCGTCGGCATGGACATGGCGGATGGAGGCCCGGGCCTCAGTTGTCCAGGGCCGGACCGTAGGACATGAGCGGCTTCTGGATGGGGTCGATCTCGTTGTCGAAGGCCCGGCGGCCCGGCGGGGTGACGGCAGGGGCATCCGCCGGGAGCGGCCGCCCCACCTCCTCGTTGAACTCCCTGACCGTCTGCTCCATCTGCCCGCTTTTCTCCCGGTACAGGGCGTTGATCTCGCCCGCCGCCGAGGAGATGCGCGGGGTGATGAACACCAGCAGGTTGGTTTTTTCCGAGGCCGTGGACTTGCGCTTGAAAAGCCAGCCCAGGACCGGGATGTCGCCCAAAACCGGCACCTTGTTCTCCCCGTCCGAGGCCCTTTCGCCGATGAGCCCGGAGATGACGATGGTCTGGGTGTTTTTGACCAGGACCGTGGTTTCCGTGGACCGCTTGCGGGTGGTGGGCTGGAGCACGCCGGTGGCGGCCGTCTCCTGGGCGTCCACCCGGCTGGTCTCCTGCTTGATCTTCAGGCGCACGGTCTCGCCCTTGTTGATCTGGGGCGTGACCTTGAGGGTGGTGCCCACATCCTTGTATTCGAACTGCTGCACGGTGCGGTCCAACGTGTTGGTTCCGGTCTGGGTGGAGGTCAGGAAGGGGCGGTTCTCGGCCACCACGATGGTAGCCTCCTCATTGTCCAGGGTCATGAGCTGGGGTGTGGCGATGATGTTGACCTTGTTGTCCACCTTGGAGGCCGAGATCAGGGCCTGGATGTTGGAATAGGTCACGTCGCCGATAGTGACCGGGAAGGTGACCATGCCCACGGAAAAACCGGTGGGCAGGGTCAGGGCGTCGTCCACGAAGGAATCGATGGCCCCGTCGGGCTGGTATCCTCCAACCACGAGTCCGCCATCCGAGCTGTCACCCACGTTGACCTTGCCGGCGGCGGCCCAGTTCACGCCGTAGCTTAGGGTCCGATCCGTGGACACCTCCATGATCACCGCCTCCACGTAGACCTGCTGCCGGGGCACGTCGAGCTTGACGATAAGATCGTCGAAAAAGACCATGTCCTCGGGGGAGGCCGTGACCAGAATGCTGTTGGTGCCCTTGTCGGGCACGATGCGCACCCCTTCGGCCGTGGCCCGGGCCTTTTGCGACCCGTCCTCGGCCTTTTCGGCGCTGGCCGTGACCCGCCCGGCCAGTTCGTTCAAGACTTTGGCCAATTCCTCGGCGTTGGCGTTTTGCAGGGCGTAGACCTTGACGTTGCCCTGGTCGCGGCGCTGGGGTTCGTCGAGTTCGCGGATGACCCTGGCGATCTGCGCCGTCTCCTCGGGACCGGCCATGACCGCGATGCTGTTGGTGCGTTCGTCTGGCACCACGGACGGCCCGCGGCCGCCGCCTTCCTTCCCTCCCGTCCGTCCGGTCCACAGTTTGCCCAGGCGTTCGGCCAGCTTGGCCGCCGAGGCGTGGCGCAGGGGGAACACCGTGACCCGGGCGTGGGGGACGTCCATCTGGGCCACGATGTCCTGCAGGCGACGGACGTTGGAGGCGTAATCGATGAGGATCAGGGTGTCCGTGGTCTGGTATTCGGCCAGGAGGCCGTCCGGAGAGACCATGGGGGCCAACACGGCCTTGATCTCGGCGGCCTGCACGTATTTGAGCGTCAGGATCTGGGTGACCAGCCGGTCGCCGGCCTCGGCGGAGCCCCGCGCCTGGGCCGTGTTCATGGTCCGGCCGGACTTGGAGGACACCACCTTGAGCACGCCTCCGGAGGGCACGATGGTGAAGCCGTTGACCTCAAGGACCGACTCGAACACGGCAAAGGCCTCGTCCGGCCCCATGCTCTTGGGGGAAATGACGGTCACGTTGCCCCGCACGTCGTCGCCCACCACGAAATTTTTCCCGGTCAGGTCGCTGATGAACTTGATGAACACCCGGATGTCCACATTGTCGAAGTCCATGATGACGGACAGGTCGTCGCCGATCTGCGGCGCAGCCTCGCTGCCGCCGTCCGCGTCCGGATCAATGCGGTTGGCCGGCACTTGTGCCGATGCGGGGGAAACGGCGCCGTCCCGGCCCCCATCCCCCGTCCTGTCCAGGACGGTGACGGCCGCAGCAGCGGCGGCTCCGGCGGCGGGCACGCCCCCCGGGCACAGCCCCGCCCAGAAAACCAGCATGGCCGCGGCTGCGACGCGAAGAAGCACCCCCGGGAGGGGGGGGTGGGGGGCGTGTTTCCAATCCCGGGCCATGTACCGTCCTTGTGGATTCCTTAGTCGTTCGGGTTTGCCGTCCGCATGCGACAGTATGCCTCGCGGCCGGAGCAGGACGGGAGGGCAGGCGAACACGGACGCGGCGTCAGGTACACGAGCGCACGCCTTACTCCCTTGCCATGAAATAAAGCAATGCCACCAGGAAGTAAACGGCGTGCATGGCCGATCCGGCCCAGCCCACCCGGCATCCGGCAGTGGCCGCTCCCCCCCGGCGAAGGGCCACGGAGAGGGGGGAAGACAGGACCGGGGAAATGGGATATGCTCGCCGTTAACGCGTAAAACTTCGGTTTTTCGCCCTGTTGTCCGTCCCGCGCCGGGAGCGCCCCTTGAAAAACGCCGTCTGTTTTTCAAGTCCCCCGTCCCACGCGGGTATTTCTTTGTCATCCCCCCGGGGATTCGGACGCACGGCGGGCGTCGTCCCTTGGCCGGGCCGGCACCCAAACCGGCAGCCACCTTACAGGAGAATCACATGGGCCATGCCAAGACCGCGACCCTGACCATCGGAGGCAGATCCTTCGAGCTGCCCGTGCATGTGGGCAGCGAAGGGGAAATCGGCATCGACGTCACGGATCTGCGCCGGCTCACGGGATACGTGGCCTACGATCCCGGTTACGCCAACACGGGTTCCTGCAAAAGCGCCATCACCTTCGTGGACGGGGAGCGCGGCATCCTGCGCCACCGGGGCTATCCCATCGAGCAGCTGGCCGAAAAAAGCTCGTTTATCGAAACGGCCATGCTGCTCATATTCGGGGAATTGCCCACCACCGAGGAACGTACGGCCTTCCGGGCGCTTCTGTCCGAGCACGAGCTTTTGCACGAGGATCTGCTGCACCACTTCGACGGATTCCCGCCCAACGGCGAGCCCATGGCCATCCTGTCGGCGGTCATCAATTCCCTGGGCAGCTACCATCCCGAATTGCTTGAGATCCTGAACCTGCACGAGTTCCGGCTGGCGGCGGCCAAGCTGGTGAGCAAGGTGCGCACCATAGCGGCCTTCAGCTACCGCAAGTCGCGGGGGCTGCCGTTTATGTATCCCAATCCGGACTTAAGCTACTGCCGCAACTTCCTGCACATGATGTTCTCCATGCCCAACCGGCCCTTCGAACCCCTGCCCCAGGCCGTGAGCGCCCTGTCGCTGTTCCTCATCGTCCACGCCGACCACGAGCAGAACTGCTCCTGCTCCACCGTGCGCATGGTGGGTTCCACCCAGGCCAACCTCTTCGCCTCGGTGTCGTCGGGCATCTGCGCCCTGTGGGGACGGCTGCACGGCGGGGCCAACGCGGCGGTCATCGAGATGCTCGAAAACATCCGCCAGGGGCAGTACAAGGTCTCCGATTTCCTGGACCGGGTGAAACAGAAGGAATTCCGGCTCATGGGCTTCGGGCACCGGGTGTACCGCAACTTCGACCCCCGGGCCCGGGTGCTCAAAAAGGCCGCCCACGACCTGCTCTTGAGCACCGGCATCACCGATCCGCTCCTGGACATCGCCCAGGAGTTGGAAGACGCGGCCCTGGCCGACGACTACTTCCGGGAGCGGCGGCTGTACCCCAACGTGGACTTCTATTCGGGCATCATCCTGCGCGCCCTGGGCATTCCGGTGAACATGTTCCCGGTGATGTTCGCCATCGGCCGCATGCCCGGCTGGATCGCCCACTGGTTCGAGGAATACCGCGACCCGGCCATCCGTCTGCACCGGCCGCGCCAGATCTATACCGGACCCAGGCAGCGCGACTTCGTGCCCATGGAGCAGCGTCCCCAGGACAACGCCAGGAAGCGCGAAACCCCGTAGCAGGCCGTGCCGCCGCCTTTCGGGGCTGCCAAGCGGCAATCCCGCCAACCCGGCCACAGCGTGGCCCTGGCCGCAGCCCAGCCGCGACCCCACCCGGAGAGCCCATGACCCGCCCCGTTTCCACCCCGCGCTTGGCCATACGTCTGGCCATACATTTGGCCCTGATCCTGTCCGCCGCCGTCCCGGCCCTGGCCCAAGAGGCCGTCGCGCCCATCCCCATCGGCATGGCCGTGGCCCAGACCGGCCCGGTCGCCCTGTTCGGGCAGGAGCAGATGGAGGGGGCGCACATCGCCCTGTCGCGCCAAAACGCCGCCCAGAATCCGCACGAAACCAGTATCGCCCTGGTCTTGAGGGATACCGGCGGCGACGAGGCCGGGGCCGTCAGCGCCTTTCGCACCCTCATTGAAACGGACAAGGTCGTGGCCATCGTCGGCCCCACCCTGTCCCAGCAGGCCTTCGCCGCCGACCCCCTGGCCGACCAGGCCAAAACCCCGGTGGTGGCCCCTTCCAACACGGCGGCGGGCATTCCCGGAATCGGGCCCTTCGTGTGCCGCATCTCCGCCCCCATGTCCCAGGTGGCCCCCCATTCGGTCAGGCGGGCCCTGGGCCTCAATCCGGGCATCTCTCGCGTGGCCGTGCTTTTCGCCCGCAACGACACCTATAGCGTCTCGGAAACCGCCACATTCCAGGAGGCCGTCAAGAGCCTGGGGCTGACTACCGTGGCCGTGGAAGAATTCCAGACCACGGATACGGATTTCGCCGGGCAGGTTGCCGCCGTGCTCGGGGCCAAGGCCGATCTGGTCATCATCTCCGGGCTGGCCGCCGATTCGGGAGCCCTCGTCAGGCAGTTGCGCCAAAAAGGCTATGCGGGGACCATCGTGGGCGGCAACGGGCTCAACTCCACCAACATCTTCCCGGTGTGCGGCGCCCAGTGCGACGGCGTCCTGGTGGCCCAGGCCTACAGCCCCGACGCCGTGGCCCAAAACCCGGTCAACCAGGGGTTCGTCAACGACTTCCAGGCGGCATATCACAAGACCCCGGGCCAGTTCTCGGCCCAGGCCTATACGGCGGTCCAGGTCGTCGCCGAGGCCGTGGCCAGAGTGGAGAAGGATTCGGGCAGAAAAGCCGGGGAGTTCGAACCCGCCGCCCTGCGCGAGGCGGTCAACGCCGCCCTGCGCAGCGGCCCGTTCCTGACGCCCCTGGGGGAGATACGCATCCAGCCTTCCGGAGAAATCGAACAAAAGGATGTCTTCGTCTCCAAGATCGCCATGAACTCCGACGGCCGGACCGGTTCCTTCGTGCTGGTCGCCGAATAGCCGCACCCCGCCCGCCGGACGGCGGCGAGGAAACGACAACGCCCGCGCCGTTCGCGAACCATGAACGGCGCGGGCTTCCGCCTTCCACACTGACGGTGGAGACGGTATCTCCGGGCGCTACTTCGCCGACTTGTCCAGTTCCTTGACCACGGCCTCGGTGATGTCCGCCTCCGGGGACACATAGCCGACCACGGCCGGATTGGTGATGACCAGATCGAGCTTTTTGTCCTTGGCGATCTTGGCAAGCGCCGGCCCGGCCTTGTTCAGCAGGGCGTCGGTCAATTCCTTGTCGCGCATCTTCAGGTCGAGGTCGGCGTCCTCGGCCTGGCGCTTGAGATCCTTCTCCTTCTCGGCATAGTCCTTGACCAGGGCGGTGATGTCCTTCTTCTCGGCGCTGGCCTTGGCGATGGACTCCCTGAGGGCGTCCAGTTCGGCCTTTTTCTGCAGAACCTCTTTTTCCTTTTTCTGCCGCTCTTCCTGGATCAGCTGGGTGGCCTTCTTCCCTTCCTTGGAATCGAGGATCAGCTTTTGGACGTTGACGAAACCGGTCTGGGCCCAGGCCGGCACGGAAACGCCGAGCAGCACGGCCAGCACCATGGCGGCAATACCTTTCATGCAGTACTCCCTCTGTGCGGTTGGAGCAGGCGGCGTATCCCGACCCGGCCGCCCTGCCGTTGGATTTCGTACCGGACCCGACGGCACCGGTCTGGGCCTTGGCCCCCTGTCTCAAAAAGCCTTCGAAGAGTGCATAGCGCACTTCGCGAAATCGAATACCCCACGCGTCGTCCCGGCGTCCACCAAAAGGGCGTCCCGGGCTGACGGTATCGATGGCAACGAGGCCTCGGAGATGGAACAACCCGAAATCGAGGCGTCCGGCGGGCTGATCGAGAAGCTGGAACTCACCGAACTTGACGTGGTGGTCGGAGGGTGGAGCGAGGCGGCCTGAACGGGACGTCCGCAAAAATGGCGGACCCGAAGGCCCGCCTTTCGTTTTCCTTGGCGTGTGAAGCGCCGCGCGACGAGTCTTCCTTGGGAGGTTCGGCGACCTCTTCCAGGGGCGCCGTGGCCTTCTCGAAGGTCTCCAGGCGGCATAGCTCCAGGCTCTTGGCCGGGTCACCCCTCCCCAGCTCGACGCACCTCGCAGGGAAACAGACGGTTCGGCGTCCCCCCGGAAACAGGATCGAAACAGCCGTCGTTCGTCAGGAGATTGATGTTGGCCTTGCCGTCCGACGGGTTTCCCCACCCGAAGTCTATCCACACCAGCCCGTTTTGCGTCTGACCACTGAGTCTGGCCCTAACCGTGATGGCACCCTGAGGCGAGGCTACGACGACCATGCCCCCATCGATAACACCTCGCGCGGAAGCGTCATCCGGATGTATATACACCAAGGGCTCAGGATATGTTTTGGTGATGGCGGCGAGGTTCTTAAATTTGGTATGCACGAACTGGGAAGGCCGTCGGCTCGTGCCCAGCAGTGTGAAACCCTTCCCGGCCAGGACACCCTGCGGTAAAGGCTCGCCCGACGGTTCTTCATATACCGGCATGGGCCTCGCCCCAGCCGCAGCGAACCAGCCGGAAAAAAATTCCACTTTTCCGGATGGAGTGCCAAGGGGTTTCTCCGTATATTTTCGGTAACGGACCCGCGGCAAGGCAAAGACAATCTGCTCCTCCTCCATCCGCTGCACAGTCACGCCGTGGGCCCTGACCATGTAATCGACCCAGCTCCTGTCGTCCTGGAACGGATACCCCCGGTCCAACCCCATTTTCCGAGCCAGCGCGTATTCAACGTCAAACACCGGCCGCGCTTCGCCAACAGGCTCGGCAACAGGCCGCGCCAAGGCGAAAAATCCTCCCGCCACACTCGAGTAGGCACGGTACCCATAACACTCGAACGCAGACGCCATGGGCAGAACCACATCGGCAAGCTGGGTGGTAGCTGTTGGGAAGATATCGGTCGCCACCAAAAAATCCAATTTTTCGAAGGCCATCCGTGTCCGTCTCTGGTTGGCCTGCACCAGGACGGGATTGCCATGGTGGATGATCATGGCCCGGGGCCGATTGTCCTCACGGGCCAGAATGGCCTCCTTGATGGCCGGAAAGGGAACCTGGGGAAAAAGGGGGAACCGTTCAAACCCCACCCGTCGCGCCACCGGCAAAGCCTTGGTTGGAAGCGGGGCCGGATGGGGAAACGGCATGAACACGTTTCCCCCGGGAATATCCAGATTCCCGGCGAGGCAGACCAATATGGCGATGGCGCGTACCGAATCCACCCCGTTGGCATACATGTCCAGGCCATTGCCCTCATGGATAACCGCCGGACCGGCTGTGGCGTATCTCCTGGCCAGGGACGCGGTGACCTCCGCCGGTATTCCCGTCAGTCCCTCGGCCCATGCTGGCGTACATGCCCGCACATGCGCGGTGAGTTCCGCCACGCCGGTGGAGTATTGCGCCACAAACTCCGCATCGTACAATTCCTCCTTCAGGATTACATGGATCATGGCCAGTCCCAGGGCGGCATCAGTTCCCGGCTTGATGCCAATCCACTCGCCGGACTCTCGGGCCGTCTCCGAAAAGAAGGGGTCGATGCAGATGGTTTTCACCCCGCGTTTTTTCAACCGTGGTAGTATCCGCGTCAGGCCGTCATGGGCGGCGTAGGATGCGTAACGCTCCACCCCGACGGGATTTGCGCCCCAAAAAAGAACCAGATTCGTACCGTCATAGTCGGGTTCGGTTCGCGCCTCACCGGTGACCGCCCGGTAGGCCGTCATGCGTGGGGCCATACACAGGTTTCCGATTCCCGTAATATTGGGCGACCCTATCTCGCCCATAAGCTGGAGAAATCCGTCCCGGGCATGGTATGATACCGGCGCGCCGGTACACCGGGCCACACTCAGGGGGCCATGCTTGGCGACAATCCCGCCCAGCCTGTCCGCCACGATGTCCAAAGCCTCGTCCCAGGATATCCGCTCAAAGCCCGAAGAGGTTTTCCGCAAGGGATGCTTGAGGCGGTCCTCGGCCCGGACGATCTCGGCGTTGGCCTGCACCTTCGGGCAGCACCGCCCTCTGTTGATGGGATGCTCCGGATCCCCGTGGATAAGCAGATGGCCGGCTGGATTCTTGCGAACCACCACGCCGCAATTGGTATGGCAGAATTGGCAGATCGTCCGCGTGGATTGGTCGCCCATGGCGCTTCGTGCCCTCTTTTGTGGTCTGAGCCAATAGGATTTCCGCATTCGACTGCCGGCAGGACAACATGGCATGCCGGAAGGAGTTGCTGCGTCGCCGTAAATGCGAGCCAGGGCCCGCCACAGAACGAACGCGGCAGACCCTTGGCAAACAGCCCTCTTGGCTGGCGGCTCTTATTTTGCGGCAGCCGTGCCCTGATACGACATGTCCACGACGCTCTCCATGGCGACTGGCTTGCTGATCAGCCCGACGCCAAGGGATTGCTTCTCGATGGCCGTATGACCTTCTGCGGTGACCAACCCGGTGTGGCTGAAGGCCCGACGGATGTCATCAATCACTTCCGGGCTGACGGATCCCAAAAAGTACTCAGCAACCTTCTCGGCGATTTCCGCGCTGCTGTGGGTCTTTTCCCACTGCATGGCCCGATACGCCGCATTGACGAACTTCTGGGCGACCTGCGGGTTGTCCTTCAGATAGCCGTCCGTAGCCAGAATCACCTTCAATGGAAACGTATCCGCCTCCAGGACGGCTTTATGCTGGGCGGGATCATTCATATCGGCGAGTACCACGGCCCCCCGGCTCAACATTTCCGCCTTCCGGATACCGCTGCCCACTGTGGCGTCAATTTCGCCATTAATATACGCTGGAAGAATGGCTGTTTCCGGCAGGTCGACAAAGGTCACGTCCTTATTTGGATCAAGGCCGCCTTGGATGACGATACTGGTCGCAAAGGCCCGGGGACCGGAGCCAGGCATTTTGGCTGAAATGGTTCTCCCCTTCAGATCGTTGATGGACTTTATCTCAGGCCGAGCCAGGAGGCACCAGGGATGCTTCTCCGTGGTGGTGAGCACAATTTTCAGTATTTTTCCCTTCTCGAACGTTTTCAGGGCCTGATCGTAGCTGGTCAGACAGAATTGGATTTCACCAGCCAGCAGGGACGCGACGGACAAAGGACTCGATTTGAAGTTCATGAACTGCACCGCAAGCCCCTCTTCTTTGAAATATCCCAGCTTGTCGGCGAGATAGAGTGGAATGCCATAATCGTCATGCCCAGGCTGCCCCAGGATAATCGGATGCAACGTTTTCCCGTCAGCCTGGGAACATGCGGCTTCATTTGAAACACTGACAATAGCGGACACGGAAAGAAACACCATCCCAATAAATAAAAATGATCTCAATTTTATCAAACACCTCACAATGTCCATGCACATCACCTCCTGTTGTTAAATCATTCAGGCAACGGCCTCCACTTTAGAAGCCTTCTTTCCATCATACCTAAAATATAGTTGAGCGCAGCCATGAGCATCATAAGGACAATGATGCAGGTAAAGACTCGCGCAATGTCATACATTCCCCCGGCATACTCCACCATCCACCCCAATCCGGAATTGGCCCCGATATATTCACCGACAACGGCACCGAGCAAAGCCGCACCCAAGCCTGCCTTGATCCCCGCCAACATCCAGGGTGTTGCGGATGGCAAAACCACTTTGAGCATGATCTGTCTGTTGCTTGCCCCCATGAGCCGGACGGCATTGACGAGGCTCTGGTCCACATTTCTAAAACCAGCGTAGGAGTTGAAAAGGACAAGAAAATAGACCATGAGCGCGGCCAGGAATATCTTTGATTCGATCCCCAAACCGAACCAAAGGATGAATATGGGACCGAGAGCCAGCTTGGGTATCCCGTATAAAGCCATGATGATGGGATCCAGAACCCGCGCAGCGGTTTCCGCCTTTTCCAGAAAAAGCGCCGTGAACACTCCCGCGAACGTTCCAAAAAACAACCCGGCCAAGGCTTCCTTCAAGGTCACGACGATATGGGGAATGATTTCCCCAGAAAAAAACGCCTCCACCATATCGACGAGAATGGCGGTCGGCTGGCTCATGAAAAAGGGGTCGAGAATTTTGAAACTGGCAAGCATCTCCCAGATAGTCAGAACTGTGAGTATGAGCAACAGCCGGACCAGAAACACTGTTTTGCCGGACAGGGAACCCGGCGCACTATGCATCATGACCTGCCTTGGCCTTCAGAACCTCCTCCCGCAAATCGTTCCAGATAAGTTTCTGCAATGCGACAAACTCTGGCTGAAACCGTGTTTCGAGGGCCGACCGGGGGCGGGGAATGGGAATATCGTATTCGTTTTTAACCGTAGATGGCCTCGCCGTCAGGAGAACCACCCTGTCGGAAAGGGTTATCGCCTCAGCGAGGTCATGCGTAACGAATACTATGGTTTTTTTCGTTTCCTGCCAGATCTTCAGTATCTCGTCCTGGAGCATCTCTTTGGTGAAGACGTCGAGGGCACCAAACGGCTCATCCATGAACAGCACCTCCGAATCCGCCGCCAGTATTCGTATGATCACGACCCGCTTCTTCATCCCTCCCGAGAGTTCATGGGGATAACTCTTCTCAAAACCGCTCAAACCGGCTTTATGAATCAGATGCCTGGCCCGCTCACGGCGCAAGGCCTTTGGCATTCCACGAATCTCCAAGGACAATTCAACATTTTCAAGAGTGTTCCGCCATGGCATAAGGGTATCTGCCTGGGACATATACCCGATGCGCTGGGTCACGCCGCGGAGTCGGCATCCGTCATAAAAGACCTCCCCAGTCCTGGGCTTGATCAGGCCAGACATGATATTGAGGAGCGTACTCTTGCCACATCCGCTTGGCCCCACAATGGCCATGAAATCGTGATCCCGAATATTGAGATCAACGGCTTGCAGGGAACTTGTGGAGATCCCTGACGGGGACGCGTAAACATGGCTTACTCCTCGGACAGACAGCTTGACGTCGTCAGAGATGGCCACATCTCCTACATCTTTCTTTCTATTGGAACGAATCTCGTTGACGGCACTATCTAGCATCATTTTTTCACCGGACACGCACAATTATATGCTCATTAAAACATAATTTTTCGAAACGATGCATTCACAATTTTCGACAAGAATACATCAAAAATTCAGATCTACCGTAGTCCGCTGTTGTCCTCCTCACATCGTCTGCACCAATGCACGATGTCTTTCATTGACCGTTGCCAATATATTCACAATCTCTATCTGTCAAATAGTATTAATCTATAACTAGTCTCGCGACCCATCCTTCTCGCCTATGACGCAAAAAGAAAAAGGCGGACCAGAAGGCCCGCCTTTCGTTTTCCTTGGCGTGTGAAGCGCCGCGCGACTAGTCTTCCTTGGGAGGTTCGGCGACCTCTTCCAAGGGCGCCGTGGCCTTCTCGAAGCTCTCCAGGCGGGCGTATTCCTCGTCCACGCGGCGCTGGATGTAGTCCACCGCGTCCGGCGTCAGGTGCCGGAAGCGCCGCTGAAGCTTGAAATAGTCCGTCACGGGTTTGGGCTTTTTCACCTTCTGGGTGATGATGTAGCGGCCGCCGATGACCTCATAGAGCGGAAAGACCCTGGTCTGCACCGCCAGGCGGCACAGTTCCACGCTCTTGGCCGGATCGCTGCGCCAGCCCGTGGGACAGGTGGCGAAGATGTGCAGATAGGCCGGGCCTTCCACGGCCAGGGCCTTTTTCACCTTGTTGAAGAGGTCCAGATGGTAGGCCGGGCTGGCCGTGGCCACATAGGGGATCTCGTGGGCCGCGGCGATCATGGCCATGTTCTTCTTCCAGGTGTGCTGGCCGATGCTCTTGCGTCCCGGAGGCGAGGTGGTGGTCATGGCGCCGTAGGGTGTGGAGCTGGAGCGCTGGATGCCGGTATTCATGTAGGCCTCATTGTCCAGGCACACGTAGACGAAGTCGTGCCCGCGCTCCAGCGCCCCGGACAAGGACTGCAGGCCGATGTCCGCCGTGCCGCCGTCGCCGGCGAAGGCGATGATCTTGGGCTTCTTTTTGAGCTTGCCCTTGCGTTCAAGGGCCCGGGTGGCGGATTCCACCCCCGAGGCCACGGCCGCCGCGTTCTCGAAGGCCACGTGCATCCAGGGCACGGTCCAGGCCGACTGCGGAAACGGCGAGGTGATGATCTCCATGCAGCCCGTGGCGTTGCACACGATGGTTTCGGGACCGGCCGCCTTCATCACCATGCCCATGGCCAGCACCTCGGCGCAGCCCTGACAGGCCCGGTGTCCGGAGGTGATGAACTTCTCCCAGGGAATATTTTTGGCGGTGACTTTTTCGTACCCGCTCAAGTCGACGTCACGAAGCATGGCTTTCCACCCCCCACATCGTATAGTTGCCGGAAAGCTTTCCGGCCTCGGCCATGGCGAACATTTCCTTGAACTCCCGCACGGTCACGTCACGCCCGCCCAGGCCGGCGATGACGCTGACGATCTCGGGAGCGTTTTTGCGGCCGTAGAAAAGGCTTTTGAGCTCCGCAGCCACGGGTCCGCACACCGCGCCGGGCGACAAAGCCCGGTCGATGACCACCAGCCTCTCGGCCCCGGCGCAGGCCGCCAGGAATTCCTCTTCCGGGAACGGCCGCCACAACCGGATGCGCGTCTGCCCCGCATCCCGGCCCTCGTCTAAAAGCTCGTCCACCGCCGTCATGCAGGTCTCACCGAGCGATCCCATGGTCACGAACAGGGTCTTGGCCCCGATCTTTCCGTTTTGCTCAACCAGCTTGTAGTGGCGGTCAAAGGCCTTGCCGAAGCCCTGAAGCACCTCTTCCACCACGGGCTTCGAACCGACGATGGCCTGCTCCAGCTGCTTTCTGGCTTCGGTGTACATCTCGGGCACGCCCACCGGCCCAAGGGTCACCGGATTGGCCGTATCGAGCTTGAGCGCCGGCGTATACGGCGGCAGGAAGGCGTCCACCTCGGCATGGTCCGGGATGATCACCGGCTCGATGACGTGGCTTAGGGTGAAGCCGTCGATGTTGACGATCATGGGCAGAAGCACCCGCTTGTCCTCGGCGATCTTGAAGGCGCACAAGGTCAGGTCCAGGGCCTCCTGGCCGTTTTCGGCGAAGATCTGCACCCAGCCGATGTCGCGCTCGGCCATGATGTCGCCGTGGTCGTTCCAGATGCTGATGGGCGCGGACAAGGCCCGGTTGGCCACGGTCATGACCAGGGGCATGCGCATCCCGGAGACGATGAACAGGATCTCGTGCATCAGGGCCAGACCCTGGGAGGCCGTGGCGGTGTATACCCGGGCCCCGGCGGCGGCCGCGCCCAGGGCCGCGCTCATGGCCGAGTGCTCGGACTCCACGGGGATGAATTCCGCATCCAGTTCGCCGTTGGCTACGTATACGGAAAGCTCTTCCACTATATGCGTCTGAGGAGTGATGGGATAGGCGGAAACGACGTCCACATTGGCGAGCTTCACGGCCTCGGCCACGGCCAGGGACACTTCAAGTCCAATGCGATTGCCCATTACTCGCCCTCCTTGACCATCGTGATGGCCTCCTTGGGACATTCATTGGCGCAGATTCCGCATCCCTTGCAAAAATAGAAATCCGGATGATAATAGCCTTCAGCATTTTCGCTGATGCAAAACTCGGGACAGTACATCGCGCACAACGAGCACTTGATGCACTTCTCTTCATCGAGTTTGGGCCGAAGGCTCCGCCAGTCCCCCGTCCTGAGCTCCTTGGCGTTGCCCGGCTTCAATATCGCCGCGCCAAGCGCCAAGTCTTCCCAGGCCATGATCGATTGCTTGGACATACACTCCTCCTGTTCATTCGGAAAAAAATCCCTGGACCGCCTCCTGCCAACCGGTGCGGCCCATGGACCGATTCACGTCTCATGGAATGTCGGTACACAGCGAAATGCGAAGGCATGCGTCCGGCATGGTCCGAAGCCGTCTCCCCCGGGACTCCACGGGCAAGTTGGACGGGCCCATGCCAGAGGAATGCATATCAACAAAGTGACCGGAAAAAATCAAGAGGCAACCGCTCCTTCACGAAAAAATACCCCCCTACCGCATTCGGCAGCTTCATGAACCCCTGCAATGTGCATTTATGCGAATTTCAAGGAACTCCCCCTCCCTGCATCTTCTTGTGAAAAAAATTGCATGGAAATCCATGTCGCGTCCTATATCGCTCGCCCGGCCGCATCCGCCGTCCGATCCAACAGCACCTCCACCGCCACCCCCGTCTCGCGGCTTTGCCGCAACAAAAACACCTTGGCCGCCTCGCCCATGAAATGGTCCACCGGATGATGGCTGATGTAAAGCACCTGGAAACCGAGCCGGTCGCCGATCTTGCGGATCAGCTTGGCGAAGCGGGGGATCAGGTCCGGCCGCAGCCAGCAGTCCTGTTCGTCCAGCACCAGAAACGGGCGGTGCCGCCCGGGGTCGAGCTGGGACAAGGCCAGAAGCCGCAGCCCCACGGACATGATGTTGCACACCGAGCCGCCCTGGCCGGACAGGATGTCCTCCGGCCCACCCTGGTTGAGCATCTCGAAATGGATGAACAGCCGGTTGCCCTTCACCTCCCGCCGGGCCTTCACCTCCCGGTCCTGGGCCAGTATCTCGCGCACGGCATGGGTCAGGTTGCTCTCGATGTCGTCCATCACCTCCCCAAAAAGCTCCCCCGTCAGCACCTCCAGCCGCGCCGCCGCGCCCGGGGCCATTCCCAAAAACGCCTCCACCCCTTTCAGGGTCTCCCGGGCCTCCAAAAAATCCCGGGCCCGGGACGCGGCCACGCCCGACAGCCGGTCCAGCCGCCGCTCCAAGCCCCGGCGGGACTCCATAAGCTCCGTGAGGTCATCCATGGCCTGCGTCCCCTTGTTCGGGTTGCCTCCGGCGGCCAGCCAGGGGCACCCTTTTTCAAAAGGGCGCCCCACCCTGGCCCCTCCCCTCCCAAAGCTTTCAACACCCCTCGCCCCCATCGGGGGGGGGGGGGGGGGGGGGGGGGGGGCCGGGGGGAATCATTCCCCCCGGGCGGGGGTGGGGCGCGGGGAGGGGGCGACGCCCCCTCCCCGCTTCCCCGCTATTCCGCTTCCATCTCCGTGGCTTCCATGACCCGCAGTTCGTTGGTCAGCGGGTCCACCTTGCCCAGGCGCAGGGCGAAGGGCTGGCCGGGGCGTATCTTCTCGCCGAGCTGTTCGCGGTTGGCCCGCACGTAGATCTGGAAATCCGGGAGGGCCAGGGTGACCAGCGCGCCGCCGGATTCCACGACGATGCCCGTCCACGTCCTGGTGCGGCACTGCTGCCGGATGTGCAGCAGCTTCCAATAGCGGGGCCGAAACCGTTGGATGCGCCCGGCCGCCTCGGTCTGGGCGCAGATGTCCGGCAGGCGTTGTTCGAGTTCGGCCCGGGACCATTTGGGGGCTCCGGCGGCCAAAAAATGGCGCAACTGGGCCAGGTTGACCAGATCCACGTAGCGGCGAAGGGGCGAGGTGACCGTGGCGTAGGCCTTGGCCCCGATGGCGGCGTGGGGCCTGGGCGCCAGTTCCAGGCCGGTGGGCGGCAGGTGCTTGACCACGTGGTGGATGTCCTCGGGACGGCTCCAGACCCCGGCCAGTTCCTTGGGCAGCACGGCGTCCTGGGTGCGGAACAGCAGCGGAAACCCGTGGACGGCGGCAAAGGCGGCGGCCGACGAGTTGGCCAGGATCATGAGTTCGCTGACCAGGAGTTGGGCGTTCGGATACTGGTCGGAAGGCGCAAGCTCCACCTGGGGATCGTCGGCCGGACCTTCGAGCACCACGTCGGGCTCGCTGCGCTCGATGACGGCCGCCCCGGCGGCCACCCGGCGGCCGCGCAACAGCCCGGACAGCCGGGCGGCCAGGGCCAGGCTCTGGTCCGGCGCGCCCGTAGCCAGCTCCGCCTCCACGTCGGCATAGGTCCGGTTCGCCACCACGGCCACGGAGGAACGCATGGAAAAATCCAGGATCGCGCCCTGGGCGTCGAGGGCCCACTCCATGACCATGGCCGGGCGCGGAACCTTCTCCAGGAGCGAAAAGAGGTCCGTCCCAAAAACCTCGGGCATCATGTGGCTTGTGCCCTCGGGCAGGTAGATGCTGCTGGCGCGTTTGGCCACGGCCCGGTCCAGGGGCCCGTCGAACCGCCAGCCCGAGGCCGGATCGGCCAGGGCCAGACGCACCGAGAACCCGCCGTCGGGTCGCGGGGCGATGTGGAACGCATCGTCGATATCCCGGGTCGTGGGCGAATCCACGCTGACGAAGGGGATGGGCTCGGGGTCGCCGGGGAGGGTGGCGCAGGCCTGGCGCATGGCCGCGATTTCATCGGCGAAAGCCCCGGACCAGGCGTCGCCCGGCTGGTACCCGGCCTGATCCAGGAGATAATTGTAGTGCGGCGGGACAATACCCCACTGCTCGGCCAACACCAGGGGCAGGAAGGGATGCTCGGGCAGGCCCTTGCGCAGCGTGGCCCACAGCACCGCCAGGTCGGCGTCTTCCGGATCGGCCACCAGCCCGAGCAGAAGCTCGCGCAGCTTGTCCGCCGCCCCGGGATCGAGGCGGGCCGCCAGTTTGGCCGCGTCCCGGCCGGCTCCCGAGGCCCAGGCCGTCCACAGCTCCTTGAAAAACCCCTGCCCGGCCGTGACCACCCGCTCCCGCTCCAGGGCCGCCGCCTGCTCCGCAAGCCGCCGCTCCACCGTCTCGGCCGGATAGACCTCGAACTTCGGCGGGTGGAACTTGAAATGCGTCTTGCAGGCCAGAAGCGCCCGCCCCAGGCCCGCCACCTGGTCAAAGCCCGGCGATTCCCAGAGAAGACCGGCAAACCAGCCCGCCGTCTCCTCGCGCACCTCGCCCTGGGCCAGCTCCCAGATCTCCATGGCGTCCACCTCGGCCGCCGCCTTGGCCCGGCGCGTCTCGCACGCGGAAAGCCGCTCCAGCATACCGCCCCGCTCGCGCACCGACGCGTCGCACGGGCCCACCCACGGCAACACCCGGGCCGCAGGCAGCTTCATCTCACGCTTGTTGATCGTGTACAGGCGCAGCCGGCCGCCCGTCTCCTCCAAGACCCAGGCCAGCTGCGGCTCGTTGCCGTGCATGAATTCGACGATACACCCCGCACCGGGATACTGTTGCATGAAACATCCTTTGCACTGATTCGATTTGAGAAGACCTCGGGAGGGGGAACCCTTTTGAAAAAGGGTTTCCCCCTCCCGAACCCTCCCCCTCCCAAAACTTTTCGCGGCTTCCCGCCGGGGGGGTCCGGGGGGAATCATTCCCCCCGGGCGGGGGCGGGGTGCGGGGAGGGGGCGACGCCCCCACCCCGCCTCCTAGTCTCCGAACTCCCGGTCGATGGCGTCCAGTTCCTGCCGCACGGCCTGGATATGGTCGCGGTAACCGGCGACCAGGGCGGCGTTTTCCTGCCGCTTGGCCTCGAGCAGCCGGGCCAGCTCGTCCGGATCGGCGGTGCCGTAGTCGGCCAGGGCCTTTGTTTCCAGTTCCGCCAGTTGCGCGGCGAGGTTGGCCAGATCCTGTTCGGCCCGGACCTTTTCGTCGCGCAGCTTGGCATAGTCGGCCTTGAGGCCGGCCAGTTCCTTTTCCAGGCTTTGATCGTCAACGGGACTCATGGTCGTTTTCGGCATGGGTGACCTCGCGGTACAGCTCCCAGATGAGGCTGGTCTCGGGATTTTCGGGGTTCAGGTTGGCCTGGAGAAATTCCTTGAGCCCGGCGCCCTCGGCGGTGCGGCGCATGGCCAGGCGTTCGAGCCCCAGAAGGAACCGGGACTCGGTCTGGGGGATGTTGTTTTCTTCCGGCGGAAAGTCGGCGTCGGGGAACACCTGGTTGAAGGGCAGGCACGGCAGGGGGACTTTTTCCAGCCCGGAGCAGCCGGGCCGCCAGATGGTGGCGGCGGGAATGCGGTCGCGGGAACGGGGGGTGAACGACAGCCGGGTGATGTTGCCGGGATTGACCCAGGTGGTGGAACCGGCCGTGACCTGGGGCTGGGGCCGGTGGATGTGCCCGTTGATCAGCCAGGTGACGCCGGGAATCTCGCGGATGTGCTGGAAACGATCCTTAAATTCGGGAAAACTGATGTTGTGGTGGGTGAACCACGCGGTTTCCAGGCCGTCGGCATGGTCGAAGGACAGGGGGATGGGGGTGGCGTCGGGGGACGCGCCCAGGATGGCCTGTCCGGTGGGGGTGTCGATGCGCAAAAAGGGCCCGGGTTCGTCCAGAAGGCGCACCACGCCAGCGGCGGCCAGCACGGCCAGGGAGGTGTCGGCGGTGAACCGGGCCTGGTATTTGTCGTGGTTTCCCACCAGGGTATAGGGCTTATGCGGCCGAAAAAGGTCGATCAGGCGCACCAGGAGGGTGTTGGGGTTCTCGCGCGGCCAATGGAAGAGATCGCCGAGAAAAAGCGGGATGAGATCGTTTTCGGCGGCATGGTCCAGGCAATAGGCCAGCTTGTCCATGACCTGGTCGGTGTAGCCTTCCAGGCGGTGCCCGGGCGGCGTGGCGGCCACATGGGGGTCGGGGATGACGAGCACCCCCCGGGTGGTACGGCGCGGCAGTTCCATGAGCGGTCCTTTGGGCCTAGGCGGTGCGCTTCCCCGCGTCGAGAAAGATTTCGGAACGCAGGTCGCCGCCGCACAGGGGGCATACGCCCACCTGCCCCAGGCGGATCTCGATGTCCGCGTGCAGGGCGGCCAGGCGCTCCTGGCGACGGACCAGGACGGCTGCAGCAGCATCCTGCCGCTGCCGCAGGGCGCGCATGTCCCGCACCAGGGCGGCCAGGGGCGCGGCGCTCGGGGTCTCCGGGGGCGGCGCGAGGCGTTTATGCCGGGCCAGGTCGCGTTCCAGGCGGGCCATCCTGGCGGCCAGGGCCCGGCGCGACGCCAGATCCGCGGCCAGGGCGACGACGGGAAAGGCCTCGGGGGCCGGGGTCAGGGCGGCCAGGGCGGCGGTTTTTCGGGCCATGCGGCCGTAGGCGGCCCGGATGCGGCCCAGGCCTGCGGCCAGACGGTCCATGGCGGCGGTGGCGGCCAGGGCCGGCGGCGCGGCCAGGGGCTTCAGGGCGGCGATCCGGGCGGCGGCCTGCTCCCGGGCCCGGCCAAGGGCCGCCTGGCTCTCGACGGCGCGGGCCAGGGGCGCGACGGCAAAGGGTTGCGGCGCAGGGGCCAGTTTCTGCAGGGCGGCCGTCCTGGCGGCCAGGGCGGTCAGGCGGCGTTTGAGATTCCCGCCCCGGGCAAGGGCCGACGCCAGGGCCGGGATGTCCCGGGCCAGAACGGCAAGCTGGTCTTCCATGCCCCGCCCGGTCTCCAGGGCGCATTCCAGGTCCGGCAGGCGGGCCAGGCGATCCAGGTCGCTCCGCGCGGCGTCGGCTGCGGCCTCCAGGCGGCGCTTTTCGTTTTTGGCCTTGCGCACCTTGTCCGTGAGCAGGTGCTGCATGGCGATCAGGTGGGCGCTCTCCGAGGAGGCGGCGAAAAACGAGGCCATGACCGACCCGGGCCGGCCGAGCAGAAACACGGGTTCGCGCTGGTTGCCCAGGTGCACGTCGATGCCTTCGTCCAGGCCCTCCACGGGCACGCGGCCCAGGCGCAGGGCGGCCAGGACGTCCTCGGGCGGGGTGCGGCCGAACTTGGCGTAGGTCTGGGGCGCGGCGGCCCCGGGCGGGGTGAGCTCGTAAACGGCGGATTTGGGCTTCCTGATCCAGGCCACGCGGGTGCCGTCGGCAAGCTCCACGGTCACCCGGGCCTCCTTGGCCCCGTGGCGGATGACGTGCTTGGGGATGGGGTTCTCCGCCAGGCAGCGCAGGGCCTCGACCACGGCGGATTTCCCGGTGTTGTTGGGGCCGGTGAGGACGTTTAAGCCCGGGGCGAACTCGAAGACGCTTTCGCCGTGGGCCAGGAAGTTTTCCAGGGTCAGCTTGACGATCATTGGCAGGAAGTCAAACCAGATGCCGGGCAAACAATCAAGGGGGTTTTTCACCCGGCCGGGCGGTCCTGCCCACGCCGCCCACCGGCACCCCATGGCGCCCCCGGCTACCTTGACGCCTGCCGCAAAACACGGAAGGATGAGACTCGGCAAACCAGACGCGGCCATCGCCGCACCACACGAGACGGGGACGGGAATGACGACTCAGAGCACGCCGGAAAGCGACGCCGACGCCCTGTGGTACAAGGACGCGGTCATCTACGAACTGCACGTCAAGGCCTTCATGGACGCCAATGGCGACGGCATCGGCGATTTCGCGGGCCTGACCAGCCGGCTGGACCACCTGGAACGGCTGGGGGTCACGGCCATATGGCTTTTGCCGTTTTATCCCTCGCCCCGGCGCGACGACGGCTACGACATCGCCGACTACCGGGGCATCCACCCCGACTACGGGACGCTGGCCGAGTTCCGGGCCTTTTTGCGCGCCGCCCACGCCCGGGGCATGAAGGTCATCACGGAACTGGTCCTAAACCACACCTCGGACCAGCACCCCTGGTTCCAGGCCGCCCGCAAGGCCAAACCCGGCTCGGCGGCGCGCGACGTCTACGTCTTCTCCGAGACCCCCACCCGCTATCCCGACGCCCGGATCATCTTCAAGGACTTCGAGCACTCCAACTGGACCTTCGACCACGAGGCCAGGGCCTACTTCTGGCACCGGTTCTATTCCCACCAGCCGGACCTCAATTTCGACAATCCCCGGGTGAAAAAGGAGATGCTCCGGATTCTCGACTTCTGGCTGTCCCTGGGTGTGGACGGCTTGCGCCTGGACGCCGTGCCGTATCTCTTCGAGCGCGACGGCACCAACTGCGAGAACCTGCCCGAGACCCACGCCTTTTTGCGCGAACTGCGGGCCCATGTGGACGAGAAATACCCGGGCCGGATGCTTTTGGCCGAGGCCAACCAATGGCCCGAGGACGCGGCGGCCTATTTCGGGACCGGACGCGGCGACGAATGCAACATGGCCTTCCATTTCCCCATCATGCCGCGCATCTTCATGTCGCTGATGATGGAGGACCGCTTCCCCCTGATCGACATCTTCGAGCAGACCCCGGCCATCCCCGAGACCTCCCAGTGGGCCATGTTTTTGCGCAACCACGACGAGCTGACCCTGGAGATGGTCAGCGACGAGGAGCGCGACTACATGTACCGGGTCTACGCCAAGGACGCCCGGGCTCGCATCAACCTGGGCATCCGGCGCAGGCTGGCCCCGCTGATGCAAAATAACCGCCGAAGGCTGGAGCTGATCAACTTCATCCTGTTCTCCTTTCCCGGCACCCCCATCATCTACTACGGCGACGAGATCGGCATGGGCGACAATTTCCATCTGGGCGACCGGGACGGGGTGCGCACGCCCATGCAGTGGAGCCCGGACAAGAACGCCGGGTTCTCCCGGGCCAATCCCCACAGCCTGTACCTGCCCGTGGTCATCGACCCGGAATACCACTACCAGGCCGTCAACGTGGAGAACCAGGAACGCAACCTGACCTCGTTTCTGTGGTGGATGCGCCGGGTCATCGCCATGCGCAAGCGCCTGCGCTGCCTGGGCCGGGGGAGCATGGACTTCGTCCGGCACGACAACCCCAAGATCCTGTCCTTCGTGCGGCGGCTGGGCGACGAGGTCATCCTGGTGGCGGTCAACCTGTCCCGCTATCACCAGGTGGCCGAGTTGGATCTGTCGGCCTACGCCGGACACGTTCCTGTCGAGGTCTTCGGCAACATCTCCTTCCCCGTCGTCCGCGACACGCCCTATGTGCTGCCCATGGGATTTCACAGCTATTTCTGGTTCCGCCTGACCCCGCCCCGGGAACCGGACCAGGACGGCGGGGCCGAACGCGGCGCGGGCCACGGGCGGCGCGGCCGCAGCCGGTGGACGCCCCCCGAGGTGGAACTGCCCGGGATCGAGGACGGCATGGTGGGGCGGCGTTTCCGGCGGCTGTTGGCGGAACGGGTGCTCCCCGTCTACCTGCCCAGGCTTTTCCCGGAGATGGCGGGGCTGTTGCGGGTGGAGACGGCCGCCCTCCATGTCCTGCCCGGAAGCGGCGATCCGGTGTGGCTGGTCTTGGCTGCCACCCACGCCAGGGACGGGTCGCCGGTGACCCTGCCCCTGCTCCTGACCTTGTGCCGGGGCGAGGCCGGAACCCGGCTGGCCGGTGAATATCCCGGGGCCGTGGCCGCCCGGAGCCGTCTGGCCGGGGAACAGGTGCTCCTGGTCAACGGGTTTGCCGTTGACGCGGCCCGGGAGGCCTACTTTTCGGCCGTGGCCCGGTGGCGCAAGGCCCTTGCGGGCCATGAAGAGCTGTCGGTGGCGCCCCTGTCCCGGTCCCGTCAGGCCTGGCCAGCCAGGCCTGACGTCGCGCCGTCCCGGTTTTACCGCGACGCCCAGGGCAACATGGTCGTGGTGGCGGACAACGCCTGGGCGCTCAAAACCTACGCCCGGGTGGAGCCGGGGCCGCATCACGAGGCCGAGCTTCTGGAATTTCTGGCCAAAGGCCCCTTGCGCGACCATGTGCCCACCCCGTATGCCGCCCTGCGCCATCGCCCGCTCAAGGAGGAGGCCACAGTCCTGGCCCTTTTGGCCTCCCATGCCGCCGATACCACCCCTGCCTTCGACCTGGTGACCGAGGGCATGGCCCGGGCCCTGGAAAACGTACTGGCCTCGGGGCCCGAGGCCACGGCCAGCCCTCCCGCCCCGGTTCGCCTGCAATCCGCCCCTCCCCGCGAGGCGGCCAGGACTCTGGCCCGGCACCTGGGGCACTTCCACCTGGAGATGCTGTCCCTTCTGGGCACGCGTACGGCCCAACTGCATCTGGCCCTGGCCTCGGACCCGGCGGACGAACGCTTCGCGCCGGAGCCCTTCTCCCTGCTCTACCAGCGCTCGGCCTACCAATCCATGCGCAACCTGGCCAAGCGCACCCTGGCCGCCCTGCGCTCCCGCCTGGCCGGGCTTGGCGACGAGAATGCGCTCCAGGCCCGGGATATCCTGGCCTCGGAAAAGACCATGCTCGAGGTCTTCTCCCGCTTTGCGGCGAAAAAGTTCGTCACCGTCAAAACCCGGCTGCACGGGGATCTGACCCTTGCCCGGGTGCTTTATACCGGCAAGGACTTCGTGTTCGGGGATTTCGAGGGCGATACGGGCAAACCGGTGAGCGAGCGGCGCATCAAGCGGTCGCCGCTTCGAGACGTGGCCGGGCTGTGCCTGTCCATGCTGTTCGCGGCACATGCCGGCGCCGCGAGGCTGTGCCGCGAACGGCAGAGCGACGCCGCGGCCCTGGCCCCGTGGGTGGAGCCCCTGGCCTTCACGGCGGCCTCGGCCCTGTGGTCCGGCTACCGGGAAAAGGCGGCGGGCGCGGCGTTCGTCCCGGCCTCGGAGGAGACGCTGTGGACCATGTTCCACTGCTTCCTTTTGGAACACGCCCTGGGGCGGCTGTCCAAGGCCCTGGCCGGGGATCTGCCGGACGAGGTGACGAGCAGTCTGGCGGCCCTGACCGGGATCATGCGGGCGTTGGGGTAGGGATCGCAGGCATCTGAGGCCCGGCCAGGGGCAGGCGCACGAAAAACGTGGTCCCGGCCTCCTCGGAGGTCTCGAACCGCACCTCGCCGTCCAGGTAGCGCTCGGCCAGAAGCTTCATGGAATAGGTGCCCAGGCCCCGGCCCGCCCCCTTGGTGGAGAAGGACCGGTTGAACAGGTGCAACTGGACCTTGCGGGGGATGAACCCCGGATTGTGCACCGTAAAGGTGATCTCGTCCCCGGCCACCGTGGCCCCCATGGTCACGGTCCCGCCGGGCGGCGTGCCTTCCAGGGCGTTTTTGACCATGTTGCCCATGACCCGCTTCAACAGCGCATAGTCGCTGCGAAACGCCGTCTGCTGCGCCGCCGGGTCGATCATAAGCCGGCGCTCCTTGGCCTCTTCCGTATTGCGGAAGGTTCGCTGCAACACCTCCAGGATGTCCATGGCGGTAAGATCGATGACATTGACATCCAGTTCGTTGCTTTCGGCGGCCAGAAGCTGCTTCTGGCTGACGATCTCCTCGGACAGGGAGACCATGGCCCCGTAGATGAGTTCGGCATCTTCCCGCATGTGCTCCGGGGCCTCATCCTTGACGAACTCCAGGATGCCCTTGATGCCGCCCAGGGTGTTCAAGATGTCGTGGAAAAAGATGCGTTCCAGGATGCGGCGGCGTTTCTCGTGGCTGATGTCGGTGATGGAAAAGACCACAAACGTCTCCCCCATGACCGTGTAGGGCGCGGAACACACCCGGAGATCCAGCGATTCCGCCCCGCCGTCGGGGCAGGCGTCGCGGTTGATGTTGCACTCCATGACGTTCCATTCGCCACGCAGTCCCTTGAGCACGGAACGCACCGCGCCGCATTCCACGCAAAATTCCGTGGTGCCGCACCCCCCCGGGGTCAGGTCGGAATGGACGCAACCGAAGGCCTCGCCGGGACGCTTGCCGATCATGTCCCTGACATGACTGGCTCCCACGGCCTTCAGGAACATCTTGTTGCCGAAGACCACCTGCCGGTTGACGTTGAGCACCATGACGCTGATGGGGACGGCGTCGAGCAGTTGCGGTATCTGCTGGCTGGTGATGATCTCGTATTGGCGGTCGAGTTCGCCTTCGGGGCTGCGCGCGGCCGACGCGAAACGTGTTTCAAGTGCTGCCTGGGGCATGATGAAGCCTCTTTCTCCCGGTACGCCTGCGACGCGGCGCGGCACATATGTGGTGAAGCTGGGAACGCGGGCGCTCCCCTGACGATACAGGTTATCCTTATCCGCACAAATGTCCAGATGCTCCAGGCCTCCCCGGAAGCCTACCGGGCCAGCACCAGCACGTCCACCCGGCTGGCCCCGGCCGCGCGCAGGGCCTTGGCGGCGGCCTCCACCGTGGCCCCGGTGGTCATGACGTCGTCGGTCAAAAGCACGGTCCTGCCCCGCACGAGGGCCGCGTCGGCGGCAAAGGCCCCCTGGATGTTCTCCCGCCGCATCCGGCCGGACAGGGTGCTCTGGGGGCGGGTATCCCGGATGCGCGTGAGCGCCCCGGGTTCGATGGGCCAGCCGTATTTCCGGGCCAGGGGCCGGGCCAGCTCCAGGCTTTGGTTGAAGCCGCGCCAGGCCAGCCGCCGGGGATACAGGGGCACGGGAACCACCATGTCCGGGACGGCCGGGGCGGCGGAGACGGCAGGCGTGGCGGGCGCACTCCCGCCTGTCAATGCGGAGCCGGCGGCCTGGGCGGCCCGGGCGGCGGCCCGCTCGAAGGCCGAAAGCAGGAGCCCGCGCAGCACCGCACCGTACTGCGGGCGCTCGCCGAACTTGAAAGCCAGGATCATGTCCCGCAAAAGATCGCCGTAGGGGGCGTGGAAGGCCAGGGCCGCAAAGGGCCGGGGCAGTATCAGGCAGGCGGCGCACAACTCCGGCGGCTCGGCCGGGTCCGCCTCCATGGCCCCGCAGCGGGGGCAAAACCCGCCCTGCCGGGGGGCAAGGCGCTCGGCGCAGGCCGCGCACACGCCGCGCGGCGGCCAGCCCGCCGCAGCCGCAGCCGCCCCGGCCGGAATCGGAACGCCGCACACCCGGCAACGCCTGAAAAACAGCTCATGCCGGAACGCGGCGGCCCACAGGCCTCGGACAAAGGCCATGCCCCCTCCGGATCAGGCGACCATCCGTCGCGCCGCAAGCTCCCGCCACAACTCGCCGCCCCGCCAGGCTAGCCGGGCCCCCACCGTCGTGTCGGCGGACAGATCCCCGGCCGCGTCGTAGCCGCGCAAAAGCGTCGGTTCGGCCAGGTCGAGGCCCATGGGCGAAAAAAAATACTTCAGGCTCAAAAGCGCCCCGTCAAAGAGCTTCGCCCCTTTCTTGCGGCCGGACACCAGGATGGCGTACACCGCCGGCCGGACCCGCCCGCCGCCATCCTTCCCGTCCGGCGCGGCCTCTGCGGCGGCGTGGAAACGCTGCCCCCGGTCGATGAGGGCCTTGAGTCCCGCCGGGACATGGTAGAAATAGATGGGTGAGGCCAGGATCACGGCCGAGGCCCCGAGCATGGCCGCAAACAGGGTCTCGGCTTCGTCCTTGTCGCCGAGCACGCAGCGGTGCCCCGGACTCGCGGCGCAGGCTCCGCAGCCCACGCAGGGCAGCACGCAGTGCTCGCGCAAATAATACGTGAGGCTCTCCCCCCCGGCGGCCAGAACCCCGCGAGCCATGGCCTGCCCGGCCAGATCCGAGTTGCCCCCGGCCCGGGGACTGCAACACAGAACCATCACGGGGGCGATGGGGGCGAGCGTCTCGCCCGGCCTGCCGGAAACGGCATGCTGCGGCGGGTTCATGCGAACTCCGAGAAAAAAGGGTTGTGCCGCCGTTCCTCGGCCACCGTGGTGGCCGGGCCGTGGCCGGGATAGACCGCCGTCTCCCCGGGCAGAGTGAAGATGCGGCTTTTCACCGAGTTAAGGAGCACGGTGTGGTCGCCGCCGGGAAAATCCGTGCGCCCCACGGACCTGGAAAACAGCAGGTCGCCCACGAAGACCGCGCCGTCCCCGGGGAAATAAAACGACAGCCCGCCCGGGCTGTGTCCCGGGGTGGCCAGGACGCGGCAGGGCCGGCCGGCCAGGACGGCCTCGCCCGGCGAGACGTCCGCAAACTCGAACGGCGGCACCCGGGGCAGCCCCATGAACCCTCCGCCGCCGAGTTCCGTGTCCATGAGGAACCTGTCCGCCTCGCTGGCCCATACCGGCGCGCCCGTGGCCCCGGCCAGGGCGGCCACGCCGTAGAGGTGGTCGCAGTGCAGATGGGTGGCCAGGATGTGGGTCAGGGTCAGGCCGTTTTGGCGCAAAAAATCCAACATGGGGGCCGGGTCGCCGCCCGCGTCGAAGGCGGCGGCCAGTCCGTCCGCATAGGCCAGATGACTGTTGGTCTGCAATGGCCCCAGGGGAAAGGTGACGACCTTCATGCCTCGTCTCCGTGCAGCGGTTCCAACAAAAGCTCCTCCAGGGGTTTGCGGGTGCTGCTCCCGGGCCTGGCCGGATGCCCGGCGGCCACCACGGCCATGAGGGCGTAGCGGTCCACGTCGAGGCCGAGAGCCCGGGTCACGTCCGGTTCCTGGTTGATGATCTCCCCGATCCACACCGCCCCGAGCCCCAGGGCATGGGCGGCCAGGAGCATGTTCTGCAGGCAGGCCCCGATCCCCTGGTGGTCCTTGACCGGATGATAGGCGGCCTGGCGGTCCAGGAACACGGCCACCACAAAGGCCGCCTCGCGCAGGATGCGGGAATAGGCCGTGTGCCCGGCCAGGATGTCGCGCCGGGGGTCGTCGCCGCGCACCGCCAAAAAGCGCCAGGGCTGCTTGTTCTGGCCGCTGGGCGCGTTTCTCCCGGCGTCGAGGATGGTCAGGATGTCCGCGACGGGGACCGGTTCGGGGGTGAAGTGGCGGATGCTCCGCCGGGTCCGGATGGCGTGCAAAAGCTCCATGCGCCGTGCCGCTCCTTCGCGCCGGGGCGCGTTTTCACGGCACACTAGCCCATGGCCCCGGCCCGGGCAAGCCCGCCGGAGCCGCACCGGTGAGAGACGCCAGGGCCGCGCCTTCCGGACCACGGCCCCCAGGCGGTCGCGCTAGAGCGCCACCACGGAGTTGTCGCAATCTCCGAACGGGCTGAAGGCGTATTTGTCCGCCGCCGGATCGCTGACCCAGGTGGTGTCGTCGATGAGGTAGCGAAACTGGTATTCCCGACCCGTTTCCAGATCAAGGGTGACGGTGAAATTCCCGTTTTTCTGCTTCTTCATGGGCGTGGCCCCGGTCTCCCAACCGTTGAATTCGCCCACCAGGGACACGGTCGCGGCGTCCTTGGCCAGTTCCTTGTCGACGGTAAAGGTGACCTTGCACACGGGCTTGCTTTTGAGACATTTCTTGCCAAGCGACATGGATGCATCCTCCCGGAGGCGGCACGTTTCCCTGGGGAAACCGCCCCGCCCTGTGCGCCATCTGCGGCGCGTTCATGACGCCAAAGCGTATCATCGCGGCATGGCATCGTTTTGCCAATCCCGACAGTACATTCAGGGGTACCCAAGAACGTTGCGGTTGTAAATCGTTTTGGCGACAAGCTTTCGCCCGCCCCGCCACAGCCGGTGCCGGCACTATTTGCTGGTGGCGGCGAACATGGCCATGAGGCGGATGGCGGCCGGTCCGAGAATGATCATGAGCAGGGTCGGAAAGATGAAAAAAACGAGGGGGAGAAGCAGCTTGACCGGCAGTTTGGCGGCGATCTCCTCGGCCCGCTGGAAGCGCTTGGTGCGCATGGCATCGGCATAGACCCGCAGGGTCTGGGCGATGCTCGTGCCGAACATGTCGGCCTGGATGAGCAGCGCCACCAGGCTGCCCACATCCTCCAGCCCCACCCGGGTGGACAGGTTTTTGAGGGCCTCGCGGCGCGACTTCCCGGCCCGCAGCTCAAGCGTCAGGAGTTTGAGCTCGGAACTCAAGACCGGTTCTTTATGGACCAGCTCCTGCCCCACCCGCTGGATGGCCCCATCCAGGCCCATGCCCGCCTCGACGCACACCACCAGAAGGTCCAGGGCGTCGGGCAGGCCGTTTTGGATGGCTCGCTGCCGCTTGCTCACCATATGGCTGAGCACCAGTCCCGGAGTGTAGAAAAAGGCCGCCACCGTGCCGGTGCCGATCAGGAACTTGTATTCCGGGCGAAGCCCCGGCGCGACCACCAGGACGATGACCGCGGCCAGTCCGATCCCGGCCAGGGCCATGCCTATCTTTATGCCCCAATAGATTTCCACGGCGTTTTGGCCGCGAAATCCGGCGTGCATGAGGGTGGCCCTGGTGGCGGAGATGTCCTCGGCCTTGGAGGGCTGGACCTTGCGGCCGAAGGACTCGGCGGCGGACAGAAACGTATCCGCCAGCCAGCCAAAGGTGCCGGCACGCCGCCTTTTTTTGTCCCCGGGGGTCAGCCCCAGGGTGCGGTCCATGATTTCCCGGCGGCGATGCTGCTCCTCCAGGTGGGCGAACACCCCGAGCACCAGGGCGAAGACCGAGAGATGGGCCAGCATGGCCACGGCCAGGGCGGCCAGAAGCGTCGCGTCCACGAAGATGGCCTCGCTTGCGTTGTGCGGCCGGTCAGACCGCGATGCGGATCATCTTGCGCATCACCAGGATGCCGAAAAGCATCATCCCGCCGCAGGTCCACAGGATCATGCGGCCCAGCGGGTCGTCGACCAGAAGCCCGATGTAGCCGGGGTTGCTGGCATAGATGGCCGCAGCCACGGCAAAGGGCATCAGCGACAGGATCAGCGCCGCGAACCGGCCCTCGGCCGACAGGATGCGGATGCGGCCGCGCAGCTTGAAGCGCTCCCGGATCAGCGACGCGATGTTCTCCACGATCTCGGCCAGGTTGCCGCCCGTTTCGCTCTGGATCTTGAGCGACACCACGAAAAAGTTGAGGTCCGGGCAGTCCACCCGTTCCATGATGTTGTCCAGGGCCTCCATGAGGGTCACCCCGAAATTGATCTCCTCCAGGGTCTTGCCGAACTCCATGCGGATGGGATCCCCGAACTCCTGGCCCACCATGGCCATGCCGCTGTTGAAGGTGTGCCCGGCCTTGAGCGCCCGGGCCACCAGGTCCAGGGCCTCGGGGAGCTGCCTTTCGAAGTGGGCCATGCGCCGCCTGCGCTTGAGGCGTATCCACCAGAAGGGCAGGGCCGCCAGGATGGCGGCCGCGATCCCGGCCGCCAGGGTGCTTTTGGCGAACACCTGGACGAAGACCGCCCCGAACACGGCCAGGACCAGGGAGGACAGCACGAACACCCCGAGGGGGGCGTGGATGTCGGCCTGGGCCAGCATGCGGTCCACGGCCGTGCTCCAGCGTTGCCGGGACAGGGCCGTGTCCAGCCAGGGCACGGCGCTTAAGCGGTGTTTCTTGACGATGTCCAGGGGGGCCGTGTCCACTTCCCGGCCCGTCAGTTCGGCCAGCCGGCGGGACAGGCGCTCCTTTTCAGCCCGGCCCCGGGCGTGCCAGACCAGGACCGTGGCCACGGCCAGATAGGCGAAGGCCGCAAAGATCAGGACGGTCAAAAGGAGCGGCATGTGGGCCTGGCCTCCCGGCGCTTGGCGTGCGGTTGACGTTATGGGGGGATGCGGGCATCCCGCCCGGGACATGTATTTTCCCCGGTGGCCGCGAAACGGCCTTAGACCTCCACCACGTTTCTGGGGTCGAAAATGGTATCGGGGAGCTTTATCCCTTTGGCCTCGAAGGCGGCGGCGAACTTCGGCCGGATGCCCCGGGAGAGGAACACGCCCTTGACCCGGGCGTCGGCGGTCACCCCGCGCTGCTCGAAGGCGAAAATCTCCTGCATGGTGATGACCTCGCCCTCCATGCCGGTGATCTCCTGAAAGCTCACCAGCTTGCGCGAGCCGTCGGGAAACCGCGCGATCTGCACGATCACGTCCACGGCCGAGGCGATGTAGCGCTTGAGCGACAGCGGCGAGATGGCCAGTCCGGCCATGGCCACCAGGGTCTCCAGGCGCATGAGGGCGTCGCGGGGGCTGTTGGCGTGAATGGTGGCCAACGAACCGTCGTGGCCGGTGTTCATGGCCTGGAGCATGTCCAGGGCCTCGGCCCCGCGCACCTCGCCCACGATGATGCGATCCGGACGCATGCGCAGGCAGTTTTTCACCAGGTCGCGCTGGGTGACCTCGCCCCGGCCCTCGATGTTGGGCGGCCGCGACTCCAGGCGCACCACATGCTCCTGCTTGAGTTGCAGTTCGGCCGCGTCCTCCACGGTGACGATGCGCTCGTCGTGGGGGATGAATCCGGACAGGCAGTTGAGCATGGTGGTTTTTCCGGTGCCCGTGCCGCCGGAGATGAGGATGTTGAGCCGGGCCAGGACGATGCCCCGCAGAACCTCGGCGATGTCCGGGGTGATGGCCTTGAAATTGATCAGATCCTGGACCGTGAGCTTGTCCTTGGAAAATTTGCGGATGGACAGGGCCGGGCCGTCGATGGCCAGGGGCGGGATGATGGCGTTGACCCGGGAGCCGTCGGGAAGGCGCGCGTCCACCATGGGCGCGGATTCGTCCACCCGGCGGCCCACCCGGGAGACGATGCGGTCGATGATCTTTTTTAGATGCGAATTGTCCTTGAAGCGCGATCCCGTAAGCGTCAGCTTGCCTTTGCGCTCCACGTAGATCTGGCGAAAGGAATTGACCAGGATGTCGTTGACGGTATCGTCCTTCAGGAAGGGCTCAAGCGGCCCAAGCCCCAGCATTTCGTCTTTGACCTCGCCGATGAGGCGTTCGCGCTCCCCCTGGTTGAGCGGCGTCTGCACGAACTCCTCGCGCAAAAGCTTCTCCACCAGCCGGGCGATCTCGGCCGCCAGGGCCTCGGGTTCCAGGGAATCGAGCAGGGAGAGGTCGATCAGGTCGATCAGGCGGTCGTGGATGCGGGTTTTGACCTCATAGTATTCATCTCCGGCCATGCCCGGATCCTTGGGCGCGGCGGGCGTCTCGAAGCGGGGGGGCATGCCCCGGATGGAGCGGCGGGGAGTGTTGTCCATGGGGGGTTATCCTTGCCGCCTGCCCGAGGACAAAAACGGGAGGCCGAAAAGCCCGCGCCCCTTCCTGCCCTCTCCGGCCGGGACCAGGGCCCTGGCCAGTTCCCCGATGGCCCGGGTGACCTCGGCCTTGGGGGCGATCTCGGCCAGGGTCTTGCCCTGGTTGATGGCCGCAAGCGTGGTCTTGTAATCGTTTTGTATCCTGCGGAAGACCTTGATGCCCAGGGCCTTTTCCATGTCCTCCACGGACAGGTCGCTTTCGGGCAGGTGCCTGTTGACCACCACCTTGAGCTTTTGCACCAGATCCCCCTCCACGCCGCGCACGTTCTCCATGAACCGGCGCACGTTGGCCAGGCAGGGCAGATTCTGGACGCACACCAGGACGATCTCGTCGGAGATGTCCATGACCTTGAGGGTGATCTCGTCCAGGTACATGCCCAGGTCGATGACCACGGTGTCGAAAAGCGACCGCATGCAGGTCAGAAGCGCCGTGATGTTTTCCGGGGTGGCCATCTGCAGGTCTTCCAGGCGGCTGGGAGGAGGCAGGAGATAGAGCCCCGAGGCGTGCCGGGAGACGATGCTCATGAGGTAGGTGGCATCCAGGCGGGAGATGTTGCCGATGATCTCGCCCCAGTGGTAGCGCGGATGCAGGTCCAGGAAAAGCTGCACCTCGCCAAACGGCAGGTTCATGTCCATGAGCGAGACCATGGCCCCGTCCTTGCCGGACAGGAATGCGGCGGCCAGGTTGACGGCCAGGGTGGTGGTACCCACCCCGCCCTTGGCCCCGAAGACGTTGATGATCCGGCCCTGGCGCGCGGCCGCCCCGCTTTGGCCCTGGCGCTCGGCCAGGCGCTTGTCGCGGCGTTCCTTGAAGCGCCACAGGGCCATGCGGATCTCGTCCTCGGGGGAGTCGGCCTGGAAAAATTCGCGCACCCCGGCGCGCATGGCCTGCATGAGGGTATCCGTGGACAGGCGCGGAGCCACTAAAAAGACCTCGATCCCGTGGGGCGCGTCGAGAACGGGGCGCAGTTCGTCCAGGACCGGCCCGATGTCCTCGGAGGCGGCCTCGCGAACCATCAGTTCGACCAGGCTTGTGGCGGCCCCGAGCACCTCGAAGTCGGCAAACTCCGCCAGGCACCGCTCGAAGGCGGCGCGGACGCCGGGGTCGGCGACATCAAGGACGACGGCGATCTTTTCCTGCATGGGAGCCCAGGGGAACCGTCGCGCCGGCAGGTCATGGCCGGGGCCAGCAGGGCCGGAACGGCGATCCGCGTTGGTTCGTTGGCGGCGCCAGGGCCGCGTGCGCGACACCGGGAAGGACGTCCCCCGCCCCGGGCGGGTACCGCCGACAGAGGCGGCGGGGTGCGGCGCACAACCAGGTCGCGTGCTAGACTACATACGCCGTTTCCGGCGGGATGAAAACCGCCCTCCCGTCGGGAGGGCTTTCAGTTTTCGGATTTGCCGCTGTCCTTGGGGGTGAAAAGCACGGCGTCGGTCATGCCAGTCCCTCCTCCAGCCTTGGCCCCGCTTTTTGGGGGGGCCGGCTTATTCTGGTACTGCCCCATGGTGTTGACGGCCTTTTGGCCGTCGAAACCGGTGACCGGCGTGCCCTCGGCCCCGGCGTCGGGGTTGAGCCGCTGGTTGGCGAAGACCTTGTGGAAGGACTCCCCGAAGTGCATGTCGCTGTTGCGCGTCACCTCGTTGCAACCGCCAGGTCCGAAGGCCAAAAGAACCACCAACGCCGAGGCGAAAACGAGGGGTGTGCCGTGGATCATGGGGGCTCCTTGGCCTGTGCGGCCTGTCACTGGCTCAGTTCCCGGGCCTGGGCCACGGGAGGCAGGGCCGCGCCGAACTGGCCGTCCAGGCCGCTCCCCGTGGCGGATTTGGCGGGAGCGGCCTTTTTATCCGCAACCGGATCGGGGGCGATGTTGAGGAAAAATTCCAGGTCGTCGGGCGGGGTGTAGCCGTCCGTGGGCAGTTGGATGGCCGACTTGTCCAGGGGCTTGGCCAGATGCGCGGTGATGATGATCACCAGTTCGGTTTCCTTGTTGCGGAACTGGGTGCTCTTAAAAAGGCTGCCCAGGATGGGGATGTCCCCCAGGCCCGGGAACTTGTCCAGGCTCTCGCCCGAGACCTGCTTGAGCATTCCGGCGATGGCGAAGCTCTGGCCGTCGCCGAGTTCGATGGTGGTGGAGGCCTTGCGGGACAGAAGGGCCGGACCGGCCGAGGTGCTGATGCTGTCGTCGATCTCCGACACCTCCTGCTGCATGACCAGATTGATGCGGTCGTCGGCCAGGACCGTGGGGGAGAACTCCAGCTTCACGCCGTAATCCTTCCATTCGATGCCCTGGTTGAAGGCGCTGGAAATCGCGTAGGGGATCTCGCCGCCGGCGTTGAAATAGGCCTTCTGCCCGTCCAGGCACACCAGGGTGGGCTCGGCCAGGATCTTGGCCAGGCCGTTTTTCTTGAGCACGTCCACCACTCCGGTCCAGGTGACGTTGTTGGGCTGGCCGTAATTGGTGTTGTAGCGCACCACGCCCGTGGCGTTGTTGACGACCGCCGTGCCCTGCTCCTGCCGGGGCTGGAAGGTCGAGGACTTGGCCGAGATGGGCGGAAAGACGATGTCCTGGCCGTCGGACTGGTAGAAATAATCGTATTGGGAATTGATGATGTCCATGATGGAGCCGTCGATGGAGGTCAGGCCCCCGAGCAGGGAATACGCGAAATCCCCTTGGGAGATGGCGTTGATGTTGATGCCCATGCGGTTGGCGATGTCCTTGGACATCTCGGCCACCCGCACCTCCAGCATCACCTGGTGCACGCCGCCCACGGTGATCAGGTTGACCACCTTGCCCGGGGCGTGGACCTCGGCCAGGGTCAGGGCCTTTTTCAGGTTTTCGGAATTTCTGACCGATCCGGACAGGGTGATGGAGTCCTGGGAGGCCATGACCGCAAGGCCGGTCTCGCCGGGCATGATGTCGTGGAGCATGCGCTTTAAGCGCGACACGTCCGGGGCCACGTCCAGGTCGTAGATGTCCATGACCTTGTCCGAGCGGTCCCAGACGGTCAGGGAGGTCACGCCCGGGGCCTCGCCGGTGATGTAGACCTGCTTGGCCGAGAGCATGACGAAATTGGCGATCTCGGGTTTGGCCACGGACACCCGGCCGATGTCGCCCCGGGTGCTGGTGTAGATGATGGACTTGCCCATGGCCAGTTCCAGGCGATGGGCCGAGCGCACCGAGGGCGGCGCGGCGCTGATGACCCCGGCGAAGGACGGGCCGGAAAAGACCACGAGCCAGGCCAATGCCCAGACCGTCATGGCCCGGAACCGGGAGAGGGTGCGTGGCGTGGCGGATATCATGGTCCGTGCTCCTGGGTTACGGAATGACCGGCTGGGGGCCGAGGTCCATGTCCTGCGCCGGCCTGCCTTCCCCGCCATCCACGGCCGGGACCAGGGCCTCGGGCAGTGTCCCGGCCGCCTCGCGGCTGCCCGGGGCCAGCCTGCGTTCCACCGTGTCTTCCTTGGGCTGGCGGTGCCGCTTGGACAATCCCCGGATGACCTCCACCGGGGGCTCTTCCGCCATTGCCGGGTCCGCGCCGGGGGCGGCGCGGCGTTCCAGGACGGCGGTCAGGTCCGCGCCGGACGTGACCACGGCCTCCTTGTCGGCCGGGGCCCGCAGGGCGAAGGAAAGCATATGGTTGTTGGCGGCGTAGGTCAGTCTTTCGGCCTCGGAGGGGGTGACCTGGAGGGTGAAATAGTCCGTGGGCGAGAGTTCCTCCCGGCCGTCCTTGCCGATTCTGGGCTCCATTTCCGTGCCTGCGGCCAAAACCGGGATGTTCGTCAGGATGAGCTTGCTTTCCTTGACGTCCGGGGCGTCGGGGTCGGTCTTCTCCCCGCTTTGCATGGTCATGATCACGTCCACCCGGCTGCCCGGGACGATGAGCCCCCCGGCCCCGAGCTCCTTGGAGCCCCTGACCGTGACGGCGCGCTTGCCCGGCTCCACCACGTGCTCCAGGCCCGCCGAGGCCGTCCCCTTGGGGAAGAGCTTGTCCTCGGTCAGGGGGTCTCCCGGCGACAGCCTGCGGGAAAGCGTGCGGCCCGTCAGGTCTTCGGGATTGGAAAACGACTGGGGGGGAACGATCTCGGGGTCGTAGGGCACGACCTTGAGCATGTCCGGCGTAAGGGGCAGGCCCCGCTCCAGGCCCCTGGCGGCGACCACCAGATCCTGGGTCTTGGCCGGGGCGGCGACCTCGGCCGGGCCGGGCCCGGCCTGCCGGAGGGCGGATTTCTGTCCGGACAGCCAGCGCAGGGTGAGTCCTCCGGCGACGGTGGCCAACAAAATCGCCAGCACCAGATGGAGTACGGCCTTGGATTTCATGCCTCATGCCCCTTCGGTCTTCCGGTTCTCCGGAAAAGCCCGCCACCGCCCACGCACGGCCCGCCACACGGTCGGCCTGCCTCGGCACCGAAAGGAAAGCAAAAGCCGTGCCCATGGGACGCCATGGCCCGGAGGCAGCCCGGCAGCCCTCGCCACGGGCCGGTTCACGACGTTTGAAGGGCATGGACCGCCCTCCCCGGCCGGGGTTCCCGGCCGGGCAAAGGGCCGCGTGTTTCACGGGATGAACGAAGGACTGTTTAAGAAAGTGAAACAAAAAACCGCCCCCGGGGACGGTTTGCCTGGGACGGGAACGGGCTGGGGCCAGGGCCAGGACGGGGCCAGGCGGGGCCAAGGCGGGGCCAAGCCGGAGCCAGGCCGGACGTGACCGGACGCCCGGGACGTGCAGGCCGGAGGCATGCCCTCGGGCCTCCACGCCGCCCGGCCCTGGTGTCACGCCATCTGGCCGGAGAAGCGGGCCGGGTCGATGCCGTGCTTTTGGATCTTGTTCCACAGATTTTTGGGGCTTACTCCCAAAAGCGCCGCCGCCTCCTTCTGCACCCCGTGTGTGCGGGCCAGGGCAGTCTCGATCATGCTGCGCTCCACGTCCTCCAGGGTCTGGCGCAGGGAGGCCACATGCTCCCCGCCGCCCGCGGCCCCACCGGGGATGGGACATTCCCCCTGCCCGGGCGCCTGGGTCCGGACCCGGAAGGCGTCGCGGAAGTGCCCGGCCTCCAGCACCTCGCCCGTGCTCATGATGGCCGCCCGCTCCAGCACGTTGGCCAGTTGCCGCACGTTGCCCGGCCAGTCGTGGGCGTAGAGCAGGCCCATGGCCTCCCGGGTGATCCCGCGCAGGTTCATGCCGAGCTTGACGTTGATGCGGGACAGGAAATGTTCGACCAGAAGGGGCAGATCCTCCTTGCGCTCGCGCAGGGGGGGGATGCGGATGACGGCCACGCTCAAGCGGTAATAGAGGTCGGCCCGGAAGGCCTTCTCCTCCACGAGGCGGGGGAGATCCTGGTTGGTGGCGGCGATGATGCGGATGTCGATGTCGATGGGCCTGGCCCCGCCCACCCGCTCGATCTGCCGCTGCTCCACGGCCCGCAGCAGCTTGGGCTGCAAAAAAAGCGGCATGTCGCCCAGTTCGTCCAACATCAGCGTGCCGCCCTGGGCCAACTCGAATTTGCCCTTTTTCAGGGTCAGGGCCCCGGTGAAGGCCCCCTTCTCGTGGCCGAAAAGCTCGCTCTCCAGCAGGTTTTCCGGGATGGCCGCGCAGTTGACCTTGATGAACGGCCCCGCCGCCCGCTTGGACAGGGCGTGCACGGCGTCGGAGACCACCTCCTTGCCCGTTCCCGATTCGCCCGTGACCAGGACCGTGGAGTCCAGCCCGGCCACCCGGTGGATCAGCTCCACCACCCGGCGCATGCCCTCGCTCTGGCCCACGATGACCGGCCCGCCCCGGGCCTGGCGCAGGGAGGTACGCAGGGAGGCCAACTCCGCTCGAAGCCCCCGGCGCTCCAGGGCCCGGCGCATGACGATCTCAAGCTCCGTCAGGCTGAAGGGCTTGGAAAAAAAGTCGTAGGCCCCGCGCCGCACGGCCTCCAGGGCCTTTTCCCGGGTGGAATAGCCGGTCATGACGATGACGTCCGTGGCCGGGGCCATGTCCCGGATGAGGCTAACGGCCTCGATGCCGCTTTTTCCCGGAAGCATGACGTCGGTCAGGACCAGATCGACCGGTGTTTCTCCCAAAAGGCGTAATCCCTCCTCCACGGACCCGGCGCTGTGCACCGTAAAGCCTTTGGAAGTCAGGGCCTCGACGAGCATCTCGCGAAACGCCGCGTCGTCCTCGATCACCAGGATGTTCTCGGCCATCATCCGCCTCGGTCGGCCGCCATGCGGCACGTTCGACGGTTTTCGCGGGACGCGTCACAAGGCCGCATCGTCGCCGGGGAAAAAGCTGGCAAAGACCTCCTCGATGCGTTCCTCGACGCCCGCCACCAGCCCCTTGAGATCGGACGGGGATAGGGACAGGGCCTCCACGGCCTCGGGCAACAGGGCCGGAACGCGCCATTCCCCGCTGGTGCCGATCTCCAGGGCATTGACCAGGAAATCCGCCACATGGATCACCGCCGGTTCCTCGATGAAGAGCGGTTCCGACAGGTCGTGATGGTAGCGCACCATCTTTTCCAGGGCTGCCGGATACTGCCATTTGCGCAGCAAAAGGCCCCCCAGGTAGCCGTGATCGAAGCCGAAAAGCTCCTTTTCGGCCTGGGTCAGGGTGGTGAACTCCTCCCGGGAGCGGCGCAGGGCCGTGCCCGAGGGGCCGGGCAGATGCTTGTAGAGCACAAGCCGCCCGATGTCGTGCAAAAGCCCGGCCACAAAAGAGCTTTCCCCGCTACAGACCCCGGCGTGCTCGGCCAGGGCCCGGGCGATCATCCCGCAGCCGATGCTGTGCTTCCAGAAGGCCTTCATGTTGATGTATTCCGGGGGGATGTCCCGGAATATGGGGAGCACCGAAACGCCCAGGGCCAGGGTGGCCAGCTGTTTGCCGCCTACGATCATCACCGCCCGGGTCAGGCTGTCCACCTTGGCCGGAAACCGGCGTTCCACGGCCCGCGAGGCCCGGCTGTAGAAGGCGCTGTTGACCAGCTTGAGTAGGGTGGCCGAAAGGCTGGGGTCCGTGCCGATGATGCGCGCCGCGTCCTCCACGCTGCTTTTGGGGTCACGCAGCACCTCGTTGATGCGGGCGAAGACCTCGGGCAGCGACACCAGTTGCGGATCCTCGCGCAACAGATCCTCGGGAGAAGGGATGGGGCCGTTCCCGGCCGCAGGCCGTGGCCCGTCGTGGGGCTTTGGCTTCGGGACCGGTGTGGATTTGCCGCCAAGGGCTTCCTCCGCGGCGGCCCGGGCCAGCCGCCTGGCGGTCCTGGCCACGCTCAAGCGGAAGACCGTGGCTGCGGCCTCCTCGCGCAGGTCCACGAACACGAACCGGCCCTTGGCCGTCGCCATGGCCTGTTCCACAAAATCGGCGGGCTTGAGCGGTTCGGCCGGCCCAGGCTGATCCGTTCCAGCGGCGCTCACCCCCGCCTCCTGAGCGGGTGGCGGGTCGAGCACGTCCACCTCCCCGATCCCCCACCCGGCCAGGGTGGTCAGATGGGATCGCTCGAGCCGCGTGCCCCGGGGCATGAGAAACCGCCCGCCGGGGGTCACGGCGTCCTCGGCCAGTTCCATGCCCGGGGACAGATCGGAAACCCTGACTTTGACCATATCTCTTGGTTCGTCCTTGGCGACGGTGGCGGTTTTCCCCCATGCGGCCCTTGCCGGATATGGAAACAAACGCGGGGGCGTGTCAAGACGCGGCGCCGGGCACCCGTTCACTCCAAGGCGGGCATGTCGCGCAGTTCCACTTCCACGCAGAAGCCTTCGCTGTCGCGCACGATGCCGAACACGCCGTGGTTCTCGTTTAAGTAGTTGATGAAGGCCAAAAGTCCGGGATCGTCCCGGGAGGGCTCCGAGCCCACAAAGGCCGCCCCCCGGGCCCGCATGACCACCAGCACCCGGCCGTCCCCGCCGCGGGAGGCCTGACAGGCGATCTCGCCGGCGCTCCCGGCCCGGGCCGCGTCGCACACCATGGCCAGGCACCGGCCAAACCCGTGGCCCACCTTGCGCCTGTCCGCCTGGACGACGGCCCCGGGAACCACCCGGACGGACAGGACCACCCCCCGGGCGGCGCATTCCGGCCGGGCCCGTTCCACGGCGTCGGCCAGCTCCCGTCCCAGGTCCACGGCCTGACTCAGCCGCACCCGGCTTGTGCGGGGGTCGAACAGGGTCCGCCGGCCCTCCAGATCGGCGATCATCCGGGCCTTGACCTCGCCCATCTCGGCCAGGATCCCGGACAGCCTGGGCACGGCGCGTCCCAGAAGGGCCGCCTCAAGGGCGGCAATGTCCTCCACCACCGGGCCGTCCGCGCGTCCCAGGGCGGCCTGCGCCGCCTGGCGCGCGGCGGCGAAGGCGTCCTCGGTGCGGGCCGCCGCCTCCAGGGTGCGGCGCATCTTCAGAAAAAGTCCCTCAAGCGAGGTCAGGGCGTTGCCCGTGGTATGCAGATAGGTCCCGGCCGATTCCACCAGCCCGGCCTGGAAGGCGATCTCCGCCTCCTTTTCGCTCAGCCGCTCCCGCATCCGCGATTCCACCAGGGCCTTGGTCTTGGCCGCCAGTTCCTCGGTGCGGCTGGCCACGCGGTCTTCCAGCTCCGCATTGGCGCGTTCCAACTCGATCTCGGCCCGCCGCCTGCGCACGATGTTTCCGGTGGACAAGATGACCAGCCCGATGCCGCCCAGGGTCATCAGCCCCATCATGAACATGGCGTTGCGCGACTGGCGCGCCACCCCCGTGACGGTCAGGACGTCCGAAAAAGATGAGGTCACGCCCACCACGAAAAACATGTCCCTGGCCCGCACCGGGGCCCAGGCGATGATCTCCTGCCGGTTCCCGGACCCGGCCGCGAAACGCCCCGCCCCCTCGCGCCCGGACGAGGCCTCGGCCACCAGCCATTCCATGTCCGCCGGCCGGTCGTGACCGTCCTCCACGGCCCGGGCGCCGGCCGCCGCGCCGCACCAGGGCAGGGCCGGATCGTGCCCGCAATCGGCCTGGCCCGGGGAAAACATCCAGGCTCCGCCGCCGAGCAGGCTCACGGGCGCCAGGATGCGCCTGCGTATCTCGGATTCGATGTCCGGCGGCGTATCGCCGTGATTGGCCTGTATGTAGTTCTCGGCGCTCCCGGCCAGGCTGCGGGCGATTTCAAGCTGCGCCTTGCAAAACGCCACCGATGTTCCCGCCCTGAGCGCCGATTCGTAATTGATCACCAGATACCAGCCAAGCACGATGCCGATGGTGGCCACGAGGGGCAACCTCATGTCCGCCTCCCAGCGTAACCGCGCAAAAAGACCGACGCGCCCGGACGTCCGTCCGGTCGCCCCCTCCTCCCGACTCGTCATCGTTGTCTCCCACACCTGTTCCATCCCCGGACCTCCCGCCGCACGGGCCTCCCCCCGTTTGGCCGAACATGCGCGGACACGCGCGCATGGCCGGGCGGCCGCCATGTGGACGGCCGTGCGTGATCCTACCGGAATCCCCCCCTGCCGCCAAACAAAAAACCCCGCCCGCCGCACCAAAACGGGGTGCCGCAAGCGGGGAACTCCACCGGGACGGCCCGGCAGAGGGCATCTCCGGACGTCAGACGTTCAGGCTTATGGAATCCAGGCGGCGCATCTCGTCCATCCGTTCCAGCCACTTGTAATGGAATTTCACATCGTTGCCCATGATGCTGCCCTGGGCCGGAATATCCAGTTTGCTGCGCATGGAGGTGCCGGAATTCTGACGATGCACGCAGGTCACCGTGCCGCAGTACATCACCTTCCATCCGGACAGGCACAGTTGCAGATCATGGTCCGTATCGTCGATCTGGGAGGGGCTGTAGCGGATGTCGAACCAGGGGGCGTCGCGCAGGGATTCCACCCGCAACAGATGCTGGCAGCCCATGACCACCCGGGTCTCCCGGATCACGTCGTAGAGGCCGATGTCGTACTGCATGTAGGGCACTGGGATGCTGGCCCGGATGGCCTCCTCCGTGCAAAAGGAAATGTGGCGATACAGGTATTGCAGCAGCGGAAATCTCCCCGGAAAGACCACCTTGCAGCCCACGTTGCCGATTGTGGGGTCGCTCTCGGCCACGGTGAGCAGATGGCTCAGCCAATCCGGTTGCAGATAGATGTCGTCGTCAAGGAAGGCCACGTAGTCGGATTCCCGGGTGGCGGGCTGGCTCAAAAGCCAGTTGCGGGCGGCCGGCGCGCCGATGTTCACCGGGAGCTCTATGATCTCGAAGTCGTTGTCCGGGAAAAGCGTCCTGGCCTTGGCCGCCACGGCGGCGCTGTCGTCGGTGCAGCCGTTGAGCAGGACTTTGATCCGGGCCGGCCCGATGTCCGTGGCCGCCAGGCTCTCCAGGGTCTCGCCCAGGATCGTGGCCTTGTTGTAGCTGTACAGATAGATGCAGACTTTTTTGGAAGCCAGGAGTCCGGCGTCGGGAACGAAGGGGCGGCGCAGGGCCTCGGCGCGCAGGGCATAGGGCCGCTGCAACGGATCCAGGGCAAAGGCCCGCTCGTAGAGCCCCACAGCCTCGTCCGTCCGGCCCGCCCGGCGGTGCATCTCGGCGGCCCGGGACAGGGCGATGGGTTCGTTGATCTGGGATTTGAGCTTCTCCCACAGGGGCCAGGCGGCTTCGTCGTCGCCCAGGGTGGCGGCGTGGTCGAAAAGCCGCTTGTCCCAGATCAGGCGCAGGGCCTTGGGGCAGTTGAACCGGCCCAGGGCCTCGCAGGGCGGCGACCCGGTAAAAAGGTCGAGACTGAGCAGCATGTCGGCGAAACGGACGGCCATGGGGTGCTTGGCCAGGACGGCGATACAGGCCCGGCGAAGGTCGGCGTGGAACCGCTTGAAGGGCGCCTTGCGTATCTCCCGGAAGGTGTCGTGCTCCGCGTGGGTGGCCTGGACGATCTTGAGGACCACCTCGGCTCCCTGGGCCACGCCCGCGTTGAGGCCGATCTGCAGGATTTCCGGATCCAGGGGGGCGATGTTCACCGCCGCCTTGATGGCCTGCTCCAGAAGAGGACGGACGACCGGCGACCTTGTGGCTGCGGACTCCCCCGTAACCCGGCTGATGAAATTGACGGCCAGAGGGAGATCGACTTGGAAGTTATTGAGATAATTCTTGTAATACAGGCAGGCTTCATCCAGGGACAGGGCAAACATCTCCCCGGCAATACCCGCCAGCTTCTCGTTCTCGGCAGATTGCGCCATGGCCGTCTCCTTCTCCGGTTCCAAGGGATGCCACAAGCGCATGCAACACTTGTGCCCAAAAAAACCGCCGCCCCGCCGAACCAGGCAGGACGGCGGGGCGGCGGTTCCGGGGATACCCCCCTGCCGTCTATTCGGAAACGGAAATCCCGTATTCGATGCGTTCCAGGCCGTCCACGTCGTCGGACATGCCCGAGTCGTCGCCCTCTTCCACGATGCGCGGCTGAAAGGCCTTGGCCTTGCGCCGTTTCTTGGCCATGATCTCCTTGAGCAGTTCGTCGCGTCCCATGTAACAGTCCATGCACATGTCGTCGCGGGGGCTGAATTCCTGGACCCGCTTTTTCAGGTTGCACACCTTGCAGGCACGCAATTCGCGGCTCTCGGCGATGAGGTCGTCATCTTCCTCCTCGCGGGAGTCGAGCAGGGGATCGAGGCCTGACAGTTCCTCATCCTCGGAGTCCGTCCTCTCGCCGCGTTCCGCGTGCTCGGACTTGGCGGGCTTGGACATCTTCTCCCCACGTCCCGGGGCAGCCGCCGCCTCGGCCTTGCCGCCGGCTCTGGCGGCCCGGACCTTGGGCTTTTCCTTGCCCCCAGAGGCCTCGGCCCGGGCCCGCTTGCCCGTCTCGGCCGAGAGCGACCATGGCCCCTTGCGGGTCTCAATGACCACCTCGGTCAGGCACACCTCGGGGAACAGATCGGCCATGATGCGGGTCAACTGGAATTTCTTGTCCAGTCCCTTGCGCCGGATGCGGATATAGGCGCGGTTTCCCTGCACAGTGGGCCAGATGGCCTTATCCAGATTGGGTTCGCCTTCCTCCAGGAACCGGCCCTCGATGACCAGGCCCCGGGTGCAGATGAAGTATTCCTCATCGGCGTCGCCCGTAAAATATTCCGCGTCGCGTGGAATCAGTTTCCAATCCATGTCGTCCCCCCTTGTCGGCCGTCCGCGAACCGCGGCCGGGACGCTCGCGTCCCGGCCCGGCGGCATCAGATGCCCAAATCCTGGTCTATCAAAACGACCTTCACCCGTCCCGCCGGAAAGGACTTCTCGGTGATGGTCCACACGTTGCAAATACGCTCCGGGCTTTTGCAGTCCTGGCAAAACGAGGTCTTGACGCACGGCGTCTTCTTGTCCAGGCGCATGGCATTGGCCGGGGCGGCGAAATTCCTGATCCGGCGCATGCCCTCATCCACGCCGGAAACGATCTTGTTGCGCCCGGCCACGACGATGACATGCCTGGGGCCGAAATGCATGGCCCCCACCCGGTTGCCGATCATGTCCAGGTTGACCAGCTGCCCGGTCTCGGTGACGGCGTTGGTCCCGGTCAAAAAACAATCCACCAAAAGCGCCTGGCGCCGCAATTCGTACATCTTTGCCGGGGGCAGGCTCTTGTCCGTGGTGTTGAGGACGTCGTACTCGGAATTGCCCAGAAGCGCCGCCACCAGGCCCAGGGAGGCCACAGTGCCCGATCCGCCGAAGGAAAAGCTCCTGGCCCCGGTCTCGGGGATGATTCGTGTCAGAACCAACTCCGCCGCCGTAGCGGCGTCAGCCGCCACATGCACCTCGAAGTTGTTGGCCGTCAGGGCCTTCCTGGCGGCCTCAAGCCGTTTGGCGGCGAATGCGGCAATGAAATTTTCCATACTTTTCCAGCACTTCCAGCCGGAGAACCCGACACCTGGGCCATCCCGGCGTCGGCCGGGCGCATACTGAACCGGGGCATGGAAAAAAGCAAGCCGAATACCGGTGAAAAATCCGGTTTCTTACCGGTACAGGGTACGCAGTTCCTGGATGAACTTGCCAACGGTGCGGTCGCTTTTGTCCTGCCGGGCCACCACCCACACCCCCCAGGAGATGGGGATGGAGCGGTTTTTTCCGTCGGCGTAGAAGGCGTTCAGGCCCTCGACGATGCGCCCCACGGTGAGTCCTTCGAAGAACGTGTCGGTCTGGCGGGCGATGCTGGTCAGGATATCGCTGCACATGGTATATTCGTTTTGCAAAATGATGTGCAGGATGCTCTCGCCCAGGTTGAGCCCTTCCAGGACGCCGATGATCAGGTCGGTTTTTTCCGCCTCACCCAGCCGGTTCCAGTAGGCCCCGTCCCTGCCTTCGGCCCTGGCTCGATCCGCGCACATGGCGCATGCCGTCAGGACGAAAACCAGGGCAAGTCCGGGGAAAAACGCCGTTCGCATGGAGGAGGCCCCCGTAACCGTCGGATGATGTTTCAGATTCATAAGCCCGGATGCGCCGTGCACAACCCCACGAAACCCTCCTACGCCACTGCCGTGCGCAATTCAACATGCGGCAGGGGCCGATGTGGAAAAAAAGCCGTCGGACGGCATGCCGGCCTGACGGATCAATACGTCGTCAGGGGCGGCGGCAGGTGGGAGATGTCGAAGGCTCCCAGACGCGGCTTTCGCCCCACGGTCAGCCGGGCGATGGAGCCGTTGGCCACCGCGAAGGCCTCGCGGAATCCCCGGAAACGGGCCATGGCCCGGGGGTCGGCGGCGAACTCCGCCCCGATCCCGCCGAAAAACCGCAACAGCACGGCCCGGATGAACTGGCCGTGGGTGCAGGCCACGGTCAACCCCGGCGGCACGTCCGGCCCCTCCACAAAGCGGCGGTAAAACGCCTCCACCCGGACCACCAGTTCGGCGAAGGTCTCGGCCCCCTCGCCCTGGCGATACAGGGGGTCGCAACGCGCCCAGTAGTCGCGAATCTGTGGACGGCGCATGTCCCGGGTGGTTCCCTCATAGCTCTCCGAGCCCAGGTACGTGAATTCCTGGACGGCCGCGACGGTCACGGGCAGTTCCGGAAAGCGGTCCAGGATGGGCCTGGCCGTGTCCATGGCCCGGGAATAGGGCGAGACGATGAGGCGATCCGGGGCTCGTGGCAAGGCCTCGGCTACATGAACGGCCTGCTCCCGGCCGATGCCGGTCAGTGCCGACCGGCTGGGGTGGCCGGTCGGAAGTCCGGCGTTGGAGACGCTTTGCCCGTGCCGGATGAGCCACAATTCACGCATGCCCCCCCCTTTTCGCGCCGTGCGGCGGCAAGGCCGCCAACCGGCTTGCGCGCCCGGCGCGGGGCCTGTATAACCCCGGCCCATGCAGCAGATCATCCTGATCCGCATCACCGGCGACGACAAGCCCGGGCTCACCGCCACCCTCACCGGCCAACTGGCCCAGACCCGGGTGGACATCCTGGACATCGGACAGGCCGTCATCCACGACACCCTGTCGCTTGGCATCCTCATCCGCATTCCCCGCGAATCCGAGTCCGCGCCCATCATCAAAGACCTTCTTTTCACCGCCCACGAACTCGGCGTCAACCTGACATTCACGCCCATCCCCCCCGAGCGGTACGAAAAATGGGTCGCCGCCCAGGGCAAGGCCCGGCACATCGTGACCCTTCTGGCCCGGGCCATCACCGCCGAGCAGGTGGCGGCCATAAGCCGGGTCATCGCCGAAAACGGCCTGAACATCGACGTCATCACCCGGCTTTCCGGCCGGGCCTCCCTGGGCGACGCCGCCACCCCGCGCCAGGCCTGCGTGGAATTCTCCGTGCGCGGCACACCGGCCGACCCAGCCCGCATCAAGGGCCAGTTCCTGGCCATCGCCGCCGACCTCGGCGTGGACATCGCCTTCCAGGAGGATGGGGCCTTCCGCCGCAACCGCCGCCTGGTGGCCTTCGACATGGACTCCACCCTGATCGCCGCCGAGGTCATCGACGAACTGGCCAAGGAGGCCGGGGTGGGCCGCGACGTGGCCGCCATCACCGAATCGGCCATGCGTGGGGAGATCGATTTCAAGCAAAGCCTGCGACGGCGGCTGGCGCTTTTGCGCGGCCTGCCCGCCGGTACGCTTTCGGCCGTGGCCGAGCGCATCCCCATGACCGAGGGGGCCGAGCGGCTCATCAACAACCTCAAGCGCTTCGGCTACAAAATCGCCATCATCTCCGGCGGCTTCACCTATTTCGGCCGCCGCCTGCAGGAGCGCCTGGGCATCGACTTCCTGTTCGCCAACGAACTCGAGATCGAAAACGGACACCTCACCGGGAACGTGGTGGGCGATATCGTGGACGCCGCCAAGAAGGCGGAAATTTTAAAAGACATCGCCGCCCGGGAAGGGCTAAGCCTGCAGCAGGTCATCGCCGTGGGCGACGGAGCCAACGACCTGCCCATGCTCAACCTGGCCGGGCTGGGCATCGCCTTCCACGCCAAACCCGTGGTCAAGCAGGGGGCCAAACAGGCCATCTCCACCCTGGGACTGGACAGCATCCTCTATCTCATCGGCATGCGCGACCGGGACACCGTCACGTAAACGAAAGGCCCAAACCGCAAGGAGAATTCCGTGGAAACCGCGCTGCAACAAGAGCTGACGACCCTGCGGGTCAACATCTTAAAAATGCTGCACCTGGCCTCCGACGCCGTGCACATGGCCACCCAGGCCGTTTTCGACAACAACGCCGATCTGGCCCGGCAGGTCATCGACGACGACCGCCACATCAACTCCCTGGAATGCCTCATCGATTCGGAAAGCCTGCGCATCCTGGCCCTGCACCAGCCCGTGGCCAAGGATCTGCGCTTCATCGTGGGCTGCATGCGCATGATCGTGAACATCGAACGCCTGGGCGACGAGGGGGCCAACATCGCCGAGCGGGTGCTCATCCTGCACGAACGGCCGCGCATGGAGATCAATCCGGCCCTGCGGCAGTTGTCCGACATGGCCCTCGACCTAGTGCGCAAGACCATCACATCCTTCATGGAGCTCGATGCCGACCTGGCCAAGGAGATTTTCGACCGCAACATGGATGCCATGAATTTGAACGTGCGCATCTTCAAGGACACCACGGACTACATGATCCGCGAGTCGCGCACCGTGGAGCGGGCCGTGCAGTATTCCTTCATCGCCCACAGCCTGAAACGCATCTGCGACCAGTCGGCCAACATCGCCGAGAGCATCATTTTCATCAAGGAAGGCGAGAACTACAAACACAAGTGCGGGCAGTAGGCCCAAGGCGCAAGGGCCCATCCCGGCGAGAGGGCCCAGGCCCCCGGCATGACGCCCAGGCCCGGTGGCGTCTTTTCGGCTCATATCCCCAGGCACCCCGGGGACACGGCACGCCAGCCGCCTTTCCAGGTCCGACGGAGCATCCGCCGGACCTTTTTCATGGGGTGGACTTGCGGTTGCGCTGGTAGCGGTTGACGGCGTTGATGTGGTCGTTGAGGTTTTTGCTGAACTGGTGGGTGCCGTCGCCCATGGACACGAAATAGTAGAAATCGTGGAGCTCCGGCGCGGTCACGGCCAGAAGCGAGGCCAGCCCCGGGGAACAGATGGGGCCCGGGGGCAGGCCCGGGTGCTGATAGGTATTGTAGGGATTTTTCGGGTCGTCCAGATGGACCCGGCGCAGGTTGCCGTCGAAGGTCTCGCCCAGGCCGTAGATCACCGTGGGATCGGTCTGGAGCAGCATGTTTTTGGCCAGCCGGTTGAGAAACACCCCGGCCACCCGGGGCCGTTCGGCGGGCGCGCCCGTCTCCTTCTCCACGATGGAGGCCAGGGTCACGGCCCGGTACAGATCCTTGCCCGCCAAGGGCTTCACCGGCCAGACATTCTGGATCTGCCGCCGGAATTCCTTGAGCATGGCCTCCACCACATAGGCCGCGTCCGTGTCCGGGCGGCGCGTGAACAGGTACGTCTCGGGGAATAAAAACCCCTCGGCCGTGTCCGCCGGGATGTCGTATTTCTTTAAGAGTTCTTTGTCCTTGGCGGCCCGCAGGAAGCTCTCGGCCGTGCCAAAGCCCGCGTCCTCCACCACCTTGGCGACCTGACGCATGGTCAGGCCCTCGGCCACGGCAAGCCTGCGCTGGATGCCCGCCGAGGTGGTCAGTTCCTCCAGGACGCGGCCCGGAGTCCAGCCCGTGGACAGGGCGAATTCCCCGGCCTTCACCTTGCCGTCCAGGTCCGTATATTTGGCGTAGAGCCGAAACAGCAGGGCGTCGGCAACGATCCCCTGCTCCGCCAGTCTGTCCGCCACGTCGCCGAAGCGCTGCCCCGGTTCGATGGCGAACACCACCTCCCGGCCCGGATCTTCGGGCGGCACGGTCAGAAAGGTCCAGGCGTGGTAGCCGGCCGCTCCGGCCGCCGCCAGGGCGGCCAAAAGCACGATCAGGATCACGTAACGCATGGGTCACCGTTTTTCGGCCGCTGGGCCGTCAGGTACGTGTTGAGGATGCGGACCGCCGCCTGGGCGTCCAGAACCTCCCGCAGCCGCCTGCCCGAAAGCCCGGCCTCGCGCAGGTCGCCCGCAGCCTGGGCCGAGGACAGGGTCTCGTCCACGAAGGCGATGGGCAGGGTGGTGCGCCGGGCCAGGCTCGCGGCGAAATTTTCGATCTGGCGCACGGTTTCGGCCTCCCGGCCGGGTACGCCGTCCATGGGTTCGGGCCTGCCGATGACGATGCGCCCGATGCCCTCCGAGGCGATGACGGCCAGTATCTCGTCGAACAGGGCCGCCCGGGTGGTGCGCACGATGGTTGCGCGCGGAAAGGCCATGCACCCGTCCGGGTCGGTGACGGCCAGTCCCACGCGGGCCAGCCCGAAGTCGATGCCGAGAATCTTCATGGAATGGGCCATGGGACATGGAAAGCCGGGACCGGCCGCCGCCCCGACGCTTCCGCATCTTTTTTGAGGTGTGCATATCCGGCTTTGCCCCGGCCGGAAAGCAAAAAACCTGGCCCGCCGGAGGTGGCCGGTCAGGCCGCGCTTTCCCGCGCCCGCCCTTGCTCCAGGCGCAGGACGCGGGAGATGCCGGGCAGGATGTCGCGCGCCCGGTGGGTGACCAGGACCACGGCTGCACCCCGGGCCATGATCCCCTGCACGGCGGAAGCGGCCCTGGTCCGGGCGGCGGCGTCCAGGCTGGAAAACGGCTCGTCCAGAATGAGCAGCCGGGGGCCGTGGACCACGGCCCGGGCCAGAAACACCAGCCGCCGCTGCCCTGTGGACAGCGATCCCAGGGGGCGCGCCGCCAGATCGGCCAGATCGAACGTCTCAAGGGTGGTCCGGACGGCCTTGGCCTGCTGCGGCGACGGCGGGAAATAAAGCCCCACCCCGGCGAAAAAGCCGCTGGCCACCACGTCAAAGACCGGCGTGGCGGGGGGATAGGCCGACTCCAGATCGGCGGACACGAACCCCACCAGGGTTTTGATGTCGCGCAGGTCGGTTCCGGCCGAGGCGGCCAGACCCGGACGACGGACGCTTCCCCCCAGGGCCGGATGGATCTCGCCCAGGATCAGGCGCAGAAGCATGGTCTTTCCGGCACCGTTTTTGCCGAGCACGGCCCAGCCCTCCCCGGGCCTGATCCGCCAGGACACGCCCGCGAGCACCTGCTTTCCGGCCAGGAACACGTCGGCGTTTTCGATCTCGACCAGGGGCGGCTCCCCTCCCGTCCGGGCGCAGCCGGCTTGCGCCCCGGACACGCCCGAGGTGCCCGACGCGACGGGCTCGCCGGAGCCGGCTGGCTCGGCTGGCCCGGCTGGCCCGGCGTCGCAGCCCGCCTCCGGCATCTCCCCGTCAGACCTGCCAGCCTCCGGCTCCCCGAGGGCGAAGGCCGCCGCTGCCGCTGCTCCGGCTGCTTCCGCCGACACGGCTTGCGGCTGTGCGCCGCCGTCCGCCGAGCCGAAAAAGGCCACATCCGCCAGCGCGCCGCAGGCCGCGATGCGGCCCCCCTCGAGAACCACGGCCCTGGCTACGCCGGGTGGGACATCATCGGCCCGGTGGGCCGTGGCCAACAAGGCCGCCCCCGAGGCGACGGCCACGGCCATGGCCCCAAGGGCGAGGCTGCGGTTGTCAGCGTCCAGGCCGTCCACAACCTCGTCCAAAAGCAGCAGCAGGGGCCACGGGGCCAGGGCCCTGGCCACCAGCGCCGCCCGCAACTGCCCCTCGGACAGGGCGGACATGGGCGTATCGGCCAGGCCGGCCAGCCCCGCCTGTTCGATCACCGCCCCGGCCCGCCGCCGCTGCCCTGGCGTGGGCGGCTGATGCAGCAGGCGGGAGTCGAAAAACCCGGCGCACACGGCGTCGAAAACCGGGACCGCCCCCTCGTGCCCGCGCCAGAAATCCCAGTCCCGGCGGCTGACCGATCCGAAGCGCTGGCGCAGGCCAAGGGGGGTGGACTGGTCGCGGCCATCCGCCACGTAGCGGCGGCGGCCCGCGCCGTCCTGGTCCGGCGGGATGTCGCCGCGCACCAGGCGCATAAACGTGGTCTTGCCCGCGCCGTTTGGCCCGAGGACGGCCCAGGCCTGACCGGGAAACAGGCGAAAGGTCACGGCATCAAGGATGCGGCGGCCGCCGAGGCTGACGCTGGCCCAGTCGAGGGCGACCAGGGGATGGACGCCGGGACCGGGGGACGGTGCGGGAATTGGATCTTCAGGTGTGGGCATGGCACCATGAAAAAAAGGGATCCCCCGAAGAGGATCCCCTGGGGTGACGGGTTCGGGAAAAATGCCTAGACGAGCCCGGCGGCGGCCAGGATGGCCCGCAGCTTGTCCTGGTTGGCCGGAAGCATCGCCACCATGGGTAGCCGGGTCTCGAAATCGAGCCTGCCCATCCAGGCCAGGGCCGTCTTGGCCGGAACCGGATTGGTCTCCAAGAACATGGCCCGGCACAAGGGAGCCATGCCGTAGTGCAGTTCCCTGGCCTTGGCCAGGTCGCCCGCGAAAAAGGCGTCGCACATTCCGGCCATCATGGCGGGCACGATGTTGGAGACCACGGAGATGACCCCCACGCCGCCCACGGCCAGGGTGGGCAAGACGGTGAAGTCGTCGCCCGAAAGCACGGCGAAGTCCGGGCCGCAGTATTCGATAATGTCCGAGATCTGGGTCAGGTTGCCCGTGGCCTCTTTGACGCCGGCCACCTGAGGCACGCGCTTTTTGATCTTCGCCAGGGTCTCGGGCAGGACGTTGACCGAGGTCCGGCCAGGCACGTTGTAGACCACGAAGGGCAGGGCCACCTCGGCCGCGATGGCCGCGAAATGCTCCACCAGCCCGTGCTGGGTGGGCTTGTTGTAATAGGGGGTGATGAGCAGCGCGCCGTCCGCCCCGGCCTCCTTGGCCTCCCGGGTCAGGTCCACGGCCTCCCGGGTGTTGTTGGAACCGGCTCCGGCCAGGACCGGCACGCGGCCGTTGACTTGTTCGACGCAGATGCGGATGACCCGTTTATGCTCGGCATGGGACAGGGTGGCGGACTCGCCGGTGGTGCCGCAGGGCACAAGCCCGTGAATTCCTTGCTCGATCTGCCATTCGATGAGGGCCCGGTAGCGGTCCTCGTCGACTTCGCCGCCGGAAAAAGGCGTCACCAAGGCGGTAAAGGCTCCCCGAAACTCCATGACTGTCCTCCTTGCCGAAAAAAGTGGGTCCGTCCCATTGTCTAGCCCGTTTCCCGCAAAACGGCAAGGCACGCGGCCGGCGGCTTTTCCCTCTTTTGCAAAAACCGGATCGCGGGCCGCATCCCACGGACGGCCTGAAACCTTGGGATGGGCGCGATTTCGGCCCGGACCCGGGCGGCATGGCCCCTTTGAAGCCCGCAGACAGGCCGGGCGCCGGGCGAATCCCCGGGCCGGGGCTTACCGGGAGGGCTTCCCGGACGACGGGGGGAACTGATCGGGAAACAGGAAGGCGTCCTTGGGATTTTCGATGTCCCCCGCGCCGCCCGTTCCGGTCTTTTGGGCGATGAGCGCGCAGACCTTGGCGTAGCGGGCGTTGACGGCCCGAAACCGCCGCACCCGGGCCGCAAACCCCGGCCCCTTTGCGGCCACCCGGGCCGTGAAAAGTTCGCAGGCGAAGCCGTAGAGTTCCATGTCCGCCGCGTTTTTCTCCAGGGCCAGTTGCACGTCGGCCTCGCCGACGTCCTCCTTGACCCCCGTGGCCAGGACGTTGCGCCGCTCGTAGTAGACGTTTTGCAGCCCCAGGGCGTCCCCGATCACAAGCAGGCTCTCGTCGAAACGCTCCTGCAGGCCGAAACAGCCGAACACCGACTCCAGATGCCGTTTGGCCGTGTCCAGGGCCTGGCGCGGGAAACCGTCCAGGTCGAAATCGCAGCCCGACAGGAGCCGGGTCATGGGGTTTTTGCCGCGATACCTGAGCTCCCGGCGCATGCTCGTCAGGTAGTCCCGGAAGGTGACGGCATTGTCGTTGAGGAAGCGGTACAGGGAGGTTTCCGGCCAGGTCTTGAGGAAGGCGTATTCGGAGACCAGGCGGGTCACGGGATGGCGTAGGAAGGTGAACACCCGCACGGGGCGGGAATACATCAGGGGCGGGTCGTAGCTGTGCAGCAGGGTGTGGCCCTGGATGAGGCGGATGCCCTCCAGGGCCTCGGGGCCCAGGCCGGCCAAGCGTTTGAAATCACTGTCCCGGTACAGGGACAAGATCTCCCCGGGCCGGAAATTGGCCCGCAGGATGTCGTTCACCGTCGTCCCGGCGGTGCGCGGCAGATGCAGGAAGAAAAAGGGCTCGGGCATGGGTCGTCCGTCCTTTGGCCGGTGGTGGAGGCACGGCCCGGCTGCGGCCGGATGCTATCAGATACGGCCAAGGGCGGCCAGGTTCCGGCCAAGGCACGGCCAAGGTCCGGCCAGGGTGCGGCGCGCCCGGGCCACGTCCGGTCAGACTGGCGGCGCAGGCCGCGTGCCGCCGTCTTGCCTGCCGCAACGTCCGGCTGTTTATCAAGCAAATACCGTTCCATGCCGCCCGGACCCGCCACATCCCGTCCCGGCCCAGAGCGGGCGGCTGCGCCACGCCGGTTTTTCGCAATGGGCTTTTTCACCATGCCCCGACTCTTTGGTCGTCACGGCTATTGACACCACCAGCTAGTGGTGACATTGTGCCACCACAACAAGGTGGTGACACATGCCCGATACCGCATCCCTGGCACTCCTGGGCCTGACATCCTACGAGGCCCAGGCCTATCTGGCCCTTTTGGGCCGGCCCCGGCTGTCCCCGGCCGAGGTGGCGGCCCTGGCGAAAATTCCCCGGCAGCGGGTCTACGACGTGCTGGAATCCCTGGCGGCCAAGGGCCTGTGCATGGTCCGCGAGGACTCTCCCAAAAGCTACGCGGCCCAGGAACCGGGGCGGGCCCTGGAGATGCTCGGCCAGGAGAGGCTCTCGGAGCTTGAGCGGGAGCGGGCCCGGACCCGGGCCGCCGTGGCCGCGCTTGCCGAAGAACTGGGACCGGTTTTCGCGGCGGGAAAAGGCCAAAACGACCCCCTGGCCTATGTGGAGGTGCTGGCCGGGCCGGCCCGCATCGGCCACCGGGCCCTGCTTCTGGCCGGGGCGGCCCGGGAGCGGGTGAATTCCTGCGTGCGGCGGCCGCTGATCCTCGACGCCGAACAAAACGCGGCCTTCATGGACGTCCCCCTGGCCCGGGGGCTTTGCTACCGGGCGCTTTACGAGGAGGCCGCCCTGGACGACCCCCTGCTTCGGGGGTGGATCGACGATCTCTCGGGCCGGGGCATGGCCGTGCGGCTCATCCGCGAGCTGCCGATCAAGATGCAGGCCTTCGACGACGAGGTGGTGCTGGTGTCCATGCAGGATCCCACGGCGGGCGACCCGAGCTTCACGGCCGTGGTCATCCGCAACCGGGGCATGGTGGCCATGATGAACCTGGCCTTCGAGCATCTCTGGGAATCGGCCCGGCCCTATGCCGGATGAACCCCAACGCGGGGAAAGGACAGCGGGATATGAACTCGCAGGCGGGAAACCTGGTCTTGCGCGAAGGATACGAGCCCGGGGCCGTAGGCCGCATCGTGGAATTGCACGGCCGCTACTACGCCGGGGCCTGGGGGGCGGGCGCGCCCTTCGAGCTCCTGATCGCCCGGGAGGTGGGCGCATTCCTCGAGGGCTACGATGCCGCCCACGACCTCCTGATCACTGCCCACCTAAACGGAACCATGGCCGGCTCCCTGGCCATCGTGGGCCGCACCCCGCGCCCGGGCTGGGCCCAGTTGCGTTTCGTCATCGTGGACCCGGCCTGCCATCGCCAGGGCGCGGGCAAGGCCATGCTGCGCCGGGGGCTGGCCTGGTGCCGGAAGCGGGGCTTTTCCGGGGTGTTCTTGTGGACCGTGGACAACCTCCCGGAATCGCGCAGCATGTATGAGAAGGCCGGGTTCCGGGTGGTGGAATGCTGCCCCGACGACCGCTACACCCTGCCCCGGGACAACCTGCGCATGGAGCTTGCCCTGTGACGCGACCGGCCAAGGCCCGGCTCAGGGCGGACTCAGGCCGGGGCTACGGGCGATCCGGGCCGGATGTTCACGGCCGCCACGACCGGCCCGGCGTCGGAAAATTCCAGCAGGTTCAGGCAGCCGTAATCCTGGCCCAGGCGGAAGAGATTTCCCAGGGGCATGCCCAGAAGGCCGCACAAAAGCGCGCGGTTGACCCCGCCGTGGGCCACGGCCAGCACCTCGGCCCAGCCGCCGTCCTCCTCCTGCCCGGCCCACGCCGCTTCCCCCGTCGCTCCTCCGGCCGCTCCCCCGGCCACGCGGGTAGGGCCAAGGCCGGACACCAGTTCCACAAGGGCCGCCTCGGCCCGGGCCCTGGCGTCGGCGAAGCTCTCGCCCCGTTCCGGCCGGAATCCGGCCAGATCCCGTCCCCTGGCCTCGTAGTGCCCGGGAAACCGCTCCCGGACCCGGGCCACGGTCAGCCCTTCCCAGGCCCCGAGACAGATCTCGCGCAGCCGGGGTTCCTCATCCAGGGGGACGCTACGGCCATGGAGCATGATCCGGGCCGTCTCCAGGCAGCGGGACAGGTCCGAGGACACGGCCAGGGCAAAGGGAACCCGGGCCAGGACGCCGGCCCAATACCGCGCCTGCCGCCGCCCCTCATCCGACAGGGCGATGTCCGACTGGCCCACGAACCGGCGCGGGGAGACCTGGGGCAGTTCCCCATGCCGGAAAAGCCACACCCTTACCCGGCCCACGAACCGTCCGTCCTGTCTGGCCCGTCTGGCCCGCCTGGCCCGGTCAGGCCCACATCCATCCCGGCCAGGGTCAGGATGGCCGCCACATCCATGCCCGCCTCGCGTTCCACCCGGGCCAGCATGGCCCGGGCCCGCTTTCGGCGGCCGCGAATGGCCGTCCGGGCTGCGGCGTCGCCCTCGAACATGTCCAGCTTCTCTTGAAACCGCGCCTCCAGGCCCACATAGCGGTCGGCCCGCACCAGCTTGTCCGCCAGATAGACGATCTCCTTTTCGGTCACCGGCTGCCCCTGGCCAAGGGCCGTGTCCCGGTGGCAGGCCACGATGTCCGCCAGGACGGGAAACCCCAGGCGCAAAAGCTCCCGGCCGCCCTCGGTCTCGTGCTGGGGCCGGCCCTTGGCCAGATCGTGCAGGAGGGCCGCCGACTCCACCAGACGCACGTCGAGCCCGGCCCCCAGCCGGTTCAGGGCCCGGGCCAGGGCCACGGCCGCCCGGGCCACGGCCTCGGCATGGGCCAGGCCGCGCGGCGGCACGCCGAAATAGGACGCCAACATGACCCGGGACTCGTCGGGGCCGGGCACCTCCAGGCGGGCCAGGCGGCCCAGGGCCGCGAAATAGGCCGCATCGTCGTCCATGTCGAAATGGATCTGGGCGCAGGCCACCTCCACGTCCTCGCCGCCAAGGGCCTCAAGGGCCCCGCACAGGCCGCCGTCCCCGTCCCAGGCCAGGATGTCCGGCATGCGCCCGGCCCGCAGAAGCGGCGGATGCCCCCGGCGGCCGCCGTAGGCCGGGAAGAGGACCGGAGCCGTTGACCGGGCGAAGCGGTCCATGAGCCGCTGATGCACATGGGAGCGCACCAGGGGGATGTCCACGGGATGCACGAACACGCCCGCCGCGTCACCAGACAGGTCGGACAGGGCGGCCAGCCCGGCGCATACCGAGGAAAACATGCCCTGCAGGAAATCGGGGTTGTGCACTGCCCGGGCCCCCAGACGCTCGGCCTCCCCGGCCACCTCGGCGCCGCGGTGCCCGGTGACCACGATGATCTCGCGCACCCCGGCCCGGCGGCAGGCCCGCACCACCCGCTCCAGGGTGGTGGCGTCGCCCAGGGGCAACAGGGGCTTGAAGGCCGGAAGCCGGGAGGACAGACCGGCGGCGGGGATGACGGCGGCGAAGGCCTGATTCATGATCGCTCCATGGTGCTTGGAAATGCGCAGGCTGTGCATTTCCTTTCTGTCCTCGGAGGTTGCGGCCGGGATGTCAAGTCCGGCATATCGTCCGCCCGGCGCAGGTCCACGGCGGTTCCTGGCGGATCGTCCGCAGGCGCGGCAGCCTGGGCGGCGCCAGCCGCCGACGGCGGCGTTATCCGGCAGTCGCCGGAGGCGGCGTTGTGTGCCGTACGCCGACGGCGGGCGCGTTCATGCCACGATCCAGGCCGCCCGCCAGGCCCCCTGTCCACCACGCACACCCGGCCCAGGCAGGCGTGGCGAAAAACGCGCCGCATCGCCCCGGACATGGCGGCATCCGGGATATCAAAAAAATGATATTGCCGTATTTACTTTGAATGACAACGGGTTATCTTGAAAGCAACGGGAAACGGCATTTCCCGGCAAAGCGGAAAACACCACGCCACGGAGGCATATCATGAAGGGCGACCACGAACACCGTCACGACCACGGCCACGAGCACACCCACGAACACGCGCATGAGCACGAGCATCCCGGCATCGGCAGGCATTCCCATCCCCACGTGCATACCCATGCCCACGACCACGCCCATGAGCACAAGCATCCCCACGACCATGCCGCAGCCGCCCACGACCACGAGCATCCCGGCGAGCACGGCCCCCACGACCACGAGCACCCCGGGCACGAGCACGAGGCCCACGACCACGCCCATTAATCGTGGCCAGACACGGACTGTTCCCCCGCCGCGTCCCGGAGATCACGTCCCGCGGGCGCGGCGGGCGCGTTTTGCCGTGGGATTGCCCTTTTCGCAGGGCACTCCCGTCTGGCACAACCCGCAGCTCGACACGGCAAAGCCCATCTGCTCCCGGGCCACGAACGGCCCCGTCACGCCCCTGATGTAGGCCTTGCAGGCCGCCTTGTCGTGCCCGGCCTCGGTGATGGCCCCGGCCGGGCAGCGCTTGATGCAGGCCCGGCAGTTCACGCCCACGGCCCGCAGGCACCAGGCGTCGTGGCGGTCGTAGGGCCGCACCGTCGGCGGCAGGTCCATGCGGGCCACCACGGACCCCACCCGCACGGCCTTTCCCGCCGCCGTGATCAGGCCGTCGGACAGGCCGAAGCAGCCCAGGCCGCAGACATGGGCCGCGTGGCGCTCGGACCACCTGGAGGCGAAGCCGTAGCGCGCCGACAGGGCCCGGCCCCACTGGGGCAAAAGCACCGGGGCCACGGCCGCAATCCCCCGCCTGGCCAGATGCTCCACCACGAACCGGCGCAGATTCTCGTTGACGGCCTCCCCATGGTGCCGGGCCATGGTCCATTCCAGGCTCGGCATGTCCGTGGCCCGGGCCTGGGCGGCCCGGGTGGCCGCCGTCTGGGGCAGCACCCAGGCGATGACCGAAAGCGCCGCGCCTGTGGCGGGATCGTCGGGAAAGGCCGTGCGAAAGGCCTCACCCGGGGTCCAGAAGAATTCCGGGCCGATGTCGTTTTTGATCCAGGAAAAAAGGGGATCGTCGCCCCGGGCGTGGCCCATGAGCGGCTGGTCGAAGGCGGGCTGATCCGAGCCGGGGAAAAGGGCGTTATTGGTCCGGTCGGCCATCCACCGGTTCACGTCCTCCACGATGCGGCGCATGGGCGGCGGCTCCTTTCCTGACCGGGGAGCCTACCGCCCGGGGCCGCGGCCGGCAAGGGAAACTCAGTGCACCGTGGTCTGGGGCTTCTCCCGGCAGCCCTCCCCGGACTTGGCGCAGGAGGCGCAGGCCTGACGCTCTCCGCCCAAAAGATGCATGTCCAGGGCCTGCTCCAGATCCTGGGAAAAGAGCTCGTAGACGCCCTCCTCGTGCAACTGCCCGAAAAACACCTTGAGCCCGTAGGCGAAGATGTGGGGAGCGCCGTCCTTGGTCAGGCGTCCCAGATAGACGCTGCGCTTCCAGGGTTCGCTCATGAGCGCCAGAAGGGGCCGGATGCCGCGGCGGCGGCACAGGATGTCGATGCGGTAGCCTTGCCCCACGAAGCGCGACGCGGCCAGGGGGGCGGGGTTGGCCGCCTCGGCCTTGTTCTTGGCCGCCTCCCGGGCCACCCAGTTCAGATGACAGGCCATGTTCACGTAGAACCGGGTGAATTCCTCCCGGTAATAGGTCTCGTCAGCAAGGCGTTCCATGCCCCCTCTCCTTCCGGCGTTCCCGGGACGGCGGCCACGCCCGGCCAGGAGGCCGGGGCGGGACCGCCCGTCCCGGAATGATGCGGTTACAGGCCGACTTCCTTCAGATCGTCCCCCAGGTATTCACGCTCGTTTTCCCCGAGCATGCCCATGGACAGACAGATGAGCGTCCACAGATGCACGGCGTGGTAGCCGCCCTCGTAGTATTCCGAGAGGTCGTGGATCTGGGAGTGGCAGTTGTGGCACGGGGTGATGCAATAGTGCGCCTTGGTCTCGATGATCTGGTCGTTTTTGAGCTTGCCGTAGGCCCGCCTGGCGTCGGGCATGCCGGATTGCAAAAATCCGCCGCCGCCGCCGCAGCAGTAGTTGTTGGACTTGCGGGGCCACATGTCGATGAAGTTCTCCTCACCGACCACGGCCTTGACCACGAAGCGCAGGTCGTCGGCCACGGGGTCGCCGTAGGTCTTGCGCACCAGCTGGCAGGGATCCTGTACGGTGAAGGTGACCTTGCGGTCCTTGTTCCAGTCGGAGGAGACGTTGAGCTTGCCCTCACGAATCCAGCGGGCATAAAGGCGGATGATGCTTTCGATCTCGAACTTCGGCGTGATCCCAAACTTTTTCAGTCCGGCCCGGACTGCGAAGAGTTCGTGGCCTCACTCCGTGTTGAGCCAGTATTTGCATCCCAGCTCCTCCACGGCCTTGACCTTGTTGCGCACCACGTTTTCCCAGGCCGCGTCGTCGGCCAGGAACATGCAGTAGTTTTCGGCCGCCCAGCCGCGCGTGCCGTAGGTCCAATCCGCCCCGGCGACTTTCAGGATCTTCCACAAGGGGACCATCTCGTCGGGCTCGGTGACGGGCTCGCGGGAGTTCTGGTTCAGGAAGTATTCCGCCCCGATCTTGTCCACGGGAGCCACCAGGTCTTCCTGGCCGGGCTGGTTCTCGCGCACCTCTTCCAGCACGTCGCCCACCACGAAGGCGAAGTCCTCGGAGGACGCGCCCATGGCGCTGTTGCCCTTGGTGCGCAGGGCCTGGTCGCAGGAACCCACGATGCCCTTGGGCCGCTTCTCGCGGGGCCAGGACTGCCGGGCGTTGTAGACCAGCTGCGGGATGTCGATCTTCATGGGGCAGGCGTAAATGCAGCGCTGGCACATGGTGCAGTGCCACACCCACTCCGTGGAGGTGACTTCCTCGTCCATGCCCAGGGCGGCCATGCGCAGGAATTTGCGGGGGTCCATGCCCTCGGCCTGTCCCGAGGCCGGACATCCCGAGGCGCACAGGCCGCAGGTCAGGCACAGGTCGAGGTTGCCCCCCTCGGGCAACAGCTCCTTGACCTTGGCCATGAACGAGGGCCGTTTCTTTCCTTCAATGGTATACACCGCATCGGCCATAACCTTCTCCTTTTGCCCGCGCCGCGTCCGGAAACGCGCCGCCGGCGTCTGACGTGTGGACGGCTGAGTCCACCAAGGCAAAAGGCGTGCCGCGCTTTTGATATCGAAAAATTCGATGCATTCCGGGATATTGGAGAGAGAGTCGCAAGGAAGGCCTGACCAGGTGTTGCACCCATGCAACATATGTTGCAGCACACGTTGCACCCTCGCAACGCCAGGCGCAACATCCGGCGTATTACACTCATGAAAACGGTATGACCGATCCAGGAAAAACCGTGCGAAAAATCATGAACGGGAAGGCACGTCCGTTGCTCACAGGCCGTATTTCTTCATTTTACGCCACAGGGTAGAACGGTTGATCCCCAGGCCCGCCGCGGTCTTGGCCATGTTCCAGCCGTGGGCCGCCAGTTCCTCCAGCAGGCAGTCCCGTTCGCTGCGGGCCAGGGGGCCGGGGTCGTCCGGAACCTCCGGCCGGGGCGCGGCCTGGGCCAGATAGGGCGGCAGATTCTCCGGGTGCAGCACCTCGTCCCTGGCCAGGATCACGGCGTGTTCCACCACGTGCAGAAGCTCGCGCACATTGCCGGGGAAATCGTGGCGGAAGAGGATCTTCATGACCTCCGGATCGGCGCTTTCGATGCGCTTGTGGTACATGCCGCCGATATGCTCCAGGAAATGCTCCACCAGAAGGGGGATGTCGCCCCGGCGGCGGCGCAGGGGGGGGATCTCGATCTCCAGCACCCGCAACCGGAAATACAGGTCGTCGCGAAATTTCCCTTCCGCCGCCAGGGTCTTCAGGCTGCGGTTGGTGGCCGCCACCAGACGCACGTCCACGGTACGCGGCGCGGTGGCCCCCAGGGGATGGAAGCGCTTTTCCTCCATGACCTGCAGGAGCTTGGCCTGGAGCGACAGGGGCAGCTCGCCGATCTCGTCGAAAAAGACCGTGCCGCCCTCGGCGGTCTGGAGGATGCCCGGCTTGTCGGCCTTGGCGTCGGTGAAGGCCCCCTTTTTGTATCCGAACAGCTCGGATTCGAGCAGGTGCTCGGGCAGGGCGGCGCAGTTGATCTTGACGAAGGGGCCGTCCTTGCGGGGGCTTTGGGTGTGGACGGCCCGGGCCAGGAGATCCTTTCCCGTGCCGGTTTCGCCCAAAAGCAGGATGGGGGCCATGGTCCCGGCGGCCAGGGTCAGGGTCTCGAACAGGCGCAGGATGCGTTCGTCGCGGCCCACGAAGTCGTCCAGGGCCAGGGCCCGGGAGGCCTTGCGGCGCAGGGCGATCTTCTCCGAGACGTCCAGGAAGGACTCCACCCCGCCCACGATGGCTCCCGAGGCGTCGGTCAGGGCCGAGGCCGTGATTTCCACGGGCAGGCGGCGGCCGGCCTTGTCCAGGATGTCCAGGCGCGTCTTGCGGATCTTCTGCCCGGTGCGGATGGCCTGCTGCAACTGGCAGCGTTCGTTGCAGTTGCGGGTGTAGAAGACCTCGTAGCACTTTTTGCCCAGGGCCTCTTCCCGGCAAAAGCCGGTGATGCGCTCGGCCTCCCGGTTGAAAAACCGGATGTTCCAGTCCTCGTCCACGGTGAACACGCCCAGGGCCAAATTGTCCAGCACCTGGCCCATGAACTCCCGCGAGGAGGAATCCGCATCGTGAAGGGGCATACGAGGCTCCCTGTCCGTCCGGCCCGCCCGATCCATTCTGTCCGCCGGGCCAGCCCGGCCAGCCGCTCGTGTCGTGTCCTCGAAATCCGCCGGTGCGGGTTTCGAAAACAACGGTTTGGACCACTTCTTTTCTCTTTACTACATCCCGGCGTCTTCGTTAAGGGGCGCACCGCTCGTCACAGGCGAGCCGCCGCCACATCCGTGTGAACATGTCCTGGTACCGCCCGGGGGCGAATTCCGCAACGCTTTGTCCGGCCAGTTGGGCCGCGACGAAGGCCGGGTCGTAGGGCAGTTCCCCAAGGACGGCGATCCCCGACTCCCCGCAAAAAGCCGCCAGTTCCCGGGTCAGTTCAGGGCAGATGTCGGATTTGTTGAGCACGGCCGCGCAGGGGATGCCGAAATGCCGGGCCAGGGCGTGGACCCTTTTGATGTCGTGGACCGCCGAAAGCGTGGGCTCGGCCACCATGAGCACCGTGGAGGCCCCGCCAAGCGAGGCGATGACCGGACAGCCGATGCCTGGCGAGCCGTCCACCAGAAGGATGTCCCGGCCAAGGCGCTTTGCCTCGGCCCGGGCCGCCTTTTTCACCGTGGACACCAGCTTTCCGGAATTCTCCTCGCCCAGGCGCAGGGCCGCATGGACCATGATCCCGGCCCGGGTCTCGGACACGAACCAGTCCCCGGACACCACCGGGGAGAGGCTGGCGGCCCCGGCCGGGCACACGTAGGCGCAGACCCCGCACCCCTCGCAGGCCGCCTCGATCACCTGGAAATCCCCGCCTATGGCCCCGAAACGGCAGGCCTCGCGGCACAGGCCGCAGGACTGGCACAGGGCGGCGTCGATGGCGGCCTTGTCCCCGCCCAAAAACTCGTGGCCCTCGCGAACCGTAGGGGCCAGGACCAGATGCAGGTCGGCGGCGTCCACGTCGCAGTCGGCCAGAACCGGCGGCCCGCCAGCAAGGCCGCTTTGTGCCGCGCAGACGGCCAGGGCCGCCGTGACGCTGGTTTTCCCCGTGCCGCCCTTGCCGGAAAGCACCACTATCTCGCGCATGACACGTCCCCCTGTCCGGCCTGCGCCAGGCTCCGGTCCCGGGCCTTGGCCCGGACGGCTTCCCGGACGGTCTCCAGGACTCCTTCCAGGACGGCCCGTATTTCAGGGAACGTCCGGGCCAAAAGCCCGCCCCGGGCCGAGGCCCGGGCGGCCTCCAGGCTGCCGGGGATGCGCCCCAAAAGCGCAATCCCTTCCCGCTCAAGATACGACAGCACCCGGTCGTCGCCCATGCCGTCGCGGTTGATGACCACGCCGTGGGGCAGCCCCAGGGCCCGCACCAGCCCCACGGCCAGGGTCAGGTCGTGCAGCCCGAACGCCGTGGGCTCGGCCACCAGGATCACGAAATCCGCCCCGGACACGGCCGCGATGACCGGACAGGCCGTGCCCGGCGGACAGTCCCAGAGTTGGAACGGCGCGTCTGCCACGGACTGCTTGACCGCCTTGATCAGCGGCGAGGACATGGCCTCGCCCACCCGGGAAAGCCCCCCCGCCATGCGGATGGCTCCGGATGCGCCCCGGCGCACCACGCCGAGCTCCCGCGCGTCGCCGGTCACGGCCCCGGCCGGGCAGGCCAGTTTGCACAGGCCGCAGCCGTGGCACAGCTCCGGGAAGAGCATGATGTCACCGGCCATACGGATCAGCGCCTTGAATCGGCACAGATCCAGGCAGATCCGGCAGGATTCGCCCAGACAGCGCTCCTGCAGGAACCGGGGAATGGGCAGCAGGGCCTTTTCCTCGCGCTCCCAGACCGTGGGCAGGAAGACGTGGGCGTTGGGTTCCTCCACGTCGCAGTCGGCGAAGACCACCGAATGCCCGGCCTCGGCCGCAAGGGCGGCCAGATTGACGGCCACCGTGGTCTTGCCCGTGCCGCCCTTGCCGCTGGCCACGGCGATTTTCAGGGCCGTCCCGTCCGTGTCCCCGGCCCCGGGAGACAACGCCCCCGGGACCGGGCCGTTTTCATGGAGCGCGGCCATCAGCCCTCCCGGCCGATTGTTTCCCGGGTGCGGGCCAGTTCGGACTCAAGCCAGGCCAGGTAGTCCTGGGGGGTCATGGCCGCCCGGGAGGTGGCGTCATCCCGGGCCATCGCCACCGCAGCGCCCTGGCCCAGGCCCCTCGCGCCGCGACCGCGTCCTTGACTTCCGCCGCGACCGCGGCCCTGGCCCATGCCGTGTCCGCCCGTCATCCCGACGCCTTCCTGGGCGCAGTACCCGCGTCCCCGACCGGTGAACGGCCCATTTCCCTGGGGCCCTGTTCCATTGAATCCCGGCATGATGCTGCCTCCTTGTTTCTTTCGTTCTTCCGTCGCCTTTTTAAAAAGCATTTCGCATGCCAAGAAAAAATGGCCCGGAATTTGGACAAGTTGAAAAATGAGGCGTAGGATCCAAACCGAATCGGACGAATTTTTCGCCCGTGTGCTTTTCCCAACCAGGCGCATTATCAGCCCGAACCCTGCGAGACCGCCATGCCGTTTCCCCAAGACATCCCCTGCCAGGCCATCATGGAGTCCCTGGCCGACGGTGTGTTCACCGTGGACCGGGACTGGACCGTGACCTTCTTCAACCGGGCCGCCGGGGAGATCATCGGCATCGCCCCCGAGGCCGCCGTGGGCCGCAAATGCTGGGACGTGTTCCACTCCAGCATCTGCGACGGGGCCTGCGCCCTGAAGCAGTGCATCGCCACGGGCGATTCCCTGTCCAACACCTCCATTTTCATCGTGCGCCCCGACGGGGAAAAAATCCCCATCAGCATCAGCGCCTCGCCCTTGCGCGACGCCGCCGGAAACATCGTGGGCGGCGTGGAGACCTTCCGGGACATCTCCGAGCTGCAGCGCATGCGCAAGGAATTGCAGGGCATCGCCACCCTGGACGACATCGTGACCAAAAGCCGCCGCATGGCCCGGATGCTGGAGATGCTGCCCAAGATCGCGGCCAGCGGCTCGACGGTACTGATCCTGGGCGAATCCGGCACGGGCAAGGAGCTTTTCACCCGGGCCATCCACACCCAGAGCCCGCGCAAGGCCGGGCCCTTCGTGGCCGTCAACTGCGGGGCCATCCCGGGCGAGCTTCTGGAATCCGAGCTTTTCGGCCACGCCAAGGGGGCCTTCACCGACGCCAAGACCGCCCGCAAGGGACGCTTCGCCTCGGCCAAGGGCGGCACCATCTTTCTGGACGAGATCGGGGACATGCCCCTGGCCCTGCAGGTCAAGCTGTTGCGCGTGCTCCAGGAGAAGGTCTTCGAGCCCCTGGGCTCGGATGCCCCGCAGACCGCCGACGTGCGCGTGGTGGCGGCCACCAACCGCGACCTGGAGGCCATGGTGGCCGAGGGCACCTTCCGCCGCGATCTCTTCTACCGGCTGGGGGTGGTGCGCCTGGTCCTGCCCCCCTTGCGCGAGCGGCCCGAGGACGTGGCCCTTTTGACCGACCACTTCATCGCGGGCCTAAACGCCGTGCAGGGCAAAAACGTGTCCGGGGCCGGCCCGGAGGTCATGCGCCTGCTTGTGCGCCACGACTTTCCCGGCAACGTGCGCGAGCTGCAAAATATCCTGGAATACGCCTTCATCCTGTGCCCGGGCGGCCAGATCGGCCTGGAACACCTGCCCGACTACCTGCACCCCGCCGCGCCGCCGCCCGGCGGCGACCAGACCCCGGCCGCCCCGACCATGCGCGCCGCCAAACATGCCGCCGCCATGGCCGCCCTTGCCCGGCACCAGGGCCGCCGCATGGCCGCCTGCCGGGAGCTCGGCATCACCAAGGACACCCTGCGGCGCATCCTGGAGGCCGGGCCCTAGGCTGAAAATTCGCCCACAGCCCCCAAGTGAGGCGTATTTTTCGCCCTCATTCCAGGCCAACCACCGGCCATACTTCAATATCCATTTGATATAGCAAAATATTTCAAGACGGCACGGCAAATGCTACACTCCGTGAAAGACCCTGTTGCCCTGTACCTATCATGAATGGAAAAACACCGGCCGCATCCTCACCCTCCCTGGTCTGCCTGGCCTGCTACGAGGACCGTCTGGCCTCGCTCCTGGAGACCGCGGCCAGCCTGCGCCTGTACCGGGTGGGCGACGGCGGGGCGGAGTTCGCCGGGGAGTGCCTCATGCCCGGGGAAGGGCTGCCCGGGCTGCCCGGGGCCCTGCGCCGGGCCGGGGTGAGCCGGCTGGTCTGCGGCGGGGCCACCTGCCGGTGCGTGGAGATGTTTCTGGACGCCGGAATCCGCATGGATCCCTGGATCGCCGGGCAGGTGGACGAGGTTCTGGAGGCCGTGGTCCACGGCCGGGTGTCCGCCCTGCGCGCCCCGGGCATCTGCCCGCGCCGGGCGGCGGGCGGCCGGGGAATCGGCGGACGCGGCACCGGACGCCACCCCTCGTGACCTGTCCTCGAGATTCGAAGAACCGGATGTTCAAGAGAAAAATTTGAACAACCTCTTCTTTCCATAAAACCACGCGCCCACATTGCAAAAAGGCGCGACACGAGCGGCGCGGCCGACCTCACGGCAGCGGCCACGCCACGGAGACGACACATGAAAATCGCCATCACCACCGAAAAGGCCTCCCTGGACAGCCCCCTGGATCCCCGGTTCGGACGGGCGGCCGGATTTTTCGTCCACGACCTGGACACCGGCCACAGCACATTCGCCGAAAACAGCCAGAACCTGTCCCTGCCCCAGGGCGCGGGCATCCAGTCGGCCCAGGCCGTGGCCGGGCTGGGCGTGGGCGTGGTCATCACCGGCCATGTGGGACCCAAGGCCTTTTCGGCCTTGCAACGGGGCGGCATTGCCATCTATCTGGCCCAGAACGTCACCGTGGGCCAGGCCATCGAGGCCTTCCGGGCTGGGACGCTGACCCCGGCCGGGGCGGCGGACAAGGACGGGCATTGGTAACACTCGACGCCTTCGGGCGAAAAAGGAAGGACACATGAGCGATAGCGCGTGTTCGGGTTGCGCCGACAAGGACAAATGCGAGGACGACAAGCGCCTGAACCAGGCCTTGTGCCGCATCAAGCAAAAAATCGTGGTTCTCTCCGGCAAGGGCGGCGTGGGCAAGAGCACCGTGGCCGCCAACCTGGCCGCCGGGCTGGCCCTTGAGGGCAAAAAGGTGGGACTTTTGGACGTGGACGTGCACGGCCCGAGCATCCCCCGCCTGCTCAAGCTCGCGGGCATCCAGCCCGGACTCGAGGGCGACATGATGATCCCCGTGGAATGGAACTGGAATCTCAAGGTCATGTCCCTGGGCTTTTTATTGCCCGACTCGGACGAGGCGGTCATCTGGCGCGGCCCGGTCAAGGGCGGGGTCATCAAGCAGTTCCTGGAGAACGTGGCCTGGGGCGACCTGGACTATCTGGTGGTGGACTGCCCCCCGGGAACCGGCGACGAGCCGCTTTCGGTCATGCAGCTTCTGGGAGAAAAGGCCCAGGCCCTCATCGTCACCTCGCCCCAGGCCGTGGCCGTGGACGACGTGCGCCGCTCGGTGACCTTCTGCCACCGCCTGGGCAACCCCATCCTGGGCATCGTGGAAAACCTGAGCGGATTCGTCTGCCCGGACTGCGGCAGCGTGCACAACATCTTCTCCACCGGCGGCGGCGAGGCCCTGGCCAGGGACATGGGCGTGCCCTTTCTGGGCCGCATCCCCATCGATCCCAGCGTGGCCAGCTCCGGCGACGCGGGCGAGGCCTTCCTGGCCGTCAAGGGACAAAGCCCCTCGGCCCTGGCCTTCAAGGAGATCGTGGCCGAGGCCATGAAACGGGCCCCGGCCGTGGACATGCCGCGCATGACCGCCCAGGCCCCGGCCGCCGCACCGGCCTCGGGCCATGCCGTGGCCGACGGCCCGGCCGGGTCCAAGCTCACCGTGGCCGTGCCCACGGCGGGCGGGACGCTGTGCGCCCATTTCGGCCACTGCGAGACCTTCGCGGTCATGGACGTGGACACGGCCACGGGCAGGATCATGGAGACCCGCCACGAGACGCCGCCGCCCCACGAACCCGGGGTCATCCCGGCCTGGATCGCCACCCTCGGGGTGGATCTGGTCATCGCCGGGGGCATGGGCCAGAAGGCCCGGGATCTCTTCACGGAGAAAGGCGTCAAGGTGGTGGTGGGGGCCAAGGCCGATTCGCCAGAAGCCATCGTGGCCGACTATCTGCGCGGCTGCCTGGAAGTGGGCGAAAACACCTGCGACCATTAGCACGGCGGCCAGGCGGCAGGGGGATGCCGCCGGCGGCGGCGTCCCCTGTGGAGTCCCCGGACGGAAACGGCGCTTTGCATGCGTCAACGCGAGGAAAACGTATCATGCCGCTTTACGACTTCACCTGCCCGGCCTGCGGGCATGTCTTCGAGGAACTGGTAAGCCTGCGGGCCGGGGAGGCCGACTCCCCGGCCTGTCCGGCCTGCGGACAGACCGCAACCGTGCGCCAGCCGGCCGCCGTGTCCTCCCTGACCGGCCGGGAGCGCACGGCCCTGCCGGGCTTTTCGGACCACGGCTGCTGCGGATCGCGCCCCTCGGAGCGCTCCTGCCGCCCGGGAACCTGTTGCGGCAAAGCCTGACCCGGACACAAGGAGTCCTCCACCATGGCTGATATGCACGACGGGAAGGCGTCCCGCCCGGCCGGTTTCCTGGACGATCTGGCCGCGGACCTGCAAACGGGCATCGACGCCACGGCCCTTGCGCACTACGGGCCGGAAACCTTCCGGCGCTGGAAGACCCTGCCGGCCATGGGCCGCCTCCCGGACGCCAACGGCGTGGGCCGGCTGACCGGCTCCTGCGGCGACACCATCGAGATTTCCCTGTCCATCGACGGCCACAGGATCGTCACCGGCGGGTTTTTCTCCGACGGCTGCGGGGCCAGCCAGGTGTGCGCCTCGGTGGCCGTGGAACTGGCCGTGGGACAGGGCGTGGAGGCGGCCTACGACATCACGGACGCCGACATCCTGGCCCTTTTGCCGGGATTTCCGGCCGATGAGGCCCATTGCGCCTTCCTGGCCGCCGAGGCCCTCCGGATGGCCCTGCAGGACGCCATGCACCGCGACGGGCCGTGACGTTTCCCATCCGACCCCTTCGGCCACGGCGACCTGCCCGCCCCGGCCGTCTCCTCCAGGGTCCGGCTTCATCCGGCCCGCCGCCAGACCAAACGGCGGGCCGGGAAAGCCGGGAAATGCCTTTGTGAAAAAATTCTTCAACTTCCGAGCCAAAATTGTCTTTTTATGTCATCGATTTTCATGATAGGGACAATCACCCCGGGTATGTATCGAGTCATACCGGGAAGCCCATGTATTCCGCGCCGATCCGTGAACATTCCTTCGGGGCATTCCCTGCGGGACGGACACCCCGGACGGAGCGGACGCCGACGCGCCGGCTGACGGGCGCGACCCGGGCGCGGTCGCTAGCAGACCCGCACGGAAAACCCTTCTTCAAGGAGCCATCGCATGCAAGCCGATCAAGCCTGGGACTGGGAGCCCGGAGCGCGGACCGTGCTCGAAGACGCGACGGCCTGCGCGGCCCCCCACGAATGGATGGAGGAGCCCGAGGCCTCCCCGGATGGGGAGCGCCTGGCCGCAGTGGTCAATCTCGGGGACGGCCGTTTCTCCGTGTGCGTGGGCGGTGAACCCTGGGAAACGGATTTCGAAAAAGCCTGGTACCTCAGGTTCTCCCCCGACGGCCGGCTCACGGCCGTGACCATGGAAGACGGCATGTGGACCGTGTCCGTGGACGGCGAGTCCTGGGAGGAAAGCTACGACTTCGTTTGGGGCACCACCTTTTCCGCAAACGGCGGGGTCATCGCGGCCTGTATCCAGAGCGAGGGAACCTACGGCATGATCGTGGACGGCGCGCCGTGGGAGACCCTGCACGAAAACGCCAACCACTTCCGCCTGGCCGCCGACGGCCTGCACACCGCCGCCGCCGTGCAGGTCAAATCCATGGCCCAGGCCGACATCGCGGCCTTCCAGCAAGGCATCTTCAGCGTGGCCGTGGACGGCGAACCCTGGGACGCCACCTTCGTCAACTGTTTCGACCCGGCCATCGAGCAAAAGACCGGCCGCGTGGCCACGACCATCCGCCGCTCCCTGTACGACTATTCCGTGGCCGTGGACGGCAAGGACTGGCAGGCGTCCTACGACTGCGCCTGGGGGCCGGTGTTTCATCCCGGCACCGGCCAGGTGCTGGCCCCGGTGCGCAAAAAAGGCGTCTGGGGCATGGCCGGCGAGGCCGGGTTCGTGTGGAATCCGTGCTTCATCCAGTGCCACCATCCGGCCTTCTCCGCCGACGGCGCCATCCTGGCCGCCATCGTGGCCCCAAGCTTCGGCACATTCACCGTGGCTGTGAACGGGACACCCTGGTCCGCCACCTTCCCGGTGGTCACCGACCTGCGCGTTTCCCCCGACGGCAAGACCGTGGCCGCCCAGGCCAGCAACGACAACACGGCCTTCCGGGTGCTGGTGAACGGATCCGTGTGGCCCGGCGTCTACGACATGGCCTTCGGCCCGGTGATCTGCCCGGCCACGGGACAGGTGGCCATCCGGGTGGAAAAGGGCGGCAGGCAGGCCTATGTCCTCGGCGGCAAGGCCCATCCCGAAACCTTCGACCGGGCCTTCGACCCGGTCTTTTCGCCCGACGGCGCCAAGGTGCTTCTGCGGGGCATAAGCGGCAAGGCGTACAAGCGCATCGTGGCCCCGGTCTCGGCCTTCACGGGATAACGGCCCCGGGTGCGTCGGTGCGTCCGGGTGCGCCACGGGGCTGACGCCCCCGCGCCCCCTGGATACGGACAAGCACACAAACGTTGCCCGAGGCCCCGGGCCCGGCAACAGGTTTCCTGGAGGTTCCCATGCTCGAACTGTACGCCCTGGCCGTGGGACCGCTGGCCTGGCTGGCCTTCGGCGTGTTCGTCATCGGCTCCCTGGCGCGGCTTTTTTCCATGTATTCCCTGGCCAAGAAAAAAGACGCCGCCTTTCTGAGCTACATGACCTGGCGCTATTCCCTGCGCTCCATCTTCCACTGGCTCATTCCCTTCGGCTCCCTGGGCTGGCGGGAAAACCCGGCCCTGACGGTCGTGACCTACGTGTTTCACATCTGTCTGTTCCTGGTTCCCATCTTCCTGATGTCCCACATCGTCATGTGGGACACCTCCTTCGGCTTCACTTATGCCGCCCTGCCCGACGGACTGGCCGACGGGCTGACCGTGGCGGTCATGGTCGCCTGCCTGTTTTTCGCCTGGCGGCGCCTGAGCCTGCCGGAGGTGCGGTTCGTGACCTCGACCCACGACTGGGTGGTCCTGGTCCTGGTCTTGAGCACCTTTTCGACCGGATTTTTGGCCTATCACCAGATCGGCGACAGCCTGACCCTCACCACCCTGCACGTCCTGTGCGGCGAGGCCATGCTCATCGCCATTCCCTTCACCAGACTCAGCCACATGCTGTTCGGATTCTTCTCGCGGGGCTACATCGGCTCCGAGTTCGGCGGCGTGCGGCGGGCCAAGGACTGGTAATCCCGGAGGACACATGACGACCACCATTGCCGACAGGCGCATAGAAGATGCGGGGCTCGAGGCCGGAATCGCCCGGCTGACCCCGGAGAAGATTCAGAAAACCATCCAGGCGGTCCTGGCCGGAGAGGGCGGGGCCAGACTGAAAACCTATGTGGAGACCTGCGTGCGCTGCGGCATGTGCGCCAAGGCCTGCCACTACTACATGTCCCACAAGGATCCCTCCTACGCCCCGGTGGGCAAGGTCCGCCAGACCATGTGGGAGATCCTCAAGCACAAGGGTCTGGTGAGCCCGGAATTCATCCACCAGTGCGCCCAGATCGCCTACACCGAATGCAACCTGTGCCGGAGATGCATGCACTACTGCCCGCTCGGCATCGACACGGCCTACATCATGACGTTCGTGCGCCGCATCTGCCACAAGCTCGGCGTCACCCCGCAGTATATCCAGGACACGGCCCACAGCCACTCGGCCACCCTGAACCAGATGTGGGTCAAGGACGACGAGTGGATCGACACCCTCAAATGGCAGGAGGACGAGGCCCGGGACGAAGTCCCCGATTTGCGTATCCCGCTCGAGGTGGAAGGCGCGGACTTCATGTATTCGGTCATCGCCCCGGAACCCAAGTTCCGCACCCAGCTCATCTATCAGGCCGCGGTCATCTTCAACCAGGCCGGGGTCAACTGGACCATGCCCGCCACCCCGGGCTGGGACAACAGCAACATGGCCATGTTCTCCGGCGACATGGAGATCATGGGCCGCATCGAGATGGCCCACTTCGAGACCGCCCAGCGCCTGCGCGTCAAACGCATCGTCATGGGCGAATGCGGCCACGCCTTCCGGGCCGTCTACGACGTGGGCAACCGCTGGCTGGGCTGGGGCATGCACCCGGTGCCCGTGGTCCATTCCATCGAATTTTTCTGGGAGCTTCTCAACTCCGGAAAGATCCGCATGGCCAAAAAGTACCCGGGACCGGTGACCATCCACGACCCCTGCAACGTCATCCGGGGCCGGGGTCTCATGGACAAGCTGCGCGAGGTGGTGCACGCCATCTGCGACGGCGTGGTGGAGATGACTCCCAACCGGGAGCACAACTACTGCTGCTGCGCCGGCGGCGGGGTCATCAACTGCGGGCCTCCCTTTAAAAACGTGCGCATCGTGGGCAACTCCATCAAGGCCGACCAGCTCAAGGCCACCGGGGTCAAGACCTGCATCGCCCCCTGCCACAACTGCCACGGCGGCCTGGACGACATCATCCACAAATACGGGCTCGGCATGGAACTGAAGTTCCTTGGCGACATCATCTACGAATGCATGGAAAAAAAAGGCGCGTCCTGACGGCCCGCCGTCACGGGAGAATCCGACCATGACCAAATACATCCTCTCAGCCCTGACCCTGGCGGCGGTCCTGTGCGGCGCGCCTCTGGCCTTCTCCCAGGGGGACATGCTGGTGATCAAGTCCGAGGCCTTCACGTCGCCCCGGCGTCCGCCAGCCGTGTTTCCCCATGACGCCCACAACGAGAAGGCCAAGCTCGACGACTGCGCCGTCTGCCACCACGGCGGCGAAAACGGCGTGCGCGATCCCAAGGCCACAAGCGAAGGCGTCCCCTGTGCCGACTGCCACCCCGTGGCCGCCCCGGCCGGGAGAACCCCGCTCATGCGCGCCTATCACCAGCAGTGCATAAACTGCCACATGGAAAAGAAGGCCGGCCCGGTGACCTGCGGCCAGTGCCACGCGGATGCCGCCGCGCCTGCGGCCAAGTAGGCCCGGCAGCGGCGTGTGCGCCGCATCATGAAAAACCGACGGCGGACCAGGGGCATCCCTGGTCCGCCGTCTCTTTTTTTGCCGCACGCGACAGACCGCTCCCGCCCAGGCGTCCCCCTCAGGCCTCCCGCCCCGCCGCGGGGAAAAGACCGTCCCGCATGGCCGCAAAACGCTTGTCCTCACCGGCCCGGGCAGCCAGGTCGCGGGCCAGGGCCAATTCCTGGTCCGCCTCGTCCAGCCGGAACATGCGGGCGTTGACCAGGGCCAGGCGAAGGGGCCAGCGCCAGTTGTCCCGGTCATGCAGGGACAGGGCGGACAAAAGCCCCAGCCGGGCCGGTTCTGTGCCCCGGAAGGGTTCCAGGGCGGTATCCAGGGCGGTGGCGATGCCCATGTCCTCCCCGTCCAGGGTGTGGGCCACGAGCAGGGCCTCGGCCACCGTGCGGGGAACCAGCCGGGCGGGCTCAAAAACCAGCCCCGGGCGAAGGGCCCGGCCCGCGTCGCGAAAGACCCCGGCCGCAAACAGGCAGATGTCGCGCGGGGTGTCCAGGGGCCTCTGGCGGCGGCCTCCCGGAGACGCTGCGGCGGTATGCCGGGCCAGGGCCCGGGCCAGGGGGAAGGCCCCGGCCGTCAGCGCCGCCATGGCCGCCGTGGCCCCAAGGAGCGGATCGGCCGCCTCCCTGGCGGCCAGGGCCGCGCACAGGGTCAACAGGCGTTCGCGCTGCCCGCCAAGCCGCCACAGGCGAATCAGGCCCGCCGCGGCGGCCGGGGCCGTGGACAACCGGGCCAGTTCGGCCTCCACCTCCGGGAAAAGGGCCGGAAAAAGCCCCGCCTCAAGAAGTCCCACCAGGGCCAGGGCGAAGGCCAGCCGCGCCGCGTCGCCCCGGGCCCGTCCAGGGGCCCCGGGCAGGGCGCCCAGCCAGGCCTGTCCCCGGTGCGCCGCCAGGTGCCGGGCGTTTACGGCCCCATGCCCGGCCCGGGCCAGAGCCTGCGCCAGTTCCGGATGGCCCTGGTAAAACCGCAGCCGATCCGCAAGATCCCAGCCGTTCTCGTAGGCCACGACCTCCCGGCCGTCGCAAAAAAGCTCGCCCAGCCCGGGCGTCCGGGGGGTGAAGCACAGGCTGCCGCTGGAGACGGCCTCGAAGAGGCGGAAATTGATCTCCCCGAAAAGGGCCTCGTTGGGGGCCAGGCGCGTGTCGTCGTAGAAATCCTGCATGGCCGGAAAAGACAGGCCCTCGGCCAGCCGGGCCGCGAACCGGTCGCGCAGCATGGCCGCGAACCGGTCGCGCACGGGGCGGCCCTCCCCCAGGCGGCCCACGAACCCCGCCGCCGTGCCGCGCGCCGCAAAGGGCCTAAAGGGCCGCGCCGTGCCGAACCAGGGCAGCCAGAAGGCCTCATGGCCGCCGTCCATGGCGAAAAGCGGGGCGAGGTGCTTCTGGGTGGTGAAGACCGCGTCGAAAAGCGCCCCGTAGGGCGTCTGCCAATGGCTGTTGACGTGGGTATCCACGGACCAGAAGGCCGTCGTGCAGGGAAGGTGTTCCACGCCGCGAAGGACGACCTTGCGGCCCAGGGTCTCCGTGTGCAGCAGGATGTCCGGCGCAAAGCCCTGCTCTGCCAGCAGGGCCGCAATGTCGTGCACCCCGGCGGGCGGCGACAGGTGCAGCACCTCGTGCCCACGGGAGGTCAGAAACGGCCCGAAGGGGCCGTCCACCAGACAGATGCGAAGCGGTGCGCCGTGATCCATGCCGGGCCTTTGCTGCAGGCGAATGAGAAAAAAGAAGTCAACGGCATGGCGGCCTCCGTGTCAAGCCCTGGCGGCCTTTGCAGGCGCGGCGCGCCGAGGCCGCTGCGCCTTTTTATTGCATTCCCGGCCGGCCGGCCTCATTTCCGTGTTGCGTATTTTTCTTGTATTGGGCACACGACTCGTGTGTGGTCCGGTTGCATTTTGACCGGAGATGCTGTCTTTCGGGACACACGGCCATGGCGTTTTCCACCCCACTTACCCTCTTTCTGCTTTCAAGGAGCGGACATGTCCGGACATCGGAAACCAATCTTCCTCTTCAATGCGGCTTTGACTGGTGTACTTTGTGCGGTGCTGTTGTGCAATGCGGCGTTCGCCTCATCGTACACGTTTTCGGTCTCCAACACTTCAGGCTCGAAGATCACCAAGATTCTTGTGTCGGAAGACGGGAAGTCCTGGGGATTTTTCGACATCGGCCAGGGCATTGCGGCCGGGGCCTCGGTAACGCTGCAATGGGACGCCAGCACGGCGGGTGAAGACTGTGAGCAGTATTTCAAGGCGGTCTTCGCCGACGGTTCCGAATCCGAGGCCGTGATTTTCGATTTTTGCGAGAAGGGTCTGGTTCTGGAATTCGAATAGGGCGTGGAGCCGGTTTCCCGGCGGCCCGCAACCCCGAAAGGTTGCGGGCCGCCTGCCGTTTTAGCGGGACGGTTTCCGCACTAGGCGGCCAGCATGGTCTTCTGGGTCGTATCCGTGGCCAGGCCGGTGGAGGCCGACGAGGAGGAGGACAGGCCGGTATAGTCGTTGTAGGCCAGGGAGCCGGTTGCGCCGTCCGGGGCGTTGGCCAGCTCCTCGGCAAGGTCCACGGTCTCATTCACCAGAGTGGTGCCCGTGGCGATGGTGTCGCCGATGAAATTCGCGGCCGTCTCCACCGTGTCCACCACCCAGTTGTAGGCGGTCACGCCCTGTTCGATCACGTAGCTGGCCGTCTGCACCACCTTGTCGACAACGGAGGTCGTGGCGTCGGAGACGATGGACTGCACGGTGGACACCGTGGACTGGACGAAGGATACTGCGGTACTCACCGTCTCGGACACAAAGCTTGCAGCCGTGGAAATGGTGCTGGACACGAAGCTGACCACTTCCCCCACCTTGCTGATGAGCGAGGCGGCCTCGGCGGTCTTTTCCACCACGGCGGACACGACCTTGGCCACCTTGGAAAAAAACGACTTGAGACTCATGATCCTTCCTCCTGCGTTGTACGTTGAGCGTGCAATACTCTCCCTGGCGTGAGGTATAGCCAGGATCATGCCAATGCATCATTTTATGGAATTCAAGCTGGATACGTTTTTCCGAATCCCACGGCCCCGCCTCGATTCGTGCCGCCTGCGCCCTGAATTGTGGCAGTCCGGCAGCCTTGCGGCAGGAGACAAGGCCGCGTTCGGGCTATGAATTGCCGGACGATGCAAAACAGGATATGCCTTGACCGCCAGGAAACCGGCCGCCTGCCACGTGGGGCGGCCACTGCGGCCGTGGGGCCGCATCGGAGCATGCATGACCCTTTTAAGCGCCCTGCCGCCCGGGCTCGTTCACAAGCTCGCCCATTTTTCCACCCTGGTCAGCCAGGGAGATTACACCAACGCCATGACCGTCCTTGGCGGCTGCAAGCGCCTCTTCGAGGCCGTCCAGCCCGGATGCCGCAACGAACTCCTGGTGCTGTTCGAAAAGCTGGAGCTGATGGTCCTGGGACTGCGCCAGCGCGAAAAGCTTCTCGGCGAGGCCGTGGAACGCCTGGACGCCTCCCACTCCGAACTGCGGAATCTGGAGCTGCGCCTGAAAAGGGAGAATTCCGCCCTCAAGCAGCAGCTTCGGCAGCGGTTTTCCGTGGGCAAGGTCATCGGAACCAGCCCCAAGATGGCCAATATCCTGCGCCTGGCCCAGCGGGTGGCCGAGACCACGGTCAACGTGCTGATCACCGGCGAGACCGGCACGGGCAAGGAGATGGTGGCCAAGGTGGTCCACTATTCCGGGCAGAGGCGGCATGGGCCGTTTATGGCCGTCAACTGCACGGCCGTGCCCGACACCCTGTTCGAGAGCGAGTTTTTCGGCATCGAAAAAGGCGTGGCCACGGGCGTGGAAAAACGCCGGGGGCTCATCGAGGGGTCAACCGGCGGCACGCTTTTTCTCGACGAGATCGGCGACATGAGCCTGGCCACCCAGGCCAAGATCCTGCGCGTCCTGGAACTGGGCGAGGTCACCCCCGTGGGGGCCCGGGAACCCGTGCCCGTGGATATCCGCCTGGTGTGCGCCACCAACCGCGACCTGGACAGGGACATGGAGGACGGCCGCTTCCGCCGCGACCTCTATTACCGCATCAAGGTCGTGCATCTCGACCTGCCGCCCCTGCGGGAACGCCGCGACGACATCCTGCTTCTGGCCGAAAGCTTCCTGACCGGCTTCGCCCACGGCATGGGCCGGGGACGGATGACCTTTTCCCGGGCCGCCCGGGAGGCCCTGCGCGAATACCCCTGGCCGGGCAACATCCGGGAACTGGAAAACGAGGTGGAACGCGCCGTGGCCCTGGCCTATTCCAGCAAGATCTACCTGGACGACCTCTCCGAGGATATCCGCCGCAAGTCCAGCGCGGTCCACCGGACCGATCCGGCCCTGGGCCCCGCGCCCCACCCCGCCTCCGGCCGCCTCAAACGCCTGGAGCGCGACGCCATCCTGAGCTGCCTGGCCGAATGCGGCGGCAACCGCACCAAGGCCGCCAAGATGCTCGGCATCAGCCGGGAAAGCCTGCGCCGCAAACTGAAAAGCAACGGCGAGGGCGCCGATGAGGCCCCGGGCATGGCGGCCCCGGCGACAGGGACGAGCGAGGTGACAGGGGCGGCCCCAGGCGGCCCCGAAGCCGGAGAGCCCCGGCCGTGACCATGCCCGGCCCGGCCAGCCGCCGCGCCACGGGAAGCGCCCCCCGCCGCATGGCCGCCATGACGGCCGCGAGGCGGTCATGAGCGCCCTGCCGCCCACGGCCCTCCCCGACTTCGTGGCCCTGCTGGCCCACCACGGGGTCCAGACCACGGCGCAGGCCCTGGCCAGCCGGTACGGCCTGTCCGGCCGCGCCCCGACCTTCGCCACCCTGGCCCGCATGTCCGCGGACATGGGCTTTGCCGCCGGGCGCAGGCGGCTTTCCCCCAAAAAACTGCTGGAGCTGGGCGACGCCTACCCGGCCCTGGCCACAACCCGCGACGGCGGCACGGCCATGATTTCCGGCGTGCGCACCTCCCCGGACGGCGAAACCCACCTGGTGCTCTACGATCTGCGGGCCGCCGCCGGGGCCTCGCCCTTCGTCTTTCTGTCCCCGGACGAGATCGCGGCCCGCCTCACCGGCGAAGTCCTTTTTGTGCGCAAAAAACACCTGGACCCGGGCGACGCCAAACGCTTCAGCCTGGGTTGGTTTTTGCCCCAGGTGGCCCGGGAAAAGCGCCTTTTTTTCGAGATCGCGGCCATCGCCTTTTTCATGCACGGCCTGGCCTTCGCCGTGCCGCTTTTTTTCCAGAGCGTGGTGGACAAGGTGCTGGCCCACCACATCCTGGCCACCTTGAACGTCCTGGCCGTCGGCGTGACCCTGGCCCTGGTCTTCGAGGGCGTCCTGCGTTTCCTACGCGAATACCTCCTGCGCTACGCCACCTCGCGCATCGACCTGCGCCTGGCCATGGACACCTTCGCCCACATGATCCGGCTGCCCCTGTCCTTTTTCGAGCGCAGCTTCGCCGGGGTGATCATCAAGCACATGCAGCAGACCGACCAGGTGCGCGAGTTTTTGACCGGCAACCTTCTCAATGCCCTGCTCGACGCCTCGTCGCTTGTGGTCTTCCTGCCGGTGCTGTTCTTCTACAGCACGCAACTGACCCTCATCGTCCTGGCCTTCGCCCTGGTCACGGCCGGGATCATCGCGCTTTTGATCGGCCCCTTCCAGCGCAGGCTTACGGCCCTGTACGCCGCCGAGGGCAGGCGGCAGGCCCTTTTGGTGGAGACCATCCACGGCATGGGCACCATCAAGAGCCTGGCCCTGGAGGGCGACCGCCAGAACCGCTGGGAGGAAGGCTCGGCCGTGGCGGTACTTCGCAACTTCGACGTGCGCAAGATGGCCGCCGCCGGGCAGAGCCTGATCAAGACCCTGGAGCGGCTTTTGACCGTGGCCGTGATCTTTTTCGGGGCCAGGAGCGTCTTCGACGGCTCGCTGACCGTGGGCGAGCTCATCGCCTTCCAGATGCTCTCCCAGTCCGTGACCATGCCGCTTATCCGCATCGTGGAGCTCATCCACGAATACCAGAAGGTGCATCTGGCCGTGGCCATGCTGGGCGAGGTCATGAACAAGAAGCCCGAGGCCGGGTTCGCCCGGGGCGGGGCGCGGCCCGAGATACAGGGCGAGATCGTCCTTGAGGACGTGCGCTTCTCCTACAACCCGGGCGACCCCCCGGCCCTTGACGGCGTGAGCCTGCGCATCGCCCCGGGCGAGGTTGTGGGCGTGGTGGGCAAGAGCGGTTCGGGCAAGACCACCCTGACCCGGCTCATCCAGGGCCTCTATCCCCTCACCCAGGGCCGCATCCTCTTTGACGGCACGAGCATCCGCGACCTGGACATCCTGCATCTGCGCCAGAACATCGGGGTGGTGCTCCAGGAGAACTTCATCTTCCACGGGGCGCTTCGGGACAATCTGGCCCTGACCCGGCCCGGGGCCGGTTTCGAGGAACTGCGCCAGGCCGCGAGGCTGGCCGGGGCCGACGAATTCATCGAGCGCCTCACCTCGGGCTACGACACGGTGCTGGAGGAGAACGGGGCCAACCTCTCGGGCGGGCAGCGGCAACGGCTGGCCATCGCCCGGGCGCTTTTGAAAAATCCCCGGATCATGATTTTCGACGAGGCCACCTCGGCCCTGGACCCGGACAGCGAGGCGCGCATCCAGGAGAACATGGAGGCCATCGCCACGGGCCGCACCACCATCATCGTGGCCCACCGCCTGTCCACCCTGCGCCACGCCGACCGGATCATGGTCCTTGACGGGGGCCGCGTGGCGGACATCGGCGCCCATGCGGAGCTGCTTGGACGCTGCGGCATCTACCGCAACCTGTGGGACAAGCAGACCCGGGGGATGCGGTAGTGGCGAGGGGGCGGACGACACTGCGGCCGGGGGAATGCCTCCGGCGGCCCCAGGGGGCGCGCCCCCTGGGGAATCCCCGGGCGGTCGCGGATGGCCGCCACGGACGGCGCGGGAGCGCGGGGACGGCATGACCAAAAAAACCAGGACGATATGCCGCGAGGTCATGGAATTCCAGCCCGACGCCGTGGCCGTGGAGGCCGGGCGGCTGCCCTGGCAGGCCCGGTTCGCGGTTTACGTGATCCTGGCCGCCCTGGCCTGCGGCGGGGCCTGGGCCTGGCTGTCCAGGGTGGACCGGGTGGTCACGGCCCGGGGCATGCTGGTCACCCTGGCCCCGGCCATCGTGGTTCAGCCCCTTGAGACCTCCATCATCCGCACCCTGGCCGTACGGCCCGGGGACGTGGTCAAAAAGGGCCAGCTCCTGGCCACCCTGGACCCCACCTTCGCCACCGCCGACCTGGGGCAGTTGACTGGCCGCAAGAAATTCCTCGCGGCCTGGATCGAACGCCTGATGACCGAACTCGAGGACCGCCCGGCCGCCGAAGTGGAGGAAGGCGCCGCCGATGCCGACCAGCGGGCCCAGATGGCCCTTTTCCTCAAGCGCAAGGAGGAATACCGGGCCAACGTCGAGGCCAAGGACCAGGAGATCGCCTCCTATGAGGAGATGCTTGCGGCCAACCTCAACGAGCAGGAGCGCCTGAAAGGCCAGTTCGCCCTGACGGCCGAGATCGAGTCCATGTACCGCAAGCTGTGGGAAGGGGACCAGACCAGCCGCCTGGAATACATCAACGCCCTGCGCGAAAAGCTGCGCGTGGAGGATCTCTACGCCAGCGCGGCCGACAAGAACTCCCAGATCCGGGAGCGGCTGGCCCAGGCCCGGGCCGAACGGCTGGCGTTCATCGGCGGCTGGCGGACCCAGACGGCCACCAAGATCGTGGAGGCCCAGCAGGAACTGACCGAGGTGGAGCACACCCTGGCCAAGGCCGCCCGGCGCACGGAACTGGTGGAGCTTGCGGCCATGTCCGACGCCGTGGTCAAGGACGTGGCCCGGGTGTCCGAGGGGTCGGTGGTGCGCGAGGCCGAGACGCTGTTCACGCTGATTCCCATCGACGAAAGGGGCGGGGAGCTGGAGGCTGAGGCGGCCATCCCGGCCAAGGACATCGGCCACATCCGGGTGGGCAACGCCGTGCGCATGAAACTTTCCGCCTTTCCCTTCCAGCGCCACGGCTTTCTTTCCGGCGAGGTGCGCATGGTCAGCCCGGACGTGTTTCTGCCCGAGGGACGGGGCGCGGGCGAGGCGGCCGATGGCGGGGCCTACTATGCCTGCCGCATCCGCCTGACCGCGAACACGCTTCGAGGCGTGGGCGGCGATTTCCGGCTGTTGCCGGGCATGGCCCTGGACGCCGAGATCCTGGTGGGCAGGCGGCGGGTGGCGGAATACCTCCTGGACCCCCTGCTGGCCGGACTGCACGAGAGCCTAAGCGAGCCGTGAGGGCCAATAAACGCCAAGAAGGGGACGCGTCCCCATTGGCCGCGTCCCCGCAATGAGTCCTGAAGCGGTGTCCCGGGCCTAGGCCTGCTCCATGCCCATTTCCTTCATGACCCAGGCCTTGACCTCGGCGGAAAGCTCATGGATGCCGCGCAGGCCCCCGATCTCCTTCATATATCGGGCCGCCATGTCCGGGGGCAGCTTTTTCTCGCACAAAGACGTGCTGCCGTAGTTGTTCATCTTGTTCAAGACCACCTTGGGTTCGCCCCAGGTGTCCACCACGAAATAAATGGAATATTCCTTGCTGCTGGTCACCGGGGGCCGCAGGGTATCCTTGAAGTTGTTGTTGCCCCATTCCAGGTACATGGTCACGGCGTCCTCGTGGATCATGTCCCAGTTGACCTCGTTGAGCCACTGACGGCAGGCGTTCTCATCCATGTCGTTCTCCACGTTTGTGTTGGGAAAAATCCATTTTTCGCATGGCCCCGGCCCGTGTTCCGGCCGCTTCGCCGCCGGATTCCGGGAGGAGCCGTCTTTGCCCTGGAGCGGGCCTGTCCCATGCGGGCAGGCGGCGCATCATGCACAAGGTAAGACATTCCCGGCCACGAGGCAACGCCCGCAGCCGTTCTTCGCCCGTGGCCCGGGCACGATCCGCCCCAGACCCGCCGCGTCCGTCCCGGCGCTCCGCATGGCCCCGCCGCGTCCATTCCGGCGCCCCGCATGGCGCACCGCCGCAGGAAAGACGGCCATATGCAACAACACGGGCATCCATGGCGCGGCATCGGCATGCACTTCGCTCGCGAAACGGCCCCGGGCATGTTTTGAAAAGGCCTGCCCGTTTCCCGCAACGGGTCGAAACCATGTGAGCCGAAGGCCGCGACGGTGCGGCCCGCCACAACCGCCGCCACGGCCGCCAGTCGCCTCTCTCCCTTTTACAGCATGATGCATTGCTGGTATACGCCACGGAGGAGGGCATTCACCATGAAAAAAATCGTAGGGGTTTGCGCGGTCATCGGTTTGCTTTTCGCCTTTTCCACCACGGCCATGGCCAAAGGAAACAAGGCGGACAACGTCCAGTTCGGAACCCTCACCTGCCAGGATTTCCTGGAAGGGGTGGCCCAAAGCGACGAGGCCAGCGTCGGGCTTATCCTGATGTGGCTCGACGGCTATCTGAGCGGCGTGTCCGGCGACACGGAGCTCAAGTGGGACGGTTTCGAGTCCTTCTCCACCGCCCTGGCCGAGACCTGCGCCAAGAGCCCGAAAAAGAAGGTCCTGGACGTGGCCAGGTCCGTCGGGCTCGAATAGCATATCGGGCGCACGGCCCCACACGACGGCAAAACGCCGTCCCGGACGTCCGGGACGGCGTTTTTTTGCGGGTGCGCCGTGGGAACGGCTAGAACGTATAGGTCATGCCCAGGCCGCATTTCCAGGCCGGGGCGGCGGCGGCGGCGAAACGGTGGCCCCATATGTTGCTCTGGAAACCGAGGCCCTGGGCGTAGCCCGTCTCCAGGGTCAGGGTGAGGTTCTCGAAGAGATCGTAAGAGTGGTCGAAGTTGACGCCAACAAGCTGCTCGCCCACGGCCAGGGTCTGGCCCATGGTCATGTAGCCGCCGTTGCCGCCGCTGACGGCCAATGCCCGCCGGATGCCCGCCGCGCTGTTCGTGCCGAAGACCATGGCGAAGGTCAGGCGGCTGGTCAGATCCTCGATGACGGAGATGTCCTTGAGGGCCACGGCGAAGCCCATGGTGCCCGTGGGGTCCGTCTCCATGGAGGCGTCGGCCAGGGCCTGGTCGCAATCGAAGAGAAACGAGGTGGCCGGGCCCCATTTGGGCATGACCACCGGGATGCGCTCGCTGCCGTCGGACAGGCTGGCGTTTTCGCCGCTGGCCGCCCAGCCGTAGATGCCGGGGGTCATAACCGAAAGCCCCGTATATTCGATGGCCGCATCCGCGAACCATCCCCGCCGCCTGGAGGATTGCAGGGCGTTGGCCGAGGAGCCGTAGGCGAAATCCATGGAAATCTTTATGGGATCGAAGGCCGTGACCTCAAGGGTGGTCCCCGCCCACCAATAGGCGGTCTGGTTGTACTCCCGGCTGTCCGGCGGCAGGTAGCTCCCGGCCGAGCGCAGGCCCGTGGCCAGATCGCCCAGGTCGGCGCCCTTTCCCAGCACCCCCACCATGCCCCAGGGCGTAAAACTCACGCCATCGAGGGTGACGGGCGCGGTGAGGAAAAAGGCGTCGAACTCGTCGGCCACCTGGGTGGTGTCCGTGTCGAAGGCCCCGTTGGTGTCCACGAAGCGGGTGAACCCGGCGTTGAGCGACACGGCCTCGCCCCAGACGGGCGCGGTCAGGACCAGGGCCGAGGTGGCTTGGTCGCCGTCGTCGTTGGCCATGATGGGGGAATCGTAGAAGGCCTCGGTGGCGGGCATGGACACGGGCTGGTATCCGGCGGTGATCCGGATGTCCGTGTCCGGCCATTTGAACTGCAGATAGGCCAGGTAGACCTCGATGGAGACCTCCGGGGCATCGGCGGTAAAGGTGCCGTGGCCCCAGTTCTCGTCGTCCACCCGGAATCCCAGGCGGAAGGACAGGTTTTCGTGGGTCACGAAATCCGTGCGCAGCCGGAACCGCTGGAAGAAATTCACCGGGTCTTCGGTCTGCGTTCCGTCGGCATTCCAGCCGGTATAATTGTGGTGCAGGAAGAAATTGCCGAAAATACGGCCGTCCCCAGCCATGCGCACATCAAGGCACCAGGCCGGAAGGGCCGTTACGACAAGCCAGGCCGCCAGAAAACAAACGACTCGCGATACGCTGCGCATTCCCATCTCTCCTTTGTAAAATATCTACAGTGGACGGGAACATGCGCGCGGCCGGTTGCGAGGAACTTTCGGGATGCCGTGCGGCTGGACTGGCGGCTGTGCGGTAGGGGCGGTAGGGGGGGAGACGCTCCGGGAGACGTCAGGGAAGGATCTTCTCCACAACGACCGGAAAAGGAAAAGACCAGCTGAAAGACGCCGCATTGCGAAAAGCGTTCGCCCATGCCGCCCCGCATAGGACAAGCCATGGAAAAAGGCAAGTTTTTTGCAGTATTTTCGCCCTGCCGCAGCGCATGGAACCGGGCCACCGGGAGGCATCGATCCGGGCGAAACGCGCCATCTCCGGGCCTGTCCCAGGCAGGGGCCATCCTCCAGGCTGGCAACGGGGCCGGGGCTCCTTTGCCGCCACGGCCCGGGGCAACCGAGACATCAGTACCAGCTCTCCACGGCAAGGCCGAAAACCCGGGAGAACTCCCCCACGTTCCTGGTCACCAGGACCGCGCCGCGGGCCAGGGCCGTCCCGGCGATCAGGACATCCACAGGGCCGATGGGCGTTCCCCGGGCCTCCAGGCGGGCACGTGCCCCGGCGGCCGCCCGGGCCTCGGCCATGCCGAACGGCAGGAGGGAAACGGCGGACAAAAAAAGGGTCAGTTCCTGGACGCGGCGAATCGGATACCCGCATATGGCCAGCCCCGTCTCCAGCTCATAGGCCACCACGGCGGGCACGCCCACCTGGGACGGCGGCGTGGCCAGCAGCCGGGCCGCCACGTTTCCCGCACCCTTGAAAAAATGGATGACCGTGTTGGTGTCCAGGACGAACATCACCACGACTCACGAGGGGTGTCCGTCCCCTGCTCCCGGCGCAATTCCGAGGCCTCGGGAAAATCCGGCCAGGTTCCGGCCAGGGCGGCCACGGCCGACGGCCACTGGGTGGCGGTCTTGTCCCGGACCAACGCGGCGATAAAGGCGCTGACCGAGCCGCCGGACTGCTTGACGGCGGCGCGCAGCCTGGCCTCGGTGGCCTCGTCGAGATAGAAGGTGATCTGTCCCATGGCGTCCTCCCGCACATATACACATATATGTTCACATAGACCTGCCCGGGCCGGACGTCAACCTCACGCCGGACCAGGTGGCCGTACCGGGAGGCGGTGCGCCGCGCGGGCCGCTACCTGAAGACCACGGTCTTGTTGCCGTGCACGATGACCCGGTCCTGCAGATGCCAGGTCACGGCCCGGGCCAGCACCGTGCGCTCCAGGTCGCTGCCGGTGGTTTTCAAATCCGCCACCCCGAAGCGGTGGTTCACCCGGGCCGTGTCCTGCTCGATGATGGGACCGGCGTCGAGCTCGGCGGTGACGTAATGGGCCGTGGCCCCGATGAGCTTGACCCCCTTGTCGTGGGCCTGACGGTAGGGGGCCGCGCCCACGAAGGCGGGCAGAAACGAATGGTGGATGTTGATGATCCGGTCGGGAAAGGCGGACACGAAATTGCCGGACAAAACCCGCATGTACCGGGCCAGGACCACCAGGTCCGCGTCCCGCACGATCTCCAGCATGGCCGCCTCGGCCGTTTCCATGCCCCCGTCCGGCACCGGCACATGGAAAAAGGGCACGCCGAGGGACTCCACGCTTAGCTGCGCGTCGGGGTGGTTGCTGATCACGGCCGACACCCGGCAGGGCAGTTCGTTGCGGCGGGCGCGCCACAACAGTTCCATCAGGCAGTGGTCCTGGCGCGAGGCCAGGATGGCCACGTTTTTCACGTCGTCGGCATAGGTCAGCCGCCAGTCCATGCCGAAGCGCTCCCCCACCACCTCGCCGAAGGCCGTCTCCAGCGCCGCCCGGGACATGTCCAGCACCGGGGCATGGAATTCCAGGCGCATAAAAAACGTACCGCCCTGGGGGTCCGTGGAATGCTGGTCCAGGTCGATGATGTTGGCCCCGTGGGTATACAGAAACGTGGTCACGGCGGATACGATGCCCGGGCGATCCGGGCAGGTGATGCACAGCCTGGCGATGTGGGACATGAGGCGCTCCCCTGCGTGGAATATCTCGGCCGCGCGGCGTTCGTCCCCCGCACCGGCACCGGCGAGGGCTACACCAAAGCGGTCCCTTTGACCAGACGCCGCGCCCCCCCTGCCCGGCGGTTTCCACTTCAATATTGACAATTGTTCTCATTTTCAATATCAAGAAATCGCCCGGCACGGGGTAGTTCGGCGGATCGGCCGATCCGCTCCCTTGCAGGCGGCCATCTGTGCCGATCCCGCCGGGCTTTTTTGCCGGACACGGGGCGTCCGCCATGGTGGCGGCGAACCGGAACGCGCCGCCGGGCGGGGATTGCGACCCCACCTCGCCCCCGGCGCGCTTTTCGCCCCCACCGGCCGCCCCCCTCCCGCCGCCGAGACATCCCCCAAGGAGAGCCCGTGATCCCTTCCCATATCGCCATGTCCCTTCTGACCCTCATCCCCACCGGCAGGCCCGTGTTTTTGTGGGGGCCGCCGGGGGTGGGGAAAAGCCAGGTGGTGGCCCAGACGGCCCGCGCCCTCGGCCGCCACCTGGCGGACATCCGGGCCGTGCTGCTGGACCCCGTGGATCTGCGCGGCCTGCCCGCCATCGGCGACGACGGCCTGTGCCACTGGCGGCCGCCCGCCTTTTTGCCCACGAGCGGCCAGGGCGTGCTGTTTCTCGACGAACTCAACGCCGCCCCGCCCCTGGTCCAGGCCGCCTGCTATCAGCTCATCCTGGACCGCCGCCTGGGCGAATACGCCCTGCCCGGCGGCTGGACCGTGGTGGCCGCCGGGAACCGCGAACAGGACCGGGCCGTGACCCATCGCATGCCCACGGCCCTGGCCAACCGCATGGTGCACCTGGATTTCGAGACAAGCCTCGAGGATTGGCTGGCCTGGGCCGAAGGGGCCGGCATCCGCCCCGAGGTCACGGCCTTTGTGCGCTTCCGGCCGGCCCTTTTGCACGACTTCGATCCGGCCCGGGCCGAGCGGGCCTTCCCCTCACCGCGCACCTGGCAGTTCGTCTCGGACATCCTGTGCGCCGCGCCCCCGGCCGAGGTGGAATACGATCTTTTACGCGGCACCGTCGGCGAGGGCGCGGCCGCCGAATTCACGGGATTTTTGCGGGTGTGGCGGGAGCTGCCGGACACGGACGCGGTCCTTGCCGCGCCGCATTCGGCCCCCGTGCCCTCGGACCCGGCCGCCGTCTACGCCATCTGCGAGGCCCTGGCCCGCAAGGCTGCCCTGGACACCATGCCCGCCCTGGCCGGATACGCCGCCAGGCTGCCCGTGGAATTCGGCGTGCTGCTCATGCGCGACGCCCTGCGCCAGGACAAGGCCGTGGCCCACACCGAGGCCTTTGCCGCCTGGGCCCGGGACAACGCCCACGTCCTGGTCTGAGGCCGCCGTGACTCCCCAGGAAAAAATGGCCCGGGCCCGGGCCGAACTGGTCATGGACCATCCCTTTTTCGGATCCCTGGCCCTGCGGCTGCGCCTGACCCCGGACCCGGCCTGCACGGGCATGTGGACCGACGGCCGCACCCTGGGCTACCGCCCGGCGCTGCTCGACGCCCTGCCCGTGGACACGGCCATGGGGCTTCTGGCCCACGAGGTCCTGCACATCGTCTGCGCCCACCACCTGCGCCGCCTGGGCCGCGACGAGACCCTGTGGAACCGGGCCTGCGACTATGCGGTCAACGGCATCCTGGAAAAGGCCGGATTCACCCTGCCCACGGGGGCGCTTTTCGATCCTGCCTACGCCGACCGCAGCGTGGACGACATCTTCGCCGCCCTGCTGCGCCTGGTCGAGGAAAAACGCCGGGGCGGCGGCCTCGGCGACGGCGGCCGGGAAGAGACCCGGTCCGAAACCGTGCCCGGCGGCGGCGGCCGAAGCGACGCCGCCGGACAGGCCGTGGACAACCCCGAGGCCACGGCGGAAAAGCCCCAGGCCGCGCCGCCGGGCATGGACCTGGACGACTCAACCGGCACAAAGGCCCCGGCCTCGGGCGATGCCGAATCGCCGGACCCGGGCCTTTTGGGCGAGGTGCGCGACCATCCCCGCCAAAACGGCGATCCCACGCCCCGTGACCGGGAAGACCGGGAACGCGAACAGCGGGTGTCCCTGGCCCAGGCCATGAATCAGGCCGTACAGGCCGGGGGCATGGGCGACCTGCCCGCCGGGCTCGTCCGCCTGGTGGAGGAGGCCATCCGGCCCAGGCTCGACTGGAAGCACCTGCTGCGCCGCTTCATCGAGCAAAACGCCGTCAGCGACTATTCCTGGCTGCCGCCCAACCGGCGCTACGTGCACCTGGGGCTGATCCTGCCCTCGCTCAAAAACCAGGAACTGCCCGAGATCGTCCTGGCCATCGACAGCTCGGGCTCCGTCTCCCGCCCGGTGTTGTCGCTTTTTTGCGCCGAACTGTCGGCCATCCTGGCCGACTTCGACACCCGGATCACGGTGCTTTTTTGCGACGCCGAGGTGCGCCAGGCCCTGACCCTGAGCCGCTTCGACCTGCCCCTGCAGCTTCACCCCGAAGGCGGCGGCGGCACGGACTTCCGCCCGGCCTTCGCCATGGTCGGCGAGCTGGGCCTGCGCCCGGCCTGCCTCATCTACCTGACGGACATGGAGTGCGACCGGTTCCCGGCCCGGCCGGACTACCCCGTCCTGTGGGCCGCCTACGGCCCGGGCGGGACGCAAGAGACGCCGCCCTTCGGCGAGGTGGTGCGTGTGGCGTGAGGTGTGGATGGGGGGATGCCTCCGGCGGCCAAAGGGCTTCGCCCTTTGGAATCCCGTAACAAGGGATGCCGGGTATCAGACGTTTTTTTGCCTGCCGCCACTGGCCAAGCCGACCGGGCCGGGCGACGGGGAAATGGGTGGGGAGATGCCTCCGGCGGCCAAAGGGCTTCGCCCTTTGGAATCCCGTAACAAGAGATGCCGGATATCAGACGCCTTTTTGGGCCTGTCGCCACGGGCCATGCCTCCCAGGCCGGGCGACGGGTCGCCGGAAACGGACGGCGGCGACGTGGAGCGTAGCGCAATTCGTCGCAGCCGGACGTTTGCCGCCGACCCCGAGCCCGGCGGAACATTGGCCGCCGCCCCCAAGCCGGCCGCATCCCCGCATCAAACCAAACACGCGGAGCACATCATGCGCATGGAATGGAGCATCGAGAAAAAACGCGGCAACCTGCGGCCCGTGCTGCGCTATCGCGTCATCCTGGAACGCCATGAGGAACACCTGGCCCTGCCCATGGTGCGCGTCACGTCCAGCATTCCCGAGCCGCCGTCGTCCTGGCAGGCCTTCTGCTATCCGGACCAGTTCGAACGGGCCGGGCTGCCCCCGGCGGGCTGTTACGAGCTGGAGACGCCCAACCACAAACGCAAATCCGGCGGGGCCGAACTGCGCCTGCCCTGGCGGCCGGACAACCAGTATCCCGAGGTGGAGGCATCGTTCGCGGCGCTTCGGGCGGCCTTCGAGGCGGAGCTGGCCAGCGCCCACGCCAGCGCGCCCATGCATCTTCGCGGTGAAATGGAGCTGCGCCCCATGCTGCGCGAGGCCATCGCCCCGGCCGTAGTGGCGGAACGGTTGCTTAAGCTGGCAGGATGACCCGGATTCACTCGGGGCATCCACCCCACCGATCACATTGTTTTTTTTGAAAAGAAATACTTCGTATTCTTTTCAAGGTAGTGGCCACGCGGCTGCTCAAGCTGGCGGGGTAGCCCCTCACAAGGCCGCCAGGAGTATCGCCTCCAACTCCTCCTGGGTCAGTTCCACGGGATTGCCCCGCATGCTGCTGGCGCGAAGCCCCTTGGCCGCGATGCCCGGCACGGCGGCGGCCGTCATGCCGAAATCCGACAGGGGCGGCGTGCCCAGCCTGCCGCACAAAGCCTCCACCCAACGCACCCCGGCGGCCGCGTCAACCGCATCCGCCATGCCGGTCCCGGCGGACTCCCCGGTCAGGATGCGCCCGGCCTCGGCAAAGGCCGCCAGGGCCGCCGAACCCGGATCGCGGGCATCAAGCGCCTGCACGTTGGCCGCCATGACCAGGGGCAAAAGCCTGGCGCACACGAAACCGTGCGGCGCGGGAAACTCCCCCCCAAGGGGCGCGGCCAGGCCATGCACGGCCCCGAGCTTGGCGTTGGCCAGGGCCAGGCCGCTTAAAAGCGCCGCCAGGGCCATGTCCTCCCGGGCCGCCGCGTCGGAACCGTCCCGGAAGGCCCGCTCCAGAGACCGGGCGGCCCGGGAAAGCCCCTCGCGGCACAGGGCTCCGGTCATGGGATTGCCGTGGCGCGACACGAAGGCCTCCACAAGCTGGGTCAGGGCGTCGAGCCCCGTGGCCGCCGTGACGGAGGGCGGCAGGCCGAACGTCAGTTCCGGATCGACCAGGGCCACGTCGGGCAGCATCCCCGGCGAGCGCAGGCTCACCTTCACCCGGTGCTCCGGCGACAACAAAACGGCGTTGGCCGTGGCCTCGGCCCCGGTCCCGGCCGTGGTGGGCACGGCCACATGCGGCAGGGGCGAACGCCGCAGGGGCTGGCCCTTCCCCACCACCTCCAGGAAATCGTAAGGGTCGCCGGGATTGGCCGTGAGGGCCGCAATGGCCTTGCCCGCGTCCATGACGCTGCCGCCGCCAACCGACACCACCGCCTGACACACCTCGGCCCGGGCCAGCCGGGCCCCGGCCTCGGCCATGGCCACCGTGGGCTCCCCGGTCACGGCGAAGGACGTCACCACGCACCCCGCCGCGTCCAGGGCGTCCGCCACGGCTTGCACCCGCCCGGGATGCCCGCCGGTCACGAGCAGAAGACGTTTCCCGAAACCGGCCGCGATCCCCGGCAACTCCGAAACCGACCCCGGGCCGAACACGATGCGTCCCGGACCAGCAAAGGTAAACCGCATATCCCGCTCCTTGTCGCCACAGTTGCGTCCCGCCCCCGAAAGCGGCACAACACCGGCCATGCAGCGCCATGACGTGATCATCTTGGGGGCCGGGGCCTCGGGCCTGTGGTGCGCCGCCCGGTGCGCCGCCCGGGGGCTGGACACCCTGGTCCTGGACCATGCCGAAAAACCGGCCCGGAAGGTGCGCGTCAGCGGCGGCGGCCGGTGCAACCTGACCAACGCCCGCATCACGCCTTCCGACTACCTGGGGCAAAACCCCCACTTCGTCAAATCCGCCCTGGCCCGCTTCACCCCGGCCGATCTCCTGGACGTGGTCCATGCCGCAGGCCTGGAGACCGCCGAGGAGGACCATGGCAGGATATTTTGCCGCCAGGGAGCCCAGGCCGTGGCGGAATTCCTGGTCGCACAGGCCAGGGACGCCGGGGCGGCCATCCTCACCCGGACCCCGGTCCAGGACGTCCGCCATGACCCCGAGCCTTCCCCCGGCCGGTTCGCCGTGACCACGCCCGGCGGCGGACATGCGGCAGAGCGCCTGGTGGTGGCCACGGGAGGACTGTCCTGGCCGCGCCTGGGGGCCTCGGGCCTGGGACACCGCATCGCCCGGCGCTTCGGCATCCCCGTTGTGGACACCCGGCCGGGGCTGGTGCCCCTTCCGGCTTCGCCCGGACTCGCGGCCTTCTGCCACGGCCTGTCCGGAACCGCCCTGCCCGTGGCCATTACCGGCTCACCGGACTCACCGGGGGCCCCGGAAATCCGGGGCGACCTGCTCTTCACCCACAAGGGCATCTCCGGCCCGGCCGTGCTCGATGCCTCCCTGCACTGGCTGCCGGGGCAGACGCTTTATATCGACCTGTGCCCCGGCCACGACCTGGCGGCCCTGCCGGACGCCGCCCCGCGCCAGGACGTGAAAAACGCCCTGGCCCGCTTCCTGCCCGCCCGGCTGGCGGCGGAACTGTGCCGGCGCGAGGGCCTGTCCGGCCCCGTGGCCGCCCTTCCCCGCAAGCGCCTGCTGGCCTTCCTCGACGCCCTGCACGCCTTCCCCTTCCCGCCTTCCGGAACCGAGGGCTACGCCAAGGCCGAGGTGACCATCGGCGGCGTGGACACCTCGCGCATCTCCTCCAAGACCATGCAGTCCCTGGCCCTGCCGGGCCTGTGCTTCATCGGCGAGACCCTGGACGTCACCGGCCGCCTGGGGGGATTCAACCTCCATTGGGCCTTCGCCTCGGCCCAGGCCGCAGCGGACGCGATCTGACCCGCCCGGCCCGGGACGCGGCTCTGTCCCGTGCATCCCCGGACATCCCCGGCCATCCTCGGCCATCCGCCCCCCCTTCCCCCTCCCCCCTCTCCCCTGACACCGCGTCGATGCTGTGATTATCAGTTAATTGTTAAAACGAACATAAGAATAGATTGACTTTTATCGATTTCAAGATCAGTCAATCAATATCGCATGTCTGATCCGGCCCGCCTGCCTCCCAGCCGGCAACGCCTCCGTAGGGACGGAAAGCGGCCCCCGGACGCCGGGTGCGGCAGGCCCTGGTTCCCAGGCTGCGATTTTTGGCCGGGGTCACGCTTCCCCCAGGGACGCGGTTTTGCCCTGCAACCTCTCACCGTGGCCGCACAGGCCATCCGGAGGATGACACCATGGCGCACCAGGATTCCCCACAATCCGATACCGCGGCAGGCGGCGCTCCCCTCGTCTTTGGTCCGCTGGGAGGCTTTGGGCTGGAAAACGTCTATGTCCAATTCCTGGGAGGCGGCGGGCAGGGCATTCGCGGCCACTATTACGACAAGTCCCTGCAAAGGATGGCCCCCCTGGCCCTGGACACCCCCTACCGCCTGTCCGACATCGTCAGCCCCCTCCCCGTGGGCAGGGGGGCTCCGGCCAACATGCCCTCGGTGTACATCGAGCACTTCATCTCCGGCCGCGTCTACATCAGCGTCGGAGGGCCCCTGAAAAACCTCGGCAACGGCTACCAGCCGGCCTCGGCGAACCCGGCGGACCAAAACTACCGCATCCGCTACCAGTACTTCGAGCCGACCTTCGACGACTCCGGAGTGCACGTGAACCTGTCCTACATCGATTGCCTGGCTCTGGGGCTCATCCTGACGGCCGTGAACTCCAGCCACTTCTGGAACAGCCCCCTGGCCACCCTCGTCAGCACCAGGATTCTGGCCACGGCGGCCGCCAACGCGGCGACCCCGCCGGGGGCCAATGTCGTTCCCTCGGCCCAGTCCCTGCCGCCCGCGCCGGATTTCGCCCGGGTTCTGCCCCCCATGGCCTATCATGACGGGAAAAACCCCAATCCCCTGTACCACGGCTGGTCCGACTATCTGCAAAAGATCCTGCCCCACGGCAGCGTGCGCATCGCGGGCTGCTTCGCCGGTTCAAAGGCCGGGAACATCTCGCCGCCCGAGCGGCTGACGTCGCAGACCTACGACTACCTCGCCACCTTCGACGCCGGCGGCAACGTGACCATGGCCGCCCAAAAGGGCTCCGGCACGGCCACGAAACTATGCGGCGGGATCGCGGGCCACGGCGTCGGCGACCACAGCACCGTGACCATCGCCTTCGAGGCCCTCAACGCCACCAACGGCATCTACGGCTGCGACCCGGCGTATGCCTGGTCCTATGTCGATGCCCAGGGCACCCCGCAACGCGGGACAACCAACTCGATCACCAACGACTTTTTCGGATGGGTGGTCGGCGACCTGCTGGCCGGGCTCAACTTCGGCTTTCCGGGAAGCACCGTGACCTTCGGCGGCAGCCTGATCCGCGACCTCCCCAGCACGAAATGGTGGGGTGGCCGCATGCCGGACGGCACCGTCATCCGCCCGGAAGACACCCCGGCGGGCCGGGGCGTGCTGTTCCAGAAGGCGCAACCGGGGCAGCCCTCGAACTACAACACCTTTGCCGCCAGCATCCAGGACATGGTCATGGCCTACGGCTTCTCCCTGCAGGACCGGCTGGGCACGGTGCTCATGGAATTCGACAGGACGGCCGACCCGGACAGCTTCCTCATGGTCCAGATCAGTAACGACCAGTAGCCCCCGCCTTATCTCTTCCGGCCGCGGGGCGTCACCGTATGGCGTCCCGCGGCCGGGGGGCTGCTGTGGCCGGAGCTGCTGCGGCCGCTTTTTCACCTGCGCCCCGGGCCAGGCCCTCCCGCCTCTCCCTCCCCTGCCGCCACGTCTGCCGCCCACGTCTGCCGCGTTGACAGGTAGTAGCCGATGTGATCATATAATATAAACAATGTAGTCATGTCCCGCCCGGGTTGATTCAGCCCGCTCCGGCCATGGAACGACTCCATCGCATCATCACCGGCCGTATGTCCCACGGCGTGCTGCAACCGGGACGACGATGCAGGATTCGCCGGGATTCAGAGTCACCGCCGTTCGTTCTTTTTGGTTTTCCACGTACTTCAAGAGTATTGGGAGGAAGACATGACCTTCGCAGCAAAGTTCCTTGGACGCGTCCTGGCGGTCCTTTTTGTGGCTGCCCTTTTCCCGGCGGCGGCGTTTGCGCAACAATGCCAGACCTTCACGACGGATAACAGCGCCCAGTGGGGTTCCAACAAAAACCAGACGTTCAGCTACACGCGCCGCGTCCAGGTCTTCAACAACTGCGCCGATGCCGCCCAGGTTCTCATGACGACCCCGGACGACCCCCTGTCGCGGGCCCTTCTGAGCAAGTCCTACACCACCTCCGGGGCGGGCGACACCAAGCAGTTCGTCCAGGGGTTGGTGGATGACAACATCTATGTCCTGGCCCGCGTGGTCAGCGGCGCGACCCAGACCTATACCGTGGCCCCGGGGGCCACGGAATACTTCTGCCTGCCCGATGCCGGTGCGGCCAGCGGCAACCTCAAATTCGTCTTCGGCTGCACCCAGTTCGACAGCGGCAACACCGGTCTGCCCATGAACTGCCTCATCGGTTCGGACCCGGGCAGGACCAGCAACGGCATGGACACGCTCTTCGAATTCACCTCCGGCTGCAAATACTGGGGGACCGCCCAGCAGAACCAATGCACCTACAATCCCTCCAAGCCTTCGGAAAAGTTGCAGACTCCGGACTATTTCGACACCAGCGCGGTCACCGCCTACAGCATCCCCATGGACATCTCGATCTTCGATCCCGCCCACCCCAGCAGTCCCACCGGCTGGCAGACCTACGGCTGCAGCTACCCGGGACGCAATCTCGTCGCCGACCTGGCCAGTTGTCCCAAGGAAGACACCACCACCATCTCATCCGAATACACAAACGTATGCTCGCCGCCCAGCAGCAACAATTTCAATCTTCTGCTCTCCAACACGAACCCCGGCATGACGAATTATAAAACGGCCTGCATCGCGTTCAACAACTGGCGGGCCCTTTTCGGGCCGGGGCTGGGCGGCGGCTGCAACGTGGCCATGTCCACCACCCCGGCGAACACGCCAAAGCCCACTCCCAACATTGCGGACTACTACGGCTGCTCGCTTTTGCCCTATGCGGGCTGGGACGCCTACGCCAAGAAATGCCTCAGCCCGGGCTGCGGCGGACCCCAGTGCGCCGTGGGCCCGGACGGCACCCAGGGCGTGTACACCATGTCCAAGGTGGCCCAGGGCAAGGGCGTGCCGTACATGAACTACGTCAAGACGCTCAAGGCCACGGGCAACGAGGTCTATACGTGGATGTTCGACGACGGCGTGGGAACCCTGCAGTGCAATAAGTGGGGCTCCTCCGTGAAGGTCACCCTCTGCCCCGGACAGGCCGGACAGAAGCCCTATGACACGGCCAATCAGAAGTGGTCGTACAATGCCGCGACCAACCGGTGCGTGGTCAACACCGCCGGGACGTATACCACCCAGATCGCCTGCATGGCGGCCAAGGCCAAATACGGTTGCGCCTCGGAGACGGTTTCGAAGCTCGATTCGGACAACCCGGGCTACATCGCCAAGGCCCAGCTCAACTACTGCAAGCCCCTCGATCCCAGTGCCGTGACCCCGAGCCAGCTCGCCGCCGGGGTAAGCCTGGCCCAATGCCAGAAATCCCCGTGCCAGCAGACGGGAAAGCTCTCCACCCCACACACACCGGCCGCCAATCTGCTCCTGAACGACCAATAGCCTCCGCGACCAAAAATGAACGCCGCCCTCCGAAAGGAAGGCGGCGTTTTTTTGCGTCCACATGTCAGACTGCCCCGCTTCCGCTCCACATACCGGGGGTACTCCGGCTTTGCCGGACGCATGCCCGGGAACGGGGGGTCCGGGGGGACATGGTCCCCCCGGGCGGGGTTTAAGGCGGCAGCCCCGATGCCACCCCCGCCTACTTCGGCTCCATCCCCAGGGCCCGGAGGGCGGCCATGCCGCCCATGACATTTCGCACGTTGTCGCGGCCGTCGTGGGCCAGGGTCACGAAGGCCTCGTAGGACCGGGCCCCGGTGTTGCAGACCAGCACCACGGGCTGGTCCTTGGGGACGTCGGCCAGGTGTTTGGCCAACTGCCCCTGGGGAATGTTGTGCCACCTGCCGGGGAAACGTTCCAGGAAGGGCGCGGCGTCGGGGGCTTCCCGGCAGTCGAGGAAGTGGCACTCCCCCTTTTCCCACAAGGAGGCGAAGGCCTCGGGGGTGAGGCCGATGTTGCGGCCGGCAAGGAGGTTGTCCGCAGCGTTGCCCACGGTGTTGAGGACGTCCATGGCCGAGGCGAAGGGCGGCGAATAGGGAAACTCCAGATTGGACACGTCGTCCACGGTGGGGGAAAAAGGCAGCATGGCGGCCACGGCCCCGATACGTCCCACCAGGGCGTCCCCGGCGGCGCAGATGCCCTGGATGCCGAGCACCCGGCGGGTGCCGCGTTCGACCACCAGTTCCAAGGTCATGAGTTCCTTGTCAGGATAGAAATGGGCCCGGTCGAGCTGTACGACCAGGGCGCTTACGGCGTCCAGGCCGGCCCGGCGGGCGTCCTCCAGGGTCAGCCCGGCCCCGGAGACGGCCTTTTCGAAGAGCTTGACGGCATAGGAGCCGACGGCGCCGGCAAAGACCGCCTGGCCGCCGGCCAGATTGGTGCCGATGACCCGGCCCTGGCGGTTGGCCATGGACCCCATGGGCAGAAAAAAGGGCTGTCCGGTGACCAGGTTGGTGATCTCCACGCAGTCTCCCCCGGCGAAGATGTCCGGGTCCGAGGTGCGCAGGCTCTCGTCCACCACGATGCCGCCGCGCGGGGACACGGCCAGCCCGGCCCGGGCGGCCAGGTCGGAGTTGGGCACGACGCCTGCGGCCATGACCACCAGATCCGTTTCGATGACCCGTTTGCCGGTGACGATGCGCTGCACCCGGCCCTCACCCTCGATGGCCTGCACGGTCTCGGCCAGATGCACGGTGACCCCCTTCTCCCGGAGATGGGCCAGGGCCATGTCCGAAAGGGCGGGGCCGAGGTTGCGGGGCAGGATGCGCGGGGCGGCCTCGATGACCGTGGTGTCCACATCCCACATGTCGGCCAGGGCCTCGGCCATTTCCAGGCCGATGAACCCCGCGCCGATGACCACGGCCCGTTCCACGCCCCCGGCGGTGACGGCGGCCCGGATGGATTCGGCGTTGTCCAGGTTGGCCACCAGATGGACGCCTTGCAGGTCGCTTCCGGGCACGGGCAGGCGGCGCGGCCAGGCCCCGGTGGCGATGACCAGCTTGTCGTAGGGCAGATCCTCCTCGCGGCCCGTGGCCAGTTCCCGGACATGCACGGTCTTGGCGGCCCGGTCGATGGCCAGGGCCTCGACCCCGGTCCTGGCCTCGACGCCCTTGACGTCGCGGAAAAACGCCGTGTCCCGGGTCATGTGATAGCTGGTGGCCGTCAATTCCGAGGAGTCGGACACGTCGCCGGAGACATAATAGGGGATGCCGCATCCGCCGTAGGAGATGCGGGTGTCCTTGTCGATCATGGTCACGGTGGAGCCGGGTTCGAGGCGTTTGAAGCGGCAGGCGGCCTTGGGCCCCAGGGCCACTGCGCCGATGATCAGCACATGCTGGGACATGATGCGCTCCTTGGATGTCCGGGAGGCCCGGACCTGATTTCAAAAACCGTAGGTCAAGGGAGGGTTATAGAAACGGCAGGGATTTGGCAACCGCCCAGGCGGATGCCTGTCCGAAGGCCGGACGCGGGAGGGGCTTATTCAAGCTCTTCGCTGAGAAAAAAGAACACCCCATCCAGGGAAAAGCACATGCGGCCGTCGTCGAGGAGGATCAGGGACGACAGGCCCGGGATGTCGCAGCCCGTCTCGATGACGAAGACCTTGGGGGCCTTGTGCCCGAGGGACTGGGGGGTGATGCGGAACGTGTCGGCGAAATAGGTTGCGGCGTCGTGGTCGGCCAGGGTGGGGACGATGGCGCAGGAGACGGATTCGAAGGCGATGGTTTCATTGTCGAGAAACAGGCGTTTGCCCGTGAAGGCCTCGGCCTGGGCCGCATCCATGGCGGCAACCGGGCCGGACTGGTGGCCGGTGATGATCCAATAACCGGAAACGGCCCAGGCAGGCTGGGCAGCGGCCAACCACAAAAGGGCCAGGGCGGCCGCGAGACACCTCGACGGACCGGGGCGGCCGGAACGGACGGCATGGACAGCCGGAACGGCCTGACCGGCCCGGGCGGCCCGGGCGGCCCCGGCGGCCCTTGCAACCCTTGCAAAAGGACGCATGTGCGGGGAGACATGGGGACGGGAGAACGTATCGCCTGCCATGGGAAGCGCCTATACCCCCGCAGCAGCCGGGAGACAAGGGAAAATGCTGTGCCTCATTCGACACGGAGACGTCACCGCCCCGCCACCGGACAGGGACACACTGTGGAAAAAATCGGAGGCATGCACCCATGCGCAGCATTCTTCTTTCCGGCCTGGCGGCCTTGACGCTCACGGCCCAGGTGGCCCTGGCGGCGGAACAGCCGATGGTGGAGAAATACGAGATCCGCATCCCGCAACAATACAACATCCCGGCGCCGGAGGCGGCCAAGGCCCAGTTTCCCGACGGCTTTCCCATGGGCGTGGGCTCGGGCATGGCCTTTGCCGAGCGCCTGCCAGACGGAGCGCTCATCTTCTGGGCCGTGGGGGATCGCGGCCCCAATGCCGACGCCCCGAAATATGCCGCCACGGACGGGGACAAACCCAAGGACGCCAAGCTGTTCCCGGCCCCGGACTACGTGCCCAAGTTCGCCCGGATCAAGGTGGCGGACGGCAAGGCCGAGATCATCGAGGTCAGGGAGATCCGCGACGCCTCGGGCAAGCCCATCTCCGGCCGCCCCCTGGACAAGGGCGCGGTGGGTTCCACGGGCGAGGTTCCCCTGGACATGAACCTGAAGGTGTTGCCCTTCGACGCCGAGGGCCTCGATCCCGAGGGCATCGACGTGGACAAAAAGGACGGGTCGCTGTGGCTGTGCGACGAATACGGCCCGTTCCTCATCAATATCGACCCGGCCACGGGGAACATCCGGAAGAAATTCGCCCCGGGCCAGGGCCTTCCGGCGGAACTGGCGGCCCGCCAGCCCAACCGGGGCTTCGAGGGCCTGACCGTGACCCCCGGCAACAAGGTGGTGGCCGCCGTGCAGTCCATCCTGGACAACGAAGGCGACCTCAAGGCCTCCACGGCTCCTTTCATCCGGCTGGTGGAACTCGACCCGGCCACGGGCGCGGTGCGCACCCTGGCCTATCCCCACGACGTGGATGCCTACAAGTCGAGCGCCGCCGCCAAGATCGGCGGGCTGGACGCCCTTTCCGACACCACCTTCATCCTGGTGGAGCAGGCCAAGGGCAAGGACGGAAAAATGCGGAACGTCCTTTTCCTGGTGGATATCGCCGGGGCCACGGACATCTCCGGCAAGACCGCCCCGGACGGCAAGCCCCTGGAATCGGCGGCCGACCTGGCCGCGCTTGCCGCCATGGGCGTGATCCCGGCCAAAAAGACCCGCCTGCTCGACCTGGTGGACCTGGGCTGGACGGCGGAGAAAGCCGAGGGCATCGCCCTGGTGGATGACAAGACCCTGGCCGTGGCCTCGGACAACGACTTCGGGCTGGCCCTGGCCGTCACCGATCCGGCCACGGACGAGGACGGCAAGACGGTCACGGAGCCGGGCAAGTATGTGCTCACGGGCGAGGGCCGCATGCTCTTCAAGGGCAAGGAGACGCCTACGAGATTCGGGATCAAGCCCTCGGGCGAGCCGGGTTACCTGTGGATTTTGCGGTTTGACACGCCGCTGTCGGCCATGTAGCCCGGCCCGCGTTGCGGCAGAGGTGAAGGCCCTTCCCGGCGGGAGGGGCCTTTTTTCATGACGCGCGCGGGGAAGCGAGGCCGGGGTGACGATTGCCTTGCCCGCGCCGACCGGCTATCCTGGCCCATCCCGACGCCGGGCCTGGGGCCGCGCCCCGCCGGCCAACGCCATCCCCGAGGTTTTCATGCTCGACTCCGTGCTCGCCTTCCTGGACACCCAACGCGACGAAATCATCGCCCTGCAACGCCGCATGACCGCCATCCCGGCCCTTGGGCCCCTAAACGGCGGCGACGGCGAACGCCCCAAGGCCGACGACTTGGTCCTGTACCTGAAAGGCCTGGGCCTGCCCGAGGCCATCTGGGCAAACGCCCCCGACGACCGCGTGTCCTGCGGCCACCGCCCCAATCTGGCCGTGGTCATCCCCGGCGCGGACACCTCCCGCACCTTCTGGACCATCTCCCACCTCGACGTGGTGCCGCCCGGGGATCTGTCCCTGTGGGACAGCGACCCCTACGAACTGGTGGTGGACGGCGACATGATCCGGGGCCGGGGCGTGGAGGACAACCAGCAGGCCATGGCCGCTTCGCTGATCCTGGCCAAGGCCCTGGTGGAAAAGGGCATCACCCCGCCGATCAACTACGGCATGCTGTTCGTTTCCGACGAGGAGACCGGCAGCAAGCACGGCCTGGACTACGTTGCGGCCAACCACCCGGAGCTTTTCACCCCAAACGACCTCTTCCTGATTCCGGATTTCGGCCGCCCCGACGGGGAGATGGTGGAGGTGGCCGAAAAAAGCATGCTGTGGCTGAAGATTTCCCTGTTCGGCCGGCAATGCCACGCCTCCACCCCGGACGAGGGCATCAACACCTTCGTGGCCGCCTCGGATCTGGCGCTTCGGCTGCTGGCCCTGCACGAGACCTTCCCGGCCGAGGACGCGCTTTTCTCGCCGCCGCGCTCCACGTTTTCGCCCACCAAAAAAGAGGCCAACGTGGAAAACATCAACACCATCCCCGGCCGTGACGTGTTCTACGTGGACTGCCGGGTGCTGCCCGTCTACGACCTGGACGACGTGCTGGCCGCCGTGCACGGCATCTGCGCCGCCGTGGCCGAGGCCCGGGGCGTGGAGGTGGCCATCGACATCGTGCAAAAGGAGCAGGCCGCCCCGGCAACGCCCGTGGACAGCGAGATCGTGACCCGGGTCATGGCCGCCATCAGGGCCGTTTTGCACAACGATCCCAAACCCATGGGCATCGGCGGCGGCACCGTGGCCGCCTTCCTGCGCCGCCGAGGGTATCAGGCCGTGGTCTGGTCCTGCCTCATGCACAACGCGCATCAGCCCAACGAACGCTCGAGCATCGCCATGACCATGGCCGACGCCAAGGTCATGGCCCGGGTGCTCCTCGGCGCATGACCGGCAAACCTCCGTTCCCCGAGCGCTTCGACCTGGTGGTGGTGGGCGCGGGCCACGCCGGGTGCGAGGCGGCCATGGCCGCCTCCCGCCTGGGCCTGGCCACGCTGCTTGTGACCATCAACGTGGACCGCATCGGGCACCTGTCCTGCAACCCGGCCATCGGCGGCCTGGCCAAGGGCCACATGGTGCGCGAGATCGATGCCCTGGGCGGCATGATGGGGCTGTGGGCCGACGCGGCGGGCATCCAGTTCCGCACGCTCAACACCCGCAAAGGACCGGCCGTGCGGGCCACCCGGGCCCAGATCGACCGCGACGCCTACCTGCGCGTGGTCAGGCGCGACATCTTCGCCCAAAAAAACCTGTGGGTGGTCCAGGACACGGCCCAGGACATCCTGACCGAAAACGGCCGGGTCTGCGGCCTGCGCACGCTCATGGGCCAGACCTTCGCGGCCCGGGCCGTGTGCCTGACCACGGGCACGTTTTTGCGCGGCCTCATCCACGTGGGCCTGGACCATTTTCCCGGCGGCCGCCTGGGCGACCCTCCGGCCACGGGCCTTTCGGGGAGCCTTCTGGCCCTGGGCCTGTCCCTGGGACGGCTCAAGACCGGCACCACGCCGAGGCTTTTGGCCGCCAGCGTGGACTATGAAAAGACCACGCCCCAGCCCGGCGACGATCCGCCCCCGGGATTCAGCTTCCACGGTCCCGGCCCGGTCCTGCCCCAGGTGCCCTGCCACCTGACCTACACCAACGCCGCGGCCCACGCCGCCATCCGCGAGGGCTTCGACCGCTCGCCCCTTTTTACCGGGGTCATCCAGGGCACCGGCGCCCGCTATTGCCCGTCCATCGAGGACAAGGTGGCCCGGTTCCCGGACAAGGAGCGCCACCAGGTCTTCATCGAACCCGAGGGGCTGGAGAGTCCCGAGGTCTATCCCAACGGCATCCCCACCAGCCTGCCCCTGGACGTGCAGAAAAAGATGCTGGCGGCCATCCCGGGCCTGGAGAAGGCCCAGATCGTGCGCCCGGGCTACGCCATCGAATACGACTTCGCCTTTCCCACCCAGCTTGCGCCCACCCTTGAGGCCAAGGCCGTGCCCGGCCTGTATCTGGCCGGGCAGATCAACGGCACCTCGGGCTATGAGGAGGCTGCGGCCCAGGGCCTGTGGGCGGCCATAAACGTCTTTTGCGCCCACACCGGCCGGCCGCCGTTTGTGCCCGGCCGGGAGACGGCCTACATGGCGGTGCTGGTGGACGACCTGGTGACCAAGGGCACCACCGAACCCTACCGAATGTTCACCTCCCGGGCCGAACACCGGCTGCTCTTGCGCGAGGGCAACGCCGACGCCAGGCTCACCCCCCTGGGCCGGGAGCTTGGGCTGGTGGGCGACGCCCAGTACCGGGTCTTTACGGACAAGATGCGGGCCATCGACGAACTGACCCGGGCCCTCTGCGCCATCCGGGTGCGGCTGGACGAACTGCCCGCAGGCGCGCGGGAAAAAATCGGCGGCACGGACCAGAAATCGGCCCTTCTGGCCGAGCTGGTGCGCCGCCCGGAGATAGCGGTTTGTGACGTGCTGCCCCTGGTCCCGGACATGGCCGGGTGCGCCCCCACGGTGTGCGCCCCCAAGGAGTGCGCCCCCACGGTGTACTCCCCGGACGTGTGTATCGAGGTGGAGACGCGCATCAAGTACGAAGGATATCTCAAACGCCAGGAGGAACTGGTGTCCCGGGCCGGTCGCCGGGAGGCCACGCCCCTTCCGGCCGACCTGGACTATGCGGCCATCCCCGGGCTCTCCCGGGAGGCAGTGGAGAAGCTCGCCCGGGTGGCCCCCCGGACCCTCGGCCAGGCCGGACGCATCTCGGGCATCACCCCGGCGGCCCTGTCCTGCATCGAGATTCGCCTGAAAAAGCTCGGGCTGGCCTAATGTCACGTCCCTTGAAAAATACGATAGTATTTTTTAAAAAAATCAATGTTTTTAGCTTGTTACCCACGAAGCGCCATATGCGCTTTTTGTGGACGCGACACTGGCCCGGACTCCCGTCATCCGCATCCCGCCATCTCCTGGGTTGTGAACCCCGCGCCGGCTCTACGCGTGGCATGCCCCCTGCCGCCAACCGGCGGCAGGGCCGCTTACTCGCCCTGGGGCGGCCGCCGTCCCATGGCCAGATAGGTGGCGGCCACGGGCGCGGGATGCAGGGCCTCGGCCCAGTGCAGGTACAGGGGACGAAGCACCCGGGAGAACAGGGACGCGGCGGCGGCGTGCCTGGCCGCGACCAGGGGGTCGAAGGGGCGATGCCCCAGGATGAACGCCATCAGGGCGGCGGCCCGGTGCTCGGGGCGGTGGCGGGTGCGCACCAGGGCCTCGCCGGCGGCGGCCACCCGCTCCCGCCGGGGGGCGTCGGCGAGGAGCTCCGCCGTCAGGGCGGCCACGGCCCGGGCGTCCATGGGGGGATAGGTGAAGAGGTGTTCCCCGGGGGTGAAAAGCTCCTCCTGACCATGCCCCACCTGGGGGGTCACAAGGCAGGCCCCGCAGGCCAGGGCCTCGAAGACCCGGAAATTCAGGTCGCCGCCCTCGGCCACGTTGAGCACGATCCGCCCGGTGGGGAACAGGTCGCGGTAGTTTCCCCGGGTCACATGCAACCCGGGCACCAGGGATTTCAATTCGGCCAGGAAGGCATGCCGCCCGGGGGTCAGGGCCGGGTCGACCTTGCCCACGAAGATCAGGTCATGGGTCTTTTCGGCCGGAAGCGGCCGGTCCTCCAGGCGCGGAAAGGGCGGCAGCCACATGACCCGGTTGTGCCCCAGGCGGGAGGCGAAACGGGGCACATGGTCCTTGAGGCTGACGGCGCACAGGTCGAAGGCCTGGGCATAGTCCGGGTACCAGGCGTGGATGTGGCTGTCCACGCAGTAAAACACCGTCAGGCAGGGGAAGTGTTCGAGGCCCGAAAACGGCGGCGGGCCGGACTTGTCCGAATAGATCACCACATCCGGAACGCCCCCCGCCTGCCGGGCCACATCGGCAAAGGACAGCACCTGGAGCGGCTCCAGGGGCACGACCGTCACCCCCGGGCACACGGCCCGCATGCCCGCATCCAGGGGATGCCGTCCGACCCAGACAATGCGCAGCGTGTCCATCACCCCCCTCTCCCATGCCGGGCCGTTTCCCGGCTCCATGCCGCCTCGGCCGCCACCCGCTGAGAATTCGTCATTTTCGCCTGAAAGACAAGATGCTCCACCTCCCGGCCACAAGAATTCCCGGTCAGGGAGGCCCTCGCCCTTGCGCCGCCATACGGACAATCATGCGGTTCACTCTACAACGCCGCCTCCAGAACCGCCCATGGCGCAAAAGCCTCCGTGCCCGGAGCCGGATGCAGGAGCTCCGGACGCCATGCGCCCCACCATGGAGTCGCGCAAGAAGGCGATGGCCTCCCGCGGCATGCCGGGGCGACGGTCTTCCCGCCTCCCGGACGCCGTGTTGTTTCCGGGTACGTCCGGGTCGATAAAAAAATTCGCTTTCGGGGCCGTGCGGCAACACAAACCCCTTGCCCGCCCACAGTGTTTGCGCTACGGGTAAAGTGTTCGCCCAAGATTGTGCCGCCCCCCCGGTGGTCGCGGAACGGCGGCAGATCGTGAGCGCGATCCGATCCTTCAGACGTCCACGGCAGTGAGGCCGCCCGCCGCGAGTATCATCCGCCGCATGAACGGAATCCCGACGCCCGACAAGCCGCCTGGCCGCGGTATGCCCGTTTTGCCGCGAATCCGTGGCTGCGACCGATCGTGGACGCTGAGCCAATGCCTTGAGAAAAGGGAGTCTTTCACTCATGTCCAAGAACATCTATGTCGGTAATCTGCCCTTCCGGGCCTCTGAAGACAACGTCCGCGATCTTTTCGCCCAGTACGGAGCCGTGTCCACGGTCAAGCTCATCTCCGACCGGGAGACGGGCAAACCGCGCGGCTTCGGTTTTGTGGAAATGGATGACGACGCCGAAGCCGATGCGGCCATTGAGGCCCTAAACGGCAAGGATTACGAAGGTCGCAGCCTGAAGGTCAACGAGGCCAAGCCCCGCGAGTCCAAGCCCAGACGTCCCGCCTGGTAGACTTTTTTCCGTCGCGACGCCGCATGCGGCCCGTCGTGACGCCGCAATCCCCCGGGGCGGCCCGGTTCGGGCGGCTGCGGGCCGCCAGGGGGGCAGGGGACGTGTGTGCCCCGTTTCCGTTTTTCCGCACGACCTCCTCATTTTCCCGGCATGATTCTTGAATATCCTGCGCAAACCCCTGTGCGGAGGATGCCGTGCGCGTCAAACATCTGATCATCGGCGCCGGACCCACCGGGCTTGGCGCGGCGGACAGGCTGCGTGAGCTCGGCCACAACGATTTTCTCGTTCTGGAGGCCGAAAAGCATGTGGGCGGCTTGTCCGCCAGCTTCACGGACCCGGCCGGATTCACCTGGGATCTAGGCGGCCATGTGGTTTTCTCCCACTACGAGCACTTCGACCGGCTCCTGGACGATCTTCTGGGCGATCACGTCCTGACGCACCAGCGCGAGGCCTGGATACGGCTGGCCGCAACCTGGGTGCCCTATCCCTTCCAGAACAACATCCGCCGCCTGCCCCCGGACTTGGTCTGGGAATGCGTGCAGGGCCTTTTGGCGGTCTCCCAAAATGGCGCGTCAGGCACATCCCCGGCCCACTTCCGGGAATGGATCGAAAAGAGCTTCGGCCCGGGCATCGCCCGGCTGTTCATGCTGCCCTACAACTTCAAGGTCTGGGCCCATCCCCCGGAAACCATGTCCCACCGCTGGATCGGCGAGCGGGTCAGCGTGGTGGACCTGACCCGGGTGCTGGAAAACATCATCCGCAGCCGCGACGACGTGTCCTGGGGGCCCAACCGGACCTTCGCCTTCCCCCTCACGGGGGGCACGGGCGAGATCTACCGCCGCCTGGCCGCCCGTTTCGCCGACCGCATCCAGCTCGGCCAGAAGACCGTGGCCGTGGACATGGCCCAAAAAACCGCCCGCACCGCCGCCGGGCTGACCGTGTCCTACGACCGTCTCCTGACCACCATGCCCCTGGACCGCTTCGTCCTGGACGTGGCCTCGGACCTGCCCGACGCCGCGCGGCAGGCCGCCGCCCGGCTCAAGCACAACGGCGCGCTCATCGCGGGCATCGGCATCGGCGGCCACCGCCCGGACTCCAAATGCTGGATGTATTTTCCCGAGTCCAACTGCCCCTTCTACCGGGTCACCAACTTCCACAACTATTCCTACAACAACACCCCCGACCCCGACGGCCCGACCCCGCGCCACAGGGCGCTCATGACCGAGGTGTCGTTTTCCGGGCACAAGCCCGAAAACGAGGCCGGCCACATCGAGCGGGCCGTGTCCGGGCTCGGGGCCGCCGGGCTGCTCGAGCCCGGCGAGGATGCCCGGGTGGTCTCCACCTGGCAGGCCCGCCTGGACTACGCCTACCCCATCCCGTGCCTGGAGCGGGACGCGGCCCTGGCCGTGATCCAGCCCCTGCTCGAGGCGGCGGACATTTTTTCCCGGGGCCGTTTCGGCGGCTTCAAATACGAGGTGGGCAACATGGACCATTCGGTCATGCAGGGGGTGCAGTGGGCCGACCGCATGGTCACGGGCGCCCCGGAGACGATCTACCGCCTGGCGTAAGGCCGCACGAACCCGCCCCCGCCCCGGGGGAGGGGGTGCGGCCCGCGTGTCAGGCGGATGCCTGCCGAGGGTCTGCCGATTTTCCACGAATGTCTGCCGAAGGTCTGCCCAGGGCCGGGCACAGGCCGAGCCACGGCCGAGCCACGGCCGAGATTGACGCCGGGGCCGACATGCGGCTAAACCCCGGCATGGAAAACGCCAACAATACCACCCACGTGTATGCCGCCAGGCGGGACCGTCTGCGCCACAGCCTGGCCGCCGCGGGCCATACGGCCCTTCTCGTCTCCCATGCCGCCAACCGGTATTACCTGAGCGGCTTCGAACTCCACGACGCCCAATGCAACGAATCCTCGGGCATGCTCCTGGTCACGGCCGACGGCCGGGACACGCTTTTGACCGACCCCCGGTTCCTGGACGCGGCCCGCAGGCTGTGGAACGAGGACGGCATCTTCATCTATTCCTCCAATCGGTATCAGGCCATGGGGGAACTTTTCAAATCCCTGGGCCTTGAGAAGGTTCTCTTCGAGGCCAAAAGCCTGTCCTACGACACCCATGCCCTGCTTTCGGAACACATGGACCTGGTCCCCTGCACGGGATTCGTGGAAAACCTGCGCCTGTGCAAGGACCAGGACGAAATCGCGCTGCTGCGGCGCTCCTGCGCCGTCAACCACGCGGTCATGGCCCGCCTGCCCGACGTCCTGCGCCCGGGCATCACCGAGGCCGAGGCGGCCTGGGAGATCGAAAAGCTCTTCCGGGAGTTCGGGGCCAGCGAGCTGTCCTTTCCCTCCATCGTGGCCGTGGACGAAAACGCCGCCCTGCCCCACGCCGTCCCCGGACCCAAGGCGGCCACGGACGCCAGCCTGGTGCTGGTGGACGTGGGCGGCCGGGTGGACGGCTACTGCTCGGACCAGACCCGCACCTTCTGGGTGGGCGACGCCCCGTCGGACCGCTTCCGCCGCACCCTGGACATGGTCCAGGAGGCGCAAAACGCGTCCCTGGCGGCCCTGCGCCCCGGACTCTCCTACCGCGACGCCTATATGCTGGCCAAAAACGCCTTTGCGGCCCACGGCGTGGACGCGGCCTTCACCCATTCCCTGGGGCACGGCATCGGCCTGGAGACCCACGAGGCCCCAAGCCTGAGCCCCTACGCCGAGGGCCGCCTGGCCCCGGGCATGGTGGTCACGGTGGAGCCGGGGCTGTACGACCCGGCCTGGGGCGGCGTGCGCTGGGAATACATGGTGCTCATCACCGACGACGGTTGCGAGATCCTGTGAGGCGGCGGCCACGGCGACGCCCGCCCTACCTGCCGCCCGGCGAGTCCGAACGGCTCTACCTGTCCCTACCCGGGGCGGATGTCGGCCTGCTGCGGTTTCTCTTGGAGGGGTACGGCCATCTGGCCTGCATGACCGTGGTGGATCGCTACGCGGCCGTGGTGCGCCTGCTCTTTGCGCCCACGGCGCGGGAGGAGGTGCTGCGGTTCGTGGCCGCCGCAGCCCATGAGATTCCCGGACTCGCCCCGCGCCATGCCCCCCGGGACAGGGAGCCCGGAGGGGAGCCCGGAAGGGAGCGGAACGGGGGCGTCACTCCGCCGTGAGGCGGCGCACCGTGTCCAGGAGTTCGCTTTCGCTGAAGGGCTTGACCAGGATGTCGTTGGCCCCGAAGGCCTTGGCATGGTGCAAAAAATCCATGCCCATGGTGGGGGAGCCCCCGGAGATGGCCAGCACCTTGCAGTTCCCGGCCTCGCGGATGTCCTGGATCGTCTCGATGCCGTCCTTTTCCGGCATGAAGATGTCCAGGATCACCAGATCCACGGGCTGGGAGGAAAACAGGCGCATTCCGGCCTTGCCGTCCGTGGCCTCCAGGACGGCATACCCCTCGGCCTCCAGGTACAACCGCACCACTCCGCGGATGGTTTCGTCATCATCGATGACCAGGATGGTTTTCATGTTCGCGGGCCTTTGCGGTGGATTCCGGCGCAAGGCGGAGACAGCCGGGAAAACCTGCGACGCGGCGGCGGTTGGGCCGTACTGAAACCCTTTGTACCCGGGCCGGGCGTTTTTTCAAAGAAAAAAGGGCGGCTCCTAGGCCGTAAAGTCGTACATGTCCAGCCGCTGGCCGGCCGTGTCGATCAGCACGGGATCGATCATGCTCATGCCCCGGCTGTCGCCCATCTCCATGGACATCTCCCGGCCGTCGTAGAAAAGTCCGGTCACAAGCGCGTCCTCGAAGAAGAAATCGTCGAGCCGCGTGACCTCGGCCGACAGTTTGTCGGGCTCGAACTCCCCGTCGAAATCCGCCAGGGTGAACACCATGGCCCCCTTGTCCACCGAACCGAGCAGGGCCGCCACCTGATCGTCCCCGATCTTCCCGGCCAGGGCCGAAAACGTCAGGGACCGGGACCGCGTGTCCAGGCCGGACGACCCCAGCCGTATCACGCGTCCGCGGCAGGAGACGCTCAGCTCCAGGCCGCTTTCGAACACGGCGGCGATGAGGTGGAGATGCTTCGGCAGGGCGAGCCAGCCGTTCCATTCCACGCCGGACTCCCGGGCGAAGGCCGCAGCCATGCGTTCGTCGAAATAGATCACGCCCTTGAAGCAATTCCCGGCGAAATACGGCGTGTTGTTTTTCCCCCAACAGTGGCGAAAGACCTTGGAGACGAAGTTTTTGTGCAACGCGGTGACTAAAACCTGCTCGATGTCTCCGTGCGCCCTGATCACCAATGGCATGGCGAAACTCTCTTTGTTTCGGGTTCCAAGCGATACTGCATGGAACCATATCCTGTCCGGCCGACTCGGGCAAGACGGGAACGCGCTTGTCCGCCACATCCCCGTGCTCCCGGCCAGGCACAGGCGTGGCCGGGACGGCCGCCGTGCGCCGTTCCGCCATACGTCCCGGGGAGTTGCCTCCACGCCGTCATGGTCCGGCATGGTCCGCCACGGCCGGCCTCAGGCTCTCCATAGCATCCAACTATTTGAAATATCACGATCTCTAAAAAAAGTTGCCCCTTTTTCCGTAAACGTCTACAGTCCCCGCGTTCAAGACACGTCGTTTTGGCTCGTTTTCAGATCAACCCCCTCGTTCTCACCAAGGTGGACATATGCCCCGAACGTTCCGAATTTTCCTGTTTCTCGCCTTTGTCCTGCCCCTTTCCGCCCTCCCTGTCCTTTTCACCGCACCCAGCGCCCAGGCCTACACGGTCAAGTCCGGCGACACCCCGGGCGGCATCGCCCAAAAGCATGGCCTGAGCACCCAGGAACTGCTCAAGGCCAACCCCGGACTGGACCCGAAAAAAATGCGCGTGGGCCAGGAGATCACCATTCCCGGGGCCAAGGCCCAGGACAAAGCCGCCGATGCCAAGCCTCGCCAAGAGGAGAAGGCCGCAAAAAAAACCGCTGACGAAAAAACGAAACCGGCCGAGGAAAAGGCCAAGCCCGCTGCGGAAAAACCCGCTCCTGCTTCGTCCGCAGGGTCATATACCGTGCAAAAGGGCGACACCCCCCAGGGCATCGCCGCCAAGCTGGGCGTCTCCGTGCCCGACTTGCTCAAGGCCAACGGCGACCTCGACCCCCGCAAGCTGCGGGTCGGGCAGGTACTCAAGGCCCCCGGCGTGGCCGCACCGGCGCCCGGGAAAAGCGAGCCCAAGACCGAGGCCAAGGCCGAGGCCGCAAAGACGCCGGGGACCGTCCAGCACAAGGTCAAGCGCGGCGAAACCCTGGCCGCCATCGCCGCCCGGTACGGCACCACCATTGCGGCCATCCAGAAGATCAACCCCGCAGCCGCCTCCGGCAAGGTCAAGACCGGCGTCACCCTGACCATCCCGTCCGGGCCGGAGCCCGCCCCCGTCGCCCGGAAGACCCCTCCTCAGGCCGAATCCGGGGCGGACGCCGCCGCAACCCCGGAAACCGAACCCGAGACCCCGGCCGCCTCTGCCGAGACCCCGGCCGCCTCTGCCGAGGTCGCGGCCGCCCCGGAGCCCGCCCCGGCCGAACCGGAAACCGGCACCCCGGCCGACGCCGAAGGATATTTCGAGAAAGGCAACGAGCTGGGCAAGCAGAACAAGTATCAACAGGCCATCGAACAATTCGACCGGGCCATCAAACTCAATCCCAATCGGGCCGACTACTATGCCAGCCGGGGCCACGCCTTCTATTACATGAAGCTCTACACCCGGGCCGTGGAGGACTACACCCTGGCCATCGAGCGCAACCAGTCCTTCGCCCTGGCCTATTCCATGCGGGGCTTGAGCCACACCCGGGCCGGACAGTTCGAAAAAGCCCTCGAAGACTACAACAAGGCCATCTCCCTTGGCCCCAAAGAGGCCGATTATTACAAGGGACGCGGCTATACGTATTTTCACCTCAAACAGTACGGTCCCATGTGTGAGGATTATCAGAAGGCGTGCAACTTCGGTGATTGCGAACTTCTGGAAACCGCACGGAAAGAGAACCTCTGCAAGACGGGCGGCTGACCGTCCGCCCCGCCGCGACAGTGGCCAGAGGCGGCGATCCGTGCCGGCGAGAGTGGCGCACGACCAACCGAACCATTCCATGGGGATGCGCCGGGCAAGACATGGCTGACCATGCCGCGTCCGGCGCGACCAAAAGACGGCGTATGAACCTTCCAGATCGGCCTGCCCCGTCTCCGGCCGGGGAGACGTCCCCGTGTCCCCCCGGACAGGAGCGGCATGGCCGTGAACCTTCCCGGCTCCGCGCTGACTTTTCCGGCCAGGAACGGCCCGGCGCGCCACTGGACCGCGCCGGCGCGCGGGATTGAGGGACGCCGTGATCTCATACATCGTGTGGGCTGCGGTCATCGGCGTCTGTTTCTACCTCGGCGCCAGACTGACCTTCCAGGTGCGGGAGCGAAAGAAAAAGCAGCTGCGCATCGACTTCGACCAGGCCAAGGAACGGGAAAAGGACGGCCGCCTGTAACACCAGGCCGGTTCCCCGCCCAAATAAAAACGCCGCCAGGGATGCCCCCGGCGGCGTTTTCGCATGGCGGTCGCGCGTCGATCAGGAAACGGGAGGCCCGGCCTCAGGCCACGGCGCGGGCCGTACTTCCCTTGGGCCACAACTGGGAGGCCAACATGCCGGCCATCATGAGCGTGCAGCCGAACAGCCCCCGGCTCCCCATGGATTCGTCCAGGAGCAGCCACCCGGCCAGGGCCGCGAAAACCGCCTCCAGGCTGAGCAGGATGGCGGCATGGGCCGGTTTGGCGTCGCGCTGGGCCACCACCTGCAGGGTGTAGGCCAGGCCCACGGACAAAAGCCCGCCGTACAGGATGGGGTACAGGGCGCCGGAGAGCCCCTGGACCGTGATGGTTTCGGTGAAACCGGCGGTCGCCAGGCTGAGGGCGCCGCAGACCGCATACTGGCCGCAGGCCAACTGGGTGGCCCGCATGCGCGGCGAGAGCCAGCCGATGAGGCAGACGTGCCCGGCCCAGAACACCGCGCCCACCAGTTCCAGCACGTCCCCGAAGGACATGGTCAGATCCTCGGTGACCGACAGGAAATACAATCCCACGGCGGCCGCCACCGCGCCGAGCCAGTCGCCGAAGGTGGCTCTCTGCCGGAAGAATATCCCGATCATGGGCACGATGACCACGTACAGGCCGGTGATGAATCCGGCCTTGCCCGCCGTGGTATAGACCAGGCCCACCTGCTGCAGGGTGGCCCCGGCGAAAAGGGCCAGGCCGGCCATAAGCGCTCCCCACAGGCCGAAGAAACGGGAGCGGCCGGTGGGCAGGAAATCCGAAGGATGGCTTTGCCCCGCGCCGCGCAGGGCCAGGGGCAGAAGCGCTCCGGCCCCGAGCAAAAACCGCACCCCGTTGAAGGTGAACGGTCCCACGTGGTCCATGCCCATGCGTTGGGCCACAAAGGCCAGCCCCCAGATGAGGGCGGTTAAAAGCAGCAGGATGTCGGCCTTGAATTCGCGGGAACCCACGGTGTGCTCCAGGGTGAACGGTTGCGGCCGTCATGCCCCGGTTCTCCCGGGGCCCGGCCGGGAAGGGCTCCCATGGCCAGGCGGCCACGGGCCGGGCGGGTCGCTTGGACCCCAGGCCGGCATGGGCGGGAACCGGGGCGTTTCCGGCACGAACAAAACGCCCCGGGAGAGTCTCAGTCCGGCAGCCCGTCGCGTCCGCTGGCGGGCGTCATCCCGCGCGTTCGGCGGCGCCGTTTCGCTGCTGGCGGGGAACGATGATGACCCGCTTGAGCGGGCCGTCCCCCTTGCTGCGGGTCTGGACGGTCTCGTCTTCCTGCAGGGCCAGGTGCACCACCCGGCGATGGTAGGAGGACAGGGGCTTGGTGCTCTGGGGACGCCCCAGGGACTTGGCCTTGTCCGCCAGATAGATGGCCATCTTGCGCAGGTTGTCGTCCTGGCGTTCGCGGTATTCGCCGGTATTGATCTGGATGCGCACGGGCTCTTCATGACGCCTGGCCACGATGCGGTTGACCAGGTATTGCAGGGAGGCCAGGGTCTGGCCCTCGCGGCCGATCAAAAGCCCCGAATTCTCTTCGTCCAGAACCAGGACGGTCACCCGCTCGGCGTTGCCCGTGACCTCCATCTCCGGGACGGTTTCCAGAATCCCTTCCAGCAGATGGTGCATGACCTCGCGCACCGTGGCCGCCAGCTCATCGGACAAGGGCCCGGGCGGCGGCCCGGCCTCGCGCGGTTCGCGCTGCTCTCGCGGTTCACGCGGTTCACGAGATTCGCGCTGCTCCCGAGGTTCGCGGGGTTCGCGCTGCTCCCGAGGTTCGCGGGGTTCGCGCGGCTCCCGGGGTTCACGCGGTTCGCGTTGGGCACGGCCGCCCTGGCGCGGCTTGCGCCGGTCGCCCGACGGCTTGCCGGCCGGACGTTCGCCCGAACGATCGGCTGGACGCTCCGCAGCGGCAGGCTGGGACGGGACGGCCTGTTCCGGATGCGCCCCGGCCGCAGGCTGTCCGGTTGCGGCCCCGGGCTCGGCCACGGATTCGGACACGAATTCGTTTTCGGGTTCGTCCGCCGGCGGGGCCATCGCCGCCACGGCCTCGGGCCCGGGACCGCCCGCAGCCGGTTTTTCCTCGCACTCGGGCCGGGGGGCCTTGGGGGGGGCGGCGGGAACGGCGGGCTCGGCCAGAAGCCGGATTTCCTCGCGCAGCCTGGCCCGTATCTCGGCCTTTTTCTTGCCGACAAGCCCGAAGATGCCGGTGGAGCCGCCGGTGACGATTTCGATTTCCAGTTTCTCCCGTTCCGTCTTGAAGAACCGGCAGGCCTGTTCCATGGCCTCGTCCACGTTTTTACCGCTGAATGTCTTCATCTCGCTCATGGGGTCTCCTTGGAGAGCGCCCGGCCCGGGGCGATGACCGGTTCGGGCGTGCATGGGGGCATTGCCCGGTCGATCAGGCCGCGTCGCTTTTTTTCATGAGGTGCCATTGCTGGGCGATGGACAGGACGTTGTTCACCAGCCAGTACACAACCAGCCCCGAGGGGAAGTTGAGGAACATGAAGGTGAACACGATGGGAAGCGCCAGCATGATCTTGGCCTGGGTGGGATCGCCGGGGGCCGGGGTCATTTTCTGCTGCAAAAACATGGTCGCCCCCATGACGATGGGGGTGACGTAAAACGGATCCTTGACGGACAGGTCGGCAAGCCAGACGATGTCGGTGAACGGCACATACGTGATGAACGGGGCGTGGCGCAGCTCGATGGCGTTCAGAAGCGCCTGGTACAGGCCGATGAACACGGGAATCTGCACCACCATGGGCAGACAGCCGCCTGCCGGGTTGACCTTGTAGGTCTTGTACAGCCGCATCATCTCCTCGTTCATCTTCTGCCGGTCGTCTTTGTGCTTCTCGCGGATCTGGGCCATGAACGGCTGCAATTTGCGCAACTGGTTCATGGACTTGTAGCTCTTGTGGGTCAGGGGCCAGAACACGATCTTGATGATGATGGTCAACAAGATGATGGCCACGCCGTAGTTGCCCACATAGCCGTGCAGGAAATCGAGCAGGATGAGCAGGGGCTTGGCGATGAAGTCGAACCAGCCATAGTCGACGGAGGCCGCCAGATTGCCCGGGGCCTTGGCCAGAAACGCCGTCTCCTTGGGCCCCAGGTAATACGCGGACGGGAGGTCGACCCGGCTGGCGGCGGTCACGGACACGGCGTCCTTTTCCATGGCCACCCGGTACACGCCGTCCTCGAACTTGGCCTTGCCCAGATATCCCGGCTCCAGGGGCACGGCGGCCATGATGAAATAGTTGCTCTCAACGGAGGCCCATTTCACGCCCTTGTCGGCGATGATCCCCTGATCGAGATCCTTGCCGCTGGTGACGGTTTCCAGGCCGGAATCGTTGAAATAGGCCACCTTGGTCACGTTGTAGGATTCGCTTTTCTCCGACAGCTTCTCCACGGCCAGGGCCACGGCCACCTTGAGGCTGACCGGGACGTTCGAGGCGTTGATCAGGGCCAGTTTTTCATCGAAGAGGTAGTTGCCGGCCGTAAAGGTCAGGGTGCGCTCGATGCGCAGATCGCCGAGCTGGCCCACGAAGGTCAGGGCCCCGCTCTGGCCCGCGGCCAGGTTCAGATCCCCGCCCTCCAGGGACCATTTCGCGGCCTGCCAGGTAGGCTGGCCGTTGATCAAAAGCCCCAGGGGGGCCTTTTGGCGGGACAGGTCGCTGACCAGGTTCACCAGGGGCGAGTCCGTGGCGATGGTCTGGCGGTATTCCGAGAGGGCGAAGGAATCGAGCACGCCGCCCATGGAATTGAAGACGGCGGTGTAAAGCGGCGTCTTGACGGTGACCATGCGCCCCGGGGTGGGGGCGAAGGCCGGCAGGTTTCCGATGGGTGTGGCCGGCGCGGCGGGCGCCGTCCCGGCCGGGGGTTCAGACGTGGTGGCCTGCGGCGGCGGGCTTTGTTTCGGCGTCGGGAACAGGAAGTTCCAGCCCAGAAGCACCGCCAGGGAGAGGACCACAGCCAGCAGGACGCGTTTGTTTTCCATGATGATGAATGTTTCCGTCGGTGGAGGTGAATATGGAGGAAGCGCCGTCACGGGCGCTCCCGGCCGTGCCCGTGCCGGCCGAAGGGGCTTCCGGGACAGGATCGTAGCCGTACCCCCCGAAGGGATGGCAACGCAAAAGGCGTTTGAGCGTCAAAAAGGAGGCACGCAAAAAGCCGAACCGCGAATAGGCCTCGTAGGCATACCGGGAACAGGACGGCACGAAGCGACAACACGGCTGGTACCAAGGCGAAACCGCGAGTTGATAGAAGCGTATGCACGAAAGGGCAAATCGTCGCATGACTGGCATCGGTCACGCCCCTGTAACGCGGGAGAAATCCTTGCGCAACCGGGCCACGAGCGGCAAAAGCTCGCGACAGGCGGCCTCAAGGGAAAACCCGGCGGCATCCAGGGATTTTTTGGCCACGATCACCATGTCGAGGGGTACCGCGACAGCCGATCCATGCAGCCGGAAAAACTCCCTGAGCACGCGTTTGATGCGGTTGCGCGCCACGGCGCCGCCGCATTTTTTCCCAACCGTGAGCCCCAGCCGTGCGGACACGCCGTCCGCAGGCCGCACCAAGGCAAACACCACAAAATGCCGGGTGAAATATTTGCGTCCCGAATCGTAGCAGGCCGTAAACCGGCCGCGCCGACGCAGCCGGTGCTCCGGGGGGTAAATCAGGCGGCCAGACGCTTGCGGCCCTTGGCCCGTCTGCGGCGCAGGATGGCCTGACCGTTCTTGGTCCTGGAGCGAACCAGAAAGCCGTGGGTGCGATTTCTCCGGGTCTTGTGCGGCTGATATGTCATCTTGCTCATGCATGGTCTCCAAGTGATGTGATGAACTTCTTCTCATATCCGTAAACTCCCGGGGCGTCAACCGGGTTTGCGCCCCGCCTGCCCCGCCCCGGGCTCCCCCCCCGGCGACGCCGGCCGGGACGGATTTTCCGTCAGGCGCCGGGCAAGGATGACGGCGACAGCCTGTCCAAGAAAAAAAACAGGGTCGCGGGCCAGGGCGGCATAGCTCAACCCACACCCGGCGCCCAGGAGTCCGGCCATACGGGCCAGCCGTCCCGGAACCGGCCGGGACAGCCCTCCCCCGCCGCCGTCTTTGGCCGAAGCCCGTCTCGTCCAGGCCCAGGCCCCAAAAAAACCGGCTTGCAGGGCCAGGGCCAGGAAGAAAAATAGCCGTGTGGTCATGTTCCCGCCCTGGCGGCGCCACAAGCGTCCCGGGGCCGGAATGCCCTACCCCAGGCCCACTGGGCCAACGCCGCCGTGAACGTGCGTGTCCGTGAAAATCAATACCGCGCGGCGGTTTGCGCCCGGACCCGGATCATGGCATATCCGGCCCCGGGGCGCACCCCCGATCCACGATCATCCCCTGGCAAAAGGCATATCGCATGATGGGCTACACCCACGCGGCCATCGGCTGCGTCCTGGCGCTGGGCGTCAACCACCTGTTCCCCTCGGTCCTGGGGCGCTCCCCGGAACTTCTGGGCATGGCCGTCCTGGGCAGCCTGGCCCCGGACCTGGACGAACCCCAAAGCCTTTTGGGCAAGAAACTGGCGGTCATCGCCCATCCCCTGAAACTGCTTTTCGGGCACCGGGGCTTCACCCACTCCCTGGCCGCCCTGGGGCTGGTCGCGGTGGCCCTGTTCGGACTTTTTTCGGCGGGCTACGGCCCGCGCCCATCCTACGGGCTGGCCTTCGTCCTGGGCTATGCCGGGCACCTGGCCGCCGATTGGATGACCTCGTCCGGGGCCCCGCTTTTGTGGCCCAATCCCACACGCTACGCCTCGCCCCTGCCCGTGCGCACGGGCGGGGCCGCCGAGCACCTGCTGGCGGTGCTGATCGTCGCGGCCGGGGCCTGGCTTGTGCGCGGGGGCTGACGGCGACCGGCCGCCGGGCCGGTGACTCCCGGGACCGCGCGCCCGACGGCGTCCTACCGCCCCCGGGCCACGCCCGCGTAAAAATCCAGGAAGGCCCGGGCATGGCGGGAGAGGCCGTAATCCGCCACGGCCAGCCCCCTGGCCCGGGTCGCGATCCTGGCCCGCAACCCCCCCTCCGTGACCAGTCTGGCGATGGTCTTTTCCCATAACCCCAGATCCGGCCCAACCAGCGGCCCGAAGGGGCCGGGGCCTCCCCCCGGACCCTGATAGGGCGGCAGGTCGGAATAGACCCCGGCCACGCCCAGGGCCCCGTATTCCAGGGCCTTGATGTTGCTCTTGGCCCGGTTGAAGGGCGTGTCGCACAGGGGGGCCAGGCCGATGTCCGGGGCCAGTTCGGCCAGCTTGCGGGCATAGGCGGTGTAGTCGTCAAAAAAGTCGATCCACCCCGTTGCGGCGGCCAGGACCGGGTCCGGCGGGGCGCATCCGAAAAAATGCAGCTCCACCCCCCGGCCGAACCGTTCCACAAGGCGCACCAGGGCCGGGGCGATCATCTCCAGGTCCGCCATGTGGGTGGGCGAGCCCGCATAGACGATGCGCACCGGGCGGGAAGGCTCGTCCCGGGGCCGGAGCGGCGCGGCGAAAAGCCGCTCGTCGATCAGGTTCGGCACCACCTCCACCCGCCCCGGGACATCCGAAAAAACCGTGGCCAACTCGGGCGTGGACACACAGATGGCGCTGGCCCGCCGGGCAAGCTCCCGGCAATAGGGGATCGTGGGGGCCATCCTGCCGGCCAGGGGATGCCCGTCCGGAAGGGCCGCGAAATGGTCGTCCACATCGTAGACCACGGGTTTGCCCGAGGACAGGGCCCGCTCCACCAGGGGCCAGGTCTCCCGCATGGGGAAAAAACGCTGGAAGGCCACCACGTCCGCCGCGTCCATGGCCCCGGGATCCAGGGCGTAGTTTGTGCCGTCGGTCTTGGCCCCCCACACCAGGCGCAACCGGCCGCGAAGGGCCCTGGCCGGATCCAGAAACCGCACCCGGGCGCAGGCGTAGCGGGCCAGCTCGAGGGAATAGACGGCGACCGTGACGGGTCCGGGCATGCTCGTTCCTTATGAGAAAACGCGTCGCGGGGGACGTCCCGCCCGCGTTTTCGCCATCACGCCGCGAGGCAGGCCGCGACTCCGGCCCCACTCCCGGCCGCGACTCCGGCCGCGCCGCCTTACCTGTTCTTGTCGCAGTACTGGGCGCACAGGTCCCCGGCCCGGTCCAGGGAGCTGTCGCAGCCCTGACCCACGTCCGCCAGCCCCAGCCGCTCCTGCACCTTGTCGCAGGCCCGGCGGCAGTCGCCGCTGGTCGGATAGGTGACCACGAAAACCCCGGCGAAATCGTCGCAGGCACCCCGGCAATCGTCCGAGACGCCCGAGACGCACAGGGACATGAAATCCTCCAGGGTCATCCGGGGGTCCGTCTTGGCGCAGGACACGACCGCCGCCAGGGCCAGAAACATCACCACACCACTCATTACTGTGCGCATCATCCCGCTCCTTACGCATGCAACCACATGCCGGTTCGCCCCTTGCGGTCCCGGACGGACCCCGCCTCCAGATTTCCAAACGTGGCCGCAGGGTAGCCGGGTTGCCCCGTTTCTGGCAAGGGGCCTTGCGCCGTGCCGCCTCCTTGCCTCGAACCCCCCGTTGCGGTTATGGGCAGGGAAAATCCGACACGAAAGGACCGCCCATGCACCTCGTCCGCTTCCTGGCCCTGGCTGTTTGTGTTTTCGCGGGCGCCACCGCCCTGGCCCAGTCCCCCGCCCCGACCAGCCTGGGCGGCATCGACCTGGGCGGCGACGCGGCCCGTTTCGGACGCTACCTGCACCAGGGCAGGGCCAAACCCATGGAGGACGCCCCCTCCCTGTCCCGGCGCAACATCAAGGCCTCCGGGGCCTTTCGCGGCGGCTACCTGCTGGCCGGAACCTGCGCCTTCCCCGGCCGGGTGGCCCGCATCAAGCTCAAGTACGCCGACGACGGCGAGGAGTTTTTCCGCCGCCTGTCCGGGGCCCTCATGGACCGCTACGGCCTGCCCGCGGAATACAAGGGCGACCTGGAGGGCCGGGTTCTGGGCAACAAGTGGAGCTTCACCAACGCCCAGGGCGAATCCATAAGCCTCATCGTGCAGCACTCCGACACCGAGGGCCTGGACCACGACAAGGGCAACGTCATCAAGCTCACCAACTGGGCCCTGGTGGAGGCCGAACGCCGCTGCTACGAGGCCCGGCATCCCCAAACCTCGCCGCCTCCGGCCCCGGCCCCGGCCAGCCTGGACGGCCTGCTTCCCCGCTGACGGTGCTGACGGCCCTGACGGTGCTGACGGCTGCCGGGCCCGGAACCTTCGCCGGGCAGGCCCTGCCCCCACGACGCAGGGGACGCGCCGCGAAGCATGAAGGTGCAGTTGGCGGCGGCCACCTCGGGGGACATGCCGCATGGCGCATGCGGCGCTCCCGGGACAGCCGTCAGGTGCACGGTGTGTGCAAAAAGCGCACTGCACCGCAGCCGCTGCATGATGCTCCCTGCTCCCCACGCAGCGCATGGTTGGCGGAAATTCCTTTTTTTTCTTCTTCCCCCAGCGTGACGGGCATGATATCATACTTATAATGTATACATACCAAGCTTGGCATAAGCTTTAAAAACGCAAAAGCCTTGCATCGTTTATACAGAACACATCGTAAAACGTGTCATGTGAGGTTTTCTGTCATTGTTTGAAATTCCCCGACGGACGAAGGACGAACCATGATTATGCATCGACTGCTCAACGCCTCCATCTCCGCAAAGATCATCTCCATCATCCTCATGACCACTGGCCTTTTCTTGTGCGCCATCCTCTTGTATTTCATCCCTTCCGCCGGTCGCGAGATGCTGTCGGCACGCAAGCAAAGCCTCAAGGACATCGTGGACGTCGCCTATTCCCTGGTCGAGGAATACGAAAAGCGCATCCAAAAGGGCGAGTTTTCCCCCGAGGAAGGCCGTTCCCGGGCCATGCAGCGGATCAAAAACCTGCGTTACGGCCAAAACGACTACATCTGGATCAACGACATCGCCCAGCCCTATCCGGTCATGATCATGCACCCGGTCAGTCCGGCCCTGGACGGCAAGGTGCTCAACGATCCCAAGTTCGACAAGGCCACCATGCTGCAGTTCGGAACACAGGGCCAGGAAGTCGCCACGGACGGGAAAAAGAACCTGTTTGCGGCCTTCGTGGACGTCTGCCTGAAAAGCGGCGACGGGTACGTGGCCTACGTCTGGCCCAAGCCAACGCCCTCCGGGGCGACGGCCGAGACCTATCCCAAGCAGTCCTACGTGAAGCTCTACAAGCCCTGGGGCTGGGTTCTGGGCACGGGGCTCTACGTGGACGACATCGCGGCCCGGGTGTCGGCCATGCGCTGGACCATGACCGCCGTGGCCGCCGGGATCATGCTCCTGGCCCTGGCCGCCGGCCTCGCGGTCATGCGCACCATCACCCGGCCCATCGCCGCCCTGGCGGCCTATGCCGCCGAGGTGTCCTCGGGCCGGCTCGACGCCTCCATGACCGGCGCCTTCCACGGCGAGACCGGCACCCTCAAGGAGGCCATCGGCAGGATGGTGGCCGAACTCAAGGCCACCCTGGCCACGGCCGAACAGGCCAGGCACGAGGCCCAGGAGGAAACCCGCAAGGCAACCCTGGCCGGACGCGAGGCCGAAGAGGCCAAAAACGCCGCCGAGGGAGCCATGCGCCAGGGCATGCTCCAGGCCGCCCAGGCCCTGGAACAGGTCTCGGCGGGCATCAGCGCGGCCTCGGGGGAGCTTTCGGGCAAGGCCGACGCGGCGGCGCGCGGGGCCGAACACCAGACCGTGCGCCTGGCCGAAATCGCGGCGGCCATGGGCCAGATGAACGCCACGGTCCTGGAGGTGGCCAAAAACGCCTCCACCGCCGCCGGGAGTTCCGGAGAGGCCAAGGCCAAGGCCGAAACCGGCGCGGACATCGTGGGCCGGGCCGTGGCCTCCATCGTCGACGTCAAGGAGCAGTCCCGCAGCCTCAAGGAGCACATGGCCGACCTGGGGGCCAAGGCCGAGGGCATCGGCCGGATCATGAACGTCATCTCGGACATCGCCGACCAGACCAACCTGCTGGCCTTAAACGCCGCCATCGAGGCCGCCCGGGCCGGTGAGGCCGGGCGCGGCTTCGCCGTGGTGGCCGACGAGGTCAGAAAGCTGGCCGAAAAGACCATGACCGCCACCCGCGAGGTGGGCGAGGCCATCAGCGGCGTGCAGCACATGGCCAAGACCAACATGGAGGGCGTGGACCGCTCCACCAGGACCATCGATCAGGCGGCGGAACTGGCCCAGTCCTCGGGCCGGGCCCTGGACGAGATCGTGCGGCTGGCCGAGACCGCCTCGGACCAGGTGCGGGCCATCGCCGCCGCCTCGGAAGAACAGTCCGCGGCCAGCGAACAGATCAACCGGGGCATCGACGAGGTCAACGGGGTGTCCCTTGAGACCGCCGAGGCCATGCGCCAGTCGGCGGCGGCCATCGCCGGTCTCTCCCGGCAGGCCCAGGATCTGGAACGGCTCATCGGGGAACTGAAAGGTTCGTAGGGCCGCGAGCCCGCCCATGAAAAATACGTCAGTATTTTTTATGGAAAAATAACCGGTTCACATCGTCATCCTCGAAATCCCCAGAGGTCATTTCGGGGACACGCCAGCCATTGCCCACCGGGCCGGGCCGGGGTAAGACCTCCCTGACGCCGCATCCGCAACCCGCGCCAAGGAAGTCCCATGTCCTCGAAGAAACTCCGGCCCCGGCTGCTCTATGCCGACGACGGCGGCAACATCTACGACCACCCCGACCTGGAGATGCTGGTGCGCCGGGGCGGCCAGATCGCCTCCCCGCGCCCGGACGAACTGATCCCCCTGCCCCCGGAGAGCGAACTGTTCCTTTTGCCCGGGCGCACGGCCCTGGGCCTGGACCCCGAAACCGGACTGGTGGAGGAGACCGGGGAGACGGCCGTGGCCGCCTTCGTCTGCCCGGGGCATACGCTTTCCGCCCAGGCGGCCTACGCCACGGCCCCGGGCGCGCCGGTGCTGCCCCTTTTCGCCTACGGCGCGGTGGGCTTCGCCGCCGGACGCTTCTACGTGGCCGCCACCCGGGTGGACCTCGATCCGCGCCAGGTCTTCACGGGCATCCCCCGCTCCCGCATCGCCAAGGGGGCCGGGGCGCTCTTGCGCAAGTATCCAAAGAACCGCCTGATCGCCCACCTGTCGCGCTGCGCCCTGACCTACTGCTGCCCGGCGGCCAAAAACCTGGCCCTGGGGCGTTTCGAGGCCCCCCTGCCCACCTCGCGGGTGTGCAACGCCCGCTGCATCGGCTGCCTGTCGCTCCAGGAACCGGAGTCGGGGTTCCCCTCCACCCAGAACCGCATCTCCTTCACCCCGCGTCCCGAGGAGATCGCCCAGGTCATGGCCGAGCACGGCCGCCGCGAGAAGCGGCCCGTGTTCTCCTTCGGCCAGGGCTGCGAGGGCGAGCCCCTGACCGAGGCCGCCACCATCGCCACGGGCGTCAGCCTGTTCCGCCAGGGCGGCGGCACGGGCACGGTCAACGTGAACACCAACGGCAGCCTGCCGGACGCGGTGGAGTCCCTGGCCCGGGCCGGGGTGGATTCCGTGCGGGTGAGCCTGACCAGCGGCGACGGCCGGATGTACGCGGCCTATTACCGGCCCAGGGGCTACGCCTTCGCCGATGTGCGGGAGTTCATGGCCCGGGCCAAGGCGGCCGGGCTCTTTTTGTCCGTGAACCTGCTCTACTTTCCCGGGGTGACCGACACCGAGGCGGAATATGCCGCCCTGGCCGGGCTTTTGGGGGATACGGGGGCGGATTTCGTGCAGATGCGAAACCTCAACCTGGACCCGGAGCTGTACCTGTCCGTGGTGCGCGACAGCGGGGCCCGCAGCGAGGCCGAACTGGCGGCCTGCATGGGACTCGGCAACTTCATGAAGCGCCTGGCGGCCGACTGTCCGGGACTGCGCTTCGGCTATTTCAACCCGGCCCTGCCCCTGCGCCCCGACACGGACGCCGCCTAGGGGCGCATCCACGAAAAGCGCATATGGCGTTTAGTAGACAACAAGCTAAAACCATTGATTTTTATTAAAAAATACTCTCGTATTTTTTAAGGGGCGCGACACCCGGGGCGGGGCATCACAATGCGCCTCGGCGGATTTCAGAGAAAGCAACATCCAAAACAACCAACACGACGAGGTTTCATCATGCCGCGCGTTGTGCTTTTCGCCCTGCTGTCTTGCTGGCTGGCCCTTTTCGGCCTGAACGCGCCCGCGACATCAGCGGCAGGGGCGGCATGGGCCGCTGGGGCGACAGGGACCGGGCAGGCCTCCGCGCCGGAAGGGGCCAAAACCGCAGTGACCGACCGGCCGGACTGGGGACGGCATTTCGCCGAGGCCGGGGTGACCGGCACCCTGGTCCTTCTCACGGACGGCGACGCGCCGATGCTCCAGGCCCATGATCCGGCCCGGGCCGCCACGGGCTTTCTGCCCGCCTCCACCTTCAAGATCCCCAATTCCCTCATCGCCCTGGAGACGGGGGTGGTGTCCGGGCCGGACACGGTCTTTGCCTGGGACGGCGTCACCCGCTCCATCGCGGCCTGGAACGCCGACCTGACGTTCACCCAGGCCCTGCGGGTCTCCTGCGTGCCCATCTACCAGGAGGCGGCCCGCAGGATCGGGCAGGAGCGCATGCAGTGGTGGGTGCGCGAGATGGGGTACGGCAACGCCGACATCGGCGACGCCATCGACACCTTCTGGCTGCGGGGGAATCTGCGCATCTCGGCCCTGGAGCAGGTGGCGTTTTTGCGGCGTCTGGCCCAGGACCGGTTTCCCTTCTCCCCAAGGACCATGGCCCTGGTGCGGGAGATGCTGGTGGAGGAGCGCACGGAGGCGGGTGTCCTGCGGGCCAAGACGGGACTGACGGGCGGCGACGCCCCCACCCCGAACGTGGGCTGGTGGGCCGGCTGGGTGGAAAAGGGGGAGGGGCGGTGGTTTTTCGCCCTGAACATCGATTCGCTTCGGCCCGAGGACGTCCCGGCCCGCAAGGCCGTGGTCAAGGCCGTGCTGGCCGCCGAAGGGGTGTGGCCGTAGAGACGCCCTGACGCATTTCTGCGGCAAATACGACATTCCCCCATTGCGGCATCAGGCCGGGGATGGCAAGGACGCCCTGTCCGCGAGTATCCAGTCCAGCAGGGATTGGGACTCCCGGTGATGCAACTGAATCTTGGAGAAATCAGGAGAGGTGGCGATTTTCTGCATGAGCAGGGCATCCTTGCCGTCCCACAGGGGCAACAGCCCGCCCAGGAAAAAACCGGCCTGGCGGGCCGTGTCCACGGCATGGGTCATACCCGGCCGCCACAAGGGCAGAACGAGTTGGAAGACATGCCTGCCCGGAAAATCCCGAGCCATACGCTCCAGCTGGGCACAAAAATCAATCCCTGGCTCATGCACCGTCATCTTGACCAATGAGGCGGTGTCCATGTTCTGGACCGAGCATGCACAGGCTGCTGTCGGCCCGGTGTCGTCGCGAAATTCCCGCGATAATCCCCGGGAGGCATACATCTCCCGCAACATTCCGGCGTACTGCGATGGAAGATGGACGCCATGCGGCGCATCATGAATGATGATGATCCCGTCCAGAAGGGAAATCCGTCCTCCGGAATTTCCCGCCTTGTCCTTAGGGCGGGAGGGCATGGCCTCGACTTCCAGTGCGCAGTAAAACGTGTTGAATTTTTCACCCATTTTTTGGGTAATGACATGGTCGCAGACGCATTGTCCAAATATGGCGTTGAGACCAAGGTGCGCAGGAGGATCCATATGAATTTTTTGGGCCAAGCGCATGGCCAACGTGCTATTGCGGTATGAGGGGAGGACAATCCAGCCCCCAGCCTCCATGATCTGTTTGCCTGGAGGATTTCTGAACAGCCCATATATTCCGACAATGTCCCCGCTATGCGTTCTCCCGACAACATAGTGAAGCTCATTGCATGCACTTAGTCTGATTATCTCATCGGGATCATAAACATGGTCGACAGGAAAACCATCACCATAGATAGCATAATATAGCCTTGCAATCCCATCCGCGTCCTCAGGACGAAAGTTCCCCACCACAAACTTCTGCCCAGGCTGCACCTCACAATAGGAATGCCTCAGTCTCTCAAGATTCTCTTCCCTGGTTCGCATAGCATATATCCCCTGTGCTATCACAGCACTTCGTTTTCTTTTCCTTTACCAGAGTCAGGACGCTTCGTCACGTAATCAGCCACAGTGTTGTTCCAGAAAATCCGTCTCTTTCCCGAAAAAACAGCTCCGGTGCACACGCAAAACAGCAAGGCCGCCCCGAAGGACAGCCTTGCAAAAAAAATTCACCAGACAGGCAACTGGAATGCCGACTCCTCGACGTCTGCCGGGTTTGTCAGGCATCCGGCTGGACCACGCGACGGATGCCTGCCGACTTTCCGTGTCCCCCTGTGACGGCCACGAAAAACCGAAACGGCACCTCCCTCTTCATGTGGGAAGCGCCCCTAACAAGCCCCGCCCGGCAGCTCCACCGTCACCCGCTCCTGGTCCGGCTTTTTTAAACGCTCGATGGTGCCGATGATCTGGGCGTATTCATGCTGGGCCCGAAGCCTGAGCACCACATCCTCGCCGATCTCCGGCGGAACGACCAGCATATAGCCGATGCCGCAGTTGAAAATCTGGAGCATCTCCGGCCAGGACAGCCCGCCCTCGGCCTTGAGCCATTCGAAAACCGGCGGCACGTCGAACGACCCCATGCGGATGCGCGCCCCCACCCCGCGCGGCAGGATGCGGGCCACGTTGTCGTAGAAGCCGCCTCCGGTGATGTGCACCATGCCGCGTATCTCCAGGTCGCGCAGGAGGTTCAGCACCGGCTTGACGTAGATGCGCGTGGGCGCGAGCAGGGCCTCGCCCAGGCTCACCCCGGCCCCGGGCAGCATGTCTTCGGGTGTGCGGCCGGATTCGGCGAAAATCTTGCGGATCAGCGAATAGCCGTTGGAGTGCGGCCCCGAGGACTCGATGCCGATGATCACGTCGTCCACGGCGATGCTGGAGCCGTCGATGATGCGGGCGTTGTCCACAATCCCGACGCAAAACCCGGCCAGATCATACACCCCGTCGGGATAAAACCCCGGCATCTCGGCCGTCTCGCCGCCCAGAAGGGCGCACCCGGCCTGCTTGCAGCCCTCGGCGATGCCCGCCACCACCTGCTCGGCCAGGTCCACGTCGAGCCTGCCCGTGGCGAAATAATCGAGGAAAAAAAGGGGCTTGGCCCCCTGCACCAGGATGTCGTTGACGCTCATGGCCACCAGGTCGATGCCGATGGTGTCGTGGCGGCCGAGCTGCTGGGCCAGCTTGAGCTTGGTGCCCACGCCGTCGGTGGAGGCCACCAGCACGGGTTCGGCGTAGGCCTCGTGGTCGAGTTTGAAAAGCCCCCCGAAGCCGCCGATGTCCGAAAGGACGCCCTTGCTGTAGGTTGCGGAAACAAGGGACTTGATGCGCGAGACCAGCGTGTTCCCGGCCTCGATGTCCACCCCGGCCCGTCTGTAGGCGTCGGCCCTGTCGGCCATATACACGGCTCCTTGATCGTGGTAGTGTGCCAGCCAAAGCGCATATCGTCTTTGTCCTTGAAATACAAGGAGCCCTGGCCATGAACCCTACGGACGACACACCGGCCACGGGCGGCGCGGCCCCGGCCACATGCGTCAAAGCGCCCCTCCTGACCCTTTTTGCCGCCGCCCTGCTGTGGTGCGCCTTCCCATCCGCCTCCCGGGCCGACGGCTCCGGGGGACCGCCTCCCCAGGCACCGCCCCCCCAGCTCCCCGCCGATGCGGACGACGAGGACGACGCGCCGCGCCGGGATTTCCGCATGGGCACCCGGGACAACATGAGCATGGGCCGGGACAAGGAGGGCAACCTCCTCATGGAGGTGTCCCCGCGTCCCCGCAAGCCCCAGGACACCCCGAACATGCCCCTGTACGTCTATCCCCAGGTCTACACCGGCTACGGCCCCTCCTCCGGACAGGGCGCGGGCCAGGGCGGCCAGGTGATGCCGGGCGGCCAGCCGGGCGGACAATCCGGCGGGCAGCCGGGCGGGCAATCCGGCGGGCAAACCGCTCCGCCCCCGGCGCATTCGCCGCAAGGGGCCGGTCCGAAGGGGGTCATTCCGGCCCCGCCGGGGCCGAGCCGGGGCGCGCCGCCGGGACAATAACACACAAGGGGGTACCGCCATGCATCAGGCCGCGTTGTGGAAACCCTTGGCTGACGGCCGCGTCCAGTGCCGCCTGTGCGCCCACTTCTGCCGCATCGCCCCCGGGGAACGGGGGACATGCGGCGTCCGGGAGAACCGGGACGGCACGCTTTACACCCTAGTCTACGACCGGGTGGCGGCCATCAACCTGGACCCGGTCGAGAAAAAACCCCTCTATCATTTCCTTCCCGGCAGCCTGACCTTTTCCTTCGGCACCATGGGCTGCAACCTGTCGTGCACCTTCTGCCAGAACGCCGATCTGTCCCAATCGCCACGCCAGGGCAGGCCCATAACCGGCCACGCCGTCACCCCCGAGGCCCTGGTCCGGGCCGCCCTGGACAGCGGCGCGGCCAGCATCTCCTACACCTATTCCGAGCCCACCATCTTTTTCGAACTCATGCGGGACACGGCCGGGCTGGCGAGAAAGGCCGGCCTGAAAAACATCATAGTCTCAAACGGCTTCCAAAGCCCCCAGTGCCTGGACGAACTGGGACCGCTCATGGACGCGGCCAACATCGACCTCAAGGCCTGGAACGAGGACTTCTACCGGGACGTCTGCGGCGCAAAACTCGGACCCGTGAAAAAAAACCTGGTCCACATCCGCCGCCTGGGCTGGTGGCTGGAGGTCACCACTCTCATCATCCCGGGTCTCAACGACGACCCCGGGGAGTTGCGGGGCATGGCCGCCTTTCTTTTCGCCGAACTCGGGGCCGACACGCCCTGGCACCTGTCCCGGTTCCACCCCGACCACCGGATGCTCGATCGCGGCCGAACGCCGCAAAAAACCCTGGAGGCGGCCCGGGACATGGGCCACGCCGCCGGGCTGCGCTACGTCTATGTGGGCAACCTGGGGCCGGGCGAACGAAACGACACCCCCTGTCCGGGCTGTGGGGAGGCGGTGGTGCGCCGCACGGGATTTCACGCCGAACCGGCGCGGCTGCGGGCCGGGGCCTGTCCGGCCTGCGGGGCCGCCGTGGCCGGGGTGTGGGGGGCGTAGGGCCGGACGGATACGGCCCGGCGTTCTTGGTGGCGGGGGGGCATGAAACCGCGCCTTGCCTTGGGCAGGGGAATCCGGTAGTCAGTCGGGTCTTCGCGTCGGGGCGTGGCGCAGACTGGTAGCGCGCGTGCTTTGGGAGCACGATGCCGGAGGTTCAAATCCTCTCGCCCCGACCACGGATGCCTGCCACGGGACGGTTCCACGGAACCGTCCCGTTTTTATTGGCTGACAACGCCCCGCTTTTCCAAATCGGGGCGTTGCGCCGCCAAAGGCGGCCTGGCCGCCGGGCGGGAAGGCACAAAAAGCCCTGGCTCACGGCGCGGCCTGCGCCGCGACCGGTTCGTGATGATCGCCTTCAGCTTATTCCTGCGTCTTCGGGGCGTCCGGCGGGGCGTCCGGCGGGGCGTCCGGCGGGGTCTCGGCCGGGGAGGGCTCCGTAGCCGGCTTCTTTTTGCGGCCCACGAAATAGGCCACCCATATGCCCACCTCATAAAGGATGATGATGGGTCCGGCCATGAGCAGCTGGTTCACGGCGTCCGGGGTGGGGGTCAGGACGGCCGCGGCGATGAAGGCCAAAAGCACGGCCCAGCGCCGGAACTTGCGCAGGGAGGCGTTGGTCACCACGCCCATGCGGGCCAGGAAGAAGATGGCTACGGGCAGGTTGAAGATGAGCCCGAAGGCCAAAAGCAGGGTCACGGCCAGGGAGAAATAGTCCCCCACCGTGGGCATGATGGTCACCAGGTCCGCGGCGTAGTCCACGAAAAACTTGAACCCGAAGGGAAAGACCACATAATAGCCGAAAAGCGCCCCGCAGGCGAAAAAAACCGCCGAGGCCAGGGCCGCCGGAAACACCATGCGCCGCTCCTCGCGGTACAGGCCCGGGCCCACGAACTTCCACAGCTGGTAAAAGATGTACGGGCTGGCCACGAAGATGCCGCACACGAAGGCCAGCTTCATGACCGTGAAAAACTTCTCCGGCAGGGTCAGGGCGATAAGGCCCGTGCCCTCGGGCAGGACCCGGGACAGGGGCTCGAGCAAAATCCCCAGCAGGCGCTCGGCAAAGGCGTAGCTGATGAAAAAGCCCACGCCGATGGCCGCGAAACAGCGCAACAGCCGGTTGCGCAGTTCGATCAGGTGCTCCAGCAGGGTGACCTGCCGGACCCCCTGCCCCCCCTCGGAAGACGCCGTGCCGCCTTTGTGATCTTCCATGCTCGTGTGACATCCCTTGGCGCTAAAAGTCCGCTGGCGAGCCCGTCCGGTTTGGAATTCCCTGCACCGCACACCTGCCCCTCCACCGGGACGGGATGCGGCCATGCGCCATGCCCGGCCGGACATCCCGGGACATGGCCGGGGAGGGTTTCATGAACCGGGAATCCCCCACGCCCGTAGCGGGCCGAAGCGTCCGGGAAACTCCGCCACAGACGCTTAGGGCCAAATGACATCCGGGTCAACAGGCCGGTGCCCGGCGGGACGGGCGGGACAGGCCGGGACGGGAGGGAAAGGGGCGGCCTCGCCGGGCAGCCGTTCGCAGGCCCAGACGGCAGGCCCGGACGGCGCACATGACACACATGACGGGCGGGACGGGCGGGGGGACGGCGCAGGGACGCGGCCGTGACGCACGGTACGCGCCCCCGCGACACGGCCTCACCGGTCGGGGGAAGAGGCGCCTCGGCCCTGGTGGTACCCTTCCTCTTCGCTTTCCAGGGCCTCGCGGACCTGGGTCACCCGGAAGGGCATGCCGAGTTCCTCCAGGTTGACGTGGGCCTTGGCCTGCTTGACGGCGTGGGCCTCGTTGTGGGCGGTGACCACCACGTAATCGGTTTCGCTGACGCGTTCCTTGCGCCGGAACCAGGTGGTGAAAACATGGACCTTGGTGGCGAAATACACCCTGTATTTTTTCATGGCGACCTGTGACCGTATCGTTTTATTTTTGCGCGCGCCGGGCCCGATCGGGCCGCAGGAGTCGGGTCAGACGAGATGGAGGATGCGGCGGGGCATGTCTTTTTGCAGTATGACAGGCGGCGTGGGATGCGTCAACGCGGAGACAGCCCCACGCGGAGACGGCCGCGGGGACCGCCGCCCCGGGGCAGGGCCACCCGGGACGCCGGAAAAATGCCCCGGCCCCGGAAAAGCAGGGCCGGGCCGCGACCGCCGCATTGGCGATCCCGGCCCGGCATCACTTTCTAACAATCTCACTATCCGGCCTAGCCGCGGCCCCACCCCTCGACATGCTTGGCCAAAAGCAACACGGCCAAAACAAAAGGGATCACCAGAAGATATTTGGTCAGGAACATGGGAGAGACTCCTTTTTCCCACCAACTAGCAAAAGGGATGCCGCCCCAGGCACGCACGGCCCGGGCGTGGCCCGGCGTGTGGCCCGGCGTGTGAAATGGACGGCCGGACCGCGACATCATGGGGAGGGAGGGCGAGGACGGTCTTGACCGGCGCGCCACTTTATCTTACCCAGACATTCCGCACTTCGCGGATTTTGTTTTTTCAAGGGCGCGGCATCCACACACAGCGGCACGAAAACCACGCGGGTCCACGCGAAACGGGACACGCCAGGGAACGATTTTATGGAAAACATCCCCATCTCCATCCAGGGTTACCGCAAGCTCGAAAGCGAACTGGAAAAGCTCAAGCGCGAACGCCCCGAGGTCATCCAGGCCATCAAGGAGGCCCGCGAGGAGGGAGATCTGAGCGAGAACGCCGGATACGACGCGGCCCGGGAACGCCAGGGCCTGCTCGAGGCGCGCATCAACTACATCGAATCCCGGATGGCCCTGGCCAACGTCATCGACCTGGACACCCTAAGCGGCGACCGGGTCATCTACGGGGCCACGGTCGAACTCGAGGACATGGATACCGGGGAGACCAAGAAATATACCCTGCTCGGCCCCGACGAGGCCGATCCCAAAAAGGGCAGCATCTCCATCCTCTCGCCCGTGGGGCAGGCCCTGCTCGGCAAGGAGGAGGGCGACGACATCGTGGTGGACGCCCCGCGCGGCAAGATCAATTACGAAGTCATCGCCGTGTCCTTCCTGGGATCGGCGGGACTGCGCCTCTAACCGGCCCCCCCACGGGACCGGCCATGCCGGCCCCAGTCTTTCACCGCACAGGCGTCCTTCCGGCAAGGGCGCCTTTTACATTTCCTTGCGGCCCCGAGGCGTCAGGTATTTTCCCAGGACGCCGGCCAGCATCAGAGGTTCGATCGGCTTGGCCAGGTAGTCGTCGAACCCCGACCCCAGGAACCGTTCCCGTTCGCCGGGCATGGCATAGGCCGTCAGGGCCACCAGGGGCAGCCGGGGCAACCCCAGGCCCGCCTCCCGCTCCCGGATGGCCCGGGCCGCCTCCACCCCGTCCATCACCGGCATCTGGATGTCCATGAGCACCAGTTCCGGCAGCCCTCCCTCCCCGTCTTCAAGCCAGCGCAGGCACTCCCGCCCGTTTTCGGCCTCCAGGACGGAAATCTCCATGGCCCGCAGGTAATCCCTGGCCACCAGACGGTTCACGGCATCGTCCTCGACCAGGACCACACGCCTTCCGGAAAACCGGGGCAGGGAGGAAAACCCGTCCGATCCGGAGGCTTCCGGCTGCGGGCCGGGCAGTCTCAGGGACAGGGCGCAGGAGACGGTCACCCCGCGGCCCGGTTCGCTGGCCACGGCGATGGTCCCGTCCATGAGCCCCACCAGGCGCTTGACGATGGCCAGCCCCAGGCCAGCCCCCTGGTACTGCCGGGTATAGGCGCCCTCCACCTGGCTGAAGGAATCGAAGATGGCGTCGATTTTGTCCTCGGGGATGCCGATGCCCGTGTCGGACACCTCGAAAACCAGGGTGACCGCGTCCGGGGTGGCGGCGGCAACGCCCCAGGCCCCGAGCCGGACCTGGCCGTGCGGGGTGAATTTGATGGCGTTGCCCACCAGATTGAACAGGATCTGGCGCACCCGGACCTCGTCCCCGACCAGGCTGGCGGGAACCGAGGCCGCCACGTCCAACACGAGTTCGAGCCCCTTTTCCCGGGCGGCCGGGGCCAGCACGCTGCACACGTTTTCCGCTGCCGCCTTGAAATCGAAAGGCTCCCTGCCCAGTTCCAGCTTCCCGGACTCCACCCGGGCCAGGTCCAGGATGTCGGACAGAAGGCTGGTCAGGCGCTTGCCCGCGCCCAGGGCCGCCTCCACGTATTCCCGCTGTTCGTCGCCCGGGGGCATGCCCCGCAGCAGTTGCAGCATGCCCAAAAGCCCGTTCAGGGGCGTCCTGATCTCGTGGCTCATGTTGGCCAGAAATTCCGATTTGGCGTGGTTGGCGGCCTCGGCCGCCGCCTTGGCCGCGAGCAGATTCTCCTCGGCGGCCTTGCGTTCGGTGATGAACCGGGCCTGCTGCACGTTTTGCACGGCCATCTTGGAGAGCTGTCCGGCAATGACCGACAGGGAACGGCAGATGTCCTCGAAACGCTCCCGGGACATGCGCGGCACCTGGGCCAGGGCCTCCCGAAAGGCGTCGGCATCGGCCCCGATCTCCTCGGCGTAGCCCAGCATGGCCGCCGGGTCCGCCGACTCGTCGAGCACCTGCCCCACCAGCCAATAGGCCACCACCTGCGTCCCCACCCGGATGCTCGTCCCGCCGTCTAAAAGTCCGCCGGACAGGCACGGCCGCACGCACGGCCCGTCCGTCGCGTGGCACCCCAGTGCCACATCCGAGCGGCGGCAGTTCTCCAGGCCCTTTTTCGTCCCCCGGATGATCTCGGCGCACAGGCGGCAAAAGTTGCTGGGCCGCGTCAGGGGCGTTCCGTCCGGGGCGGTGATCAGCGAGGCCACGCCAGTCGCCAGGGCAAAGGCGTCCTGAACCCGCTGCACCTCCTCCAGGTCGAAGATGTCGGCCAGGGTCAGGCCCGAGGTGTCCACCAGGGGCTGGGTCAGGGCGAAAAGCTTGGTCTCGAGTCCCAGGTTTATGGCCTTGATCCGCTCCTGGGCCTCCTTTTTCTCGGTGATGTCCGACACGAAGACCAGGGAGCGGTCGCCGCCAAGGGCCACGCCGCTGAAAAAAAACCAGCGCCGCAGTCCGGACGGTTCCTCGATCTCCACATCCCCCTGACTGTGGCCCGTCTCGCGCAGGACCGCCATGTGCCCGCGCACGGCCTCGCGGGAACCCGGCGTCAGGGTGTCCGCAAACGACGTCCCCAGAAGCTCTGCAAGGGGCCTTCCGGCCATCCGGCAGGCCTCGGGGTTGGCCGCCAGGTAGCGCCCCTTGCCGTCGAAAACGATCACCCCCAGAGGGGCGTTGTCCACATAGCCCTGATACCTGGCCTCGCTGTCGCGCAGGGCCCGCTCGGTGCGGCGCAGCCGCCGGGTCTGCTCCAAAAGGACGGCGATGAATGCCGCCTGTACCAGCACCACGGCCACGGCCCCCAGAATCCAGCCCCGGTAGCGGGCGAAGACCGAAAACGGCCGGTTGACGACGGCGGCGCCCTCGGGCAGGCGGTCCTCGCCGATCCCGAACCGGACCAGTTGGGCATGGTCGAACATCGGCCTGGAACGGCTGTGCCGGACGGGCAGGCTGGACGGTTCCTCCCCGTCCAGGATCCGGACGGCCAGTTCCCCGGCCTGTCTGCCGTCGTCCTCCCCGGAAATCAGATGCCCGCCCACGATGCCGTGCCCCAGCCGGAATTCCTGGATCGAAAAGACCGGCGCCGGACCGGCCTGGGACAGCCGGCGCGTGGAATCCACACGATCCAGAACCACGCCCTCGCCATCCACCACATAGGACAGAAGAAGCACGGCAGACTCGGGCGGCAAGCCCCGCAGCCGTTCCAAAAGCGCATCAAAGGGCACGTCCTCGGAATATTCGGCCTGAATCCGTTCAGGGAAACGGGAAAGAACCGCTTCCACCTCACGGCGCATGCCCCGGCCGCTCGAGGTGGCGTCGCTGACGACAAACACCTTGCCTGCGCCCGGCAGCATGTCGATGAGCAGATCCACGGTCCCGCGAATGTCAAGGGTCTCGGCCACCCCGGTCCATCCGGCCTCGATGGCCCGATCCAGAAGCGCCGTGCCGTCGATGCCGCAAAACACGACCCTGGCCCCTGGGAAAAGCGGCTCGGGCGCATCGAGGATCAGGGCCAGGGCCGGATCGTCCAGGGCCACGACCACGTCCACCGGGCTGTTGCGGTATTTTTCCCGCAAAAAACCGGCCTGCCTGTCCAGGGACGCCTGGTCCTGCCACCGCTTGGCATCCAGGAATTCCACGGAGGGAATGACGTCCGGCCGGGCGGTGCGGATGGCGGCGAACACCCCGGCCACCTCGGAATCGGCCCAGAGGTCGCCGTAATGGTAGGAGTCGAGGACGACAACCTGGGGGGACCGGGCGTGGGCCTCGTGCTGCAGGCAAGGAAAAAGCAGGGCCAGGGTCAGCAAAAGGCCGCACAGCGGATGCACGATATCCGCATCTTTTCGCGGGATGCCCGGCATTGCAGCCCTTCCTGGCTCGTGTTGAAGGATACCCGAACAAGACGTCAGCAATGGGATTGTTCCGTAGCGTATATCCAATCGTACCCGGAGTCCGCAAGAAAAACCAACTTGGCTTTCAAACATTCTCCAAAGACCCGCACCGCCTTGGCGGCAGGGGCAGCGCGGCCGGTGCCGGGAAAGGAGATGCTTGACCCGGACATCCGGCTTTGGCATGCCCAGGACGCAAACCGGATATGGTACGCGAGGTGCAGATCGGGCCATCGCGACGGCACGTTACACCCACGACAAGGACGCGGACATGAAGGGCGTATGGGACGGACTGGACAAGGAACGGATCGCCAAGGCCGTGGTGACCGCGTATATGAGCGACGAATACCTGGACATCCTGGCCGACATCAACAACGCCGAGACCCCGGCCCAGGCCGAGACCGCCAAGGGCCGCATCAAGGAGGTCATGGGCCTGTGGCGCGAGGAATGCCCGGACTACGCCTTCATGGTGGATTGCCTGTACCTTTTCGCCGAACGGCGCATCCGCGATCTCACGGGGCTGTCCTGACCCCGTGGTGCGGCCGGGACGTCCGGGCACCAGGACCACGAGACAATCCCCTGAAATACTTACTACAAAACAATACCGGCGTATTGTTTTCGTGACGCCTCACACGCCGGACGCCGCGCCCCCCGGGCCTCGGACCTCAAGCAGCCGGTCCAGCCCGGCCAGATCGCGGTGTACCGTGATCCCGGCAAACCCGGCGAAGGCCCTTTTGGCCGCATCCGCCTGGGTGCAGCCCATCTCCATGAGAAACACCCCGTCCGGGGCCAGGCATTCCCGCACAATCCCGGCCAAAACCGGAAAGCATTCGTCTCCCGCCGCGCCGCCCGGGGCCCCGGACTGCGGCACCAGGGCCGATTTCGGTTCGAAGCCGGCCACCTCGGGGCTCAGGCCGCGAAATTCCGCCTCGCTGACGTAGGGCGGGTTGGAGACCAGGAGCCCGAAACCCTCCCGCCGGTCGCACAGGACGGAAAAATCGCCGCACACGAATTCCAGGCGCTGTGCCACGCCGTGCCGCCGGGCGTTTTCCCGGGCCACGGTCAGGGCCGCCCCGCTTGCGTCCACGGCCAGGCCCGTCCAGCCCGGAAAGCGCACGGCCAGGGTCACGGCCAGACACCCCGACCCCGTGCCCAGGTCCGCGAAGCGCATCCTGCCGTCATGGGGAAACAGGGCCTCGGCCCGTTCCACGATGCCCTCGGTCTCGGGCCGGGGGATGAGCACGTCCGGGGTGACGGTGAACTCCAGGCCGTAGAACTCCCGCTCCCCCACCAGATAGGCCGCCGGTTCGCCCCGGCCGCGCCGGGCCACCAAGTCGCGGCAGCGGGCAAGCTCGCTCTCGGACAGGGGCCGGTCCATGTCCAGGAACAGCCCCAGGCGCTCCAGCCCGAGCACATGGGCCAGAAGCATCTGGGCCGAAAGCCGGGGGGAATCCGCCCCCTTGTCCATAAGGTAGGCCTCGGATTTGGCCAGGATGTCCCGCACCGTGGGTCTTTTTTCCATGTCGTGCCTTGTTTTTGGGCCTTGCCGTCAACCGGCCCGGGGCCGGATTCAGCGTCGGCGGCGACCCCCGTTCCAGCCGCTGTGCATGGCCGGGCGACACCCGGGCCGGGCGACGGGTCGCCGGAAACGGACGGCGGCGACGTGGAGCGCAGCGCAATTCGTCGCAGCCGGACGTTTGCCGCCGACCCCGAGCCCGGCGGCCATTGATGCCCATGCCCAATTGCCATGGCCCGGTCGCCGCATCTTCGCAGATACGGCCTCCAGGTTCAACGGCAAGGGCGGCCTTGACGCCCGACGCCGCCCGAGCCTATTGATGCCACGTATAGACATGCCTATCCGAAGCGCCATGCCAAACGCACGAACACAGGAAGGACGCCCATGACCGACGACTCCACTCCCCTGCCGTATTGGGTCGAAAACGGACGCCGGGTGCTCTATGCCACCTACAAGGGCGACTGCCGCACCGTCCGGGCCGGAGACGCCGACCGGCTGTTCACCACCCACCCCCTGGCGGCCGTCTTCAACTGCGTCCAACCCGGGGACATCATCCAGCTTTTGCCCGGCAAATACTGGCCGCCCATCCTCTTCGACGAGGACACGGGAAATCCCCCGGCCTGCAAGCCCATCAAACTGGCCGAGATATCCGGCCGGCCCCATGCGCCCATCACCATCCGCGGCCTGGGGGCGCGCACCGCCCTGGACGGCGGCCTGGGCGGCGTGCCGCACGATTCCATCCTGCCGGAGATGAAGCACTTCGCCTTCTTCAAGCTCGCGGACTGCGCCTGGATCGAATTCGAGAACCTCCACGTGTCGAGCTGCTGGCCGACATTCCTCTACATCCAGGACAGCTCCTACGTCACCGTGCGCGACCTCGTGTGCACGGACTGCCGCTACATGGTCTACGCCCGCGGCCTGACGACCCACCACATCCTCCTGGAACGCAACCGCTGGCGGCAGGATCCCACCGGCTCCATGTGGCGCGACATCCTCTGGCTGGACTCGAAGCGCAAACGCTATTTCTACTTCAACGGCGGCATCTTCGGCAGCCTGGGCATCTCCGGCAGCGTGGTCGTCCGCGACAACGTCATCCAGGACGCCTTCAACGGGGTGCGCATGAAGGCGGACAAAAAGGCCCGCGATTCCCAGAACCACAACGTGGAAATCTACGGCAACCGCCTGGAGCGCATCCGGGACAACCCCGTGGAACCCGAGCGCTCGGCCACGAACTGGTGGGTCCACCACAACGACATCCGCGACGCCCACGCCTGGTTCTCCCTGGACGAGGTGGATGGCGGCTTCTGGTACTTCTTCGGCAACCGGGGCGTCGCCACGGACGCGCCCGGAACGCCCCTGGACCCGAACAGGGGCGGCAAGGTCTTCAAGTACGACCCCACGGGCCCCATGCCGATCAGGCCGGTGTTCGCCTTCAACAACAGTTATCTCCTGCGCTCGTCGCTTTTCAAGGACGGCGCCACCACCTTCATGACCCACCGCGACAATGCCGTGCTGTTCACGCCCCTAAGCGAGCCCGGCCCGGACGCCCGGTTCGCCGGTCCGGACTTCATGCCCGGGGACTGGCCCGAGGACGTCCGTTTCGACCACGACCTGACCAACGTCCCCTGGCCCCAAAAAATCACGGACAACGGCCAGGAACCGGCGGGGATCGTGGACCCCGGGGCGCAGTTCATGGACCCGGACAACCACGATCTGCGCCTGGCCGGGGAAACGCCCCGGGGCGGCCAGGTGGTGTTGGAGCCCGGTACGGACTGGCCGGGCCGGGAGCGTTGGACGTCGGGACCGGACACCCCTGTCGGGGCCTATGCGGCGTCCGGGAGGCCCGTGCCGGGGCCGGACTTCGTGTTCCTGGCCCCGGCCCAGGGGGATGCGTCGTATGTGGAGCCCCCCCGGCTGGTGGGGATGACGGTCGCGGCGGGGCGGCTGGCGCTTCGCTTCTCCACGCCCGTAATGGGGCCGGAGCCGGTGCGTCTGCGGGTCAAGGCCGGGGGAAAAAAGGCCTGGGTGGAGGCTGTGGTGGACGGCCGGGAGCTTGCGGCCGAACTGCCCGGAGCCATGGCCGGGCGGCGCGTGTCCAAGCTCTGGCTGCCGAGCGGCTTGCAATCCGAGGCCGGTGCGTATGTGACCGGCTGGTCCTCGGTGTTTCCGGGGCTGCGGTTCTACCAGTCGCCGGGAGGGCCGTCCGTGCGGCCGCCGAAGCCGGTGTGCTTTTGCGACTGCGGCCGGGAGGACTGACCCGGCGGGAGAGGCGGGATGCGACTGCGGCCGGGAGGACTGATCCGGCGAAAGAGGTGGGATACGGCTTGCGGCCGGGAGGAATGACCGGGTCGGACGCAGGCGGGATGCGGCTTGCGGCCGGGCTCGGGGTCGGCGGCAAACGTCCGGCCGCGACGAATTGCGCTTCGCTCCACGTCGCCGCCGTCCGTTTCCGGCGACCCGTCGCCCGGCCCGGACGGCATGGTTCAGGGGCGGGAGACGGGCGGGAGACGGGCGGAAGAGGATCGCCCATGCCGTTACGGGTTTGAGGCATCCACCCCCGGTTGCCCGCGCGGTTTACGCTGCGTCGGCCTGGGCCTTGAGGGCCTCGGCCTGGTAGTGGGCGGTCAGCGCCTCCAGTATCTCCCCGATGTCGCCGTCGAGGATGCCGTCCAGGCGGTACAGGGTCAGGTTGATGCGGTGGTCGGTCAGGCGGCCCTGGGGAAAGTTGTAGGTCCGGATGCGTTCCGAGCGGTCGCCGCTGCCCACCTGGGACCGCCGCGTCGCCTCCAGTTCCAGGCGCTGTTCCTCCTGCTTGGCCGCCAGCAGCCGGGAGCGCAGCACCTTCAATGCCTTGGCCCGGTTCTTGTGCTGGGATTTTTCGTCCTGGCAGATGACCACCAGCCCCGAGGGGATGTGCGTCACGCGCACGGCGGAATCCGTGGTGTTCACGCTCTGGCCGCCCGGGCCGCTGGACCGGTAGACGTCGATGCGCAGTTCCGAGGGATCGATGGCCACGTCCACCTCCTCGGCCTCGGGCATGATGGCCACGGTCACCGCCGAGGTGTGGATGCGGCCCTGGGACTCGGTCACCGGCACGCGCTGCACCCGGTGGGTGCCGGACTCGTACTTGAGCCTGCTGTAGACCTTTTCCCCGGAGATGCTGGCGATGACTTCCTTGAAGCCGCCGCCGCCCGTCTCGCTGGAACTCATGATCTCCACCTTCCAGCGCATGCGCTCGGCGTACCGGCAATACATCCGGAACAGATCCCCGGCGAACAGGGCCGCCTCGTCGCCGCCCGTCCCGGCCCGTATTTCCAAAAGGATGTTCTTCTCGTCCAGGGGATCCTTGGGCAGAAGCAGCACCCGCAGCTCGGCCTCGAGCCCGGGCAGGGCCTCCTTGAGGGCGCGCACCTCGGCCTGGGCCAGCTCCCGCATCTCCGGGTCGTCGTCCTGGGCCAGCTCCTGGTTCTCTTCCAAATCGCCGGTCATCTTCTTGTAACGGCGAAAGGCCTCCACCACCTCGCCCATGTCGGCGTGGGCCTTGGCCAGCTTGCGGTAGCGCTCCTGGTCGTCGAAGATGCCCGGGTCGCTTAACTGCCGCTCCAGTTCCTCGTACCTGCGCTCGATGCTTTCCAATTTCGCGAACATGATTGTGCCTCGCCCCCCTTCAATAACTTGTAACGGTTTCGCTCCACGCCGCGCGCCCCCGCCGAGGGGGTCCGGGGGGAATCATTCCCCCCGGGCGGGGGATGGGTCCGGGGAGGGGGCGACGCCCCCTCCCCGGCAGCTATGCTTCCTGGGTTTTGCGGGTCGCGCCCTTGAGGGCGGCGATGGCGACTTCGAGCTGTTTTTCGTCGGGCTCGTGGGTGGTGAGCATCTGCATGAAGAGCCCCGGCCCGGAGAGGACGCGGCACAGGGGTTTGTCGTAGTGCTTCCCGGCGTATTTGACGATCTCGTAGGCCACGGCGCTGATGGGGATCATGAGCACCAGCTTGAGGGCCACGATATAGGCATGCTTGAGAACGACGTTTTCCGGCGAAAAAAGGGCCAGCACGCCCGGCACCAGCACGGCGTAGAGGGCGATGGACACGGCCAGGACGAACAGGACGAAGGCGGTGCCGCAGCGCGGGTGCAGGCGCGAGAAGGGCTTGGCGGCCTCGGGGGTCAGGGGTTGTCCTTTCTCGTGGGCCCAGATCACCTTGTGCTCCGCGCCGTGGTACTGAAAGACGCGGCGGATGTCGGGCAGAAGGGAGATGACGGCGATGTAGCCCACGAACATGGCCATTTTGAACAGGCCGTCCCAGGCGTGGAAGGAGAGGTCCTCCACCCCGCCGGAGAGCCCCAGGGCCTTGACGCCCAGGGTGAACAGGTGCGGCAGGACCACGAAGAGGAACAGGGCGAACCCCACGGAGGCGGCGATGGTCAGGGTCATGGCCCAGGGCTTGAGCTCCTGGTTTTCCTCCTCCAGGGCCTTTTGGGCCGAGAAGTTGAGCGCCGAGATGCCGTTGACCAGGGTCTCCAGGAGGATGGGAAAGCCGCGCAGGAAGGGCTTTTTGAGGAGCGGCCTGGAGGTCAGGCTGAACCAGGGGCGGTTTTCGACCTCGATGAGCCCGTCGGGCTTGCGCACGGCGATGGCCAGCCGGTCCTCGGCCCGGATCATGACGCCTTCCATAACGGCCTGGCCGCCGACGGGGGACGCGGACTGACACACGAGACGCTTGACGAGGCCGAAAATCATGGTGTTCCCTTTGCCGGCCTTTTCGCTACAGTCCGGAGAAAGCCGCAGGGCGCTCCCGGACGGGAGGCTGGCGGACGAACCGGACCGCGCCCCGGGCGGGGGCGCGGCCGGAGATGCGGGCGATCAGGCTTTGGGCTGTTCGAACTTGGCGTACTTTTTCCGGAAGCGGTCGATGCGCCCGGCGGTGTCCACGAAGCGCTGCTTTCCGGTATAGAACGGATGGCAGTTGGAGCAGATTTCCACGAGGACTTCCTCGCCCTTGGTGGAAAGGGCCTCTATCTCCGCGCCGCAGTTGCAGCGGATCTTGGCCTTGAAGACTTTGGGATGGATATCTTTTTTCATGTCGTCCTCCGTGAATTCCCAGAAAGCGGAATGAAGTAATTCATTTTCCCGGCCTTGGCAAGGGGCGTCCCGGCCAAAACAGCGCCCGCCGTCCGCGTCCCTTCCTCCGGCTTGACACGAACGCCCGGCCGCGCGCATGGTGCGTGACATCACGACCACCCGAATCCAGCGGAGAGGCTCCATGTTCTTCAGGGTTCTCGGTTGTTCCGGATCGGATCTCCCGGGCCACCATCTGACGTCCTTTCTGGTCGACGACGCCATCCTGCTCGACGCCGGGTCCGTCACCTCGACCCTGGATCTGGCCCAGCAGGCCAAAATCACGGATATTTTCGTCACCCACGCCCATCTCGACCACATCAAGGACATCCTGTTTCTGGCCGACAACCTCATCGAGTTCTTTTCCGGCTCGAACCGGCCGCCCGTGCGCATCCACGGCCTGCCCGAGGTCCTTAAAAGCATCGCCGAGCATCTCCTAAACGACACCATCTGGCCCGATTTCACGGTCATTCCCGAGCAGGCCCCGGTCCTGGCCTACCATCCCCTGACACCCGGGACGGTCATCCAGGTTGGCGGCCTCCAGGTGGCCACCTGTCCGGTCAACCACGCCCGGGCGGCCTCGGGGTTCGTGCTGTGGTCCGGGGACGGCACGCACAACGTGGCCTACACCGGCGACACCGGCCCGAACGGCCCGTGGTGGGATTTCCTCAACACCCTGCCCTTTCCCCTGACCAACCTGGTCACCGAGGCCTCGTTTCCCAACTCCATGGAGGAACTGGCCCGGGTCTCCAAGCACCTGACCCCCAGGCTCTTGCGCGCCGAGCTGGAACGGCTCGCGGTGCGCCCGAAAATCCACATCTACCACATGAAATCGCCCTTCTCGGCCCAGATCCAGGAAGAGCTGCAACGCGACCTGGCGGGCTATACCTACCACCTGTTGCGCGAGAAGGAGTCGTTTTATTTCTGACCGCCTGCCGCGCACCTTTACCGAGTTCACGGCCCACCTGGACGGTCTGGGACTGTTCCACATGGACCTGGAACTGTGCCGCATGGGCCGGGCCCTGGCCGCCCTGGGCCCGGGCCGGCCGCCCCATGCCGCCGTGCAAGTGCTCGGCACCAACGGCAAGGGCACCACGGCCACCCTCCTGGCCGCCCTGTGTGCGGCCCACGGGATGGCCTGCGGCCTTTTCACCTCGCCCCACTTCCTGTCCGTGCGCGAGCGCGTCCGCTGCTACCAGGGCGACATCCCCGGCGCGGCCGCAACGCCCGGCGCGCCCCTTGGCGACGGTTTTTTCTCCGAGGCCGAGTGGGTCGGCGCGGCCCGGGAGGTGCTGGCGGCCACGGCGGGCTTTGGGGACGCCTTACGGCTGACCTATTTCGAGCTTTTGACCGCCATGGCCGCCCGGATGTTCGCGTCACGGCCCGTGGACGCGGCGGTGTACGAGGCCGGGCTCGGCGGCGCGCACGACGCCACCACGGCCCTTGACCGGGACATGGCGGTCTTTGCGCCTATCGGCATGGACCATGCGCATGTGCTGGGGCCCACCCTGGGCGACATCGCCCGGGACAAGGCCGGGGCCATCCATGAGGGGGGGCTGGCTGTGACCGGGCCCCAGGAGGCGGCGGCCATGGCGGCGCTCGCGGATCGCGCCAGGGAGGTTGGGGCGCGGCTGGTCATGGCCCGGGACGTCCTGCACTACGATGCGGCGGCCGGGATCGTGCGGCCCCTGGCCGTGGCCGGGCCGGTCATCCTGGCCGCGACATTGGGCATGCCGGGGGGGCTGTCTGGAGGAATGCCCGGGGGGCTGTCGGAGAGGATGCCGGAGGGGCTGTCGGGAGGGATGCCGGGGGAGATGCCCGTTGGGCTGTCTGGAGGGATGTCCGGTGGGCTGTCGGGGTGGTCGCCCGGGGCGTTCCAGGCCGAAAACGCGGCCACGGCCCTGGCGGCGTTTTATCTCCTGGCCGAGGCCCGGGGGTGGGGCATCCGGCCCGATGCGGTGCGCCGGGCCCTCGGCGAAACGCGGCTGCCGGGGCGGATGCAGCGGCTGGAGTTCCCGGGTGCGGCCGGGGAGCTGCTCCTGGATTGCGCCCACAACGTGCCGGCCCTTGTGGCGCTGGAGGCGGCCCTGGCGGCTGGCGGCATTTCCCCGGCAGCGGTGATCTTCACCTGCCTGGCGGACAAGGATTTCGCGGGCATGGCCGGGATCGTGCGGCGGCTGACCACGGGGCCGATCGTCGTTCCGGGGCTTCACTGCCCGGGCCGCACGCGAGACCCGAAGGACGTGGCCCAGGGGCTGGGGGAGCGGGCCGTGGCCGTGCCGGATGCGGCGGCGGCGCTGGCCCTTGGGCGGGACGTTCCGGGGACGGTTGTGGTGTGCGGGTCGATGTATCTTGTGGCGGAGGTGATGGGGATGTTTCATGCTCCGTGAGCATCGACGGAGGGGAAATGGTTCAGAGAGGATTTTTTAAGACATCGTGCGTGCCGATGCGCCGCAAGGTCCACATATCGCCCTCCATGTGCAGGGTGATGCGGTACCCGTCATTCACCCGAACCTCCCATATCCCGGCATAGCCTTTCATCTTTTTCAGCCGAAGCGACGGGTGCAACCCATCCTGCAGAAGCCGCACAAGCTGCTTGTCCGCCTGCCGCCGCACGGCCTCGGGCAGCCCGGCATAGTCCCGGTCAAACGACGCCGTGGTGCGAATCTTCACTTCGTCTTCCCGTGCAGATGCGCGAGAAGCGCCTCGGCGTCCTCGAACGTCTCGCTGACCCGCCCGGCCGCCACATCCGCCTCGGCCTCGGCCTCTTTGGCCTGCCACTGCGGCGTCGAAAAATATTCCTGCCCCGCCGAAACCACCTTGGCCGGTTCGATCACGATGCGCCCCGCCTCCTCGCGCACGATGACCTGATCGCCTTCGGCGAGGTGCAGTTTGTCCCGGATGGCCCGGGGAATCGTCAACTGGTGCTTGGGACGGATGGTGGCAATATGCATGGCGGGCTCCGTGAGTCGGAAAGTTGGAAAGTCGGAATATAGCAAATACCGACTTTTGGATTTTCTGAAATACGGATAATCCCGCCCCCAACCGGCGTCAAGACGCCTGCGGCCGGGCGCACACCCGCCCAGGACGACGGGCCTACGCCGCCCCGCCCCCCGGCAGCCGCACCACCACCGTGGTCCGGCCCGGGGCCGAGGCGTCCAGCTCGACGTCGCCGCCCATGGCCCGGGCCATGATCCGGGCCGAATACGTCCCCAGGCCCGTGCCGAAGGCCTTGCCGCTGGTGACATATTTCTCGAAAAACGTGTCCACGATCTCGCGCGGCACCTCGCCCTGGTTGCGGATGGCCGCCGTGCGCGCCGCCGTATCGATGTCCAGCTCCACCACGCCTTTCTCGGGCGAGGCCTCGCAGGCGTTTTTGATCAGATTCTCGAGCAGGTTCCCGAAAAGGACCGGATCGCCGCGAAAAAGCGCCCGCTCGCCGGACCGGGGGTCGCGGCCGTCCACGCGTACCGCCAGGCTAAGCCCCTTGGCCTCGATCAGCCCGGCCAGATTGGCGAGGATGCCCCGGACGATGGCCAGGACGTCGCAGTCTTCAAGCCCGACCGTGTAGGTTCCCTTCTCCATGCGGGCCAGATCGCCCGTCATGCGGATGGTGGCCAACATGCGCTTGCCCGAGGTGGCCACATGGTGCAGGAGCTCGCGCTGGTCGCGGGTCAGGTTCTCCTGGCCGCCGAGGAGTTCCGGGATGCTGATGATGCCGGTCAGGGGCGAGACCAGATCGTGGCGGATGATTTTCTCCACGTCGTCGCGCATCCGTTCCAGCGCCTCGCGGTGTGCGATCTCCCGGCGCAGGGCGCTGTTGAGCCGCTTGACCTTGTAGGCCCACATCCCCCCCAGGGCCGCCAGCACCAGGACCACGCCCAGCGCCTTGAGGAGAAAGCCGTAGTCCGTCACGGTCTGGACGTTGATGGACACGTGCCGGTTCTCGATTTCGGCCCGCTCGGCCTTGGTGATGGTTGCGATGCCCTTGTTGAGGATGTCGCGCAGGGTCTGGTCGTTGTCCGCGACGCCGATGCTCAGGTTGTTGGAATAATAGGGAAGCTGCCCGGCTATCTTGAGGTTGAAAAGCCCCTCCTTCTTGATCGTGTAGGCGGCTACGATGAGCGAACGCATGGTCATGTCCGCCTTTTTGGCGGAGACCATGTTCACGGCCTCGCCCTCCGTCTCCGTGACCAGGATCGTCAGGTTGGGATAATCGCGCCGCACCAACTCCTCCATGGAGGTGCCGCGCGGGAACACGATGCTCTCCCCCACCAGCTTGCCCGGATCGGAGATGAAGGGATGCTCCTCGCGGGTGATGAACACGTTGACGTCGCTGAAAAGCGGCGTGGTGAAGATCAGCCATTTTTCGCGCTGCGGGGTCTTGTTGAGAAAGCTCAACACCTTGCATCGGCCGTCCTTGGAGGCCGCCAGGCTTTCGTCCCAGGAGGCCGTGGGCACCAGTTCGAAGCGAAGCCCGGTGCGCCCGGCCACCAGCCGGATCAGGTCCGCGGCGATGCCCTCGTGTTCGCCCGTGGCGTTGATGCTTTCGAAGGGCACCCAGTCCGGGTCCACGCACATGGTGACCGTGCCGTGCTCCCGGACGTAGCGCGACTCTTGTTCGGTGAGGTCCAGGGCCATGGCCCGGGACGGCGTCGGCAATACGCTCCAGACCAGGATGAGGAAGAGGAAAAGTGAGGCCGCCGTATGGCGGCGTGCATGAGCGATCATGGGCCAAGCGTACCCGAAAGGCGGACGTGTGGGCAAGAACACTCCTGCCCCGGCCGCGCCTATCTGATCTGCCGCCGCCAGCGGTGGATCGTCTCCGGCACGAAATCCTCCCCGGCCGGTTCCTGGCCCCAGGCCTCGGTGAACCGCGCCGTGTCGCTTTGCGGCCGGGCCCCCTCGGACAGGTTGGAAAAGGCGAAACGCATGGGCACGGCCACCCCCTCCCCCACCACCACCGCCTCCCGGGCCCGCAACGACGGCAGCACCGACAACAGTCCGGCCGCGTTCTCCGGCATGGCCATGGTCACGAACCGCTGGTCGGCCTCGTTGCTCATGCGCATGGCAAAAAGGGTGTTCATCTGGGACAGGATGGACTCGGAAATCTCCGACGGCCGCTGGGTCACAAGCCCGAGCGACACGCCGTACTTGCGGCCCTCCTTGGCGATGCGGGCCACGGCCTTGCGCGTGGGTTCAAAGCCCAGGCTGCGGTCGCGCGGCACGTAGCGGTGGGCCTCCTCGCACACCAAAAGCACCGGCGCGCCCCGGCCGCGCCTGGTCCACAGGGCGAAATCGAACACCAGCCGGCACAGCACCGAGACCACCACGTCCACGATCTCCGAGGGTACCCCGGCCAGGCTGATGACCGTCAGCGGCCTGCCCCCGGGCGGCAGGCGCAACAGCCGGGCCATGACCTCGGCCATGCTGTCCTCCACCCCAAGCCCCCCGAACATGAAGCCGAACCGCCGGTCCTTGCGCAGGCTGTCGATGCGGGCCAGAAGCCGCAGATAGGGAATGGAGCTTTCCGGCTTGTCCAGGCGGCCCATGCCCGTCTTGAGCATCTCCACCACCCGCAGGAGCCGGAACGGGGCCGGGGTGTCAATGGTCAGGTTGTAGTCCTGGCCGCCCGTGGTGGCGATGAATTCGTGCTTGGCCGCCAGCACCGCCTCCTTGAGGATGTTGCCCTCCACCTCCCGGTAGGGCTGCCCGGAACTGCACAGCACATGGGTCATCTCCTCGAAGTCGAGCAGCCAGTACGGCAGGTGCAGATCGTCCGGGGGCACGGGCAGGGCCATGTCCCCGAAGGCGGCGGCGTATTCGTCGTGGGGGTCGAGCAGCACGATGTGGCCGTGGCGGTATTCGGACAGGACAGCGCCCAGGACCACGGCCACGGCGCAGGACTTGCCCGACCCCGTGGTGCCCAGGATGGCGAAATGCTTGCCCAAAAGCTCATCCACCAGCACCCGGGCCGTGATGGAGGCGTCCTGGTGCAGGCTGCCCACGGCCACGCTGGGGGAAGCCGGACGGGCATAGATCAGGGCCAGGTCGCGCGAGGTGGCCGCGTGGACGGCCGAGCCCAGGGACGGGGAGACGGACACCCCGCGCTGGAAGACGAAGTCCTCGGGACGATCCACGTCCAGGGTCTCGCCTAAAAGCACCACCTCGGCCAGCCGCCGCCCGGCCTCGGGGCGTCCGGGGTCGGCCCCCTCCCACCACAGCCGCCCCACCAGCCCGAAGCACAGGCTGGCGCCGGTGGCGATGCGCAGCATGTCTCCCAGGCGCACGCCGGACGCCACATCCGGGACGAGCGTCGCCGTCACCGTGGCCCCGGCCGTGGCCGTCACGTATCCCATTTGCGCCGCGTGGGTCATGGATTCCTCCGGTTGTGGTCAGCTCTGCGCGTCCAAAGCCCGGGAGACGGCCCCGGCCAGATCCTTGCGAAGCACCGGTTTGAGCAGAAAATCCCTGATGCCCAGCGCCTTCACCCGCTCCTTGGACAGGGATTCGCTGAACCCCGTGACCAGGACGATGGGCAGGTCCGGGCGGATGGCCAGCAGCTCCCGGCTCAAGTCCGTGCCCGAAAGCCCGGGCATGGTCTGGTCCGTGACCACCACGTCAAAGGCCCCGGGCTCGGCCCGGAAGCGTTCCAGGGCCCGCTTCGGATCGGTCTCGGCCGTGACCTGGAACCCGAGCCCGGCCAAAAGCTCGGCCCCGATCTCGGCCAGGGACTCCTCGTCGTCCACGTAGAGGATGCGGCCCCGGCCCGACGCCGCCGCCCGGGAATCGTCCTCGGCCGCCTGCGCCGCCAAAAACGACAGGGGCAGGTAGACCTCGAAGCTCGTGCCCTGGCCGGGCTGGCTTTTGACCTTCACCTCGCCGCGATACTTGCGCACGATGCCGTGCACCACGGACAGCCCCATGCCCGTGCCCTCGCCGGGCTTTTTGGTGGTGAAAAAGGGATCGAAGATGCGCTCCAGGATGTCCTTGGGGATGCCGTGCCCCGTGTCGTGCACGGCCAGCCGGGCGTATTGCCCGGGCGGCAGCCCCGGGGCCCGCAGCCCCGGGCCGGGCAGATGCACCGCGTCCAGGGACACGGTGAGGACGCCGCCGGTCTCGCGCATGGCGTGGGCAGCGTTGGAGCACAGGTTCATGACGATCTGCTGGATCTGGGCCGGTTCGGCCAAAACCGTGTCCGGCCCGCCCGCGATGCGCTCCTCGATGGCCACGGTGTGCGGCAGGGTGGCCCGGATGAGCTTGAGGGTCTCCTTGACCAGGGGCGACAGGCGCAGGGTGCTCGATTCCTCCTCGGTCTGGCGGCTGAAGGTGAGGATCTGCAGCACCAGTTCCTTCCCCCGCCGGCAGGCTTGCAGGATGTGCTCCATGCGGCGCAGCAGGTTTTCGTCGTTCCCGGCCGCGTCCAGGATCATCTCCGAAAAGCCCATGACGATGCCCAGGATGTTGTTGAAATCGTGGGCGATGCCCCCGGCCAGGGTGCCGATGGCCTCCATCTTCTGGCTTTGCCGCAGCTTTTTCTCCAAAACCTTGCGCTCGGTCACGTCGTGGGCCACGAACACCGTGCCCAGGGGCTCGTCCTCGGCGAGGTAGATGGGCGAGGCGGTGATCAGAAACTCCCCGTGCAGCCTGGGCAGGGCCAGCTCCAGGGAGTGGAAGCGGCCGTCGATCAAGGCCCCCAGCCGCCGGGTCAGGCCACCGTCCGAGTCGGGCAGGTCGAAGACGAACGAGGCCGGACGCCCCACCACCTCCTTGGGCGACAGCCCCAGGCGGTGGGCCATGGCCATGTTCAGGCGCTTGACCGTCATGTCCCGGTCGATGATGACCACCATGTCCTGCACGGAATCGAAGGTGCCCTCCCATTCCCGCTTGGCCCCGGCGATGAGTTCCGCCACCCGCTCGCGCTCCCGTATCTCCCGGGTGAGGCGCTCGTTGGCCTCGGCCAGTTCCCGGGTGCGCTCGGCCACGATGGACTCCAGCCGGGTTTGCAGGGTCAAAAAGTCGCGCTCGGAGTTCCACTTGGAGCACAGGGAAGCGGCAAACTGCCGTATCTCCTGGGGATGGAAGGGCTTTTGCTGGTACAGGAGCCGGTCGGCGGGTGGGATGCGCCGGGCCATCTCCTCGGCGTCGATGTCGGAAAAGGCGGTCATGACCACGATCTGGACATACGGGTCCAGGCGGCGCACCTCGGCCGCGGCCCACAGGCCTCCCCGGCCGGGCGGCATGCGCACGTCGAGAAAGGCCACGGCATAGCGGCGGCCCGACTTGAGGCCCTCGCGCACGGCGGCCACGGCCTCCTCCCCCTGGCGGCAGGCCGTCACCGCATAGACCGGGACCGGGGGCGCGGCCGGGACGGACACCCCGGACGCCGCCTGGGGCAGCAGCTCCAGGTCGTCGTCCGGGGCCAGGATTTCCTTGAAAAGGGCCAGAATCTGCGGCTCGTCGTCGGCCACAAGCACATGGTAGGGGTCGGCCGGGCCGATGTGTCGCGTGGCTGGCATGACTGCTGTGGCTGGCCTCATGGGGCCGGGGACGCCTGCGGGCGGCAGCCCCCGCCCGGGGTCAGGGGGTTGGCGGTTGCGTCCGGACGGCGTCCCCAGACATGGCCGGAGCGGCTGGAATGGCCGGAGCGCCCGAACCGTCCGGAACGTCAGGAGCCGGGGCCGAGGCCACGGGCGGCGGCCCGGCCTCGGGGGCTGGCGGCGCGGGCTGCGCTGCGGCGGCCTTCTCCTGAGCCCTGGCGTCGCGTTCGTCCACGGCGTCAGGTCCAGCATGGGGTCCAGCCTGGGGTCCAGCCTGGGGCCCGGCCTGGGGTCCGGCCTGGGGTCCGGCCTGGGGCGTCGGCGGTGTGACGGCCGCAGGGGCGGCCTTTTTCTCCGGCGCGGATTGTTTCCCGGCCGCCTTTTTCCCCTCCGGATGCCCGGCGTCGGAGGGCTTCGCCTCCCGCACGGGCTTTGCGCCCTGCGTGGCCGTGCCATCCTGGCCATCCTTGCCGCTTGGCGCGGAAGCCTTGCCGTCAGCCGCAGGGGCCTTGTCAGATGGCATGACGGGTGGCGCGGCGGCCGCAGGGGCGGCAGGCGGTGTGGGAGGTTCGGAGGTGGACAGGCGGTTCAGGTTCTCCGAGGCCGTGCGGTAATAGCGGGGATTGCGGGCGATGGCCTTTTCGAATTCCTCGGCCGCCTTGCCGGTCATGCCCTGTTCCCGGTAGCACACGCCCAGGTTGTTGTGGGCCGCCGCCTCGCCTCCGGCGGCGGCGAAGGCCGCATAGGCCTCCTCGAAACTCCCGATCCGGCACAGGGCCAGCCCGAGATTGTTGCGGGTGCGGGGGGAATCCTTGCCCGACAGTGAGGCCCGGAAGGCCGCTGCGGCCTCGTCGGCCCGGCCCAGGGACAGAAGGGCCAGCCCGAGGTTGTTCTGGGTGTCGGGATCGGCCCCGCCCGATGCCAGGGCCTGTTCCAGGACGGCCACGGCCCGGTCGTGGTTCTGGGCCTGATAATGGGCCAGCCCCAGGGTCCGGGCGGCCTGGACCATGTCCGGGCTGATCTCCAGGGCCTTTTCCAGATATCCGGCGGCGGCGGCCGGGTCGTGCAGCATGAGGCTGGCGTATCCGGCCCCGTAGAGGGCCTCGGGATCGTCGGGCCAGGCGGCAAGGCAGGCCCGGCAGGCGTCCAGGGCGGCCTTGTAGGACCGGCCGGCCAGATGCGCCCGGCACTGCCGCTCCCGCACCAGGGCCTCGTCGGCCCCGGCCTTTCCGGCCCGGTCATAGGCCTCCAGGGCCCGTTGGGCCTGCCCGGCGGCCAGGGCCGCGTCTCCGGCCCGCACCAGGGCCCCGGCCTCTCCGTCCAAAGCCTTGCCCGGCTTGCCCGCGCCGCCGGACCCGGCCCCGCAGCCCACAAGCCCGGCCAGGACGGCAAGGCATGCCCATACGGCGAAAAAACGGCCTGCGCGACCGACCATTGTCCCTCCCGTGGTTTGCGTTTTTGTTCCTAGCGCAAAGCGCCGGGACGGTAAAGCCGGACGCGGAAAACCCGGCCCCGGCCGCCCCCATGGACGAAAAAAAGCCCCCGCAGGCGGAGGCTTCGAAAAGCTCTCGGCAACGCCCCCGCCGGGGAACGGGCGGCTGGCGGCCGTTTGCGGCACGGGCCTTGTCCGCGCCGGATGCGGATCGGCCCGGGGCAGGCAAAACGCGGTCAGTTGCAGGAGGCCCAGGGTTCGTTCAGCCGCCTCTCGGCCCGGGTCAGGGGCACGCTGGCGGCAGCCCCGCCCCCGAACAGCTCCACGGCCGCCAGGAAGGCCTCCAGGGCCGGATAGTCGTAGGCCACCTTCACCTCAACGGTGTCGCACGGGCCGCCCAGGGAGCCCGCCGTGCCGCTCCCCGAGGAGTCGCTGCCGGGCCAGCTCTTCACCGAGACCACGGCCCCGGATTTCACCTCCTGCCCCAGGGGCTCCAACTGGTTGCGCACCTCGGTCTCGACCATGTCCGGGCTGCGGCCGTCCGTCTCCACCCCGGCCCCGGAGGAGGCCAGGGCCACGCCCATGCGCGCGGCGTGCTGCAGGCCCAGGCTGATGCGCATCATGTTGGACACGTCGAAGAGGCCCATGACAAGCAGGATGAGCACGGGCAGGACCAGGGCCAGCTCCACCACCGTCGCCCCCCGGCAGTCCGGCCCGCCTTGGTGGGGAGACCGGCGGCCCGGGAAGGCCAGAGCCTGGCGCGTCTGGCGTGTCTGGCGAGTCTGGGCATGCTGTGCGTTCATGGCGCGCTTCCTTCCCTGCCGCCCTTACGACGAGGTGCCCATGGCCTCGTCATAGGGGATGAGCCGGTGCCCGAGTTGGCGGCCGATGAGCTTGAAGACCTTGAGGATGTCGGCGGCGCTGGGGGCGTTGAAGTAATGGTCCGTGGTGCCGGACTTGGAGGAGGCGATCTGCTTCATGAGCGAGACGTCCGTGGCGTCCGAATCGCCGAAGCGGATGGAGAATATCTCGACGCCGAGATCCTTGGCCGTCTGGGCCTCGGTAAGCACGGCCGCGTTGAGGCCGCCGCCGTCCTTGCAGTCCGGGAAGTTGGCCGGGGCGGGATATTGGGCCGACAGGCCCATGCCGAAATAGGCGTTGGTCCAGTAGTTGTTGGGGGTGTAGGACACGGCGTAGTTGCCGCCGCAGCGGCCGTCCTCGGTGTCGCCGTCGGTCAAAACGATCATGATCTTGCGGTACTTGTCATCCGGGCTGCCCTGGGTGAAGGGGGCCTCGGGGGTCAGCACGTGGCGGCCCCACTTGATGCCCTCGGAAATGAGGGTGCCCGAGCCCGAGCCGTCGGCGCTTAAGGCCGAGATGCGCGACAGGATGGAGGCGCGATCCGTGGTCAGGGCCTCGGTATAGGAGATGTTGCTGCAGGTGTCGGCATCCACCTTCAGGCTCGATCCTACGGGAGAACGGTACTTGGTGGCCTTGTAGACATCGAGGAGCTTGCCGTCGTTCAGGGTGCCGTTGACGTTGCGGCAGCCTGCGGCCACACCGTCCACGCCGGCGCGCATGCGGACCATGCCCCGGAAGGGCACCATGCCGATCTTGGTGGAGGGGGTGGTGTTGGAGGGCAGGATCAGTTCCACCAGGTCCGTGGCCGCCGACTTGACGTTATTTATCGGCGTGCCCTTCATGCTGCCGGTGGTGTCCAGCACCAGCACGATCTCCAGGTTGTTGAACCCGGCGCAGGCCTGGGCCGTGACCGTGCCGCTGCTCAAGCCGAGAACGCCCATGAGCAGGTAGTCCACGTTGGCCGCGCCCTTGACGCAGGCGCTGCGGACCTCGGAACCCGGGCCCGCCGAGACCATGGTCGCCTCGGGATAGTTGGCCGTGAGCATCTCCTGGGCGGCGGCGGCGGCGATGCCCTGGTCCATGTCCGGGTCTTCGGGCAGGGCCATGCTCCCGGCCAGGGCCGCCGCGTCCACGGCGTTTTGCAGGTGCCGGTCGGCCAGGTACATGCGGCCGCCGTCCACGGCCAGACCCGCCGCGCCGATGAGCACGGGCAGGGCCAGGGCCAGAAGCGGGGATATGGCGCCCCGGCGGTCGCCGCCCCTAGGGCAGCGGCATGACCGTTTGGGCCGAAAGCGTGCGATCCCACCCGCCAAGCAGGTCCAGATCCGGGTAAGGAAGATCGGCCTGGGACTGCGCCGCGATGACGGTCTGGTAGACATAATCCACCTTCACTTTCACAGTGTTTTCCGTTTCCGACTCGGTCACGACGATCTCCACGTCCGGCGCAGGCCCGTCCAGCCCGCTGGTCAGGTTCTGCACCAGGGCCGCCGCGCCCGTGGTGTCGCCGTTCTCGCGCATCACCAGACGCGCCGCCTCGCGCGAGGCGGACAGGACCGTCGAGTATTCACCAAGTATCTTGGAACCTTCCACAAGAAGCATCAAAAGCGGAACCAGGACCAGGGAGGTCAGGATGGCCATTTCCACGGCCGCAAAACCCCCTTGGGAGTTCTGGCCCTGGTTGGCCCTTCCGGGGACCGATGGTTTCATGGTGGCCCCTCCTGTGTGGTCGACAGCGTGCCCTCCCGCCAATGACGACGGGAGTGGTTTCTTGCAGGTAGCAACAACCGTGCTACCACCGCCGTGGGCCGTGGCCAGGCCCGGGCCGGACCCGGGCCGGCCCCCCAAGGCCGAGACGCCGCGGCGGGACAACAGGCTGAAAATCCACGGGAAACCGCTGACGGGCAGCCGTGGCGGCAGGCATGGGAGGCGTTTCCGGCAGCCAGGGTCGCCGCCGCGTCCCCGGGGCCGCAATCCATGATCCGTGGACTGGAATCCCCCTTCGGCTGGGGAAAAATCCATTTCCCGTGGAACGGGCCACGGGCTGGCCCGGCAGGGCGGCGCGGGCATGGCCGCCGGGTGGGAAAAACGGCGCATTGCCTGGGCTGGCGGGTCTTTTGCGACGCACGGGGCGGCGAGTTGCGGGGCGGCGGGGATTCCACGGTTCGTGGATTGGGGGGGGCGGCGGGTGGTGTGTGAGGAGGGGGTGGGAGAACCGGAGGGTGAGCGGAAAGGAGGGCTGGCGGAGAGCTGACGCGGGGAGAGACGGCGGCCGGGCCGCTGCCGTGGCGGCTTGACCACGCGAAGGCCCGGGGGACGGAGGCGGGCTTGTGGGTGTGGCGTAGGGGCGGGTCGGGCGCGATATGGGCGCGGGCCGGGTTGACGGTGGGGCAAATGTGCCCTATCTGATGGAGGCATGAAGTGCCGGGAGTTTCTCAGGCGTCTTGCCGCCCTCGGGGTGGCGATCGAACCGGCCCGGGGCAAGGGCGGGCACTGCCTGGCGCGCTTTGCCGGAAAAAAGGCCCCCATCCCGGTGCACGGCGACATGGACCTGGGGCCGGTCTTCATCAAGATGCTGTGCAAGCAACTGGGCATCGACCCGAAGGAATTGTAAGGCCATGCGCTACGCGGTGAGGTTGACCCCGGACGAAAACGGAACGGTCGTTGCTGAAGTGCCCGATCTGCCGGGGGTCATCACGTGCGGCACGGACGCTTCCGACGCCCTGGATATGGCGCTGGACGCGACGCTGACCATGCTGTGCGCCATGATGGACGAGGCCGAGGATATCCCGCCGCCCTCGGAAATCAAACCCGGCGAACCGTTCATCGAACTGCCGCCCATGGCCGTGGTCAAGCTGGCCGTCTACCAGGGGATGCGGGACCAGGGCGTGAGCCAGCTCAAGATGGCGGCGCGGCTGCATACCGACCCGAAATCCGTGCGGCGGTTGCTTGATCTGTACCACCGCTCGAAGTGGGATCACCTGGAAATGGCGCTGGAGGCGCTGGGATACCGGGCCGTGGTGCGGGTCGAGCCGTCACCGGTGTATAAGGGGTTCTTTGGCGGGGAGGTGAAGGAAAGGGTTGTGGGGTGAGGGGGGCTATCGCTGTACAGTATGCACGATCACGCTTTGTCCACCCCCATAACGACGAAATGATCAAGAACACTTTGATATTCTTTTTTCTATATCGTTATGTGACGAAACCAACTTTTCACCAATATCATTGCATAGAAAAGAAAGAATCTTGAGATACACTGCTGCTGCGGCTTGGTCTCCACAAACCAGGACTGTACTATTGATTTGCTGTCCTACTAGGCTACTTCTTTGACAGATTCGAGGTATTGGTTGATGGTATCGATGGGCCGTCTGCCCATGTTCCGATAACCCTGGTGTGAACGTTCGGTGTTGTATTCCTTGAGCCAGGTGTCGAG